>Ga0066376_10000409_pt1 | contig 39536 bp, 33 predicted proteins | sample Knorr_S15_td_Bot_FD_77009 | JGI IMG/M metagenome (GOLD analysis project Ga0066376, IMG submission 77009) | Marine microbial communities from Southern Atlantic Ocean transect - Knorr_S15_td_Bottom_ad_5009_LV_A | ecosystem: Environmental > Aquatic > Marine > Oceanic | place: Southern Atlantic... | reverse complement strand
TCTTATCGATAAGATGTATGCTCTGATGGCGTTTCGAGCGACCTACGTGAAGCTCAGCAGGAAATTAGGAGATGGCAAAGTCGTGGACCACTTGCTGGAGCACATTCTGGCTCAGAGCAATTTCACAAATGGCGACGATTTCTACCGGAGTTATTTAGCGGAGGACAAGAATTTGAAGGCCCTGGAGGCTGTTTTGAAGAAACAGGGATATGAAGGTGAAATCACCAACGATGAAGAGCACAGCCTGAACAAGCTACAGATCCGGGCGGGACATGCAGCTCCTGTCATGATTCACTACGACCTCCTATCCTCGGCCGAATTCAAGCAGCTGTTTGGCCTCTATCGAAAGGTCGAAGAGTTTCGGGGGAGTCCCCTTCTCATCAAGGAAAAGGATAAGGAGACGGTGATCAACAATGAGGGAGAGTTGGTTGACTACATCGTCGCTGCCGGGAAAAAGAATGTCGGTATTCAACGCTACAAGGGGCTGGGTGAAATGAATCCCCGGCAGCTTTGGGATACCACCATGAATCCGGACACCCGAACCTTGCTGCAGACGAGGATCGAGGACGCTATTGAGACGGATGAGATCTTCACGGTTTTGATGGGGGAAAAGGTTGAACCTCGCCGTAAATTCATCGAGGACAATGCCCTCAACGTGAAGAACCTGGATATTTGACCCGCCTAATAGGAGAAAGACGGAATGCCTGAACATCGCGGACGGGAAATCCCTGTCAACATCGAAGAAGAGATGAAGGCGTCCTATTTGGACTATGCCATGTCTGTGATCGTCGGGCGGGCTCTGCCGGACGTTCGCGACGGGTTAAAGCCCGTTCATCGGCGGGTTCTCTATGCGATGCATCAACTGGGGAATGTCCACAACAAGGCCTATAAGAAATCGGCTCGTGTGGTTGGCGACGTCATTGGCAAATATCACCCCCATGGCGATGTCGCCGTCTATGACACGATCGTGCGAATGGCTCAGGATTTCTCCATGCGGGAGCTTCTGGTGGACGGGCAGGGGAATTTTGGATCCGTTGATGGTGATTCCGCTGCAGCCATGCGTTACACGGAAATCCGGATGTCGCGGATCGCGGAAGAGCTGTTGGAGGATATTGACCGGGAAACGGTAGAGTTTCAAGCCAACTATGACGATTCGCTGACCGAGCCGGTGGTGTTACCCGCCAAGATTCCCAATCTCATTGTGAATGGAACCTCGGGTATCGCGGTAGGTATGGCTACCAACATCCCTCCCCACAATCTTGGTGAGATTGTCAACGCGGCCCTTTTACTGATCGATCGAGCCGACGCCTCCCCCGCCGAGCTCATGGAGCTGGTTCCGGGACCGGACTTTCCCACGGGAGCCTTTATTTACGGGCGGGAGGGCATCCGCCAGGCCTACAAGACCGGGCGCGGCATCATAAAGCTTCGCGCTCGGGCCTCCATTGAAAAGATGGGGAAGGATCGCGATGCCATCATTATCGACGAACTCCCCTACCAGGTGAACAAGGCCAGGCTGGTGGAGAAGATTGCCCACCTGGTTCATGCCAAAAAACTTGACGGTATCAGCGACCTTCGTGATGAATCCGACCGCGAAGGGATGCGGGTGGTGATTGAGCTCAAAAGAGGAGAGCAACCGCAGATCGTTCTCAACAAACTGTACAAGTTGACCCCCATGCAGACTTCTTTCGGTGTCATCATGTTGGCCGTGGTGGACGGACAACCCCGCGTACTGACCTTGGCGAAAATCATTAACCTGTTCTTGGACCACCGCAAAGAGGTTGTCCGATGCCGAACCATTTATGACCTCACAAAAGCGCAAAAACGCGCCCATATTCTGGAGGGTCTCAAGAAGGCGTTGGATCATCTTGATGCCGTGATTACCTTGATTCGAAAGGCCAAATCCCCGGCCGAGGCCAAGGAACAACTCTCCGGCCAGTTTGAACTCACCGAGATCCAGGCTCAGGCCATTTTGGATATGAGGCTGCAGCGTCTCACAGGGTTGGAGCAAAACAAGATTGTTGAGGAGTACCAGGAGATCCTCAAGAAGATCGCTGAGTTGGAGAAGATCCTGTCCAGCGAGAAGGAGCTTAAGCAAGTCATTAAAGATGAGTTGGTTGAGATTCAGGAGAATTATCAGAATCCTCGCCGCACCGTGATTGTGGATGAAGAGGTTGAGTTGACGATGGAGGATCTGATTGCCGAAGAAGACGCCGTTATTACGGTGACCCACAATGGATATATCAAGAGAACGGCCTTACACATCTATAAGAGTCAGCGAAGAGGGGGTAAGGGGCGTATCGGCATGTCCACTCGGACTGAAGAAGATGTGATCGATTACCTGTTCGTCGCCTCCACTCACAGTTATCTCCTCGTCTTCACCGACAGGGGAAAGGTGCATTGGCTCAAGGTGTACGAGATACCGGAAGTGGGATCAGCGGGCCGAGGGAAGCCGGTTGGGAATCTCATCAATCTGGAAAGAGGAGAGAGGGTTGCCGGCATCATCGCCGTCAAGGATTTCTCCGCTCCCGGTTTTATCGCCATGGTTTCTCGTCAGGGTTACATGAAGAAGACTGCACTGAGTGCTTTTTCTCATCCTCGCTCTACAGGGATTATTGCCTGTGCAGTGAAAGAAGGAGACGAGTTGATTGCCGTGGGAACCACGGCCGGAAACAACGATATTCATCTCTGTTCTCGTAACGGAAAAGCCATTCGCTTTTCGGAAACCCAGGTTCGAAAGATGGGCCGCACGGCTCGTGGTGTCAAGGGGATGACTCTCAAGGGAGAGGATGTCCTGGTAGGCATGGATATCATCGACGATGACTCGGAAGCGATCCTGGCCGTCACCCAAAACGGCTACGGTAAGCGCACCCCACTGAGCGAATACCGGCGGCAGGGACGAGGAGGACAGGGGGTCATCAACATCAAGACGACCAAGAGAAACGGTCCCGTGGTCTCGGCCTTCACGGTAAAGGATGATGATGAAATTATTATCATCACCGCCAAGGGGAAGATCATTCGCCAGCAGGCAGGGCGTATTCGACAGACCATCTCTCGCGGAGCTCAGGGTGTCAAGCTCATGAATCTCGGGGATGACGACGAGGTGGCTGCCGTGACTCGTGTGCCACAGGAGGATGACCAGGAGTTCGATGAATAGTAGGCTCCGATGGATTCTCCTCATTCCTCTTCTGCTTTTTGCAGGTGCCGTCTGGCTCTATGTTGAGACCGAAAATGAGGTAAAAGTACAAATTCTTCGTGCCCAAAAACAGTGGCGTGAAACAGACTACATGGAGTCTATCGAGATCTATGAGTCCGTCTATCAAGATTACCCCAAGAGCCAGTATGCGGAGGAAGCCCTGTTTGAAGTCGGGACCATCTATTACATCAATTTTTATAATGCCGATCGTGCACTGCACTACTTTCGTGAGCTAGTGAACCAATATCCGGACAGCGCCTTGGCTCCTCAGGCCTATCTGCGGTTAGCCGAGATTCATGAAATAGAACTGATCGAGCTACCTCAGGCCATCGATTACTGGAGTCAGACCCTTGCCCTGGATGTCACGCTGGAGGTTCGCCGACAGATCTATTTTGATATGGGAGACGCGTATTTCAAGTTGAACCAATTTGAGGAGGCCTTTCAAAAGTTTCAGTTGTTGATGGAGGACGGAATCAATGATTCCCTGGCGGAAAGGGCCCGGGCCCAAGCGGGAATCATCCTCCAAATTCAAAACCAGTTTGAAGAGTCGGTGGACTACTTCAACCAGGTATTAGAAGGGCCGGAATGTGATGATTGCCGCCGCACAGCGCGGCTGGGACTCATTGAAAGTTATGAGTACTTGGGCGAGCTGGCAAAGGCAATCGAAGTAGCCAAAACCATCCCAACTTCCGAATACTCCGCCAAAGAAAGGGGAGATTTGCTCAAGCGCCTGGACAACAAGGCAAGGGTGTATGAACCCCAACGCTTTACTGGAGGTTGATCGACAACAGCGAACCTCCTTTTCGAAGTGTCTCACCTAGTGTCTCGTCCAAGCTGGCTTGACAGAGCCAGAAAGCGTCCTTTATAGTGCTCATCCGGCCTTTCATTAAGAATGGCCATGCAGGGAGAGTGAAAACAGTTGGCTGAAGTTTATGTTCAAGATGGCGAGTCTCTTGAGAGCGCACTGCGGCGTTTCAAGAGAAAGGTGCAGCACGAAGACATCATCAGAGATGCCAAGAGGCATACCTTCTACCTGAAACCTGGAGAAAGGCGCCGATTGAAGGAAGCGCTGGCAAGAAAGCGCGCTAAGAAGAAACGCCGACCGTTCCCTAGGCAAGTGCCTTAATACACCGGACCGCCTTGAAGTGACCTAAGGCGCCAATCTTCTCTACGCTCTCCACATCAAGACCCGTTTGCTCCATCAACTCCTGCAGGTTCAGGCCCGTGTTAAAGCCCAATCGGTAAAAGACAGGAGAGAGATGTTTCTCGATAAAGCCGATGACAGGAAATTCACACTGGAAGTGATTGAGGAAGACCAGATACCCTCCGGGTCGGCACACTCGTTTCATTTCCAAAATCACCTTGACGGGATCCGGCACAGTGGAAATGAAGTAGGCGGCCAGAATTCGATCAAAGCTGTTGTCAGGAAATTCCAGGTGGGTGGCGTCCATTTTAAAGAGCTGGACGTTATGAATACTCAGTGACTGAAGCCGCTTTCTGGTTTGGTTCAGCATTTTCTGGGAGATGTCGATAGCGGTGATTTCGATATTCCTGGGCAGCGGAGGGATAGCCAGACCGGTGCCCACCCCTACTTCCAGCAGTTGAGCCTCTGGGAACAGATCCAGATACTCCGGGGCCAGTTCCCTGCCATGGTTAAAAACCTTGATACCGAATATCAGGTCGTAGAAGATGGAGAAATGATTGTAGAGTTTCTCCACGTACTCAACGCTCACAAATCTCTCCTCCTCTTGCCAGCGAAAGCCCATTTTAACATCTTTACTTTATAACCCTAAAGCGATTAAGTGTGGTTATGGAGCGAGGCACTAATTGAAACGAACGGATGCTGTAGGCGTATACTAACCTGACAGCGGAACCCTTTATGGACTGAGGAATTTATGCGATATCGGCGGATCTTACTGGTACCCATGCTCCTGTTATGGGCGGTGCTCAGTTCGTGTTCCAGCAGCGAGGTTACTCAAACAGGAAGCAATCCGGGACGAGGTGATCGGGGGCGCCCTGGCGGGGGTCGGGCAATAGAGTCCCGGGCCATCAGTATCCGAGCTTACCGGGCCAAAAGGGAGCCCATTTCTACCTATATTGTTTCCCATACCACCCTGGAATCGATTCGAAAAGTTACTGTATATGCCCGACTCACTGCCATTGTTGAGGAAATTCTGGTTGAGGAGGGGGCCGTTGTGGGCGAAGGAGATGTTCTTCTTCGTCTCGAAGACCGCGAAGTCCGAAACGAGTACGAGCAGGCGAGTATAGCGGTTGACGAGGCCAACCTTGGGCTTCGCCAGGCGGAGGTCAAGGTGCAGCTCTCCGAGGCCGATTACGAAAGATCGCTAGACCTGTTTGAGCAGCGGTTGATCAGCAAGCAGGAATTTGACCAGGTCTCTTTGACCACTCGCATCGACGCGCTTGGTTTGGAAGCGGCCCAGCAGCAAATTGAGGCGGCCCAAGCCCGGCTGAGAGCGGCCACGATTCAGCTGGAATACACCGAGATTCCCTCACCCATCGATGGCGTCATCACGGAACGACTGGTTGAGGTGGGAGATCGAGTCAGCAGTAATGAAGAGATCTTTAGCGTCGAGGAGTTTCCTCCGCTGTGGGCACGAATTTTTGTACCCGAGCGCGATTTGCCCCAGCTCAAGGTTGCACAGAAAGCTCAAGTTCGTGTCGATACCTTCCCTGATCAGGAATTTGAAGCTGCCATTAAGCTGATTAACCCCACCATTGATGCGACCTCCGGCACGGTGAAGGTGACGCTTGAAATGCAGCGGACGGACCGACTGCGGCCGGGCATGTTTGGAACGGTTTACATTGCCACCGAGACGCGCCCAGACGCGATTGTGATTCCAAAGAAAGCCGTTTTACGTGAGCGTGATGAAAACCGTATTTTCGTCATCACCGCCGAGAATTTAGTGGAAAAGCGTGAGGTTGTCCTTGGATTCAGTGAGGAAAACCGGGTTGAAGTTCTGGAAGGGATCCAGGAGGGAGAAGACGTCGTTACGGTGGGCTATGAGGGACTGGCCGATGGCTACGCTGTCAATATTATCTCCTGGGAGGGAGCACCTCCTCCAGAAGTACCCTCGGTTTCTGCTTCCTCGGAGCCAGCCTCTTCTCCGGAAAGAAGGGGTCGCGATGATGAGATGAGCCCTCCCCAGGGCAGGGAAACTCCGTCCCGGCAACAGGCCAGACGAATGCCTCCCGGGAGCCCCGGCCCAGGCGTCCGAGAGCTGCCCCCTGAAATGGTTGATCGGATGATGGATCGGTTGATGCAAAATCCCGAGGTCAAAGCGGAATACGAAGCCCGGTTAGCCCGGGACCCTGAACTTGCCACAGACTCTGAAAAGAAAAGAGTCTTCACCCAGGAAATGATGCGGCAATTCAGGGGAGATTTCCGGCGGCAATGAAGATCGTCGGGTTTTCCATTCGTCGACCCGTTACGGTGACGATGCTCTTTGTCGCCATTGCCGTTTTTGGCGGTATCTCTTACGGCAGGCTGGCCCTGAATCTCCTGCCTGAAATCTCCTATCCCACCCTCACCATTCGTACCAACTACGAAGGCACCGCGCCAGCGGAAGTCGAGAACCTGATCACGAAAACGGTCGAGAATGCCGTCAGCGTGGCCAACAATGTGATTCGCGTCAGTTCTATCTCCAAGCCTGGGGTTTCCGATGTCATTTTGGAATTCAGCTGGAGAACCAATATGGATTTTGCGGCCCTGGATGTCCGGGAGAAACTGGATGTCCTGCAGTTGCCGCTGGACGCCGATAAGCCCATTCTTCTGCGCTACGATCCTTCAACGGACCCCATCATGAGGGTCAGTGTGTCCGGTTCCTCTGATCTCTCGGGGATTCGATATCTCAGTGAGGAATTCGTCAAGTCTGATCTGGAAAGCATTGATGGCGTGGCGGCCGTCCGGATCTCCGGAGGATTCGAAGAGGAAATCCATGTCGAGCTGGATGAGCAGAAACTTGCCTCACTGGGAGTGTCCATTCAGGAAGTGACCACCCGGCTGGGCCAGGAGAACATCAACCTGACGGCGGGAACGCTCCAGGAGGGCGAAAGCAAGTATCTGGTGCGAACCCTCAACGAGTTTCAAGATGTTGAGGAAATCAACGACGTTATTGTGGCCCAAAAAAACGGGGTGGCCATCCGTCTTAGCGACCTGGGCTCTGCTTACTCCGGCTATAAAGAACGCAAGGTGATCACTCGGATCAACGGTGAGGAAAGCGTTGAGATCGCCGTTTTCAAGGCAGCCGATGCCAACACCGTGACTGCCGCCGCTCAGGTTCGAACTCGGCTGGAGGAGCTGGAGCAGGAGTACAGCGGAAAGAGAGTGCCGCTGAATTTTCAGGTCGTGTTTGACCAATCTCGATTCATCGAACACTCCATCGATGAAGTTCTCAACACCGCTATGATCGGTGGCATCCTGGCCATTATTGTCCTTTTTCTCTTCTTGCGGAGTGTCAAGAGCACGCTGATTATTGCCCTGTCCATACCCCTGTCCATTGTGGCCACCTTTTTTCTGATGTATGGGGCCAACATTTCCCTCAACATTATGTCGTTAAGCGGTTTGGCGCTGGGCATCGGGATGCTGGTGGATAACTCCATTGTCGTGCTTGAGGCCATCCATCGCTATCAGACCCAGGGACACAGTCCCCGCGAAGCGGCAGATCTTGGAGCCAGTGAAGTTGGGCATGCCGTGGTCGCCAGTACCCTGACGACCGTTTGCGTGTTTGCACCGATTGTCTTTGTTGAGGGAATAGCCGGTCAGCTTTTCGCCGACCAGGCTTTGACGGTCACCTTCTCTCTGGTGGCCTCCCTGCTGGTTGCCATCATGCTCATTCCCATGCTGGCCAGCCTGGGCCAAGATGGCGTCGAGAACGCACGGATAGAAACACCCAAGAAAGTGAGAGAGTTCTTTCTAGTGCGTCCCTACTCCCGGTTTCTCGCCTATGCCCTACGCCAACGGCTGGTTTTCCTGGCTGTGGCCCTGGTGTTGTTTGCAGGCGCCCTCAGTCTGTTGGCGGGGTTGGGGTCAGAGCTCATCCCTGAAATCAGTCAGGGTGAGTTTTTCGTTGATCTGCAGCTTCCTCCCGGGACCCCGGTGGAGCAGACCTCGCTAAGAATAGAGGAAGTGGAGGCGGTCATCCGACAGGAGCCGGATGTTGAACGGTATTACACGATCGTGGGATCGGGCAATCAAACGGGGGCGTCAGCGGTGGAAGAGAGGGAGCATATTGGGCAGATTCTGGTTGCTCTCGGTCCGGGCATGCTTCGCGAGAAAGAAACCGCCGTTCTGGAAAGGCTGAGGGAGGGCTTAAGAGATATTCCCGCCGTGGATTACAAATTCTCCCGGCCAGCTCTTTTCAGTTTTAAGCAGCCCATAGAGGTGATCGTGCAGGGTTACAATTTGCAGGCTTTGAAAACCTATGCCGATCGAATCCGTGAACGGCTCGCCCAAATCCCGGGACTGAGAGATCTCAAGGCCAGCACCGACGGTGGAAATCCTGAGGTTCAGATCCACTTTGATCGCCAAAAGCTGGCTAACTATGGACTCAACATCAACCAGGCGGCGGGTTTGCTTCGCAATAAGATTCAGGGCGATATTGCAACTGAACTGAACGAGCCTGACCGGAAGATCGACATTCGTGTCCGAGTCCTGGAGGAAGATCGCAGGTCACTGTTTGATTTGGAGAACCTTCTTTTGGACGTGCCCAACCGCAGTCCTGTTCACCTGTCCACCGTAGCCGATATCGTGCTGGAAGAGGGACCCACCGAGATTCGCCGCATTGGACCTCAACGGGTGGCTCTCATCTCGGCTAACCTTGTCGATCGGGACTTACAGAGCGCGGTCGATGAAATTGACCAGGCTTTGCAGGAGTTTGATCTTCCGCCCGATATGTCCGCCTATGTGGGAGGACAGAGCGAGGAGCGAGCGGTGGCCTTTGAAAGCATGCAGTTCGCCATCCTGCTGGCTGTTTTCCTGGTCTATCTGGTCATGGCCTCCCAATTTGAGTCCCTGGTTCAGCCCTTCATCATCATGTTTGCCATACCCTTTGCGCTCATTGGGGTGGCTTTGGCTCTCTATTTGACGGGTCTGGTGCTCAGCGTCGTGGTTTTGATCGGAGGTGTGATTCTGGCGGGAATCGTTGTCAACAACTCAATCGTCCTGATAGACTTTACCAATAAGCTTAGAGGACAGGGCAAAGACAAATTTCAAGCCATTCAGGAGGCCTGCGCGGTGCGTCTGCGGCCCATTTTGATGACCACCAGCACGACCGTCCTTGGATTGATCCCCATGGCGGTGAGCCTGGGTGAAGGCTCTGAGCTCAGGGTTCCTATGGCCGTGACGGTGATCGGGGGTCTGATGACTTCGACATTGCTGACGCTGGCCTTGGTTCCCGTTCTTTACACTTTGATGACCAGTGAGAAAAAAGCATGAATCTTTCAAAGTTTTCAGTCCTTCGGCCCATAAGCGTTTTGATGGTGACGATGTCGGTTCTGGTTTTGGGTTTCCTGTCGCTGCAGAGGTTACCTCTTAAACATATGCCAGAGTTTTCCACCGCGAATCTGGTCGTGAACGTCGACTACCCCTCCTCTTCCCCTGAAGAAGTGGAACGCAATATCACCCGGCCTCTGGAAGAGATTCTCAGCACCCTGGATAATCTGGAAAGCATCAGCTCCACTTCATCGGGCAGCAGGGCGAACCTGCGCCTCGAGTTCCAGCATGGCACGGATATGGATCTGAAGTTCCTGGAGATCAGGGATCGGATCGATCAGGTCAGAAACAGGTTGCCCACGGATGTGGAACGGGTGGCCATCAGGAGATGGCATTCCAGCGACCAGCCCGTGTTGCGGTTTTCCGTTGGTTGGAGCGGGGAACAAGGCGAGCTGTACCGGGCTGTGGAAGATGTCCTGCGGCCCCGACTGGAACGGATCGATGGTGTGGCCAATGTTGAGGTTAGAGGCATGGACACCAAACAAATCATCATCGATATCGATCAGGGTTTATTGCAAGCCTATGGCATTGACCTCTTTAACCTGAATCAGGCCCTTCGCAACAATAACGTCAATGTAGCCGGCGGCTACATTATGGATGGAGGAAAGAAATATAGCCTGCGAACCGTGGGTGAATTCCAGTCCCCGGAGGACATTGCCAACCTGCCCCTGAAGGGAGGTCTCTTGACGCTGGCCGATGTGGGTCAGGTGCAATACGCATATCCTGAAAAGACTTCTTTCTCCCGGCTCAATAGCATTGATGCCATCAACATTGATGTTTACAAGGCCTCCACCGCCAATGTGGTCACCGTGGCCCGATTGTTGAAGGAAGAATTGGAGAGGGTCCAGCAGCTTCCACAATTGGAGGGGAATCTGTCGGCAAAGATTTTTCGGGATCAGTCTGAAGACATTACCAAGAGTTTGAACGACCTCAGGATTGCCGGGATCTACGGGGGAGTTTTGGCCATGGGTGTGCTCTTTCTCTTTTTGGGGAAGTTTCGCAGCACCCTCATTATTTCCATTGCCATTCCGGTGTCCATCATTTTCACGTTTGCTTTCATGTATCTGCTCAGGGTCTTCGCCGGCTCGGACATCAGCCTGAACGTCGTTTCCCTAATGGGGCTCATGGTTGCTGTAGGGATGCTGGTGGATAGCAGTGTGGTGGTGCTGGAGAATATTTTCCGCCATAAACAGGAAAAGGGCCTGGACGCACGGGAGGCTGCCATCTCGGGCAGCCGGGAAGTGGGATTGGCCGTGCTTGCCTCAACAGCTACCACCATCGTGGTGTTTGTCAGCTTTATCTTTATTCCTGGCTCCCAGATGGGTCGGTTCATGCGGGATTTCGGTCTGGCCATCGGAGTGGCCCTGACCGCCGCCTTGCTTGTGGCCCTCACCTTGGTGCCCATGCTGGCGAGTCGTATTTTTACCGGCAAGGAGAAACCCAAGCAGAGAATGATCGTTTGGGCCACCGAGGTGTACGGAGCGCTCATGGGCTGGCTGCTGCGTTGGCGCTTTGTGGCCCTGATCGTGATGGCAGCGATTGGATTGTCTTCCTGGGCACTGTTCAACTCCATCGATCGGGAAATGTTTCCCAGAGTGGCTCAGCGAAACCTTCGGGTGAGTGTGAGCATGGAGCGCTCCTTTTCAGCCGAAGACATGATTGCTCTATTCGGGGATTTGGAAACGACTTTTCTGGATCGCAAGGATGAGCTGGACATTGCTGCCATATCCAGCAATTTTAATAACCGCACCACCAACCGGGGAAAGTATCAGGGGAATATGACCCTCTTTTTGAAAGAGGAGGGGAACATCAAAGAAGTGTCGGTGGTGCGAGAAGAGATCCGACAGATGTTTCCCGAGGTCCCTGGAGCCGAGTTCACTTTCGGGAGAATGATGCACATGGGAGGCGGTGAAATGGGCGTGAGTATTGAGCTCAGGGGAGATGAGCCTGCCGTCCTGTCCATGTATGCCGAGGAAATGATGTCGATCCTTTCGACCTTTCCGGAGCTCACCGATATCGAAAGTTCGCTTGAAACGGGAGAAGAAGAGATCCATTTGACAGTGGACCGGAAGAAGACGGAAAAATTTGGCATTTCACCCCAACTGGTGGCCCGGACCGTTGCTTCGGCATTGAGCACCCGTGCCGTGACTCGATACAAGAGCGATGAGGGTGAGATCGATGTCTTACTCCAGCTCCAGGGTGAGGATGAGTTGAGTCTCCAGGAGCTACAGAATCTCCAATTTGAAAATCGCGAGGGGGAGATGATTCCCTTGTATGCCGTTGTGGATTATCAGTATGAGAAGGGTCCTTTGTCGATCCGGAGGGATGACCGTAAGGGAGTGCTGCAGATCACAGCCAATGCGGAGCGTGGCGGCGGAATGTTTCTGAACCAAATGATCCAGGATCGGTTGGAGAGTGAACTTCAGCTTCCGGCAGGTTATTCCTTCAGCTTCGGCCGGCAGTGGGCCCGCTTTCAGGAGGGTCAGCAGCAGAGCTTCTTCGGCATCCTTTTGGCCGTTGTTCTCATGTACATTATTATGGCTGCGCTTTTCGAGAGCTTTCTCCATCCGCTGACGATTCTTTTTACTGTTCCCTTTTCCATCATTGGAGTGGCCGCCATCTTTTATGTAACGGGAACGACGCTCAACTCAATGGCTTTCCTGGGCATTCTGGCTCTCTTTGGCTTAGTAGTAAATAACGGGATCATTCTGGTGGATCACATCAATATCTTGAGACGAGAAGGCCTTTCCCGAAATGACGCCATTTGCCAGGGGGGAATGGACCGGCTTCGCCCCATACTCATGACTGCGATCACCTCTATCTGCGGTCTCTTACCCTTAACCTTGCCCGCTCTTTTACCGGAATATTTTCCGGCCGTACGGGGGCGTTCCCAGATGTGGACTCCCGTGAGTCTGGCCGTACTGGGAGGTCTGACAACCTCGACCTTTTTGACCCTCATCATCCTGCCCACGGTCTACTCCTATATGGACGATGTGAGTCGGGGGTGCCAGCGAGCGATTGGCGCCATCGCCAATCTGTTGACGAGCGGCAGCTTCAACCGCGCCAAGGTCGAAGCTCCTAAGGCCTAGGACCTAAATGGGCCGAAAAGTCCTCAGCTAAAGTGGTCCTCAACCATCCGCTGTGCCGCAAAGGTGGCAACCGTGGCAATGGCCATGGCCAGACTGCCAATGGAAGTGCGGGGGAGCACGCTTCCATCGCAGATGAACAAGTTCTCCATATCGTGACAGTGAAAATGGCTGTCCACTACCGAGGTCTTGGGATCCACACCCGCACGACAGGTCGAGGCCAGGTGGGGAGTGAGGATGTTTGCACGCAGTACTTCGGGGGGAGTCCAGTGAGCAGCCCCCATGTTGCGCAGGATGTCGATTCCGATCTCGATCCCTTCTTTGAGTCGACTGCGGACCGCGGGGTGATCGGTCTCGTAGACCAGCCGGCCCTCCTCGTCCAGGTGGCCCTCAGCTTCCTTTGGGGTGGTCCACAGGACCACCCGGCCCAGGCTCCTTCGCCCCACGTCCACGAAACGCTTCAGATCGGGTCCGAACCCAGGGGCGAATTCGCTGGCTGCGGCCTCGTGAGGTGGAGCCAGTCCACCCATACCGCTGTCCTGAACGAAGAGGGTATCGTGGCCATATTCGTTCATCCTGTGCAAGAAGTAGCTTCCCGCATTCCAACCTCGCTGGCCATCTTTGATGGGTTCGGGGAAGAGCGCCCAGATGTAGTTTTCCGGGTGGCAATGAGCTCGTCTACCCACGTTGGGGCTTTCGATCACGGTTTGGCTGCCCAGCAGGTCTTTGGGACCAACGCCCGATTTCCAAAGGAGCAAGGGGGTCTGAACCGCACCGCAGGAGAGAAGGATCTTCTCACCCTTTAGGATGTTGTCCTGTCCCTCCTGCCGGTAGACGACTCCCGTGGCTCTTTTTCCTTCAAAGACCAGTCGGTGGGCCATGGCGTCGGGAATGATATTGACGCCGAACCTTTCAGCCGTGGGAACATGGGTCAGAAGCGTGCTCATCTTGGCGTCGTACTTGCACATGTTGCTGGACAGGCAGTAGCCGCAGCGAATGCAGTTCTTCTTGGCGCCTTCATAGGGCTGGACGTCGTAACCCAAAGAACGGGCCGACTCTCGAAATCTTCTTTGCCCGTCACTTAAGAATTCGTCAGGATCGGCGTGAACGTTAAACACTCGCCGGACTTCATCCGAAGCCTCTTTGACGTTTTCTTCCGTCCAATCCACTCCCGTGGTGTATTCCCAGTTGGCATAATCGGCGGAGAAGGGCAGATGGCTTTGGGCGCCGAAGGTGACGGAACTTCCTCCCAGGACCATACTCCCCCCGCGCAGGGTGTAGCGCCCACTTCCCTTAAATTCGGTGCTTACGTTGGTGAACATGCGCCGCCGCAAAGGGATGCCATAGCCGTGTCGAGGGTCTCCTCGAAAATAAGGGCCCGCTTCGATCAAAGCGATGCGCAGCCGATCTTTGGTGTGAGGGTGAATACCATGCTCAGCGATACGGGCAGCCAGGATACAGCCCGCTGTTCCTCCTCCCACAATGACCAGGTCGTAGATGTTTTCCTGAGCCATGGCTCCTCTTCAGAGGCAAGATACGAGGGTGTGGCCACAAAGGCAAGATGTCATGCGATATGAACAACAAAGGGGGTGAGGCAAATGGCGCGCTCTAGGACTTCCGGCCTTTCACCGTGTGCAGCTTCATCAGACTGGTGTGGCCCTTCTCGACGATGGGTGCGCCGGTCAGGATGATCAGGTTGTCGCCTTCTTTCACCCACTCTTTTTGAAGGAGAAGTTTCTCCACAGCTTCAATCAACTGATCCACGTTGCCGATTTCGTGCATGAGCGTGGGTCGAACTCCCCAGTAAAGAGCCATTCGATTCAAGATGGCCGGGTCGGGGGTGAAGCTCAAAATATCGGTCGGAGGCCGGTACTTGGAGATCAGGCGAGCGGTGGAACCGGTTTGTGTAAAGGCCACGATGGCACGGGCTTTGATGGATCGGGAGACATGGCAGGCGGCATCGCAGACGGCTTCCGGAAAGGAAAGTGGCTTGGATTCCGGAAATCGGTCGATGTGACGTCCGCTCTCGATCTTTTCAACCTCGTTAATGATCTTGGTCATCATGGAAACCGACTCAACAGGGTACTGGCCGCTTGCCGTCTCAGCAGACAGCATGACGGCGTCGGTTCCATCCAGTACGGCGTTGGCCACGTCCGAGGCCTCGGCCCGTGTCGGTCGAGGGTGGTGGACCATCGATTCCAGCATTTGGGTGGCGGTGATGACCACCTTCCCTCTCTTGTTGGCTTCGGCAATGATGTGTTTTTGAATCACAGGCACCTTCTCCGGAGCCATTTCCACCCCAAGATCCCCGCGGGCCACCATCACCCCTTCACAGACATCCATGATGGCATCCAGGTTTGCGATGGCCATCGGCTTTTCCAGTTTGGCAATCACCGGTGTGTCCCGTTTTCCTTGGGCAAGCCTTTCCTTCAACTTCAGGATATCGGCGGGTCTTCGAATGAAAGACAGGGCGAGGTAATCGATTTGATGCTCGGCTCCGAAGTCCAGATCTCGCAAATCTTTTTCGGTCAGCGCCGAGGCTGAAATTTTCACATTGGGCAGGTTGATGCCCTGGTTCTCGGCCAGTGTGCCGCCGGCGATCACCTCACACTCCACGTCAGACTGGGTTGTGGTGAGCACCCGAAGCTCAATAAGACCATCGGAAAGGAGAAGCCGATCTCCCGGGCGAAGATCTTGAGGCAGAGCCTGGTAGGAGGTTGAGACCCTTTCGCTGTTTCCAACAGCGGCCTGGGTAGTGAGAACGAAATTCTGGCCCGTTTCGAGTTCGACGGGTGCTCCATCTTCCAATGGGCCGGTTCGAATCTTCAGTCCCTGAAGATCCTGAATGATGGCAACGGGTTTGGAGAGCTGCTTGGAAGCCTCACGAATGTGAAGAATCGTCTTTCCATGTGATTCGTGATCACCGTGAGAGAAGTTGAGCCGGGCCACGTCCATTCCCGCCTCCACCAGTTTGGCAAGCATTTCCGGGGATTGGCTGGCAGGACCAATGGTGGCAACAATTTTTGCTCTTCGCATAGATAGAAGGTTTAGGTTACCATAGACTCCCCGATCGGACGGATTTCCGCGGGCGTCTTGGCAAGTGAGAATAACCCGTATTCGAGACACTTGGTGGCAGAAGGTTGATGCATAATCCGGACTAAGGACCCAACAAGGAAGGAGATCGCATGAGTGACGAAGAATCGGTAGAAGTGAGCGAAGCCAAAATCGCGGTGCACTGGCAGGAAGAGGAGTATTTTCATCCTTCAGCCGCCTTTATTGCTCAGGCAAACATGACCGATCCGAAGATCTATGAGCGGTTTAGCCTGGATCACTTTCCGGAATGCTACAAGGAATATGCCGATCTTCTCAGCTGGTACCAATATTGGCACACCATGCTGGATACCAGTGATGCTCCCTGCTGGAAGTGGTTCGTGGGGGGCAAGATCAATGCCTGCTATAACTGTGTCGATCGACACCTCAAGAAGTACAAAAACAAGGCGGCCTTTATTTATGTTCCGGAGCCCGAGGATGAGCCCCATGTGACCCTAACTTTTCAGGAACTCTATGTGAGGGTCAATGAGCTGGCGGCACTTCTCAGAGACTTTGCCGGGCTGAAGGCGGGGGATCGAGTGACACTGCATATGCCGATGACCCCCGAGCTTCCCATTACCATGCTGGCCTGTGCCCGACTGGGCGTGATCCATTCGGAAGTCTATGGGGGATTCAGTGGGAAGGCCTGCGGCGAGAGGATCGCCGACTCCGGAAGCCGTGTCCTGATCACCATCGATAGCTACTATCGCTCGGGTAAGCTGCTGGATCACAAGAAGAACGCCGATATCGCCGTGAAGGTGTCCGAGGAGGAGGGCCAAAGTGTCGATAAGGTTCTGGTTTTCAGGCGCTACCCTGGAAAATACTCCTCCGAGTCCCCGATGGTTGAAGGGCGTGACTACTTCACGGACGAGGTGTTGAAGGACTATAAGGGGATTCGAGTCGACCCTGTTCCCCTGCCTGCGGAGGATCCGCTCTTTGTGATGTACACGAGCGGAACAACGGGTAAGCCCAAGGGGTGCCAGCACAGCATTGGAGGCTATCTGTCCTATGTGACCGGGACCTCCAAATATGTTCAGGACATCCATCCCGAGGATGTCTATTGGTGCATGGCCGACATCGGCTGGATCACGGGCCATTCCTATATCGTCTATGGGCCACTGGCCCTGGCCACCACCGGTGTTTTGTACGAAGGAGTTCCCACCTATCCCGATGCGGGAAGGGCCTGGAGAATCGCTGAGCAGCTGGATGTCAATATCTTCCACACCGCTCCCACCACCATACGGATGCTCCGAAAATTGGGTCCGGATGAGCCCCCCAAGTACAACTACCACTTCAAGCACATGACCACGGTGGGAGAACCCATCGAACCCGAGGTGTGGAGGTGGTACCACCAGGTGGTCGGCAAAGGCGAAGCGGCTATCGTCGACACCTGGTGGCAAACTGAAACAGGAGGATTTTTGTGCAGCACCATGCCCGCTCTTCAAGGCATGAAGCCGGGAAGTGCCGGCCCCAGCGTGCCGGGGATCCACCCCGTTATTTATGATGAAGAGGGCGAGGAAATTGAAGGGGGATCCGGTGTAGCCGGGAATATTTGTATCCGAAACCCCTGGCCCGGAGCCTTTCAGACCATATGGGGAGATCGAGAGCGGTATGTTTCGACCTATTACGCGAAGTATTGCAAAGATGAAAAGAGCAAGAAGTGGCAGGACTGGCCGTATTTTACCGGCGATGCCGCCATGCAGGCAGAAGATGGATACTTTCGCATCCTGGGTAGGATCGATGATGTGATCAATGTCGCCGGTCACCGGTTGGGTACCAAGGAACTCGAATCAGCCTGTCTGACCGTTTCCGCCGTTGCCGAGGCCTCGGTCGTCCCCCTGGCCGATGAAATCAAGGGCCGAGTCCCTGACATTTATATTTCCCTGAAGCCGGGGGAAGAGGACGGAAAAGAGATCGGGGCGGCGGTGACTCAGGCGATTGAGACCGCCATTGGCAAGATCGCCCGACCCAAGCACGTTTACATCGTGCCCGATATGCCCAAGACTCGTTCTGGAAAAATTATGCGCCGGGTGCTGGCAGCGATTTCCAACGGAAGCGACGTGGGTGATGTCACCACTCTTGCCAACCCGGAGATTGTGGAAGAAATACGGAAGATGGTTCAGGGCGACTAGCGGCCCACGTTTTTCACACCGGATCGTAGCGAGGCCGCGGAGATGGCTGTGGATGCAAGGCCCGTGACCCGCAAGCGGGTGCCCCGAGGCCACCCCAAACGTACTCGTAGGGGTCAGCCGGTGGCTGACCCGAACCGCATGAGTGGCACATTCTTTACCCGTGTGGCTTCGCTTTTGCCAACCTAACTGTTCGGGCGAGCCACCGGCTCGCCCCTACGCTGCTTCGTGACAAGAACCTATGCATAATCCGGGTTAGGCTTCACCGCTGACGAACTCCCTACTCGAACGCCGAGATTCCGGTGATGCTCTTGCCAATAATCAAGGTATGGATATCGTGGGTGCCCTCGTAGGTGGATACCGTTTCCAGATTTGCCAGGTGACGAAAGACGGGATAGTCGCTTAGAATTCCGTTGGCTCCCAGAATGTCTCGAGCCATTCGGGCCGTCTCCAGGGCCATGGCTACGTTATTGCGCTTGGCCATGGAGATTTGGTCATGGCGGACCTGACCTGCCTCTTTGAGTTGCCCCAGACGAAAAACCAACAGTTGCGCCTTGGTGATTTCCGTCAGCATGTGAACCAGCTTGTTCTGAACCAATTGGTGAGAAGCAATGGGTTTGCCGCCAAACTGCTTGCGCTCCAGGGACCAGCTCCTTGCCGTGTCGTAACAAGCCTGGGCACTTCCCACGGCTCCCCAGGCAATGCCGTATCGAGCCTGGTTGAGACACAGGAGAGCCTGTTTCAAGCTCTGGGTCTGAGGCAGAAGATTGGACTCCGGCACTCGGCAGTTGTCAAAGATCAATTCCGAGGTGACGGAGGCCCGCAAGGAGTGCTTGTTGTCATAGTCGTGGGTGGCAAAGCCCTGAGTCCCCTTTTCCACCAGGAAGCCGCGAATGTGATCGTCCTCGCAGCGAGCCCACACCACCGCGATATCGGCAATGCTTCCGTTGGTGATCCAGGCCTTGGCACCATTCAGGACATATTCGTCTCCCTCCTTGCGAGCCTGCGTCCTGAGTCCGGCAGGATTGGAGCCGGAGTCGGGCTCGGTCAATCCAAAACAACCGATGGCGGATCCCGACTGAAGTTTTGGGAGCCATTTTTCCTTCTGCTCGTCGCTCCCAAAGCTATGGATCGGATACATGACCAGAGCACTCTGGACCGATCCGAAGCTGCGCAATCCGCTATCCCCTCGCTCCAGTTCCTGCATGATGAGCCCGTAAGCGATGCTGTTCAATCCGGCACATCCGTAACCCTTCAGGTTGGCCCCAAAGTAGCCCAGTTTGCCCATCGGCTTGATCAATTCCGATGGGAAGCTTCCCTTCATGTAGTGGTCTTCTATAATCGGAATGACCTGATCTTCCACGAAGGAGCGAACGCTGTCCCGTACCAGCCTCTCCTCATCGCTCAGGAGTTCTTCAAGCCCCAGGAAGTCCACGCCTTGGAATGCCATTGCCTTGGAATATAGCACAGAGGAAGGGGCGGTGTTTTCAAGGAACTATGTTATAAAGGGGCCATGATTATGGGCTTGACCGGTCCCAACGCATCGGGCAAAGGAGAGGTCGTTAAATTTCTCAAATGCAAGGGTTTTTACTCCTACTCCCTATCGGACGTGATTCGTGAAACAGTGCGCAGTCGAGGGTTGGAGATCACACGCGACAGGTTGATTGAAGTGGGAAGAGAACTGCGTTGTGAGGAGGGAAACGGCGTTCTGGCTCAGCGGATTCTGTCACGGATCGAGGAGGACAAGAATTATGTGGTGGACTCGTTCCGGCATCCGGAGGAGATGAAGGTATTCAGGACCCGACCCGACTTTTACCTGGTCTTGATTCAGGCCGAAGCGGAAGTCCGCTTCGCAAGAATTCGCGAACGGAAGCGGGAGAGTGACGCAGCCACGCATGAAGAATTCCTGGACCTGGAGAAACGGGAGAAAGCCAGCAAGGATTCCTACGGACAACAACTTGCAGCCTGTGAAGCGGAGGCTGACTTTAAGATCACCAACAACCGTTCGCTCTCTGAGCTCACCGATCAGATTTCGGAGTTGTTACCGCAGTTGATGGGTAATCTGGTACGTCCGAGTTGGGATGAGTATTTCATGAAATTGGCCAAAGTAGCGTCGCTGCGCAGTAATTGCGTGAAACGAAAAGTCGCGGCTATAATCGTCCGCGACAAGAGAGTCATTTCCACTGGCTATAACGGAACTCCACGAGGAACCAGGAATTGTTATGAAGGCGGGTGTCCGCGCTGTAACAACCTCGCCGACAGCGGAACGCTTCTGGACGAATGTCTCTGTTCCCATGGTGAGGAGAATGCCATCACCCAGGCTGCCTATCATGGTATGAGCGTCAAGGATGGGACTTTATACTCAACCTTTGCGCCTTGTTTGACGTGTACCAAGATGATCATCAATGCGGGCATTGTAGAGGTCGTTTACAACCTGGATTATCCCCTGAACGAGACGTCTTTTGAATTGTTCCAGGAAGCCGGTGTGAACATTCGCCAACATCGAGTGGAGTAACAGTCGGGGTGTGAGAGCCGCGCCCCGGCGTCAGAAGTCACTTCCATGCTGGGTCTTGTTTCGCTTTTCTTTTTCACCATGGCCACCGGAGGGTTCATCCTTTTCATGGTCAAGTACCCCCATGGTTCGGAGGTTCGAATGTGGGGGATTCGGCTGAGCTATGGGTTTGGCTTTTTCGGGGTTCTGGCCTGGAGGTTCTACCGAGGCTCGTTCAGCGAACTCTCCCTGCTCACCGTTTCTGCTTTGTTGGTTTCCCTGGTTGCCTTTGAACTCTCCACGAAATATCTGGATTGAATTTGTAGCGGACGCTACAAAGACCTAGGCCCTAGAGCCCGGAACGGGACAGCTCATCCAGAAAGTAGGCGGAGCTCTTGATCCCAGCGTAGAAGTTATCCAGATTCAGTTTCTCGTTGGGGGCGTGGGCATTCTCATCCGGCAGGCCAATGCCCATGAGCACGCTGGGGATGTTGAGGAGTTCGGCAAAGGTTGCCACCACCGGGATAGACCCTCCTTCGCGTTGAAACACCGGCTCCTTGCCGAATCCCTTCTTGATGGCTTGAGTTGCCGCCCTCAGAGCCGGGTGATCCAGCGAAGCAACCCAGGGCTTCCCTCCATGCATCCGGGTAGTTTCAAGGTGCACCGATGAGGGGGTCAGAGCATGGACGTAATCCTCGAACAAATCTGCAATCTTTTCGGGATCTTGATCGGGAACCAACCGCATGCTCACCTTTGCCATGGCCTTGGCGGGCAAGACCGTCTTGGCTCCTTTCCCGGTAAAGCCGCTCTTCAGGCCATTGATTTCAAAGGTAGGTCGTACCCAGAGCCGTTCCAGAGGCGTGCATCCCTCTTCGCCTGATAGTTCCTTCAGACCGATGGCCTTTTTGTAAGTGGACTCGTCAAAGGGCAAGCGAGCAAATTCTGCTTTCTCTCTTTCCGTCAATTCGCGAACGTCATCATAGAAATGAGGGATGGTGATCCGACCTGCTTCATCTTTCATTGCGGTTAAGATCTTGGAGAGCTCAAAGGCGGGATTCACAACGGCGCCTCCAAAGGATCCCGAGTGGAGGTCAGTGTGTGCTCCCTGTAGATCCAATTGAAAGTAAGCCAGGCCTCGAAGTCCGTAGCAGATTGAAGGAACCCCACGGGCGAACATGGCGGTGTCCGAAACCATGGCCACATCGGCTTTGAGCAAATCCTGATGGGTTTCGATGAAGGGGTCCAAGTGAGGGCTGCCAATTTCCTCTTCCCCTTCGATGAGGTACTTGATATTCACCGGAAGTTGCCCGCTCGTGTTCAGGAATGCTTCGGCACTTTTGAAATGGATGAAAACCTGCCCCTTATCGTCCGCTGCTCCCCGGGCATAGAGCTCACCATTGCGGATGGTCGGTTCAAACGGTGCTGATTCCCAAAGCTCAATCGGATCAACCGGCTGGACATCGTAATGGCCGTACACCAAAAGGGTAGGTTTTGCCTCTTCCACCAGCCGCTCGGCATAGACAATGGGATGTCCCTCGGTGGGGAAGATTTCCACGGTCGTCATGCCCGCCTCCTGAAGTTGCCTGGCTACGAATTCGGCAGCGGCTTTAACGGCCTCATTGTGTTCCGGATCGGTGCTCACACTGGGAATTCTCAAGAACTCAGTCAATTCCCCAATGTACCGGTCGTGGTTTTCCTGAATGTATTCGATGATCTTCTTCATCAGGGGATTTGAGGTTCATGACGATCCAAAGACACGCTCAAATACAGTGTCGATGTGCTGGAGCGTGTTTTGAACGTCAAAAACCTGGTTCACTTCCTTTTGGGTGAGGTGCTTTTGGATGTCTGGGTCTTCTAGGATCAGAGTTTTGAAATCCGCACCGTCGTCCCAAACGCGCATGGCGTTTCGCTGAATCCATTGGTAAGCTTCTTCCCGAAGGACCCCCTTTCGCACCAACTCGAGCAAGAGTGTTCCCGAGAAGATCAAGCCCCTGGTCAGATGGAGGTTTACCTCCATCTGCTTTTCGTGCACCTCTAAATTCTGGATGACGTCGTTGAGCTTGATGGTCAGATAGTGGGCCAATGTCGTACTGTCGGGAAGGATCACCCTTTCCACGGAGGAGTGTGAAATATCCCGCTCGTGCCACAGAGGGATGTTTTCCAGGGCGGCCAGGGCGTTGCTCCGCATCAGCCGAGACAAGCCACTGATATTTTCACAGGTCACGGGATTGCGCTTGTGAGGCATGGCTGAACTACCCTTTTGCCCGGAACCAAACGGTTCACTCACTTCCTGAACTTCAGTCCTCATCAGGTGGCGGATTTCTGTCGCTACTTTATCGTAGGTGGAACCCAGGATGGCCAGGGTGCACATGTATTCAGCGTGCCGATCTCGTTGCAAGGTTTGGGTTGAGACTCGGGCGAAATCAATCCCCAGTTTCTGGCAAACGTCCTCTTCGACCTGGGGAGAAAGGTGGGAAAAGGATCCCACCGGCCCACTTAGTTTCCCAACCTCCAGGGTTTCTCGGGCCCGGCGAAAACGGTGCAGGTTGCGTTCCATCTCGGAGTACCAAACCGCCAGTTTGAGTCCAAGCGTCACGGGCTCCGCGTGGATGCCGTGAGTGCGACCGATGGCAGGCACCTGCTTATAACGAAGCGCTTGAGTCCTTAATGTGGAGAGAAGTCTTAAGAGTTCCTTTTCGATCAACTCGGAGGCTTCTTTGACCTGCAGCGCCTGGGCCGTGTCGACCACATCTGTTGAAGTGAGACCAAAGTGAATAAAACGTGAGGCAGGCCCCACCTTCTCGGCAACCGCGGTGGTGAAGGCAATCATGTCATGGCGGGTGACTTCCTCGATTTCCTTGATTCGGTCGATGGAAAAACCGGCTTTTTGTTGGATTTGTGAAAGCTCTTCCTGAGGGATCTCGCCCATTTCCGCCAGAACTTCACAAACGGCAATCTCGACCTGAAGCCACTTTTGGAACTTGTTTTCCTCAGACCAGACCCGACCCATCTCGGGCAGGGTATATCGAGGGATCATAAGTCTAGGACTATGGAGGGTTTGCTCTGATGAGTCAAGTGCAGGTTGCAGCATTTGGCGTACAGAGGAAGGTCTTGAAAAAGGGCACGAGAAGCATGATCCAGCGCGATCTTGGGATCATTGTTTCGACGACTCAGATGAGCCAGGAAGATGTGGCTCGCCTGCCGGTCGAAGGAGTGGCTCAAAAAGGTCGACAATTCCTGGTTGGAGAGATGGCCGAGACGGCTCAGAACACGCTGTTTGATGCTCCAGGGATAGGGCCCAATCTTCAACATCTGCTCGTCATGATTGGATTCCACGATGAACCAGTCACATCCCGACAGGTTTTCAACCACCGCAGGGGTGAATTCTCCCAAATCGGTGACCAGAGCACCGCATATGCCGTGTGCCGTGAAACGAAAGCCTACAGGTTCCGCGGCGTCATGAGAGACCGAAAAGGCTTCGATCTGAAGGTCGCCGACGGAGAAGGAGGAGTTGGAGCGGAAGTTTTCCCAGCAGTCAATATTCTGAAGTCCGGGTACTTCTTCCCGGGTCCCTTCATTCATGAAAATCGGCACCTGGCGCCGGGCCAGCAAAGCCGGAACTCCGCTGACATGGTCCGAGTGTCCGTGGGTGAGAAGAACGGCATCGATTCTCTGGTTCTGAAGGTCGGCCTGGTCCAGACGTCGCTTCAGACTGCGCGGGCCAAAACCCAGGTCGACCAAAACGCAGGTCTTCTCGGTGGCGATGTACGTGCAATTCCCACTGCTTCCACTTCCCAGGACGGATACTTTCACGGTGAGGTAGAATGTATCAGCTGAGTGTGAAAAAGAAAAAAGCAGCAAGGACACGGAACTGTCCGTGCCTTCTGGCGGGATGATCAACAGTGGCTAAGAAATTCTACATCGCAACCTTCGGGTGCCGAACCAATCAAGCGGACAGCGCGGCCCTGCGGGAGGATCTCCTCTCTCGTGACTTCGAGGAGACCCGGGAGTGCCGCCAAGCCGACGTGATTGTGGTGAATTCATGCACGGTGACCCATCGCTCGGATCAGCAGGTGCGGCAGCTCACTCGCAGTTTGGGTCGCCGGAATCCTACTGCACGTCTGGTCGTGACCGGATGCTATGCCCAGCGCGATCCCAGCAGTTTGGCACGAATCACGGGTGTGGATGCGGTGGTGGGAAACAGCCACAAAGGCAACATCGGTTCCATTGTTGCCGCCTTTGAGTGTGCAGAAACGCACCCTCCCACTCATGGGGAAATTGCGGCCATTTACCGGGATGACTTTCGCAGCGTCGCGGCCATGAAGATGACGCCCGCCACGGAGACAGGGGGGAGAACCAGGCCCTTCGTTAAGATTCAGGATGGTTGTGACGCCAAATGTACCTACTGCATTATTCCCTATGTCCGCGGTCCCAGCCGCAGTGTGCCCCCCCAGATCGTTCTGCGACAGCTTGCTCAGTTGGTCGAAAACGGATTCAAAGAAGTGGTTTTAACGGGCATCCACATGGGCAGCTACGGAGTGCACTTGAAACCCCGCTATTCCTTGGATCGCTTGTTGGGTGAGATTGTGGCCGTGCCGGGTTTGGAGCGGATCCGGCTCAGTTCCCTTGAGCCCATGCAGTTGTCCCGTCGCGTTATTGCTCTGGCTGCAAACTGCGAGAAAGTCGCTCCCCATTTCCATATTTGTCTTCAAAGTGGAAGTGACCGGATTCTGAAAAAGATGTTCAGGCCCTATAAAACCAGTCGATTTGCTCAGATCGTTGAGGAGATTCGCCGCTGCATCCCGGATGCCGCCATCGGAACAGATGTAATTGCAGGCTTCCCGGGAGAATCGGAGGAGGATCACCGCCAGACGGTAGAGTTTATTGGCCGGATGCCCTTCACCTATCTCCACGTGTTTCCCTACAGTGATCGTTCCGGTACGGCCGCCTCTGATATGGCGGAAAAGGTAGATTCTAGAACCATCAAGCGCCGCAGTGGAGAGTTGCGACAGATCTCCGAAGACAAAAACCGGGCCTTTCGACGCCGGTTTCTGGGGCGATCCCTTTCCGTTCTCACTCTCAGCGAGAAAAAAGATGGGATGCGAACGGCTCTATCCGGAAACTATCTGAAAGCGAAAGTGGACCCCTCAATGCCCAGCAACCAACTGGTCCAGGCCAGGGTGGTGGCGGAAGATCCGGAGGGCTACCAGGTGTTGGAGCCGGTATGATCCATAATCCCGGCCGCTAATGTTCCAACACCACCACCGCCACCGCATGGTCGGGCGAGTGGGTGATGGAGATCCAGGCTGTTTGGGCACCCAGTTCATCGAAAATTTCCTTGGCTTTGCCATGGAAACTCAGTAGCGGTTTTCCCGCCTTGTCGTCGGTGATCGCTACATCTTTCCAGCGGATTCCCCTGCTCCACCCCGTGCCCAGTGCTTTCAAGGCTGCCTCTTTGGCCGCAAATCTTCCTCCGAAGTGCTGATACTGATGCCTGCGGCTGGTGCAGAACCGGATTTCCTCCTCTGTAAAAACCCTCTGTTGCATTCGCTGAGTGCCCTGTAGAGCGTTCCGAATGCGACGGACTTCTACGATGTCAACGCCGATGCCAATGATCATGGACTTGTGTTAGCCTTTCTTCTCGATGTTCCGCCAGAAGAATCCGGGTCCAGCCTCCTTTTTTGTGTTCGAGGAACTGGAAGAAATTCCAGGCTTTGTTCACGCTTTCACGTCACGGCAGACCGATGCTCCAAAGCAGGAGCCTGTTTCCTCGGATGAAGTCCCACTGGAAAAGAGGCTCTTACTCGAAAGCCTTGGCCTGCAGCCCAACCAGCTCTTCTTTTTACATCAGGTGCACTCAAACCGAGTCGTTACTGTGAATGCCCCGACTTTGAAGTCCTCGGGTCCGACCTCACTGGGCTCTGCAGATGGAGTGATCGCGCTTCTCCCGGCCCAGTTTCCGGTCATTCGAACGGCCGATTGTCTTCCAATTCTTGTTCTATTGGCAGAGAAAAAGCAAGTCTGTGTCCTGCACACGGGTTGGCGCGGGACCCGGGATCGAATCACTCGAGAAGGGGTCTCCCGGTTCCTCGAGGTCACCCAGGCTTCCCCCCAACAGCTCATCGTCGCCATGGGACCCTGTATTCGAAAATGTTGCTATGAAGTGGGACCGGAGGTCAGGGAACAATATGCCCGGTCAGGACACGATCTGGATCGGTGCTTCTCTGGCCCACAACTCGATTTGGTAGAGGCCAATAGAGTTCAACTGCAGGAGTTGGGGGTGTCGAAAATCCTGGATTCAAAAATGTGCACCGCTTGTCGCACCGACCTGTTTTATTCCTATCGCCGAGAAGGTGAAACAGGGCGGATGTGGCTTTTGGCAGGGTTTCAGCAGTAGCCCAGGACCTAACCGGGCAAAATCTCCTGACGCATCTTCTCCCGGTATTCCTTCAGTTTCTGAGCCAGGTCCGGGTCGCTTCGAGCAAGAATCTGGACGGCGAAAAGAGCTGCGTTGATGGCCCCTGCCTTACCGATGCCCATACAGGCAACAGGGATTCCCTTGGGCATCTGCACGGTGGAGAGTAGAGAGTCCAACCCCTGGAGAGAGGAAGCATCCAGAGGTACACCAATGATGGGAAGGGTCGAGTGAGCGGCCAATGCTCCCGCCAGGTGGGCTGCGTACCCCGCCCCTGCGATCAATGCTTGAATCCCTTTACTTTCGGCCGACTGAGCATACTCGGAGGTTTCTTGAGGCGTACGGTGTGCCGAAAGGACCTTCATCTCATGGGGAACTCCGAACTCTTCAAGGATCCTGGCGGCTTCACCCATGATGTCAGCATCTGATTTACTACCCATGAGGATTCCGATCTTTGGGTTGGTCATGTCAATTCCTTTTTAGTCCTTTGGAGGCTATGTCTCGACGACAGTACATCCCCTCAAAATGGATTTTGTTCACACCTTCATAGGCCCGCATAATAGCAGGTTGGAGGGTGGGAGCCACAGAGGTGATCCCAAGAACTCGGCCTCCATTGGTGACGGTCTTTCCGTTCTTTAAGGTGGTTCCGGCATGGAAAGCAACGGTGTTTTCATCCTCACCTGCCATGTCCAGCCCGGAAATCTCCTGGCCCTTTTCATAGGATCCCGGGTACCCCTTTGCCGCAAGCACAACACACACGGCAGCATTCTTGTTCCAGTGGACATCTGCATTTTCTAAATTGCCTTCGGCCATCGCATAGAGGAGGTCCAGAAGGTCACTTTCCATTCGGGGTAAAATAACCTGGGTTTCCGGATCTCCAAAGCGGACGTTGAATTCAAGCACCTTCGGGCCTTCACGGGTCATCATGAGGCCTGCGTACAAAATACCTTGGTAAGGATTTCCCTCTTCAGCCATACCCCTTATGGTTGGATAGATGATTTCATCCAGGACCTTTCGACGAAGTTCTTCCGAGAGGATGGCATCAATGGAGTAGGCTCCCATACCCCCCGTATTGGGCCCCTGGTCTCCTTCGTAGATGGCCTTATGATCTTGAGAGGGCACCATAGGTAAGACGTTCACCCCGTCAGAGAAGACCATAAAAGAGGTTTCCTCTCCTTCCAGAAACTCTTCGATAACCAATCGATCTCCAGAGGCTCCGAATTTTCTTTCCTGCATAATGCAGTCCAGCGCCTCTAAGCTGGTGGCCAGGTCGGGGCAAATGAAGACACCTTTCCCGGCCGCTAACCCATCTGCTTTTAGAACCACCGGGAATTGAAAAGCGTCGTGCTTGAGGGTGGTTTCCGCCGTCTCGAACTGGTCGAAGACCTGATATCCGGAGGTGGGAATGGCGTGTCGTTTCATAAAGTCCTTGGCAAAGGCCTTGCTGCCCTCCAGACGAGATGCTTTACGCGAAGGCCCGGCAGCGCGCAAACCCTGTTGCTGGAATCGATCGACGATTCCGGCGACTAAAGGCCCTTCAGGGCCGACTACGGTCAGGTCAATTTGCTGGGAAACGACAAAGCCGAGAAGCCCGTCGATGTCCTCAGCATCAATGGGGACATTTTTGGCAAGCTGTGCGGTTCCCGCGTTACCCGGTGCACAGTAGAGTTGCTCGAGCTGTGGATTTTGCTTGATTTTCCAGGCGAGGGCATGTTCCCTGCCACCGGAACCGACGACAAGTACTTTCAATGTAATCCGTGTTACGGCTCCCTACTTCTTGGAGTCCCCTTTCCCACTTCCGGATTTACTCTTGGAGTCCGAGGCACTTGTTGTTTTCTTCTCTTCACTCTTTTCCGAGGAAGGCTTGGGTGTGGAGTCTTTGTGGCTGTTTTTACCATACTCGTTAACGTACCATCCAGACCCCTTGAACTGGATGGCAGAAGCGGAGAGGAGGCGCTCCAGTACTCCTCCGCAGTCTTCACACTTAGAGAGTGGTGAGTCGGAGAATTTCTGAATGACTTCGATTGTTTCTCCGCAGTCCTGGCAACGGTACTCATAAAGAGGCATTAGTGCTCCTACCGGAAGGGAATATAAGATCGCCATTCCGGGGTTGTCAAGTAATCTCAAACCCCAGCTATTATAGGCACAAAGCAAGGTAGCGAGTAGCGCTGAGGCACTTTTCCCAGGGACGGCTTGCGTACGATCATCCCTTTTTCAATAATAACTCCCGTGAAATGCGTTCGAAAGGCAGTCATTCCAGCAGCTGGCATGGGATTGCGATTCCTTCCGGCTACCAAGGCGATCCCCAAGGAAATGCTTCCCATTGTGGATAAACCCACCATCCAGTATGTGGTGGAGGAGGCGGTCGAATCGGGTCTAAAAGACGTTACCTTCGTCACCAGCAGCAGAAAAGGTGCGATTGAGGACCACTTTGATTACGACTACAGGCTGGAGCACAAGCTCCAGGAACAGGGTAAGCTTGAGCTGTTGAAGGTGGTGCAGGAGATCACCCGGATGATCACCGTGTCGTCGATTCTCCAGAAGGAACCGCTGGGACTCGGGCACGCCATTCTCATAACCCAGACGTTGATTGGAAACGAACCTTTCGCGGTCTTTTTGGGCGACGACATTATCGTTGGCGAAGTCCCCTGCATGAAGCAGTTGTTGGGTGTCTATGAAACTCACCAGGCCAGCGTTCTGGCCGTGCAAGAAGTTCCCCAGGAGGCCATTTCTCGTTATGGCGTGGTGGCAGTTGAGCCGGTGGAACCAGGCGATGACCGCCTCTTTACCGTCAAGGATGTGGTGGAGAAGCCTCCTCCAGAGAAAGCTCCTTCCAATCTGGCCGTGATTGGTCGATATGTTCTCACGCCCACGGTTTTTGAGTTTTTGGAGAAGACGAAGCCCGGAGTAGGGGGGGAAATTCAGCTGACTGATGGTCTCCGAAGCTTAATCGAAAAAGAGCCTGTGTACGCCTACCGCTTTCAGGGTTCTCGATACGATGCGGGAAACAAGCTGGAGTATCTGATGGCCACGGTGGACTTTGCCTTGCAGCACAAGGATTTGGGAGAACAGTTCCGAGCCTATTTGAAAGACCTGAAGTTGTGAGAAGGAATGTTAGATAAAGGCCTGATCCGGGAAAAGCTTGATTGGGTCCACCAGCGACTCGAAACCAAGAACTTCAAGCTGGATCAAGAGGAGTTCGTAAGACTCGATGAAGAAGAACGCTCGCTGCGCGTGGAGTGGGAAGATCTGCGAGCCCTTCGTAATCGGACCAGCGAAGAGATCGCGGAACAAAAAAAGCAGGGGAAGGCCGGCGAAGAGAAGATTGCGCAAATGAAGGAGGTATCTGCTCGAATCAAGGAACTGGACGAGCAGGTCAAAGCATCGCAGACTCGCATGCATGAGTTTTTGTCGGTGATTCCCAATCTTCCCCATGAGAGCGTTCCCGTAGGTGCCGATGAATCTTCCAACTCAGTGGTCCGGGAAGTGGGGGAGCCTCCCCAGTTTGATTTTGAAGTGAAGGATCATGTGGATCTAGGGGTGAATCTGGGAATTCTTGATCCGGAGCGGGCTGGAAAAATTGCGGGAGCTCGATTTACCAACTATTACGGCTCGGGGGCACTGCTGGAACGGGCCCTCATGAACTTCATGTTGCATGTTCACACCCGGGAGCATGGTTATTTGGAGATCCTCCCACCCTTTATGGCCAACCGCCGCAGCTTCTTTGGGACGGGTAACCTGCCCAAGTTTGAAGCCGACCTGTTTCATGTGGAAGGAACCGATTACTTTCTGGTTCCCACCGCCGAAGTTCCCGTGACCAATGTCTTCGCGGATGAAATCCTGGCGGAAGAAAATCTCCCCGTGAATTTCGTCGCCTCTACTCCCTGCTTTCGCAGTGAAGCAGGCTCCTATGGCAAGGATACGAGAGGTTTGATTCGCCAGCATCAATTCAATAAGGTTGAGCTGGTCAAATTCTGCAAACCGGAGGATTCCTTCAAGCAGTTGGAGGAACTGACCTCTCACGCCGAAGAAATCCTTCGCCGTCTGGAACTACCTTACCGTGTGGTCACGCTCAGTACCGGAGATATGAGCTTCAGTGCCGCCAAGACCTATGACCTGGAAGTCTGGATACCCAGCCAGAAAAGGTACCGAGAGATTTCTTCCTGCACGAACTTTGAGGACTTTCAGGCTCGCCGGGCCAACATTCGCTTCAAGGCCAGTGGAAGCAAGCGAACTCAATTTGTCCATACCCTGAACGGTTCAGGATTAGCCGTGGGGCGAACCTGGGTTGCCCTCATGGAAAACTTTCAGCAGGCGGATGGGACGGTGCGGATACCCGAAGTGCTGGGGCCCTGGATGTACGGGATGGAGCAATTGACTGGGCAGCCTTTTATGCTAGGCTAGCCACAGTTGGCCGGGCTCTACAGCCTTCTGAGTGACGATGATCAAATTTAATCTGGACAAAGAAGTTGGCCTGACTTTCTACGATCAGATTAAAGGGCAGCTCTTGTCGGCCATCTATTGCGGCAAGATCAAGGAAGGTGATCGGTTGCCCTCCATACGCGAACTGGCCGAAGCCCTGAATATCAATTACAAGACAGCCCGCAAGGTCTACCTTCGTTTGGCCGGCGAAAACTACATCGAAATTGTCAAGGGAAGTGGAGCCTTTCTGCAAAAGGGGAGTGGAGAAAACAGCTACGAGCAGATGCGTCGACGAGCCATCTTCAGGTTGATGGGAGAAGTTTCCCAAAAGGCGCAGGACCTTGGAGTACCACCCCGGAAATTCCTGGAGCTTCTGGAGAGTTACTTCTCAGGAACCCACTTGAATAAGCTGAACCTCGCGGTGGTTGATCACGAAGAAGAGGCCTTTATTTTTTCACGCGAGTTGAAGCTGCGCCTGGGGGCCGATGTTGCATCCGTGTCCTTGAATCAGATTCAGACCAATGGGGCCAATGAATTATTCCAGAAGAGTGATTACTTCCTGACCACCAGCTGGCATATGAAAGAGGTCCGGCAATTGGCTGAGGAGTATGGCAAGCAGGTTGTGGAAATCAAGCCTAGCCATGAGATCTATACAGAGATCTTGGAGGCGGCCCGTGATCGCAAGGTGGCCATTGTGATCCAGGACGAGCAAACGATGCATGCCTCCTGGGAGATCTTCATGAATATCTACCACCCTTCAACTGAGAAACAGTTTTGGATTGCACCCATTAATCGAGAGGAACTGATTGAAAAGATCATCGAGGAAGCAGAACTCATCTTTGTTTCCCCCATGTGCTGGGACGAAATGAGAAAACGGGCCCCAGCCGAAAAAGAATTGAAAACCTTCGAGAACTTTATCTCTCAAGAAACCATCGATTATCTCAAGGAGCTTCAGCTGCTTGGCTCCTAACCCAGAAAAGGTAAAACTTCCAGAGGCTGATTTCTTCAGCATTCAGTACCTGAAAAGCCTCCCAAAGGCTGAGCTGCACCTTCATCTGGAAGGTTCGGTGACTCCTTCCGGCTTTCGAAATTTGAGCAAGAGGTATGGAACGGAGTACAGCGCGCTCAGTGAGGAGGAACTCGAGCGACAGCTCTTTCAGTATGAGGATTTCTACGAGTTTCTGGAGACTTATCGCATTGTCTGCGAACACCTGCGGGAGCCGACTGACTATGTGAAGGTCTTGGATGGGCTGGGTGAATACTTCACCCAGGAGAACATTCGCTATGCTGAGATCATCTACACACCTTCCATTCCCTGGAAATATGAACGAGACGGCAAGGACATTCTTCAGGCTCTTCTGGAGAGGAGCCAACAGATCCAGTCGAATCAGGGAACGCGGATTCGATGGATCCTGGATTGCGTGCGTCAGTTTGGACCCGAATGGGCGCGGCGAACGGCTGAGTTGGCAGAGGAGTTCCGAGACCAGGGTGTGGTGGCGGTCGGTCTTGGCGGCGACGAGAAATCTCTTGAGATGAAGGAATATCAGGAGATCTTCTCCTGGGCCAGGGCTCATCGGCTCTACATCCATGTGCACGCCGGAGAAATTGGTAACGCCCAGCAGGTGTGGGATGCTCTCCTCATTTTGGGTGCGAATCGCATTGGCCACGGCATTCAGGCCGCCCGAGATCCAAAGCTGATGGAATACCTGCGCCAGCACGCCATTGGTCTGGACGTCTGTCTGACCAGTAATCTCATGACCGGGGCCTGGAAGCCCATCTCAGACAACCCTTTCGGGCTGCTTCTCCAGCGAGGAGTACCGGTCTCCTTGAACACCGACGATCCCGGGCTTTTCCAGACTTCTTTGAGCGAAGAATTTCAGAAGGCCGTGCAGTTCTTTCAATTGACTCAGGAAGAAGTGCACCGAATCGTACTGCAAGGGATTCGCTCATCGTTTTTGCCCCATGATGAGAAGATGGCTTTCATGAAACAGTTTCAAGAGGAGATCCGCCAGCTTTCTGCCTGAAACCGACTGGGCCCGTGGGCTAAAGCCCACGGCTCGGTTCTGACTCGCTCCATCAGAGCCGCAGGCTTTAGCCTGCGGGCCTACAGCGTTGCCATTCTCAGGACTGCTTGTCTCAGGGTCCGGTTGCGGGAGAGAGCTTTGAGGGTCTGGCGGGTGAGAAAAGGGTGTTGAACGGCCCAAAGCAGCATTTGAGCCAGTTGAAAAGCAGGACGAAAGTAGCCGTTGCGTGCTCGAGTGTATTCGCAAAGATCCTGCTCGCTGAGCTTGTCTTCGTGAAGTCGCTCCTTGAGAATCCGGCAGGCCAGCTGGGCATCTTTTAAGGCCACCGTCATCCCCTGTCCCGTGACCGGATCGACGGCCCCTGCCGCATCGCCCACCAAAAGCAGTCGCTCTCCGTGACAGCGCGAAACCTCCAGGCTGACGGCTCCAGTGCTTTGGACCAGGCCTTGGGGATAGGGACTTTTCAACCGTTCCATCAAGAGTGGGAAGAGACTCAACTTTTCAAAATAGAGATCCGATAAGGGCGTCCCACGGGAGCGCTGCGCTGAGCCAAAAAGGAGCAGGGTGATTCGAGCCGATCCGTTGCCCATGGGAGCCACGTAGGCTTCCCCTGCTTCACAGCAGTGGACCTCAACCATGCCCGTTTCCTGTAGTTGGTCATAGAAGGCCCGAAGGGCAAATCTGCGAGTGTGCCGTTTCCGGCGGTCAATTCCAAACCCGTTGTGAAAGCGTGATCGGATACCATCGGCCCCGATCAGCAACCTTGCCCTGTGGGTGTGCAATTGACCTTGATAGAGGCCGGTCACTTCCACCTGCTTGAGGCCGGTTCGAGCAGACAATACTCTAAAGGCCTCACACAATTGGACTCCGGGCTGTCTTTCCGCAAACCGAGCCAGGCTTTCATCCAGAATCATCCGGGGGACCACCCATCCCTGGGCTGTTGGAGAAATTTCACCAAAGTTCACTTCAAGGCAACGGTCTCGGGGGAGGTGAAAACGGATTCCCGAGAAGGCTTGAGCTCCCTGGGCCCGCAGCTGGGAGAGGATGCCGAGTTTGTGAAGGATGTCTGCCCCGGCCGGCATCAGTCCCTCCCCGCAGACCTTTTCTCGGGGAAAGGTAGCTTTTTCAACCAGGAGGACACGAAAACCCTGTCGGGCCAGCAAGGCGGCGGTTGTTGAACCGGCTACGCCGGCGCCGACCACGATCCCATCAAAATTCGCCATGGGGGGACCTCTTGATCAGCGGAAGTGGGTGATGGTGAGCCCGTTTTCCCCTGTTTTTCGCATTACTCAATATGGAGTTAAAACAAAGACCCAAGATTGTTCCTTACAAGGAGCCTACTATGCCCAATATCGATACGCTAGATCTTGCTGTAGGAATTCCATCCTACAACGAGGCAGACAACATCGGATTCGTGGTTCGCCAGGTTGCTGCAGGGCTAGAAAAATATTTTCCTGATTTGAACACGGTGATCATTAACGCCGACAATTTTTCCCAAGATGGAACCAAAGACGCCTTTATAGCAGCTGATAGCGGCCGTATTCCCAAGGTGTATCTCTCCACACCAGCCGGGGTGAAAGGAAAGGGGAACAATTTCAGGAATCTATTCAATCATCTGTTGCCTTATCATCCCAAAGCGGTCGTGGTTGTGGACGCGGACCTGCGAAGTATTCGCCCGGAGTGGGTGCGATACTTGGGCCGGGAACAGGAACGCAGCCGTCGGCTCATCGGTTTAAAGGACATGTACCCGATCTGACGGTAGGGACAGGGATCAGGTACTCTCAAAGGAACATTCAGGTATACTTGGGCGCATAGAGTTACCGGATGGAAGGAAATCCGTAACCTGTTGATTTTACAGTGCGGAGGAGTGGCCGAGTGGTTGAAGGCGGCGGTCTTGAAAACCGCTGTACTCGTAAGGGTACCGTGGGTTCGAATCCTACCTCCTCCGCCACTCACCGTCATGCTAGACAATCCGGGCAATCAAGCCGTGCTCAATTAACTACTTTTCTCCCTGACCACGAGCTGGTTGTCAACGGACCTCACCAAGGGTACGGTCTGGGCCTGTACCTCGGCGACTCCCTTCATCAGTTCCGATTCCACCAGTCCCACCAGGGTAACCTCGCCGCGGTTCACCCCGATTCGGATTAAAGCCCGGTTGCCGGAGAAGCTTCTGGGTACATTTCGGGCCAGCCTGGAGTAGACCTCGGCCCAGGAGGTCGCTTCGTCGTTCACATCCTCCCTCGCTCTTTGTGCCAGTGCGAGTGGTGAGCCCAGGATTGAAAGAACCAATACCAAAACCTGGACAGAGTACCCCGGACCTTGAGACCTTATTGTGTTTACCAAGCTTTCCATGTCGGACTCCTTTGAATCAAGAATGAACAAGACCCTATTTATACAGCTCAACAGATAGAATCGTAAACTGATAAAAGTGACAGGGTTCCCCTGAAAGGATGCATCCCGCCCATTGCAAAATCTGGAATTAAGCGGTGGTCTTGATAAAGGTCGAAGTGGGCAGTGTAGAACCTGGCCAGTTTTAGTCCATGCCGTGTTTGACGGCATAGCGGATCAACTCGACGCTCGAGGAACCCCCCAATCGTGACATCATGCGATACTTGTGAAATGCCACAGTCCTGGCACTTATCTTCAGGATTTTGGCAATCTGTTTCATGGAATTACCCTCCATCAGCAATCGTAGTACCTCCTGCTGGCGAGGGGTTAGATCAGGAAGCGGCTGTTGCTTTTTGGCTTCCCGCAGCCAGGAGTTTGCCAGATTCTCAGTAATCCGTGTCGTGACATAGGCTCGACCCTTGTGTATTTCCTTAATTGCCCGGGATAGCTCTGTCACCTTGGACGTCTTGAGTAAGTACCCTGTGACTCCCTGGCGAAAAGCTTCTCGAGCCTGGCCTATGCTTTTGGTTTCGGCCAACACCAGCAACTTCACGCCAGGTATCAATCTGAGAAGTGAGTCGGCAACCTTATGAACTTCGAAAGCAGCCACCGAGACATCCAGCACAATAACGTCAGGTTTCTGACGAGAGGCAAGCGAAAAGAGAGTGGGTGAGTCGGCTGCAGTGCCGACGAGTTCGCATTCAGATTCCAACAACTTTTCAAAGGTGGCCCGCACAATGCTGGACTCACCTGTTAACAAGACCCGAGGCTGTTTCATCGATTCTCCAAGCCACTTTCCAGCCATCCTCTTCTCTCTTGTACTGGGTGGGAAATAGCGGCTAATAGAACTTTATAGACCAATGTGCCCCCCCCCGTAAACTGTCAAAACTAACAGGTTGCGTCTAAACCCATCCGAGAATCAACTCTGCAGATCAGGTGAAGGTTGAGTTGATGGGGAAAGCAACTGTCAGAAATAACAGTTTTCAGGAGAAAAGCGACGAGAGGATAGAGGATATTAGCCGGGATTATGCATAAATTGTCTACTGCAGTGCCGCAATCATCCACGCTGACGGCGTTGTGCTTCCTTGGGCTCCTCGGCGTACTGCACGAGTACGCCTGCGGCACTTCGTCACGAAAACCTATACATAATCCCGGCTAGCCTAACATCCCTTCCCGGATGGCCAATTGGATCAGCTCGGCGTTACTGGTGAGACCGAGTCTTTTCATGATGCGGTATTTGTGGAAGGCAACGGTTCTTGGAGCCACATTCAAGACAGCGGCCGCCTGCTTCATGGAGTTTCCTTCGGCCAGTAACTGCAGAATCTCTCGCTGCCGTACGGTCAGTTTCGAGACCGTCCGACCTCCGGGGTCCTGAACGAAGGATTCCAGCATTCCCTGGGCAACCATCGGCGTCACGTAGGCCCTTCCCATGGAAACCTCCTGGATGGCCTGGAAAAGCTCCGAAGCAGCAGAGTTTTTAAGGAGGTATCCGGACGCTCCCAGCCGAAAGGCCTCTGCAACCAAGCCGGGATCTTCGTTTACGGTAAGAAAGATCAACTTTGCATCTGGCCTCTTCTGCTTGATCTGGTGAGCCGCGTCCAGCCCATTCAATTTGGGCATGGAGAGATCCAGCAGGATGATATCGGGATTGAGGCGTTCAGCCTCAATCAAAAGTTCACGACCATCCGCAGCCGTTCCTACCACGTCGTATTTGGGCTCCAAGAGCTTCACGAAAGCTTCAACCAGTAGTGCGTGATCGTCTGCAACCAGGATGCGTAAGCACCCCATAGGATGTTCCCTCGAGTACCCGCATTTTACCAGTAAATCGAAAATCCTCAAAGCCTAATCGCAGGAGGCAAAGGAGTTAGCCTGGTGTTGGAATGAGGGTCGTTGATTCTGACCTCTTCGAGCCACTCAGAAATAACGCTTGACTGTACCGGGAGTGTGGAGCATCGTAAGCCTGTGAAGACGACAGAACGCCGCCGGTTTGAACGCTGGGAGACTTCAATCCCCTGTGCTGTGGAATGGGAAGGATCATCCACCACAGGCCGAATCGCCAAGCTCTCCTTTGGTGGCGCATTGATTAAGCAGGTGGAGGTCACGCCTCCCAAGGGCACTCGCGCCACCATTCGGTTTGAGGTCCAAAAGCAACAGATTAAACTGAGCGGCAGTCTGGTGGCCAAGATTCTACGAACGGTTGAGGAGTTCAAGGAAGAAGGCAAGGGAATGGTTTGGCTTGGTGTACAATTCGAGGGATCAGAAGAAGAAATCAAGTCCAAGTTGATCCCTGTTTTTCGAACTCTGTTTCCTGACCAGGCCAGTAGTTTCCGACTAGTTTCCCGACTGGGGATAATCGGCTAGACCCAAGCGACAACGACCCAGGTAGGAGATCGTGAATCTTCGCTCAATCCTCAGTTATTTTTCGAATGATCTGGCCATTGATCTAGGTACCGCCAATACCCTCATTTATGCTCGGGGAAGGGGAATCATTGTCAATGAACCTTCCATTGTGGCTATTAACAAAGCCAACAATAAGGTGGAAGCGGTCGGACATCAGGCCAAGGAGATGCTGGGCCGCACGCCGGCGAACATCGTTGCCATCAAACCGATGAGAGATGGGGTTATTGCCCATTTTGACCTGACTGAAGAGATGCTCAAGTACTTCATCAGAAAGGCCCAATCCCGCAAGCATTTCCTGGCTCCGCGAATTGTCATTGGTACCCCATCGGAGATCACTCAGGTGGCAAAAAGGGCGATCAGAGACACGGCCTGGGCTGCCCGAGCCAGCGAGGTTTACTTGGTGGAACAGGCCATGGCTGCGGCCATTGGTGCGGGGCTCCCCGTCACAAAAGCAGGAGGAAATCTGATTGTAGACATCGGTGGAGGAACGACCGATGTTGCTGTGATCAGCTTATCCGGCATTGTCTATGGTCGCTCAGTCCGGGTGGCAGGTCACGCCATGGATGAGGCCATCATCCAATACATCAGAAGGAAGCACAATCTGCTCCTGGGAGAGCGTGGAGCTGAGCGAGTGAAAATTGAACTAGGCTCCGCGGCACCTCTGGATGAGGCAATGACGATGGAAATCAAAGGGCGTGATCTGATCGAAGGTGTGCCGAAGACCATGACGATCACGGATGCGGAGGTTCGAGAGGCCTTGTCCGACGCCATCAACGCCATTGTCTATGCCGTGCGTGCGGCCCTGGAACGAACGCCTCCCGAAATTTCCGCAGACATAGCCGATAAGGGAATGGTCGTGACCGGAGGGGGAGCCCTGCTAAAGAACCTGGATATACGACTCACGCAGGAGACAGGACTTCCTGTGTTGTTGGCTAAGGATCCTATGTCGTCAGTGGTTCTGGGTATAGGAAAGATGCTTGGTGATATGACCCTCCTCAAGAGGATCAGCTCTGCGTGAGTCTACCTTCATTCCAGAAATTGGGACTACTGTGGAGCTTTCTTCCATCGGAGTGTCCACTGACCGGCTACCTGGACCGGTACCAGCTCAGATGGAGAAATGGACTTCCCATCGCTTTGAATGACTGCCCACCTTCCTGCAAAAAAGGCCGACTTGCGCCCCGACCTCACTCGTTGTGATGAAATTCTGACCGCCTTGAAACCGACAGGCACGTTGCGGGGACGGCGCTTGGAGAATTGAACATGGTGGATAGGCCCACGACGAAAGTGGGAGGGCCTATGGACACCGAATACCTGACGATGAAGCCGCGTATGGAGAGGAATTAACCGATGGTGGAGTCTTCGATGGGCTCTGTTGAAATGCTGATGA
>Ga0066376_10000407_pt1 | contig 39696 bp, 43 predicted proteins | sample Knorr_S15_td_Bot_FD_77009 | JGI IMG/M metagenome (GOLD analysis project Ga0066376, IMG submission 77009) | Marine microbial communities from Southern Atlantic Ocean transect - Knorr_S15_td_Bottom_ad_5009_LV_A | ecosystem: Environmental > Aquatic > Marine > Oceanic | place: Southern Atlantic... | reverse complement strand
CTCGGGTGCGGCTGGTTCGCGTGGGTGGCGCCCTCACGCCGTCGCAGCGAGCGTGCGCGCATAGGCTCGGTATCGAGGATCGAATCACGACTCTTCCCTATCTTGACCAGCCGGTACTCTCCGGCCTCCAGGTTGGTGTAGGTCACCTGTTTCGGGGCGGTCGATTGTCGTAGCATCGTCGACCGTAGGAACGAGACAAGCCGCCCTCCACGGAGACACCCTGGTCCATTTTCCTGCCCGACCATGGCATCGGTCAAGAGGCGAATGGTTGCGGAAACGCCGCGTTCGGTGATGCAGAATCCCGCGTCTCGCGTCGTCGATGCCGGCCACCTGGGTCCACGCGGTACAATCGTCGGCGCCGCAGAGACGCCGCTTGGTGGCGCTCGAACGGTGGCAACACGTTACCTGCAACAGACGACGCCCGAGCCCGCGAACCGCCGCGGTGGCGAGGAACGATTCCGTACCTGTCGGACCGCACAATGGACGTGACCACACAGCCTGCAGCCCAAATGACGCCCGATGGCATACCGGTCGAACTGGCCAGCGACCGCAAGATCCGGTATCGCAACAAGACGCATTACCGGCTCTCGCACTGGCCAATCTGGATCTTCGTCTTCTTCATCATGCCCGGACCCCTCACATTCACTCTGTTTGACAGCGGGTTTAGTCAGCGCATGATTCCGTGGCTGGGCGTCGTGCTGGCCGGGACGGGAATCGCCGGGCTGAGAGGACGCCTCCCCGGCTGCGAGCCCCGACCGTACATCATCCGGTTCACCGAAGACCGGCCCAATCCGCTCTATCGACGGGTGTGCTACACCGCGGCCTGGAGCGCGGTCGTGTCGTTCGGCATGCTGAACATCACCGGGCTCGTGGTTGCGATCGTGACGGGCGATTGGAGCCTGGCCCAGATGTACGACGCGGCGTATTTTCCGCTGGCGGGCACCGTGTGGGTGATCGGCCTGATCGGCCAGCTGCCTCGCGTCAAGGCGTCGACCAAGGGTGAAGGCCACGAGCGCCGATATTTCTATGGGTCGGTGTGGGCGATGTGCATCGCCCAGCCCACGCTGTGGTTCCTCTATGAGACGGTACCAGACGGCCGTCCCGGGGACGTCGCGAAGCTGTGCGTGTTCCTCGGCATCCTCGTGTGGGTCGGATGGTTGTCGTATCGCGGGAAGTTGCCGCGCACGCGTCCTATCGTGCCCGGCGAACTAGCCGTGTCCGACTGAGGTTTCCTGGCCAGGCGTCCGTCTGGCGGCGTTGCTTCCTCGATCACATGCCAAGACGCGCACGTGCGCGTCTCGCGGACGCGGAGTGGGGCACTCGGGGTCCCCGCGGAGCGTTTGCGTGGGGTTCGGGGCGCAGCCCTGTCTGAAAAGGGAGACGAGCCGAGCGACCGTGCTGCCGCCGGTGAGGACCGTGCGCGGGCGCGGAGTTTTACCGCCGGGTCCGGGATCAACCACGCGCCCGCTTTTCCCCGGGTGCTGGGACCAGGTACTCCGTTAGCCCGCGCGAAGCGCCCTTAGAGCCAAGGTGAGGAGGGCTACGCTCGTCGACCGGTTCGCGGACCGAGATGCCCGCTTCCGCCGCACCGGGCAGAACATCGGCGGCCGAGACTTTTCTTCAGGAGACGAATGCCTCGCCGGGAGAGCCTGACAAAGATGGGTCTGGGCCTGCTACGGGCGGAGCATCACCTTGAGGTCAGAGCGCGCCGCGGTGAAGGCTGCTTCGAAGTCTTCCAGCGCGTAGGTGGCGGCGAGGAGAGGTGCGGTCTCCACCCGCCCGGACGACAGCAGCGCGATCGCGTCCGCGAAGGGTCCGCACCGCGACCCCACCAACGTAATCTCGTCCACAATCGCCGGCCAGAGAGTGACCGGCGTTTCGCCGTGGAACGTCGATTTCATCACCACCGTGCCGCGGGGACGGACCAGCTCCATCGCGCGGGTGAGTCCTGCGGGGCGGCCGGTGACGTCGACCGTCACGTCGAAGCTCGAGGTGGGGATGTCGTCGCTCGAGCGCCCAACCGTCAATCCGAGATTCTTGGCCACTCGCAGCTTGCGGTCGTGTTTGCCTAGCAGGGTCACGCTTGCCCCGGTCGTTCGGAGGACCTGGCCGACCAGGAGCGCCATGCGACCGTCGCCCACCACGGCCACCCTCGCACGAGGCCCGATGTCGACTTGGATGAGAATCTCGCAGGCGGCGGCGGTCGGCTCCACCAGGACCGCCGCCTCGTCGCTGATGGCGTCTGGCACCGCGTGGAAGTTCGCCGCTGGCAACGAGAGGTGGGAGGCGAAGGCCCCGGCCCGCCCGACGATACCGAGGACGGTGCGTCCGGGGCAGTGGTTGGCCGTTTCCGAGCGGCACCAGTCGCAGTCGCCGCAGCCGACGTCGATTTCGCCAACCACACGTTGTCCGAGCCAGTGGCGATCACCCAGCGGGGCGGTCTCCACCGTGCCGACGAACTCGTGACCCGGCACCCCGGCGAAGCCGGCGTAGCCTTCAAGAATCTGGAGGTCGGTGCCGCAGATGCCGGCGCGCCGGACCGCCACGCGGCACTCGCCGGACCGTATGTCGATGTCATCCCGCGAGACCCGGATCTGGTCCGTGGGTATCGTGTCGGCTGTAAGGGGCTCGACCACGAGCGATTTCATGATCGCGACGTCAGGAGGTGCCACGCATAGCGGAGTGTCACCACGGCGATCGGGATGAAAACCAAGACCCACGCCCACTTGTAGTCCTCAGACTGCCAGTAGCCGTAGCTGATCATGGCTAATAGCAGCAGATTCAGGCAGACCCCGATAGCGGTGTGCTTGTTGGCGACGGGATTCGCGTCGGGCCGCGGTGCGGGAGTGGTCATGGACGGGTCAGCTCCGGTTGGGTGAGAGGTCTCGTCGCGGGTCCTCAGGGCACGAGCGTCCACCCGGCTCCGCCATCGACCGTCCGAAATCGGCGGCCGTCCGCGGTCGTCACGGTGGCTCTGAGCTCGTCGGATGCCTCGATACCGGCGAGGGAGGCGGCGACCGGCACGCTTGTACGGACCCACTGCTCGCCGTCGAGGGTTCGTAGCACCAGCCCTCGATCGCCCACGAGCCACGCCACGTCGATCGACGGTGCGGCTCCGGCTCTGACCCGCTCTGCCACGTTGAGCTGAACCCGCCAGGTTTGCCCGTCGTCGTCCGTGCGCGCGATGTTGCCGTTAAGCCCGGCTCGCCACCGTCGTCTGTCTTGGGGCGAAGAAAGAACCACCGGGTCGGCGACCGGATCCGAGGGTTCAGCCGCGCCAAGCAGCGCCGCCGCGTCTGCGGGCCGCGCCCTCGCTCGGGCGGATGACAACGCCTCCGGGAGCGGGCGTCGGGCGACCGCGCCAGGTTCCGCTTGCGCAGGGGCTGTTTCGAGGACTTCCTCGGAGAGGGCGGAGGCGTTGTCGGTCACCACGCCAGCGTCTTCGTCTTGGGCGAGCCCGGCGGCGTTCTCGCCGAACGTCCGATCGGCGGTGGGACTGGCCCGCTCGCTGGTCGACTCGCGGACTGGCTGGCTCGTGGGGATCGCCGCTGCTTGCGGAGCGGCATCGGTGCTGCGCTGGGCGTCGACCGGCGCGGGCCGACCGTCGATCCGGGGTCAACTACCCAGACTGCGAGCACGATGACGGCGCCGGCGGCCAGCGGGACGAGCACCGGCCAGCGAAGGCCGCGTTGAACGTACGACCACCAGGAGTGGGCCGGGGCGTGGGCGGTCGGAGCCTCCACGTCCGCCCGCGCCAGTGCCGCCAGCGTTGCCTGACAACGCCGGCATTCAGCGAGGTGAGTCATCCAACGCTCTGACTCGTCTGGCTCCAGACCGCCCTCGTGGAGTCCGGCGAGCAGTGACGGGTCCGGACAGGTCGCGTCTCCGTCGGTGCGGATCAGGCCCCCTCTGATCAGGGCGTCCGTGATCTGATCGCTTCGGCTCGGCTCGTCCACGTGAGGTTCCCTACGTATTCCCAGACTAGGACACTGGCCAGAATAAGTGTGCGATTCTGACCGCTGGGACATCCGGTCCCACGGTGTTGCTCGTCGCTTGCATACTCCCGGTATGCGCACTCCTCACGCCTGGTGGCACCGGCCCCTCGACCCCCAGAAGATCGCACACATATTCTGGTCAGTGTCCTTAGAACGTCTCGTCCGCCGCGGCTTGCAGCTCCGCCGTCGCATCGAACGGCCAGGCGTCGACCGCCTGTTCCAGAAGTGCCCTGGTTTCGGTCGGCGTCAGTCCGTCCGCCTCGAGCGCGGATTCGAGCGCAGCCCGAATGGAACGGCGACTGCGAGCCAGTCCGCGCGATGTGGTGGCCTCGTGTTCACCCAGCAATCGACCGACCGCGGCCAGCGTCATCCCCTGTAAGTAATAGCATCCCAACCTGAGCCGGTCCCGCGCCGGTAGATCGGCAAGGGTGCGGCGGAGCGCGGTTCTGAGCACCGCAAAGCGCTGGTCGCGGCGTGGCTCGGGTTCCGGCGGCGTCTCCGCCGGCAATGCCCGCTCCAGTTCCCGCGCGTCGGTCGGCACCGTGCGGCGTGACTCGCGGATCTGGTCGACGTAGCGTTGTGCGAGCACGGCGCGAAGCCACGTGGCCATCGTGCTGCGGCCGTGATAGTAGCGGAAGAGAGACCGCGGTTCGCTTGCTTCCTGGTCTCCGCGCCGCACGCCATACAGCTCGGCATAGATCGAATCGGCCAGATCCCGGCCTGCCGTCTCGTCACCAGTGATGGCCCGGCCCGCCCGGTACAGTGTCGGTCGCAGCTCGCGCACGCACCGTTCCCACGCGCGTTCGTCTCCGTGCCGACAGGCACAGGCAAGCGCCAAGTCCGGGAGGCGCAACGACTCCAGATATCGCCTCACCGCCGTTGCGTCCAGGTGAGCATCGGCAAACCGGTGCGCGACGCTCGCCCGGAGCGTGTCGGTGAACGCCGCTTCTGGTAATTGCGTCGCGTCGAGACCGGACTCGATCAGGGCGCGGCGGTAGAAACCGGCAACGACATGGTCAGACACGACCGGAGCCGACGTGCGATCCACATCCCCACGTCGGTCGGTCAGGGGCTCGTGCCATTGAGGGCCTCGATGAGTGTGTCGAAGTGCGAGGCGCGGACCAGTCCTGACCTCGGGGCCGCCATGAGATCGAGGCCGTCTGGAATGATCTCGATGATGCCGAAGCCGGCGCGTCCCAGATCACGAGCGCCCCGGAGGTAGCGGTCCGTGAACCCGAGGATGTGCCCGAACTCGTGCGCCACCACGCGGTTCGAGATCGTGTCGGGTCCGACGACAACATATCGACCGGGAATGGCGTGGGTCCGATTGGCGCCGGTGGTCAGGACGCCGCCGTCAGGTGGAAAGCGCTGGACGTGCTGGTTGAGATCGACCTTGGCCCCTCGAGTTGGCGGTGGGTCCGGCGCGTACAGATCTTCCGCCGTCACGGTTCTGAGATCCAACTCGAGCCGGTAGGCCACGTTGTCCACATCGATGCTCCAGGCGGACTGGATCGCGGCTACCGCGCCGGTCACGAACTCGGGGTCGGGAATATCTGTGTACAGGGGGACGCGCAACACTCGCCGTGACGCGGAATTTTCCACGATCTCAACGAAGCTCGGCGGGAACGGCGGAGGCTGCCCATCTTCGACCTGTGTGCCAAGCTCGGCGATTCGACGCACGTGCTCGGTGGCTTCTTCCGGAGTCAGGCCGCCGCCCTCGAGCGTGACTCTGAGACGTTGCCGCTCGACCACCGCGTCGTGCAACACGGTCTGCCGCTCGAATCGTTCGGGGTCGTCGGCGATGACCTGTTGCCAGAATCGGTTGTGTTTCAGGTGTTGGTCGACTTGTCGCTGCCCTTGTTCGAGGCCCGCGTACCCGGTAACGAGCTGCTCGTAGACCGACCGCCGCGCGGTCTCATCCAGCGTCTCAACGCTGTCGAGCGACTGCTCGGCCGAAGCGAGCTCCGCCTGTTTCGTGTCCAGCATCTGACTCGTCCACGGCCAGTTGTATCCGGCTGACCAGGGCGCGACCGGCGACACCGGTTGTTCAACAGAGAGACGAGGCACGATCAGGTATCCATACTCGATCGGCGTGGGCGGGTCTTTCTTCAAGCCGGCCGCCAGATCGGGAGCATCCGCGTCGAGGTGTCGCCGGAGTCGAGCCTGATAGCGGCGCAGCCGCTCGACGTAGGGCGTGTAGGTGGCCTCGACGTCGTTGCCCCGCGCCACATGCGGTGGGGGCGCGGCTCCCTGCTCCACTTCGGGCGTTTGCGACGTGAGCCGGGCTGAGGTCGACAGCATGGCGACGAGCGCGGCGCCGACGATACGGGCAACCAGTGGGGTGGGCATGGGTGACTCCAGAGGAGCCCAGGGCGAGCAGCAGGTCAATTGTAACGCGTGCAGAGCGGATTGCCGGAGAACCGGGCCGCCATGCCGCACCGTCCGTCCGAGGTCGACACTCCGCGTGGTGTTTCGAACTTGTGGCACTGCACTAGAATGATCGCCATGGTCGTCACTCATTTGCGGGTTGTCGCCGCGCCGAGCATCGCCGCGATGGCTCTAGGGTTCAGCGCGGTCGCCACCGGACAGGCCCCCGTGGGGTTCGATGCCGCGTTTCGGGACAAGACGATGCGCGTGGACTACATCCACTCGGGTGGTCTCGGCCAGGAGATCATCGCCCTCGACCAGATTGTGTCCGATGGGTCCTGGGGTGGCAGCCGGACGCGGCTCGTAGACGACCTGAACCTGGGAAAATATCGTTTCGAAGTGATCGATCGCCGCACGAATCGTGTGCTGTACTCCCGCGGATTCGCGTCGATCTATGGCGAGTGGGAAACCACGGCCGAGGCGCGCGACCTCTATCGGAGTTTCCACGAGTCGTTGCGCTTTCCGTGGCCGAACGCCCCGGTGCAGGTGGTGCTGAAGGTGCGCGACGCGGAGAACAGTTTTCACGAGATCTGGTCCACGGTGATCGATCCCAATTCCAGGTTCGTGAACGCGATCGACCGCGAGCCGACGGGCGAAGTGTGGACCGTGTTCGAAAATGGCCCGTCCTCGGAGAAGGTGGACCTGCTGGTAATCGGGGAGGGATATACCGAGGCCGAGCTCCCGAAATTTCATGCGGACGCCACACGACTGGTCAACGCTCTGTTTGAGGAGGAGCCGTTCCGCAGTCGCAAAGGGGACTTCAACGTCTGGGGGCTCGACCTGCCGTCAGCCGAATCGGGAGTCAGCCGTCCGAGAGCCGGCGAGTTCCATCGGACGCCCTTGTCCGCCGAGTACAACATCTTCGATTCAGAACGGTACCTGCTGACCTACGACAATCGAGCGCTCCGAGATGCGGCGTCGGCGGCGCCCTATGAGTTCATCGAAATACTGGTGAACGAGGAGCAGTATGGCGGCGGCGGGATTTTCAACTTTCAGGCGACCGCCGCGGCGGATACCGGGTTTGCCGAATACGTGTTCGTTCACGAGTTCGGTCACCATTTCGCCGGGCTGGCCGACGAATACTACACATCCGATGTCGCCTACGAAACCGGCGCCGCCTATCACGTGGAGCCGTGGGAGCCGAACGTGACGGCCCTGCACGATCCCCAACGCGTGAAGTGGAGCGACCTGATAGACGCGGACACGCCGCTGCCCACCCCGTGGGACAAAGAGGCGTTCGAGAACGGGAGTGTGGCGGCGCAGCAGGAGCGACGCGGGCTACGAGAAGTCGGGGCCCCCGAGAGCGCGATGGACCGCTTGTTTACCGAGCAGATGGACCGAGAGACGGCGCTGCTGGGCGGCATGCCGCACGCGGGCAAAGTCGGGGCTTTCGAAGGCGCCTCGTACGAGCCGACCGGCCTGTACCGTTCCGAGGTCGACTGCATCATGTTTACCCGCAACCCGGTCGGTTTCTGCCGCGTGTGCCGTCGCGCCATCGAGAACGTCATCGACCAATACACCGGCAGGCCGTGATGGCTCGTGTCGATCGCCATGATTGATTCTGATTTTCTGTCGCAGCTCGAGCGCATCGTCGGGACCGAAGGATTGGTACGAGACGAGAGCGAGCTCCTGACCTACGAGTCGGACGGGCTGATGTCGCATCGGTCTCGGCCGGCGGCCGCCGTGCTGCCGGAGACGGCCGAGCAGGTGCAAGCGGTCGTCAGCTTGTGCCACCGACACAAGGTGCCGTTTGTCGCGCGTGGTCAGGGCACCGGCTTGTCAGGCGGGGCGCTTCCGCATCCGGACGGTGTGTTGGTGGTCATGACCCGGATGAATCGGGTGCTCGATGTCGACATTCCCAACCAGCGAATTACGGTCGAACCCGGCGTCGTGAACCTGGACGTGACCCGACGGGTGGCATCGGACGGCTACTACTACGCCCCTGACCCGTCCAGCCAAATCATTTGCTCGATTGGCGGCAACGTCGCCGAGAATTCTGGCGGCGCGCACTGCTTGAAGTATGGATTTACGGTGCATCACGTGCTGGGGGTCGAGGCGGTGTTACCGGATGGCAGTATGGTCCACCTGGGCGGCGCGGCGCTCGACAGCCCGGGCCTCGACCTGCTCGGTGTGGTCGTCGGGTCCGAAGGCACGTTGGCGGTGGTCACCAAGGTGACCCTTCGGCTGATGCGCCGCCCTCAGGCGGTCCGGACGCTGCTGGCTGCGTTCGATTCCACCGACGCGGCCGGAAACGCCGTGTCGGACGTCATCGCCGCAGGCATTATTCCGGCCGCCATCGAGATGATGGACCGCACCACGATCAGGGCCGCCGAGGCCGCCGTCCAGCCCGGCTTTCCCGATGCCGAAGCGGTGCTCATCGTCGAGCTCGACGGCCCGCAGAGCGAAGTGGAAACGCTGTTCCGACAGATCGAGGCGGTGTGCGCGCACAACCAGGCGTGGGGTGTGCAGGTGGCCCAGGACGAGGCGCAACGTGCGCGCATCTGGATGGGGCGTAAAGCGGCGTTTGCCGCCATGGGGCGGGTGTCGCCCAACTACTACGTCCAGGACGGGGTCATCCCTCGGAGCACGTTACCCGAGGTGCTTCGCCGGATTCGCGCACTGGAACAGCGTTCGGGATTGACCATCGGCAACGTGTTCCATGCCGGCGACGGCAACCTGCATCCGTTGGTCTGCTACGACGCCGCCGTGGAAGGCCAAGCCGAGCTGGCCGAGCAGGTGGCATCGGAGATTCTGTCGTACTGTCTCGATGTTGGTGGGTCATTGACTGGAGAACACGGTATCGGGTCGGACAAGGCGTGCCACATGCCAAAGATGTTCAGCGACGACGACTTGGCCACCATGCAACTGGTGCGAGTCGCATTCGACCCGCAGGGAATGTGCAACCCGGACAAGCTGTTTCCCACGCCGCGCCTCTGCGGCGAGGTGCCGGGTCCGTATCGAGCTCACCCGGCTGAAGTGGCCGGGTTGGTGGCACGGGTGTAGGACGGGGCGGCGCACGCCCCGCGGCCGCTTCGCGGTTCCGGCGAACAATGACGACGATGACGAATGGACCGTCGGACGTGGCCCTGGCCGACCTGAATGCGCGGCTGGGCGCGCCGGTCGCGCGCTCTGGCATTGGTACGGATGCGGTCGACGGCGTCGTGCCCGGGCTGGTGGTCGAGCCCGAGACGCCAGCGACCGTGAGCCGGATGCTCGCCTGGGCCACGGAGAGCGGCCGGACGGTTATCGTCCGCGGCGGTGGCACTAAGATCGGCTGGGGGGCCACGCCAACGTCGATCGACGTGCTGTTGTCAATGCGTCGGATGAGCGGGGTCGAAGCGCATCGCCATGGAGACTTGACTGCCACCGTACAGGCGGGGACGACGCTGTCGGTCGTGAACGCCGCGCTGGCCGAGCATCGTCAGTGGCTGGCTCTCGATCCCCCCGACCCAGACACGGCGACCATCGGCGGGATCGTCGCCACGAATGACAGTGGACCGCACCGGCATTGGCACGGCGCGCCCCGAGATCTCATTATCGGGATGACACTGGCGCGGGCCGACGGCGTTATGGCCCACAGTGGCGGGATTGTCGTAAAGAACGTCGCCGGCTACGACCTCGCCAGACTGTTGACGGGCTCGTTCGGGAGCCTCGGCGTCATCGTGAACGCCACGTTCAAGCTCGCCCCACGGGCCGACGCGTCGCGGACGGTGGCGGTCACACTTGCCGGCTCGGAGCAGTGTGGTCCGTATGTCTCCGCCCTCCTCGCGCAGGCGTCCACGCCGACCGCCCTCGAGCTGGCGGCGCCCCCGGTCGGGATGCTGGTGCGCTTCGAGTCTGTCGAGACCGTCGCCGAGCAGCAGGCCTCGCAGGCTGTCACTCTCGCCGAGCAGCAAGGCGGCCGCGCGGTCGTGTTGACCGGCGACGACGAGGTCCACGCCTGGCGTGCCCACGATAAGCGCGTGTTCGGCACCGGTCAGGACGGGACCATTCTCAAGATCGTGACCGTGCCGGCAGAGGTGTCCTCCACCTTGGCGCGGATCGGCGAGGCCGCCCAGACGAACCACCTCGACTACGCGGTGACCGGGCGAGCCGGTCTCGGCGTGCTCAATGTGTTGGTGCAGGGCGACGCTGCGTCCCGAGCCTCGTTCGTCACAGTGCTTCGGGACCGTTTCCTGCCTGGTGAAGGCAGCGTCGTGATTCGTCGCGCAGACGCCGAGCTGAAGTCGCTCGTGGGCGTCTGGGGTCCGATCGGCGACGGCCTGCCGATCATGCGGGAAGTCAAACGGCGGTTCGACCCGACCGGCACGCTCAATCCAGGCCGTGGCCCCGGCGGATTGTAGGTTTTCCGACGAGGCGCACACCTGGCTGCTCCCTCCTCGCGCCTGGCCAGACAGACGCCTCGTCAGAAAACCCCCTCAGGCCTTTTCAGCGATCTGTTAGGTTTCCTGCCGAGGTGCCCGTAGAGGGCGGACGTCGCGGCATTGACTCCGCGGGGTCACAGCGCGCCAGTCGGTCAACCGATGTCTGCGTCGGTGCCAAGACTGACGCCGCGGATCGATGCATCCACCAGCTCCACCATGTGGTACGTGCGGGCCGGGACGCCGGCTTGTTCCAGCCGGCTGGCGATCTGGAGCAGACAGCCCGGATTGCTCGACACCACCGCCTCGGCACCGGTCGTTCGGATATTTGAGGCCTTCCGGTCTCCCAAGCTACTGGCGGTCGTCGGCTCAACCAAGTTGTAGATGCCGGCAGACCCGCAGCAGATGCCTGCTTCGGGGACCTCGCGGACATCCAGTTCAGGAATGGTGGCCAGGACCTGTCGTGGTTCGGCCGTCACGCCCTGCGCATGCTGCAGGTGGCAGGCGTCGTGGTAGGCCACGGTGAGTGGGACTGGGTGCCGTGCGGCGCGGGGCTCCATTTCGGCCAGCAGCTCCGCGATGTCTTTGCACTTGTCAGCCAGCGCCTGGGCGCGTGCGGCGTATCTGGGGTCGTCCCGCAAGAGATGTCCGTACTCCTTCAGCGATGAGCCGCAGCCGGCGGAGTTGATGACGATGGCGTCGACATCAGCTGCTTCGGTGTCGAACGCGTCGATGAACCGTCGCGCCATCGCCGCCGCATCCTCCTCGAGACCGGCGTGGAGCATCAATGCGCCGCAGCAGCCCTGGGAGGGCGGAATCACGACTTCACACCCTTCGGCCGTCAGCACCCGAATGGTCGCGGCGTTGACGTCATCAAAAAACACCCGCTGGACGCACCCCAGTAACAGGCCCACCCGACGACGTCGTTCACCGATCGCCGGCACCCGCGCCGGCGCGTCGGTCCACGCGCCCCTGAGTGAGATCGGCGGCATGACCGCCTCCATCGCTCGTAGTCGCTGCGGCAGCAAAGCCAGGAGACCCGACTCGCGCGCGAACCGCCGCAGACCCAGTTTTTGGTAGACCCAGAGCTTGAGCGCCACCACCCGGAGCCGGTCCGGATACGGAAAGAGCCCGAAGATCAGACGTCGGAACAGTCGGTCCGCGAGCGAGCGTTCGACCTGCCGCTCGATCTGCGGCCGTGTCGCCCCCAGCAGCTTGTCGTACTGCACGCCCGATGGACAGGCCGTGACACAAGCCATACAGCCGAGGCAGGTGTCGAAGTGGCGAGCGACGGGGTCGGTGAGGTCGGTGTCCCCCTCCAGGGCGCCCTTGATGAGCGCAATCCGACCGCGAGGCGAGTCGGTTTCACGTCCCCAGAGCACATACGTAGGACAGGCCGGCAAACAGAACCCGCAGTGCACGCAATCGGCGACGAGCGCCTCGTCGGGGGGATGATGGGCGTCGAAGGCGGGAGACATGTGCGCCACAGTCTACCAGCCCGCGGTGGCAGCTCGACGCCGAGACCCGCGATGGGTCGCTCTCGACAGGTGCAATAGAAGAGAATGCGCGCGGTCTTGCGACCGGCACGGCGGTATGATCCCACTGCCCACTCGCCGTGGGTTCAGAGGGAGGCGTCAAAAACACATGACCAGAGCGATTCGGATTCACGAGCACGGCGGCCCCGAGGCGCTGCGCTGGGACGAGGTCGATCCCGGGGTCCCAGATGTCGGGCAGGCGCTGATCCGCCAGACCGCGGTCGGCCTCAACTTCATCGACGTGTATCACCGCACGGGGCTGTATCCGGTGCCGTCCATGCCGGCGATCATCGGTAGCGAGGGCGCCGGCGTCGTGGAGGCCGTCGGCGAGGGAGTGACCGCCGTGCAGGTGGGCGACCGGGTCGCCTACAGCATGAGCCTGGGCAGCTACACAGAGCGGCGCGTGGTCGAGGCGCATCGGCTCGTGACGCTCCCTGACAGCATCACCGATGAGCAGGCGGCCGCCATGATGCTCAAAGGCTGCACCGTGCAATATCTGGTGCGCCGGATTTATCCAGTGAAGACGGGGGACACCATTCTTCTGCACGCGGCCGCCGGCGGCGTCGGGCTCATCGCCTGTCAGTGGGCGAAGCATCTGGGCGCGACGGTCATTGGGACGGTCGGAAGCGACGAGAAGGCGGCACTCGCGCGAGCACACGGCTGCGACCACACGATCGTCTACACCCGTGAAAACATCGTCGAGCGGGTCAAGGCGCTGACCGACGGGGCGGGCGTGCCGGTGGTCTACGATTCGGTTGGCAAGGATACGTTCATCGCGTCGCTCGACTGTCTGCAACCGCGTGGGTTGATGGTCAGTTACGGCAATTCGTCGGGCCCGGTCGACCCGTTCAGTCCAGGTGTGCTCGCCACCAGGGGGTCGCTTTTTCTGACCAGGCCAACACTTGCCAGCTACATCAGCACTCGAGAAGAGCTGGACGCGACGGCGGCAGATCTGTTTGGCGTGGTGGAGAGTGGCGCGGTCAAGATTGCGATCAGTCAGACGTACCCACTGGAGGATGCGGCTGAGGCGCACCGCGCCCTGGAGGCGCGCGAGACGACCGGGTCGACCGTGCTGACCATTGGAGGATAAGGGGATGAGACCGGTGCGCAAGTTCGGACTCGGGTTGGTCTTGGGAGGACTGGTCGTCGGGGCCATTGCGTCGACCTCGGCGCAGCCGGAACGGCGAGCGATTCGACCCGGTTCGATCCTCGGCGTACGCGAGATGACGTGAAGATGAAGGGCGTTCCTCAGACACTGATCCCGTGCGTCACGACCCTGACGGTGTTCGCAGCGGCCGTGCTGGCCGTGAGCTGTTCAGGTGGTGACACCGCAACCGATCCATCGGAGATCGCTCCCGCAGTCGACGCCCAGCCGATCACGGATGGTCGCACCGCGCATCGTCCGGCCGTTCCTGGGGTGCGAGGCTTGGTCACGGCGGGGCATCCGCTGGCGTCGATGGCGGGGATGCGGATCCTGATGCAGGGCGGCACCGCCGCCGATGCCGCGGTGGCGGTGTTCGCTACGCTGAGCCAGGTCGAGCCGATGATGTCTGGGGCCGGTGGCAACGGCTTCATGATGATCTACGACGCCGAGACGGGTCGTGTCTTTTCGCTGAACGCGACCGGGGCCGCGCCAGCGGCGCTCAACGCCGCCGACCTCGAGCCGAAGGCGTTGCATCGCGGTATGCAGGCCGGGGTGGTGCCGGGGCTGTTGGGCGGGTGGATTGCCCTGTTGGAACGGTTTGGCACCATGACCCTCGGACAGGTGCTGGAGCCGGCCATCGAGTATGCCGAGCAGGGGCATCCGGTGGACCCGTTCGTGGTGCGGTCGATCACGCGTTCCCGCGAATTGCTCGGACGGTATCCATCGACGGCGTCCGTGTTTCTGCCCGACGGCAAGCCGCCGGTCGCGGGGCAGCTCGTGACATATCCAGACCTGGCCAGAACGTTCCACAAGCTGGTTGAAGCTGAAGATACGGCTCGATTGGACCGACGTGGTCGAGCGGCAGGGTTGCGATCCGCGTTCACGCGGTTCTATCGCGGCGACATGGCGCGGGACATGGTGCGGTTCTACCAGCGGAACGACGGACTGTTCACCCGAGCCGACTTCGCCGCGTACGAACCGATCTGGGCCGAGCCGATCCACACGACCTATCGTGGCTACGACGTGTACACCACCCCGGCCACGTCCCGTGGTGGGCTCGAAGTGACGATGCAGCTCAACCTGGTCGAGGGGTTCGACCTGGCCGCCCTGGGGCACAACTCGGCTGAGTCGCTGCATCTGATTACGGAGGCGATCAAGGTGGCGAAGTCCGACGTGTATCACTTCGTGACCGATCCCGAGCACGCGGACGTGCCCGTCAACGGGATGGTCTCGAAGGCGTTCGCCGACACCCGCCGGGCCCTGATCTCGCTCGATGCGGTGGTCGCTTACCCCGACCACGGCGCGCCGCCTGGGGCGCCAGCGGCGGGCGGTCGACCGGCGCCGCTCGTGGCCGCCCTGGCGGCTGCGGAAACGACCTACCCGGGAAGCGCGACCAGTTTCTCGGTCGTCGATGGTGCCGGCAACGTCGTGGTCGCGACCCCGACGCTGGGCAGCCTTTGGGGCACTGGGGTGGTGGTGGGAGATACCGGACTCTTTTTCAACAACGGGACCCGCGTCGGGTCGACCTCACCGTACCCGGACGATGTGAATTACGCCCGCGGTGGACAGATTCCGATCTTGAACAACGCACCCACGCTGGTCATGCGAGATGGAGCGCCGTTTCTCGCGCTTGGCACCCCCGGCGGCGAGACCATCGGCCAGACCCAGTTCCAAGTGCTGCTCAATGTCATCGACTTTGGCATGAGCATTCAGGAGGCGATGGAAGCCCCACGTCTCGCGATCGCCGCTGATCCGAACTTTTACAAGCCGGGCGCCGAGATCACGGTCCAGGTTGAGAGTCGGGTGGCGCCGGAGGTCTTGCGCCGGTTGCGGGAGCTGGGACACGAAGTCGAAGCAGTGGCCGAGTACTCCGTCGGCAGCATGCAGGGCGTTCTGTGGAACCCGGAGACCGGTACGATGGTGGCCGGCGCGGACCCGCGCCGGATGATGTACGCGGTTGGGTGGTAGCGGCGAAAGAGATCGGGGACCCGACCGATGCGAACCAGGCATGTTTCAGCGACGGTACTGATCGGCGTCGCGGCTGGGACCCTCATGGGGCCGCGGTTGGCCGGTTCGGCACAGACGAGCGTGGTTACCCAGGTTGTCGATCTCGGCTGGATTCGAGTCCCGGCCGGCACGTTCCGTATGGGGTGTGTGGAGTCCGATACGTCGTGTCTCGACAATGAGCGGCCAGATCATGAGGTGACGTTTCTCGAGCCATTCGATCTGATGGGGGCCGAGGCGACCATCGCGCAATACGCGCAGTTCGTTGCCGACAGCGGGCACCCGGCCCCTCCCTCGCCGGAGTTTCCGCAGGCCGCGGATCATCCCGTCGTGCTCGTGAACTGGGATGACGCGGTCGACTTTTGTGAATGGGCCGGCGGCCGGCTTCCCACGGAGGCAGAGTGGGAATACGCGGCCCGAGGCGGACAAGCCGGGCTGGTCTACGGCACCAGTCAGGAGCTGTCGCGCGATGCGGCGAACTACGGGGCCGACCAGTGTTGCTCCGGCGCGACCGGCGGCGGCGACGCCTGGGTGAACACGGCACCCGTGCGGTCGTTTCCCCCGAACGATTTCGGGATGTACGACATGACCGGCAACGTCTGGGAGTGGGTAGACGGATGGCTGGACGACCAGTACTACGCATCCTCGCCTCCCATCAACCCTCCCGGCGCGGCCACGGGCTTCTCGCGTATCGCCCGCGGTGGTTCCTGGCTCAACTTTGCGGCGGCGTTGCGGACCTCGGTGCGACTGCCGTTCGCCCAGACCGGGCAGACCAGCAATGTCGGCGTGCGCTGTGCCAAGGGTCTCCCCACGGCGAGAGCCGACTGAGACGAGGTCTACTTGGCGGCCTGGACCTGGACCAATCAGGCGGGCGTGCGAGCGTCCGCGTGCTCCAGCTTCGCGCACATCACGTGCCTCACACCTCGGGCGACGGCGTTCCTGGCGCCGGTCACCCCAGGTTCGACGACCAGCTGGACGTCGCGCGACGACAGGCCGCCCAGCGGCCGGACGATCGACGACATTACATCCGGCCTATCGCCTCTTTACGTCGACGATCCACAACTTTCGTTTATGTCTCGCTGACGGCCGGCGCCAGCCACGGGGTACCACGACTGATCGCGCGGGACAGGGTGACCGGAGATATCGTCGGCTCGATCGACCTCCCCAGCGGGGCGCCGGGGACGCTGAAGACGTATCTCAACCGGGTAGGGCCACGTTGTTACTGACGGCCACGTGCTGGACCAACGCGAGAGCAAACACCAGGTCGGCCGGGCCCCGCTCCGCCAGCGAGCTGAGCTCGTGACCTGCCCACCCCGTCGATAGAGGCGTGGACCGCAGATTCGTTCGTGAGCCACACGAGGACCGTCACGGCCAGGCGCAAGGAGGGAGCAGGCAGGCGGCCGCCCCGCCCGGCCGGGGGCGACCGACGAAGCAATACCGCCAGATGGGATGCCCCGGCCGAAAACCTTAAGGTTCCGGCTCCGCAGGTGTTCGGCCCGGTATCGTCCACAGCGCGCCATCGGACGGTATCCGCGCAACGCCCAAGCCATGGTGAAAGACGAGCCCGCCCCCACGCTCGGCGGCGGCCGCCAGCATGGCGATCCCGCCCAGGGCGATCAGTACCGACGCGATGACCACCCACCGCGTGGTCGAGTGCCAGATGTAGGACATGGCCATCCTGAACGAGGCGAAGACGACGAAGAACCAGGTGGTGCGATCGGCCCAGGTGAAGTGCGCCGTGACCGCGGCGCTCTCTGCGGGCCCGACGCGCATCGCCTGTGCCGCCTCGAGTCCACTGAAATAGGCTGCCATCGCCATGAGCGCCCCACCGCAATACAGCCACGTTGCGGTGTCTCGCACCGACGCCCGCGACGGTCGATACGCGCCCACGCAATCGACGACCGTAGCCACGAGCAGCAGCGAGATCGGGAAATGAACAAGTAGGGGGTGGAGGTTGGGGGCCCAGTTTGGGATCAGGGACATGACGGGTTGCTACTCAGACGGGGGCTACGCCCCCGAACCCCCCCGCGGCCGCTACGTGGGGACCCCGAGTGCCCCACTCCGCGGCCACGGGCGCGCATTGTCGCGCGCCCTGGCCCTTGCCTGTCACGCTGCTGGTGCGGCGGAGCCGCTCATATAATACTGCGGTCAGGAAGGCTGGCGCGAAGGCCCGGCGAGGCATCAACACGCGATGGAAGGATGGCACGGTTGGGACGCGTATGCGCCATTCTATGACTGGGAGAACGCGCGTACTGTCGGTCGCCGTGACATCCCGTTCTGGCGGCGGCAGGTGGTGGCGTGCGGCGGTCCGGTTCTCGAACTGGGGTGCGGCACCGGCCGGGTGCTGTTGCCCATGGCCCGGACGGGGGAGCAAGTCGTCGGTCTCGACCGTTCCACCAACATGCTTGGCCTCGCGCGGCGACGGCTCCGGCGGGCGAGAGGGACGGACTCGGCGCGGCTGGTGCGTGGTGACATCCGGTCGTTGCCGTTCGCGTCGGACGGGCACTTCAGCCTGGTGATGGCGCCATACGGGGTCTTGCAATCACTGCTGCGAAACCAGGACCTGCGGCGCACGCTGGTCTCGGTGCAGAGCGTGCTGCGGCCCGGCGGAACATTCGCCATGGAACTGGTGCCGGATGTGCCCCAGTGGGGCGAATACGAGCACCGAGTCAGTCATGTCGGGCATCGCCAGGGCGGCTCGGCGCGGATCAGTCTGGTCGAGTCGGTGCGGCAAGACCGATCCCGGCAATTGACGGTATTCGAACAGGAGTTTACCGAGCGCCGGGGTCGCTGCCGGACCACCCAACGCTTCTCGCTGACGTTTCGCACCTTGTCGATGCGCCAGATGACCGGCCGGCTGCGCCGCGCTGGATTCACAATCGAGCGGCTGGAGGGTGACTATGTGGGTGGGCCGTGGACCGCCGAGGCCGAGACCTGGCTTGTCGTGGCGCACCGTGCTCGCTGACCGTTGCGTGATAAAATATGTTGTTTTTCTTCGTCTACTTACGGAGCTCTGCCATGTCCGGCCATTCCAAGTGGCACTCAATCAAGCACAAAAAAGGCGCGGCTGACGCTAAGCGCGGCAAGCTGTTCACCCGCATCATCAAGGAACTCACGGTCGCGGCACGCGCCGGTGGCGGCGACCCTGATATGAATCCACGGCTTCGTACGGTGATCGCCGACGCCAAGGCGGCCAACATGCCGGCCGACAACATCAAGCGGGCGATACGCCGTGGCACGGACGCTGACACCGGGGTGAATTACGACGAGATCATCTACGAGGGGTATGGCCCGGGCGGCGTTGCGTTGTTTCTCGAGGTGCTGACTGACAACCGGAATCGTGCCGTGGGCGAGATTCGCCATACGCTCACGAAACATGGTGGCAACCTTGGCTCGGCGAACAGCGTGGCCTGGATGTTCGACAAACGAGGGTACGTGTTGGTCGACCGAGCGGCGGCTGAGGAGGAGTCGTTGATGACCGCCGCCATCGAAGCCGGTGCAGACGACTTCCTTGACGAAGACGACAGCTGGGAGATCATCAGCTCCCCTGAGGCCTTCGACGCCGTGGCGGAAGCGGTGCGGGCGCTGGGGGTCGAGCCGACGGTGGCCCATGTCGCGATGCTGCCTCAAAATCAGGTGTCGCTCGAGGGTAAGCCGGCACAGCAGATGCTGAAATTGCTGTCCGCCCTCGACGATCTGGATGACATCCGACACGTCTGGTCGAACGCCGACATCAGCGAACAGGAGATCGAGGCCTCACTGACGTGAGGATCTTCGGGATCGACCCCGGCTCTCGGCGCACCGGGTATGGTTGTATCGACTCGGACGGGAGCCGCTACCGTCTCGTGGCGTGCGGTGCAGTGACGGTGTCCACGCGTCTCCCCTTTTCCGACAGACTCGCCGGCATCTACGATGAGTTGGCATCGCTGCTCGCGACCCATCGGCCCGAGTGCGTCGCCATCGAGGACGTTTTTGTTGCACGAAACGCCAAGAGTTCACTGAAACTGGGGCATGCTCGCGGGGTGGCCATGCTGGCCGCGTCGAAAGCCGGACTGACCGTGGCAGAGTACACAGCGACTGAGGTCAAGCTGGCGCTGGTGGGATTCGGACGCGCCGAGAAGGCACAGGTGCAGCAGATGGTGGCGCTGCTCCTGGGATTGGACACTCTACCGACGCCCCACGATGCATCCGATGCGCTGGCCATCGCCGTCTGTCATGCCAACACGGCCGCCGGGCCGGCCCCGACCCGGCTGACCGTCGACCAGACCCACGTTCGGAGCTGGAGGCAATATCGCCCGGAGGGGAGTGGGTCGTGACGGGCTCGCAATAGGCCACCACATGATCGCGCTTCTCTCAGGCCGGCTGCTGGACAAGGCGCCGAGTCGAATCGTCATCGACGTGCACGGTGTCGGCTACGACGTCCAGATTCCGCTCTCGACCTTCTACGGGCTGGGTGAAGCAGGGGCTGAGGTGTCCCTGCGTGTGCATACCCATGTGCGGGAGGACGCGCTTGCGCTCTTCGGTTTTGGCACTCGTCTGGAGCTCAAGCTCTTCGAGCAGTTGATCGGTATCTCCGGTATTGGCCCGCGGCTGGCCCTCTCCGTGTTGTCCGGCATCGAGTCGGTGGATCTTGTGCGAGCCGTACGTGAAGGAGACGTTGGACGCCTGACAGGGATACCGGGTGTGGGGAAAAAGACCGCCGAGCGGATCGGGCTGGAGCTGAAGGATCGTCTGCAGGCGGTCCTCGAGGTGGACACCGATGATCCCGCCGACAGTGGTGTCGGGTCCGACACGCGCGGCGATCTGCTCTCGGCGCTCCTCAACCTCGGCTACCATCGGCACCTCGCCGAGCGAGCCGTTGATGCGGCGTTGGCGGAGACCGACGGTACGTTCGAACAGATCTTGAGGCAGGCACTCAAGGAACTGGCACCATGATCGACGACGAGTCATCCCCCCGCGTGGTCGCTGCGGAGCGGTTGGGCGACGAAGAGCAGTTTGAGGCCGGGCTCCGGCCGCGGACGCTCGATACGTATATCGGACAGGAGCGGCTCCGCGAGAATCTCGGCGTCTCGATAACCGCCGCGCGGCAACGACACGAAGCGCTCGACCATGTGTTGTTGTACGGTCCACCCGGCCTCGGCAAGACCACTCTCGCCTACGTGGTGGCCAACGAGCTCGGGGTTGCCATTCGGTCCACCTCCGGTCCTGTCCTCGAGAAACCGGGAGATCTGGCCGGGATCTTGACGAATCTCTCGGAGCGCGAGGTGCTGTTCATCGACGAGATTCACCGGATGAGCCCGGTCATCGAAGAGATTCTCTATCCGGCGATGGAGGACCACGAACTCGACATCGTGATCGGCCAGGGGCCGGGCGCGCGGTCTGTCAAGGTCCCGTTGCAGCCGTTCACGTTGATCGGGGCCACGACCCGAGCCGGTCTGCTCACGGCGCCGCTGCGCGCGCGGTTTGGTATCGTGCACCGCCTGGATTTCTACCGGACCGTTGACCTGCAGGAGATCGTCCGGCGGTCCGCCGGCATTTTCGCGGTGCCGATCGACGACGACGCGACCGTGGAGATCGCGCGTCGGTCGCGTGGAACCCCACGAGTGGCGAATCGACTCCTGCGTCGTGTGCGCGACTACGCGCAGGTGCGCGCCGACGGCACGATCACGCACGAGGTGGCGCTGAAGGGGCTCGAACTGCTGGAAGTCGACCCGAACGGTCTGGACGCGGCGGATCGACGACTATTGCGCACCATCATCGACAAATTCGGGGGGGGACCGGTCGGGCTGAATAGTATCGCTGCCGCGATCAGCGAGGAGAAAGAGGCGATCGAAGACATTTACGAGCCGTTCTTGATCCAGGGCGGGTTTATCGACCGCACCCAGCGCGGCCGAGTGGCCACCCCACGCGCCTACGACTACTTCGGACTGCGGGTGCCGGATCGTGAGGGTCGGCTCTGGTAAGAAGTCTCTTTGTGGGCACAGGTCTTCGACCTCGGTCTGCACCCTGGCGGCGGTTGGGCCCGCACGAGCCGGCCTGACGAACCGGATCGATCGGTGGGAAAGGATGCGACGGACGAGATGAACGCAACGACATGCGTCGGAGACCCGGGTCGGACACTCCGAGCTGTGCAGATCTCTTCGCTGGGTACCTATGTGCCGCCGCGAGTGCTGACCAATAGCCAGCTCGAGCAGATCGTGGACACGTCTGACGAGTGGATTGTGAAGCGCACCGGTATACGCGAGCGACATATCGCCGATGACGACGTTGCCACATCGGACCTGGCGGTCGAGGCCGCGCGCATCGCACTGGCCGGGGCCGGGGTGACGGCGGCGGACATCGGCTTCCTCGTGGTGGGGACGACCACGCCGGACACGTTCTTTCCCAGTACCGCCTGTCTCGTACAGGACAGGATTGGCGCGACTCGGGCGTGGGGGTTCGACTTGGGGGCCGCGTGCTCTGGTTTCACCTACTCGGTGACGACGGCCATGCAGATGGTGGCGTCGGGGGCACACGACCATGCTCTGGCGATCGGCGCCGACGTCATGTCGCGGATCATTGACTATGAGGACCGTACCACCTGTGTGATCTTCGGGGACGGGGCCGGCGCGGTCGTCGTCTCGCCTGCGGTGGATCCGGAGCTGCGCATTCTCGATTTCGCCCATGAGGTGGACGGCAGCGGCGGGCCCGCGCTCCGGATGCCCGCCGGTGGAAGCCGGCTACCCGCGTCACATGAGACGGTCGACCAGCGACTCCACTACGTGCATCAGGATGGCGCGGCGGTGTTCAAGTTCGCTGTGCGAAAGACGAGCGAGATCTGTCATCGGATCCTGGCTCGAAACGGGTTGCGTACCGCCGACGTCGACCTGTTTGTCTCTCACCAGGCGAACCGGCGGATCATCAAGGCCGCTGCGGGCCAGCTCCGCCTGCCGGAAGAGAAAGTCGTGATCAACATCGACCGGTTCGGCAACACGACCGGTGCGACCATTCCATTGGCCCTCGGTGATGCCCTCGCCGACAAGCGACTCAAGAAGGGCGACCTGGTGCTGCTGGCGTCGGTCGGCGCCGGGTTCACCGTGGGCGCGATGTTGGTGCGCTGGGCGTACTAGCTGCTAGCGGTGTGTTTTTGGCCTCGGGCTTCAGGCTTCGGATTCAGACCGACGCCAAGCGCCCGATGCCCGTGCTGTCACTCGGCGGACGTGTCGCCGCCGTGCACCCTTCATGCGTGTTTCAGATTTTGATTTCGACCTTCCGCCCGAGCTGATCGCGCAGACGCCGACTGATGACCGCGAATCCGCTCGGCTCTTGCTGGTCGACCGCGAGGGTCATGAGTTTGGGGACCGACGCGTCGCCGATCTGCCTGATTTGCTGGGGCCGCGCGATCTGCTCGTCATCAACGACACCCGCGTATTTCCTGCCCGACTGCTCGGCCATCGCGTACCCACCGGCGGCGCGGTCGAGTGCTTGCTGTTGACCCGGCTCGACGGCGAACGGTGGGATGCCCTGATGCATCCGGGGCAGAAGCTGCGGGTCGGTGCGCGCGTGCGGTTCGAGCGAGAGGGGCGTCAGCTTCATGGCGAGGTGCTGGAACATCGCGTGTTTGGCCGTCGGACGATTCGTCTCTGGGTCGACGGTGACGGCACCGTGGATGAACTGGTGGATGAGCTGGGTCATATTCCGTTACCGCCATACATTCGTCGATCCGACCGGCCCACGGACCGCGACCGGTATCAGACGGTGTACGCCTCGGTCCGTGGCTCGGTCGCGGCACCGACCGCCGGTCTCCACCTCACCGATGCGATGCTGCAGCGGTGTGCGGAGAGGGGCATCGAGGTGGCCCGGCTGACGCTGCACGTCGGGTACGGCACGTTCAAGCCGGTTCGGGTCGAGCGTGTCGAGGACCACACGGTTGAGGCGGAGTCATACGACGTGCCACCGGAGACCGCTGACGCCGTCAATCGTGCGCTCGACACAGGCCGGCGCGTGGTGGCCGTCGGCACCACGACGACTCGTGCGCTCGAAACGGCCGCCCGGGCCGGCGGCGGCCGCCTGCGAGCGGGTCGCGGTGTCAGCGACCTCTATCTATATCCTGGGGTGCCGGTCCAGGTCGTCGGGGCGCTGTTCACCAACTTCCATCTGCCTCGCTCATCGCTGCTCATGCTGGTGAGCGCCCTCGGGGGGCGGGAACGGGTGCTGGACGCCTACGCCGCGGCGGTGCGGCGTGGCTATCGGTTCTATAGCTATGGCGACGCGATGCTGCTGCTGTGACGCCGGTGGCGGGCCTCTTCTGCTCCCGGGTCCCAGAGTTGATACAATGACGTCGTGCCCACGGCTCGACGGGCCGCGAGTGGCGGTTCGATCGCGCCGATCTGTTCCGCGCAAGTCATTCGTGCGCGGGGCCACAGTCCACGAGAAGCGTTGTCTGGTGATGTTGCGCCGACGTCGGTCCGTGCGCCCAGAGGAGTCGCTTCGTTAGCACGCCGGTGTAGCTCAGCTGGTTAGAGCACGCGGCTCATATCCGCGGCGTCCGGGGTTCAAGTCCCTGCACCGGCACCATTGTCCTCACCGCGGGAGTGGCCGGGGTTCGTACGCAGTCACCTGAACCCCGACCACGACCCGCCGGTGTCACGTCTCGAACATCCGTTGTCCGTGTCCCTCCCCGGCGGGGCGGTCTCGCGCGACCGCGTAACCCCACGGGCTCCTAGACCGGCTAGGGCACGCGACAATGCGCGCCCCGCGGCCATGGAGTGGGGCACTCGGGGTCCCCACGCAGTGGCCGCGGGGGGTTCGGGGCGACAGCCCCGTCTCAGTAATAGTCGCGTAGCCCCGTCCAAAAAAAAATGACCCAACTGGTCGCGAAGGTATCGGCGTTCCTGAGCCATCAGGCGTTGATTCCGGATGGGGCGCGAGTGCTGGTTGCCGTGTCCGGTGGCGGCGATTCGGTCGCCTTGTGGTGTCTGCTCTCCGAGCTGAGCCAGCGGCGGGCGTTCGACGTGGTCGGGATGGCGCATCTCAACCACCAGCTGCGTGGGGTGGCCTCGGACGCAGACACTCGCTTCTGTCAGGATCTGGCGAACCGCTTCGGGTTGCCGTGTGTCATCGAAGCGACCGATATCGCGGCGCTGGCGAAGGCGGAAGGGATCTCCATCGAAACCGCCGGCCACCAGGCGCGGCATGGATTCTTCGACCGGGCCGCCCAGAGTCTCGGCGCCACGCACATCGCGCTTGGTCATACCATCGACGACCAGGCAGAAACCTACTTGCTCCGGTTGTTGCGGGGCGCTGGCGCAGCCGGTCTCTCCGCGATGCGGCCGGTCCTCGACCGGGTTGTGCGGCCGCTATTGCAGGTGCGGCGGGTCGAGTTACGCGAGTATCTCGCGGCGCACGGCGTGTCGTTTCGGGAGGATGCGTCGAACTTGGATGAGCGGGTGTCGCGAAATCGCGTCCGCCACGATCTGTTGCCGCACCTGGGTCGGTACGCGCCTCGGGTGGTCGAGACCCTGGCTCGCGAGGCGGAGATCGCGCGGGCCGACGACGAGTGGCTCGACCAGGCCGCAAACGAATCGCGCGCGACTCTCGTCAAAAGTAATGAGGGGGCCATCGAGGTCGACGCGAAAGGCTTGACGTCGTTGCATCCGGCGCTGGCAAGGCGAGTGGTTCGTGGTCTGCTCGCTGACGTGTCTGAGCGAGGGTGTGGGTTCGACCAGGTCGAGCGGCTGCGGGGGATGGCCGCCGGCTTGCTGCCCTCTCTCGACCTGCCCGGGTGCCGCGCGGAGCGGCGGGGCCCCGTGATTCACCTGACGGCTCGAGTCGGGCGCGGGACCGCGTCGTCTGCGTGTGAGTCGTTCGAGTATCAACTCGACGTGCCGGGTGAAGTCGCGGTGCCGGAAGCGGGCGTCACCATGAGCGCTAAGTGCCACGACGCTCAGCGACCGGGTCGACTGCCCCTGGAGACGACCGATGACGGCGACGCCGGCGAGTGGGCGGTAGGGGTGGACGTTGAGGCCCGTCCGCTCTGCGTGCGCAATTGGCGCGAGGGTGATCGGTTTCGCCCACTCGGGCTCAACGGGCACAGTAAGAAACTGCAAGATCTGTTCGTGGACCAGAAAATTCGTCGACCAGACCGTCATCGGGTCCCGGTGGTCCTCGATCACCGGGACCGCGTCATTTGGGTGGTCGGGCTGGGGTTGAGCGACGATGTTCGGGTCACTGGGGCAACAACAAGCATGGTAATCTTGAGGGTCAGACCTTTGGGAGATAAGTTGTGAACTCGACGACGCGCAGTCTGCTGTTCTGGATGGTTCTGGTGGTCGCAGTGGTTCTCGTCTGGAGCCTCTCGTCCCAGTTCCGGACCGGCGACACCCCGGTGGACTTCAGCGAGTTCATCCGGTGGGTGGACACTGGTGTGGTTGACCGGGTAGAGCTGACCGGAAACGAGATTGTCGGCACCTCCTCGAGTGGCGAGCGGTTCAGCACCTACGCGCCGCCACAATACGAGGGGTTGGGCAACAAGTTGATCGAGCGCGACATCGTGGTGGTGGCCACGGCGGCCACCGCGAGCCCGTGGGCGACGCTACTTTACTCGTGGGCGCCACTGCTGCTGATTGTGGGTTTCTGGGTGTTCTTCATGCGGCAGGTGCAGAGCGGTGGTAATAAGGCGCTCTCCTTCGGCAAGAGCCGAGCCAAGCTCTCATCGAGCACTCAGAAGAAGGTCACATTCAAGGACGTCGCCGGGGTCGAAGAACCGAAAGAGGAGCTCCAAGAGATCATCGATTTCCTCAAAGAACCCCAGAAATACCAAAAACTTGGCGGACGAATCCCGAAAGGCATCCTGTTGATGGGTCCTCCCGGGACCGGAAAGACCTTGTTGGCCCGGGCCGTTGCGGGTGAAGCGAACGTGCCGTTCTTCTCGATCAGCGGTTCTGACTTCGTGGAGATGTTCGTCGGTGTCGGTGCGTCCCGGGTCCGCGATCTGTTCGAACAGGGGAAGAAGAACGCGCCGTGCATCGTGTTCATCGACGAGATCGACGCGGTGGGTCGTCATCGTGGCTCCGGTGTTGGTGGGGGACACGACGAGCGCGAACAGACATTGAACCAACTCCTGGTGGAGATGGACGGATTCGAGTCAAACGAGGGCGTGATCCTGGTGTCGGCCACGAACCGTCCCGATGTGCTCGACCCCGCCCTGCTGCGCCCTGGTCGGTTCGACCGGTGCATCGTCGTCAGTCGCCCAGATGTGCGGGGACGGGAGGGCATTTTCGCCGTGCACACCCGCAAGATTCCCCTGTCCGACGACGTCGACATTCATGTGTTGGCGCGGGGTACGTCAGGAATGTGCGGCGCTGACATCGCCAACCTCGTGAACGAGGCAGCCCTCAACGCGGCGCGGTACAACCAGAAGACCGTCATGATGCAGGATTTCGAATTCGCCAAGGACAAGGTGATGATGGGGTCCGAGCGACGGTCGATGATTATCAGCGACGAAGAGAAACAGGTGACGGCGGTGCACGAGGCGGGCCACGCGTTGCTGGGCGTGGTGCTTGAGCATGCCGATCCGGTGCACAAGGTCACGATCATTCCCAGGGGCATGGCGCTCGGGGTCACCTTGCAACTCCCGCTCGACGACAAGCACAATTATGCGAGTCCTTACTTGCACGACCAGTTGGCGGTGTTGCTCGGTGGCCGGATTGCCGAGGAGATTACCAACGCGGTCGTCACGACCGGTGCGGGCAACGATCTCGACCGAGTGACCGAGCTTGCCCGCAAGATGGTCTGCGAATGGGGCATGAGTGAGGCCATCGGTCCGCTGACGTTCGGTCGCAAGGAGGAGGAAGTGTTCCTCGGCCGCGACTTCGCGCAGCACAAGGACTATAGCGAAGAGACGGCAAACCAGATCGATCAGGAGATCAAGCGGATCGTGACGGAGAACTACGACCGCGCCCGTGCCATTCTTGAGGGCAAGAAGAGTGAACTGCTTCAGATCGCCGAAGAGTTGCTGACTCGAGAGGTCCTCTCCGGGGGGCAGGTCAAACAGATCGCCTCCGGGCAACCGCTCGAAGCTCTTCCGGCCGCGTCAGATCAGCTGGATCAGTCCACCACCATCCCCGAGACGGAACGCCCACCGGTCGTTCCGCCGCTCGGGAAGCCGTTGCCACAGGAATAATGCTCACGACGCCGCGCCGGCCCGGCGCGGCGTGCTGTCACCGGTTCCCCACTCCCGCGACACCGTGGGTCGCAGTTTGGGGTGTGCCGTCTTTGCACACTCCTGTCTTCCAGGCCCGGCAACTTGCCGGCTGGTCGTGAGGGTCGGTCGCGGTGCGACTGTGTCTGGAACGTCATGACCCGTAGGCGTCGCTACGCCGTGCCGCTGCCCGGTGCCGGCCCGCTCCAACTGGGGGTCCGGACCCTGGTCATGGGCATCGTCAACGTGACGCCCGACTCGTTCTCGGATGGGGGGCTGTGCTTCGACCCGGGTCGCGCCGTGGCCCACGCGTTGCAGATGGAGGCTGCCGGAGCAGACGTGCTGGATGTCGGCGGCGAGTCGACACGCCCCGGCGCGGCGGCGCTACCGGACGATGAGGAGTTGGCGCGAGTCGTGCCGGTGCTCCGGGGACTCATGGGGCAGGTCCGGGCGCCAGTGTCGATCGACACCTACAAGGTGCGGGTGGCGCAGGCGGCGCTCGATCTCGGCGCGACGATCGTGAACGACGTGTCGGGGCTGTTGTACGAACCAGAGCTGGCGGAGGTGGTCGCCTCACGGGGCGCCGCGTTGGTCTTGATGCACAACCGAGGACGTTCGCGCGAGATGTACCGAGACGCCGAATATGCCGACGTCGGCCGCGAGGTCGTCGCCGAGCTTGCGGACCGGATCGCCGTCGCGGTCGACTCGGGGGTCGGGCGGTCTCGGATCATCGTAGACCCTGGTCTGGGGTTCGCCAAACGCGCCGAGCACAGTTACGAGGCGCTGGCATCGATCGGTGAACTGGTCTCCCTGGATCGACCGATTCTGGTCGGGCCATCGCGGAAATCGTTCCTGGCGGCCGACGACGACGCGGGACCGACGGAGCGTGAGTGGGAAACCGCCGCCGCCGTCACCGCGGCGGTTCTCGAAGGGGCGCACATCGTGCGGGTGCATCAAGTGGCTGAGCTGGCGCGGGTGGTTCGGGTGGTCGACCGAATCCTGGCGGGCCGGTCAGAAACTGACGCCGCGCGGAAAAGAGCGGCGTCATGACCGAGACGCTGACCGACGCTCTGGCGTTGGATCGGGTCGGTTTGTGGGGGCTGCTTGATATCGCCATCGTCTCCGTCTTGATCTACGAGTTGTTGAAGGTGGTTCGGCGCACCCACGCGGTGCAGATTTTCGTCGGCGGTGGTCTGGTCATCGGGCTGTACTACGCGTCGCAGTTCACGCCACTGCAGACCACGCACTGGCTGATCCGCGACATGTTCGGCTACATCGTGTTTGCCGCCATCGTCATCTTCCAGAGTGACATCCGTCGCGCGCTCGTCCATTTCGGGCGCGCGCCGTTCTTCCGATACCTCAGCCGGCCGGAGACCACCGACGAGACGCTCGAAGAGGTGGTGGTCGCGCTCCAAATGCTGGCCGACCAACGAATCGGGGCGATTGTCGCCATCGAGCGAGACATCGGTCTGCGCAACTACGTCGAGAGCGGAATTCCTCTCGACGCCACGGTCAGCTACGACCTGCTGGTGACCGTGTTCAGACCCAGCTCGCCCATGCACGACGGTGCCGTGGTCATCCAGCAAGACCGAGTGGCGGCGGCCGCTTGCTTCCTCCCGCTGACGGTGAACCCACGGGTGAGCAAGGACCTCGGTACGCGGCACCGTGCGGCGATCGGGCTCAGCGAGGAGACCGACGCGATTGTGCTGGTGGTGTCGGAAGAGACGGGTCGGCTGTCGCTCGTGCTGAACGGACAGATGGAGCACGACCTGGAGGCAGACCAGCTTCGCTATCGCCTTGAGGCATTGATGTTGGACCGCAAGCCCGCAGAAACCAGTCGTGGCGCGAAGGGACCTGATTCCTGATGGCGCACCCGTTTGCGCGCGGTCTCGGGTTGAAAGCGCTCGCGGTGGCACTGGCCGTGTTGCTGCGGCTGGCCGTGGCAGGAGATCCAATCGTGGAGCGGGGGTTCCGCATCCCACTGGAATTTGAGAACCTGCCGGGGGCGGTCGAGATCCTGGGCGACGCGCCTGATACCGTCGAGGTCCGTGTGCGTGGCTTGTCGGGCGTCCTGCGGCGCCTGGAGGCCGGTGACGTCGCGGCGATCATCCCTCTGGGTTCGGCGCGAGCGGGCACACGACTCTTCGACATGACGGATGGGCTGGTGCAGGTACCGCTTGGGGTGGAAGTGACCCAAGTCATTCCGTCGACCGTGTCGTTGCGGCTGGACGTACAGGGTCTGCCCAAGCTGGTTCCTGTGGTCCCGGTCGTCGAAGGCGAGCCGGCTACCGGGTTCGTCGTGGGGGCGGTGACGGCCGATCCAGCCATGGTCGAGGTCATCGGGCCGCTGAGCCGCCTGGGCGAGTTGACTTATGTCATCACGGAGTCACTCGACGTAACCGGTACGGCGGTGCCGGTTACATCGACCGTGACCGTGGGCGTGGATGATCCGTACCTGCGTCTTGCCACGCCGCGGGCCGCACGAGTGACCGTGGACATCGTCAGAGAGCCTGTCCAGCGGACCCTCGAGGACGTCCCGGTGCAGACACGAAACGCGGCCGACGGGCTGACCTGGGAGGCGACGCCCGCATCGGTCACCGTGACGGTGTTCGGACCGCCGGAGCTGTTGCGCGAGCTCGACGGCGAGGACGTCACGGCGTATCTGGATCTTGCCGGCCATGGGGCCGGCGTCTACAATCTGGCGGTCACGATCGACCCGCATCGGGCGTTTGATGCCGTCACCGTCGAGCCCACGGTGGTGCAAGTGACCTTGCAGTGAGCGCGACGTCCAACCATGCACACCGAGTTGTTCGGAACCGACGGAGTTCGCGGTAGGCCCGGTACGCCGCCGCTCGACGAGCGCACCCTCGCGCGGCTGGGCACGGCAATCGCTCGCACGCTTGGTGGTGATGACCCCCCGATCCGCGTGTGCATTGGCCGGGATACGCGCGAGTCAGGCCCATGGATCGCGACCCACCTGGTGCGTGGTTTGATCGGCGCGGGAGCGGAGGTCACCGATGCCGGAGTGCTGTCGACTCCGGCTGTCGCCCACGTGACCCGCGAGGGTGGTTTCCACGCAGGCATCGTCATATCTGCGTCACACAACCCGTTCCAGGACAACGGCGTCAAGGTGTTCACGCGGTCCGGCGAGAAGGCGGACGACGCGGTCGAGGCCCGTCTTGCGGCGTTCACGGTCGACGACGCGGGGTCGATGCCGCCGCCGCTCGCTACACCGCCCGGCGAGACAGTCAGTCTCGTGGATGGTTACCTGACGCACACCAGACGCTTGTTCGACGGGGTCACGGTGCCGGCAGATTTCCGACTGATCATCGATTGCGCCAACGGCGCCACCAGCCAGATCGCGCCGCAGCTGTGTCGCGATGTGGGGTTCGATCCGATCGTGATGCACGATCGTCCGGACGGCCGCAACATCAACTTCGAGTGCGGCTCCACTCATCCGGAGGGCCTGGCGCGGGCGGCGGTTGAACAGGGATGCCGCCTTGGTGCGGCGTTTGACGGGGACGGCGACCGGGTCGTGTTCGTGGACCATCGCGGCGCGGTCATTGATGGGGATGCGGTGTTGTTGATCGCGGCACGGCGACTCGCTGCCGCCGGTCGTCTTCGGCATCGCGGGGTCGTGGCGACCGTCATGAGCAATATCGGCCTCGAGCACGCGTTGCGCGCCGACGACATCGAGATGTATCGGTGTGCCGTCGGCGACCGCGCCGTGTGGAGCGAGATGGCGACCCGAGGACTGGCGTTGGGAGGGGAGCAGTCAGGACACGTCATTGTCGCCGACCATCTGCCGACTGGCGACGGGTTGGCGACCGCCCTCCTGGTCCTGCGGGCGGTCATCGAGACAGGGCGCGAACTGGCTGAGCTGGCCGCCGAGCTGGTGTCGTCGCCGCAGGTGCTGCTGAACGTTCAGGTGCGCGAGCGGATTCCGTTGGCCGACGTGCCGGAGGTGTCACGGCTGGTCGCCGCGGCGGAGCGGCAACTGGCCGGTGCGGGACGCGTGCTGGTTCGTTACTCCGGTACCGAACCGTTGCTGCGAGTCATGATCGAGGGGCCGGATCAGGCGACGATTCAACGCCTGGCCGAAGGCATCGCGGGACAGGTGCACGCCGACCTGGGAGTGAGGCCTTAGTACTCAGGGTGGTGCAGGCATGATGCGTCTGGCTGTCAACATCGACCACGTAGCGACCGTCCGACAGGCGCGGCGGGCGCGGGAACCGGAGCCGGTTACCGCGGCCGCCCTGGCAGAGCTGGCCGGCGCTGACGGTATCACCGTCCATCTGCGAGGCGACCGCCGTCACATGCAGGACCGCGACCTGCGGATGTTGCGTGATGTGGTGTCGACCCGGCTGAATGTGGAAATGGCGGCCACCGACGAGATGATGAACATCGCGTCATCCCTGAAGCCGGACCAGGTGACCCTGGTGCCGGAAGAGCCGGGCGAAGTGACGACAACCGGTGGACTCGACGTGTCGGCGAACCAGACGGCCATCAGTGCGGCTGTGCGTCGGCTGCAGGACGCGGGGATCCCCGCAAGCCTGTTCATCGACGCCGACCCCGACCAGATATCGCTGGCCGGGCCGACCGGCGCCACGGCCATCGAAATCAATACTGGGCCGTATGCCGACGCGCCCGCCTCGCGGCGAGCCGGGGAGATTGTCAAGATCCAGCAAGCCGCGCGGCAGGCACGCACCGACGGACTGGAAGTGCTGGGTGGTCACGGCCTGACGTATGTCAACGTTGGGCTGGTAGCCGACATCCCCGAGATCGTCGAGCTCAACATTGGCCATAGCATCATCTCCCGGGCGGTGTTGGTTGGCCTGGAACGAGCGGTACGGGAGATGATCGCGCTCGTACGCTGACGCCGCGCTGTCAGGACGACTCGGGGTGCCGCCACACGCCCGACTCTCGGGCCGGTCGCGTTCGGCCCGAGCCCGCGCCGCGGGGTGGTCGCCGCGGCGGTAGGACTGTCACAGACTGCTATGATCGACGAGAGCGCAGAGTCAAACACCGGTACCGTCATGACACGTATCGAACCGTTGCCGCTCGTCGTCTCGCTCGGGGTCGCGTGCGGGTTGATGGGGTGGGTCGTCTGGTCCCAGCGCCCGGTCGAGCCGGTGAGTGTCGCCGACGTGTCGTCGTCGGTGGAGTCGGCGCCCACCGTGCCGGCGGTGCCGCCGGTCGACGAGACCCGGGCCGCAGAGATGCGTCAGACCGCCGAACAATCACCGGCCGACACCCAGGTCCGGGTGGATCTCGGCAACCTCTATTTCTATGCCCAACGGTTCGAGGAAGCGCTCCCCTGGTATGAAGCGGTGCTGGAGTTGGAGCCCGACGAGGTCGACGTCAGCACCGACCTGGCCCTGGCCTACTACTATCTGGAGGACACCGAACGCGCGCTCGCCCAGTTTGATCGGTCACTCGAGATAGATCCGGCGCACCCCAAGACGTTTCTCAGTCTTGGCATGGTTCGCGCATTCGGCAATCGTGACCTCGACGGTGCCATGGCCGCCTGGGAAGAGGTCCTGCGTGTGGCTCCGGGCAGTGCCGAAGCGCTCGCGGCGACCGAGGCGCTCGAGAGTCTCCGCGCGGTTCACTAGCGGACTGAGCCACCGATGGTGTTGGGTTGGCTGATCCGGTTTCTTATCACAGTGGTCCTGTTACGACTGGCTTGGAAGTTTCTGGCTGGACGCGCCCAGGGCGCGACGACCCGGCCTCAGGTACCGCCCATCAAGGCGGTCTCGCTGGTGCGCGATCCGGCCTGCGGTACCTATATTGATCGGAGCCGGGCCATCACCCTGCGTCACAAGGGTGAAACCCACCACTTCTGCTCTGAAGATTGCCGCGCCGGCTATCAGCAGGGGCAACGCGCAACCGCCAAAGGCGCATGATGCAGGTGGAGGAACGTCTTCGGGCCGACATCGTCGAGATCGGTCGGCGTGTCTACGCACGCGGGTTCGTGGCGTCGAACGATGGCAATATCAGCGTCCGGCTCGACGACGACCGGCTGCTGCTGACGCCCACCGGCGTGTCGAAGGGGTTCATGACCCCGGACATGATGGTCACGACCGACTTGGCCGGCCGGAAGCTGACCGGTGATCGCGAGGCCTCGTCCGAGATCCTGATGCATCTGGCGGTCTATGAACACAGACCGGAGATCAACGCCGTCGTGCATGCGCACCCACCCACGGCAACGGGGTTCGCGGTGGCGGGGATTCCGCTGGACCGAGCGGTTCTGGCCGAAGTGGTCACCACGCTCGGGAGCATTCCGATCGCCGACTATGGGACACCGTCGACGGCTGAACTGGCCGAGGCCGTGCGGCACTACATCAGTGCCCACGACGGGTTGCTGCTGGCCAATCATGGGGCATTGACAGTGGCCCAGGAGTTGTTCGCGGCCTACTACAAGATGGAGACGGTCGAGCATTTCGCTCGTATCAGTCTGGTGGCGAGGCAACTGGGCGGAGAGCGCGTGCTATCACGTGAAGAGGTGAATCGTCTCCAGAGCCTGCGCGATCGATATGGGATTGTGGCGCCGGCGCCGTTGTGCCCACCGGATCAGGAGGTCGGGGATGAGGTCAGTTGCCAGGCCGTGGACGCGCCCTCGAGTCCCGATGCCCGCTTGGTGACCCCGGCGCCGGGGCCGAGCGCCGCGGCGCTAGGTCTGGATGATGAAGTTCGACTAACATATCGCGAACTGACGGCGTTGATTGCGGATGCTGTCAACCAGCTGCGTTAGCAGCCCGTGGTGCAAGTCGCGCGTCGCACCGAGAGTGGCGGTTTGCAGCGCCGCTCGAATGCCGCGGGACTTGCACCACGGGCTGCTAGCGTCCTGGACGGGAATCCAGTCGCGTGGGTGGGTGTGCGGGACACCACAGGAGGTAGATCATGGGCGAGGCGCTCGGCATGGTGGAGACAAAGGGGCTTGTCGCGATGATCGAAGCGTCGGATGCCATGGTGAAGGCCGCCAACGTCACGCTGATCGGTTGGGAGAAGATCGGTGCGGGGTTTGTGACGGCCATCGTGCGAGGCGAGGTGGCGGCCGTGAAGGCGGCGACTGATGCGGGCGCGGCGGCAGCGCGGCGAGTCGGCGAACTGGTCTCCGTGCATGTCATTCCGCGTCCCCACGCCGATCTCGAAGACGTGCTGCCGATCGGCAAGAGCGCCGGCAAGTGACACCATCCGACTCGTCGTTCTCGACCAACTGCGGCGTCCCTCATACATGCCCGCCGGGCTCCTTCGACGTCTGCGAGCGGCACGCGCTGGCACTTGGCCCACGTACCATTGAGAGACGTGACCCGCCATGATTCTGGGCAAAGTCGTGGGCACCATCGTCGCCACTCGTAAGGACGAGCGGCTGGTCGGGAGCACGCTGTTGCTCGTCCAGCCCGTCCTACCGGACGGCGAGGCCCGGGGTGGCCCGATCGTCGCCGTTGATACCGTGGATGCTGGCGCGGCGGAAACGGTGCTGGTGGTGAGCGGGAGTTCCGCGAGAATGGCGGCCGGCCAGGCCGATCGCCCCATTGATGCGGCGATCATCGGCATCGTTGATGTGGTCTCGACCAACGAGGCGCCCTGAGCTCGCCCCATGCACCTGGCTCGAGTAATTGGTACTGTCGTCGCCACGACCAAGGACCCAGGCCTGGCCGGGCGCACGCTCCTGGTGTTGCAACCGTTATCGCCCGAGCGTGAGTCGGTTGGCGTCCCGTTGGTGGCCGTAGACTCGGTCGGCGCGGGTCGCGGTGAGGAGGTGTTCTTCGTCCGCGGGCGCGCGGCCTCGTTCCCGTTCCTTCCCGCCGCGGTCCCCACCGACGCGAGCGTCATCGGCATCTGCGATCAGTGGAGCCTGGATGCGAGCGGCTCCAGACCCTCGCGCCGCAGGCCCCCCCGTCGGTCCACCCGCGCCTCTGTGCAGGACCCGAGCTGATGCGTTTGGCGCGCATCGTCGGCACGGTCGTCGCGACCCGCAAAAACCCCAAGCTCGAGGGGGCGAAGCTGTTGCTGGCGCTTCCTGTGGACCAGGCGGGCGAGCCCACGGGCGCCGCACAGTTGGCGATCGACGCGGTCGGTGCCGGTATCGGCGACTTGGTTCTGCTCGTGCTCGAGGGGCGCGCGGCCGGGAGCGCACTCGGGCGGCGCGCCGCGCCGGTGGACGCGGCCATCGTGGGTATCGTCGATCCACCCGGTGCGGCTGATTGACACACCCCGGTGCTGGCCCGCCGACCCGCCCCACCGCCATGACCGAGACCAAGCCAGCCGTTCTGGTCACGCGCCGGATGCCCTCAGCGGTCCTCGACCAGCTCGCGGCGTCATGCCTGGTCGATCTCCACCCAGGGACCGACGATTTGGCACATGAGGAGGTGTGTGCGCGGCTTCGTGGGAAACAGGGACTCGTCTGCATGTTCAACGACCGCATTGATGCTGCCGCCATCGCCGCGGGCGACTCGCTCCGCGTGATCGCCACCGTGGCCGTCGGCTTTGACAACATCGACGTGGGAGCGGCGGCCGCGCGCGGCATCGTCGTCACCAACACCCCCGATATCCTCACCGGCGCGACCGCCGAGTTGACGTGGGCGTTGATTCTCTCGGTCACGCGGCGGATCGGCGAGGCCGACCGGGCCGTCCGGAGAGGCGGCTGGACCGGCTGGACATTCGATTTCATGTTAGGGAGCGAGCTTCAGGGCAAGCAGCTCGGCATCGTCGGCGCGGGTCGCATCGGGCGGGCCGTGGCCGCGGTCGCGCCCGCATTCGGCATGCAGGTCGTGTTCGCGGCCAAGCCCGGCGCCGACCGCGACTCCGCCTCTGACGAGACGGTCGTATCGCTCGACGAGCTTCTGCTGACGTCCGATGTGGTGTCGCTTCACCTCCCGCTGACCGAGACCACCAGGCACGTGATCAACCGGCGGACGCTGGCGCGAATGAAGCGGTCGGCCTGTCTCATCAACACATCGCGTGGTCCGGTCGTGGACGAGGCAGCGCTGTCGTGGGCCCTTGAAGAGCGTCTGATTGCGGGGGCCGGGCTCGACGTGTTCGAGGAGGAGCCTCGCGTGCATCCCGGTCTCCTGCAGCGAGAGAACGTCTGTTTGACGCCCCATATCGGCAGTGCGACCCGAGAGACGCGCGCCGCGATGGCTGCGTTGGCGGTGCGAAACGTGGTGGAAGTGCTCGGCGGGCGACCCGCGGTGACGCCGGTCCATCGTTGAGGCCGCACGTCCGACCGCCCGCCGTATCTCTGCCCGGTCCTTCTCTGATGACGGCACGACGCACCGCCCCGGCGCGCTCTGATCCCGCCTCGCCGCTTCCGCGCCGACAGGTCGGTCTGGTGATGCGACGTCTGAAGGCGGCGCTGCGACCAATGGCAGAACCGGTGGTCGCCAAGATGGCGGAGAACGAGCAAGCGGACCCGTTCAAGGTCCTGATTGCGACGTTGCTGTCGGCCCAGACACGAGACCCCGTGACGCTTGACGCGTCGACGCGCCTCTTCGGCCGCGCCGACACGCCTGCCACGATGGCTCGGCTCCGCGTCAACACGATCGAGACACTGATCTACCCGGTGAGTTTCTACCGGAACAAGGCCCGCCACGTGAAGGCCACCTGCCGGTTGCTGCTCGAGCGCCACGCCGGACAGGTTCCGACCACGATGGCAGAACTGGTGGCCCTGCCCGGGGTCGGTCGGAAAACCGCCAATCTGACGCTTATTGTCGCCTTGCGCAGCGAAGACAATATTTGCGTCGATACCCATGTGCACCGGATCTCGAACCGGCTGGGCTGGGTGGCGACCCGCACCCCTGATGAGACGGAGCAGGCGCTCTATCGCACGGTCGCCCGCCGCTGGTGGCCGCTCATCAATCTGTACCTCGTCACGTGGGGACAGAACGTCTGCAAACCGCTCTATCCGATCTGTGGCCGGTGCCGGCTGGCGTCGTTGTGTCCGCGTATCGGCGTGGACAAGGTCGGGAAGTGAACGGACAATGGACAAGGAACCGCCGAATGTTGACCGTCAACGAGATCTTCCATTCCATTCAAGGTGAGTCCGACCAGGCGGGACGGCCCTGTGTGTTCGTGCGGCTGACCGCCTGTGATCTCCGTTGCGTCTGGTGCGACACCCCGTATGCGTTTCACGAAGGCCACAAGCTCGAGGTGGAACAGGTGGTCGCTCAGGTTGCCGCCTACGGCTGCGACCTGGTCGAGATCACGGGAGGGGAGCCGCTGCTACAAGAAGAGGTGTATGGCCTGATGGAGCGGCTGCTGGTTTCCGGCGCCACGGTCATGCTGGAAACCGGTGGTCACCTGAGCGTGACGCGGGTGCCGGCGGCGGTGGTGAAGGTCATGGACGTCAAGTGCCCGGGCAGCGGTGAGTGCGACCGCAACCTCTGGGATAACCTGTCGTCGCTCACGGCTCGCGACCAGACCAAGTTCGTCATCGCTGACCGAAACGACTACGAGTTTGCGCGAGAGGTCACGCTCCGGCACGGCCTCGACCAACGATGCGCGGCAGTGCTCTTCTCACCGGTACACGACGTGCTCCCGCCCGTCACGCTGGCCGAGTGGGTCCTCGCTGACCGGCTGGCGGTGCGGGTACAAGTGCAACTCCACAAGTATCTGTGGGCCCCTGACGCGAGGGGCGTGTAGTTCACGCACGGTGAATCCATGACCGAGGCCGCGCCCAAACGAGCCGTTGTCCTCCTGAGTGGGGGGCTCGACTCCTACACCGCCGCCGCCATGTCGCGGGCCGAGGGCTTCGGCCTATTCGCGCTCACCGTGCGCTACGGGCAGTTGCATTCGTGTGAGCTGGATGCGGCCCGCCGGGTCGCACACGCGCTGCCCGTCGAGCGCCACGTGGAGCTCGAGGTCGACCTCGGCGCGTTCGGCGGCTCGGCACTCACCGGCCACGGAGAAGTGGAACTCGACCAGCCACCTGACCGCGTCGGGATTCCATCGACCTACGTGCCGGCGCGCAACACGGTCCTTCTGTCGCTCGCGCTCGGGTGGGCGGAGGTCCTCGGAGCTCGCGATCTGGTCATAGGGGTCAACGCGCTCGACTACTCTGGGTATCCGGACTGTCGGCCTGAGTACGTGGCCGCATTCGAGCGCGTCGCCGCGCTGGCGACCCGGGCCGGGGTTGAGGGTGCCCCGTTGCGGGTCCGGGCGCCGCTGGTGCACATGTCGAAGGCTGAGATCATCCGACAGGGTCACGCCCTCGGGCTCGACTACGGGCTGACCCACAGCTGCTACGTGCCGTCAACGAACGGGCAGCCGTGTGGCCGATGCGACAGCTGTCAGTTACGCGCTCTCGGATTTTCCGAGGCGGGTGTGGAGGATCCGGTTTTCAGCCGCGGTCGACGCTGGCCCGTGATTCCCTAGCAGGTTGCTGAAAACGTCGTCGGAAAACCAGGGCCCTGGTACATGGGTGACACACATCGCCTGTACTACACCGACTCCAGGTTGACCGAGTTCACGACGCGTGTCGTGGCGGTCAAGCCAGCCGAGGGGCGGACTGCCATCCGTTTGGAGCAGACTGCGTTCTATCCGACCTCGGGGGGGCAGCCGCATGACACCGGCTGGATCGAAGACCAGCCCGTCGTCGACGTGGTCGACGGCGAGGACGGCTCGGTCTGGCACGTCGTCGCTGGCTCGCCGACCCTCGCGGTGGGCGAGACGGTGGCGGGACGGATCGACTGGCCTCGTCGATTCGATCACATGCAGCAGCATACGGGCCAACACATCCTGTCGGCTGAGCTGGCGCGTCTGTTGGGCGCGCAGACTGTCGGTTTTTATCTCGGGGTGGAGGCCGCGACCATCGATCTCGACCGGTCGATGTCACCCGAGGACATGGCGGTGGCCGAATTGGCCGCGAACGCCGTGGTGTGGGACGATCGGCCGGTCGATGTCAGGTTCGTCACCGCCGAAGAGGCCCTGCGGCTCGAGTTCCGCAATCCGTCACGGCGTGCCGGTCGACTCCGGTTGGTCGAGATTGCCGGGTGTGATTTGTCCGCCTGCGGCGGCACGCACGTTGCGCGGACCGGAGCGATCG
>Ga0066376_10000405_pt1 | contig 39814 bp, 28 predicted proteins | sample Knorr_S15_td_Bot_FD_77009 | JGI IMG/M metagenome (GOLD analysis project Ga0066376, IMG submission 77009) | Marine microbial communities from Southern Atlantic Ocean transect - Knorr_S15_td_Bottom_ad_5009_LV_A | ecosystem: Environmental > Aquatic > Marine > Oceanic | place: Southern Atlantic... | reverse complement strand
GCGGTGTAGGTCGTGGTCGGCACAAGTAACTTGCCGTTCGAAATGGCGGGCTTTCCGCCGGAGCGTCCAAACTGGGTGAAACCAGCCGCGGCATCTAAACTCAAAGTGTTGAGGTCAATGGCGTAAATTTCACCGGTACCGTCTTGGGTGGTGACGTAAAAACGGTTTTGGTCTTCCGAAACCACGATGCCGAAGGGATAACAAGTGCCTATGCCCCATGGGTCAGGCAAAGCAATGGTGGTGACCACATTGAGGTTGGAATCCCAAAGGGTGACTGAGCCGCTGGTGGAATTGGTGACCGCGCCGTAACGAACTTGGCCGGCGCTGTCGTAAGCAAAGGCAATTTCTTCCGGGTAGAGGCCGACCGAAATGGTGGCGATGACTTGGTCTACTGTGGGGTCAATGACCGCAACCACATTATTCGGGCTGGTAAACGAACCACAGACCGCTACAAACACAAGGTCGGAGGATGGCTCATAGGTGATGCCAAAAGGTTTGGCGGCGCCGCCGTTGCCTAGCCCGACGAGGGAAATGTCGTGGGAGAATTGCTGGGCCGATGCGACTCCAGCGAGAGACGTGATGGCCCACAAGGCCAGAAAGTGAATTTGCATGGTTTCCTCCGGGTATCTCGCCCGGTTGGGAGGGTGAAACCAGGGGCTGGGCCGTTTTCCGACTATGACGGTGGCGGATCCGTGGGGGAGTTGCACCCCGCTTTCCGAACTCCAGAACCTTGGTAGGGATTGTTAGAAAAACGAGAATAGCGAATTCCTAATTCGTCGGCAAGCACTTGGACCCATCGGCCGGAATTTCAGGGAGGTTCCTTATTCCGCAGTAACGACGATGGCGTTGGTCAAGCTGGATCCCAAAGGGTTGTTGTCATCAATGACGATTGCTTGAAGAGTCCACACGCCGGTGGCCAAATTCAACTGGGTGGAACCAGTGAAATTTCCGATGGGGGTGCCCAAAGGGAATGTGCCATTCCCCAAGTCCTTACTGTTATGGTTTTTCTGGCCCAGCCAGCGGCGGTTAGCGGCACCCTGTTGCTGAAAAAGGGAGTAGGATTCGCCATTCAGTCGGCCACCTAGCGAAACGGTGAAGTTTTGGTTTGCGGTCACCGTGACCATGCGTTGGTAATCCGCGCCGGCGGAGCCATCCACTAACAGCACGTCTTCGTTTTCACCATCATTGTCTAGTGCGGTACCCCCACGCAGCAAGATGTGATACGCCGGAATACGCGCCACCCATCCGTCCTTCATTCCTTGGTGACTAAAACCGGGATTGCCGACTTGCGGAAAATCACTGGCGGATTCGGTCCACCCGGCTACGTAAACATTTCCGCTTGGGTCCGTGATGACATCGCGAATTCGGTCTTGTCCACTACCTCCCATATAAGTGCAATACAAAATGCGTTTGCCGTTGGGTGAAACCATGCTTAAAAAACCATCCATTTTTCCACTAAAGGACAGCCGGGGACCAACTGACTGATGCGGCAAGGTATGGGGGCGAGAAATCGTGTCACCCACCAGATAAAGATTGCCATAGGAGTCTCTTTCTAGTCGCCAAGCACGATCACTTTTGGAACCGCCGACATAACCGCAGAAATCTAACGTGGTGCCGTCACGATTCACTTTGGCAATGAAGGCATCACCGTATGGTTGGTCCGGGTTGGAGGGTCCGCTGTATTCCAAAGAAGGCCCTACCTTGACAGGGAAGAGTCCAGATTCGGGGTCCAAGCTTTCGTTGGAAGACGTGTGGCCTGCAACATAAGCTGCGCCATTGCCATCAATTTGAATGCCAAAACCGCCTTCGGCTCTCGCACCGCCGATGTAACCGCAGTAAACAAAATCTGAACCATCGGGTAGAAGTTTGGCGACGAAGGCATCTCCATATTGTTCCCAACCTAATCCGAAGTCTTGGTGGCCACCGTTGTAGGTGAGGTCAGGGCCCATCGTGACCGGGAAGGAGTTTTCGTCGGAATTAGTCCAACCGGTGATGTAAGCAAAACCGCGGTCATCTACGGCGATGTCTCGGCCGTAATCAATTTCTGAACCGCCGACAAAACCGCAGTATTCCAAGGTGGTGCCGTTGGGAGAAATCTTGGCGACGAAAATATCGCTGAGTCCAGAGTGAGTGTGGCCGGGCCCACTGATGATGGGGAATGTGTCGTCATCCGTAAATGAGCGGCCAATTACGTAGTGGGAACCATCATCGCCGACGCAATTGCCGCGGATGCTGTCAAATCCAGTACCTCCAAACATGCCGGAGTAAATCATTACCCCGGTTGGGTCCAACTTGGTGACGAAGCCATCCACCCCACCTTTATTCACCCCGTTAATGTCCACGCCACCACCCATGGATGGCCAGTTCTCGGATTGGGAGCCGCCAACTAAATAAGCATTGCCAGCCGCATCACATTCCAAAGAGTAGGGCAGATCTTTATCGTCACCACCTAAATAAGTGAGATAAAGCAACGTACCGTTTGAGTCTAACTTGGCAACAAAGACATCCATTTCTCCGCCGCGAAAAAAATCTTGTTCAGCGTTGAGCGTGGGTAGGTTGTTGGACTCAGTCAGCCCAGCGACATAAATATTGCCGAGATTATCCGTGCCTATGCCGCGGATTTCATCATTATTTGTGCCACCTAAAAAGCCGCTGAAAACCAGCATTTCTGGGTCCACGATGAGGGCCAAAGTTGGGTCATATTCTCCAACCACGAGTTGCGCAATTTTTCCCTGCACTTGCCAACTGGCCGCCACCTTTTGGCGTTGTTGGTTTTTGATTTGCCAAGCAATGGGTGCTGGGTCCACCAAATTTCCAGCTGGAGTTTCTACCACCAAACATCCGTTTTCATTGACAAAAATGGAATCAGCTCCGTCATATTGCATGCAGATGACATCGGCCGAAACTCCCGCCGCCACATGGAAGGCATACTTCAAAGAGTTTTCATCACCGTCAAAACGCAAATCAATGCCGGGCCATAATTCTTTGGCAACCAAACTTTGATATCGTGACCGATTCAGTTTCCAATTATTCTGCGTACCAAAGTAAAAATGGACACGGCCAGGAAGTGGAGCCTCCGCCCGGAAGTCCACATTCCCAGCCACGCCCGGAAAACTCACATCAAGGCTATGCCAGGATGAAGTTTTTTCATTTTCAGAATCCAAGCGTTGCATCACGCGGATTCCGTTTTGGCCAAACGCCAAAGTGTGCTGGCTACCTTGGACTAGCCAGCCCCATTCATTTTCAAGCTGACCAATGTTCTCGACAAAACTTACCGCTTGTTTTCCCCACAAAGACATTTGCGGCGCTTCCATAGCGGAATTCTGCCACCTAGTTTGGGGTGCATCCGCCCCTGGATTTTGGGCCGCACTCCACGAGGCAGTCATCCAAGCAAGGGCCACAAGGGCGCAAGCGGCGCCGAAGCGTCGGGATGGTGGGCGGAGAGGAAGCATGGAGGGCGTTGGACGGGTAAATAGGCGAAAATGTTCCCTTCCAAATCAAGCCGGTAAGGATTTAATCCTACCACGGATAGGGAAATTCCGCTCCTATCCTTCGGACGATTCGTACTCTTTCTTAAGCCCTTCCAGGACTCCAGGATCCGCCAAAGTGGTGGTATCGCCGATGTGCTTGCCCTCAGCCACATCCCGCAGCAAACGCCGCATGATTTTCCCAGAGCGGGTTTTCGGTAATTCGGGGGTGAAATGGACCGCTTCCGGTCGCGCCAAACCGCCAATCATGGTGCCGACGTGGAGGCGCAATTCTTGGGCCAATGCTGGACTTGCCTTTTGGCCACTGCGCAAAATAACGAAACCCACGGGTGCTTGTCCCTTTAAGGAATGGGTAACACCGATGACTGCCGCTTCGGCCACCGCCGGGTGATCCACCAGAGCGGATTCAATTTCCATAGTGGAAAGCCGATGTCCACTGACGTTCATGACATCATCGACCCGTCCCAAAATCCAAAGGTTGCCGTGGTCATCTCTTTTGGCGCCGTCCCCCGGAAAATAACAACCAGGGAAACGTTGCCAATAAGTTTCAACGTAACGTTCTTCATCCCCCCAAATACCGCGCAACATGTGTGGCCAAGGTTTGGTCAAAACCAAATAACCACCACCAGCACCTTCCACCTCTGCGCCATCTTCATCCAACAACTTAGCCTCCACGCCAGGGAACGGAACCGTGGCAGATCCCGGAATGGTTTTGGTAATTCCGGGCAGTGGCGTAATCATGATGCCACCAGTTTCAGTTTGCCACCAAGTATCCACGATGGGGCAATTCTCTCCGCCGATGTGATGCCAGTACCACATCCATGCTTCGGGATTAATGGGCTCACCTACCGTGCCGAGCAATCGCAAACTGGATAAATCATGCCCAGCGGGATGTTCATCTCCCCATTTCATAAAGGCGCGAATGGCGGTGGGTGCGGTGTAGAAAACGGTGACTTTATATTTATCCACCAAACTCCAAAACCGGTCTAAGCCGGGATGATCGGGTGCACCCTCATACATTACTTGGGTTACCCCATTGGCCATCGGGCCAAAAACAATGTAAGAGTGGCCGGTGATCCAGCCGATGTCGGCGGTGCACCAGTAAACATCCTTTTCGGGTTTCAAATCAAACACCAATTTAGAGGTGGCAAAAACGCCGGTCATATAACCGCCGGTGGTGTGCAAAATTCCCTTCGGTTTGCCGGTGGTGCCGCTGGTGTAAAGAATGAACAGTGGGTCTTCGGCATCCATCGATTCCGGCACGCATTCTTCAGCTTGGGCATCAACCAACTCATTCCAGTCCACATCACGGTCGGTCCCCGCACTTTGACTGCCGACGCCTTCCCCGCGTTTGTACACCAACACATTTTCCACGCTGGGGCAATCCACGATGGCTTCATCGACCACGGTTTTTAAATCCAGGACTTTGCCGCGCCGCCAACAGCCATCCGCCGCAATCACCAATTTGGCTGCTTGGTCTTGAATGCGGTCCTTCAAGGAAGTGGCGGAGAACCCTGCGAACACCACGGAGAAAATTGCTCCAATCCGAGTGCAAGCCAATACCGCTATGGCAAGTTCCGGCACCATCGGCATATAAAGTGTGACGCGATCTCCTTTTTGAATTCCTAAAGATTTCAATCCATTCGCAACTTGGCAAACCCGCTCCAACATTTGCAGGTAACTAATGGTTTGGGTGTCACCGGGTTCGCCTTCAAAGTGAAAAGCAACTCGTGTGCCATTACCGGCCTCCACATGTCGGTCCAAGCATTGCACGCTGGCGTTGAGCTTGCCGCCCAAAAACCATTGGGCATGCGGCGGGTCCCACTGAGAAACGGTGTGCCATTTTTCATCCCACTGCAATTGCTCTGCCCAGGATTCCCACCAGCCATCGGGGTTTTCCAGAGCTTGCTGGTAAATTGCGGGGTCAGAAGCATGGGCCTGGCTAGAAAATTCAGCGGATGGGGGGAAAGAACGATTTTCTTCCAGCAAAGTGTCGATGGTTTTTGGTTCGGTCATAGTCGAGCTGGCCCGGCACAAAGTCCACGGGGAGAGTCCAAAATGAAATGGGCGATTTCCTGCACCAGTGGGAATTCAGAAGTCACCAATTGAGGGGCTATTTTTTGCGGGGTGGAATCACCACCAAAGGCCAACTTAAGGGCTTTGCGGATGGCGTCTCTTTCCGCCGACCCAATCCCCGCCCGTTCCAGCCCAATGGAATTCGGGGCCTTCCAGCGGATGGGATAAGCGCCGACCGCAATTGAAAAAGGTGGAATATCCCGGGTGGCCATGGCGCCTCCTCCTAAAAGGCTTAACCGGCCTATCCGGCCGAATTGGTGGAGGGCAGAACCCTGGGAGAGAATGGCGTTTTCGCCGACGGTGGCGTGGCCACCCACCGCCGCCCCGTTTACAAGGATGACACCTTGTTCAAGTCGGGCGTTATGGCCGACGTGGCTACCTGCCATCATCATGACGTCGGCCCCCAACCAAGTTTCGCCGCCCTCTGTGGCTCGCTGAACGGTGACGTGTTCGTGAAATCGACAGCCGGGTCCTATCACGACTTTGGTGAGTTCTCCATCGTAACTCTTGTCTTGCGGCTCACCTCCGATTACCGAACCGCTACCAACCCAGCATCCTTTGCCAAGAATGGTGCGCCCCAGAATTTGGGCATGAGGCAGTAAGCGGCAACCGTCGGCAAGCTCAGCCCCGGACTCCACGACACAGTAGGGGCCGATTTCCACTCCGCAGCCCAAATCAGCTCCGGGATAAACCACCGCCGTGGGGTGAATGGCTGTTTCTGCCAAAGTCATGAAGCTAGTTTAGAAAAGAGTCGAACTCTAGGGTCGGTTAACCGTATCTTGCTCATACCCAAGGAGTCTTCGTAGCCGACTTGAAATCCGCCCCATTCCCCCGCCTTCTTCCGGCATTGCTGATGCTTGCCGTTTCTCTTCCTTGTTTGGCCCAAGAGGCCCGGGACGCTGGCTACACCAGGAGTTACACCATTCACGCCGACGGCGCCTGGCTGGCTCCGGGCAAAGTGATTTCCCCTGCTTTTGTGACTTTGCGTGATGGGGTAATCAGCCAAGTTTCCGCCGCCCCTCCTAAAGAACAAAAAGGTATGTTTGGTTTTGGTGGTTCCAAACCTAAAGTGCTTCGGGTCAAAGGAATTTTGGCACCTGGGGTGGTGGATGCTTGGTCCGCTCTAGCGGGTAGTGGGGTGAACGGGGATCGGCATGCTGTGCCGCAACGAAGAATGATTGACGAGTTGGTGTTGCACTCGGCGGATTATTTAGACCAAAGCCAAATGGCGAGAGTGGTGGAAACTCGTAACCAAGGAGTTGCTGCTACTTATCTTTCCTTTCCCAAAGGTGGCATGCAACGCGGCATCGGAATTGCCGCTTCTTTCAACGCCGCCGATTTATTGCACCCGGAAGAGTCCACCTTTTTAGAAATTGCTCTGGTCGGCCCTCCCATCGAAGTGGAAATGGCATTGGCCGAATTCCGTGCTTTGTTTGAGAACGCCCAAGAATGGCGGGAGTCCTGGGATACTTATGACGAGAAACTTGAAAAGCATGAAAAGGATTTGGAGAAGTATGAAAAGGACTTTGACGAATACCTGAAAAAGAAAAAAGAAGCTGCTGCCGCCGAAGAAAAAGGTCAGGCTGCCAAGGACAAAAAGGACGAAAAGGACGAAAAGGACGAACTAAAAATGCCTAAGCGGCCGAAAGAACCGTCGGCGCCTCGTCCCGAAACTGCTCGTGATGACATCTTGGCGGTGATGGACGGCAAAATGGGGGTGCGGCTGGAAGCTTTTACCGTTTCCGCCATTCGTACCGCTCTTGAACTTCAGCAAGAAATGGGTTTTTCGATGGTGTTGGTGGGCGCCACTCAAGCTCATCGTTTGGCCGAAGAATTGGCCGCCGCCGATGTGCCGGTGATTCTTTCCGCCGGTCGCATGGGTAACCCAGATTTTCCTTCAGAGACATTGCTGTCGCGGTGGAGTACCTTGAAAGAGGCTGGAGTGAAAGTTGCTTTGGCTAGCGGTCGCTCGGGTGCCGACCTCCTCCTTGCCGGCGGCCAACTCATTTCCGCCGGTGCAAATCAGACGGACGTATGGCACGCCTTGACGACTATCCCCGCTCAAATCCTCGGCATTGACCAAAAATTTGGCTCTATCGGCAACGGTCAATCTGGCTCGATGATTTTATTTGAAGGCAGTTCGCCTTTTGACCTTTCGGCACCCTTCCGTGCTCACAAGCCACGCTAACCCCATGCTTCATTTAGCTTTACTTTTCGCAACGCCTTTCGCGATTCAAACCACACCCATGGAACCTGGCGTGGCTAAAACTGGGCCGGCTGAAACCACGCCTGCCAGTTGGTTGTTGCGTCCCGACGGAGTCATCCTTCCGGACGGAACCGTGCAAAATATGGACGTGCTGGTGGTAGGGGACCGAATTCAGGCGGTGGGTCCTGACCTTGAGAGTGATGTCCCTGTTTTACGGCTAAGCGGAATTCTGTCCCCCGGATTTGTTGATGCATTTGCGCGCATTTCCTCTGCCGAAAATTACCGCCGAACGACTCCTCAATTACAAGCCTCCGATGGTATCCATTGGGACGATGTAGATTATCAAGAAGCGTGCTGGAAGGCGGGTGTCACGGGTGTGCACTGGATTCCCCAACCCAGCAATGTGGTTTCTGGTTGGGGAACGTTTTCTGCGGTAGGCGAAAGCCATGTGCGCCAATCCCAAACCCAGGCGGTGGTGTCTTTGCACCCAACCCAAGTGGTGGATGACCGGCTAGGACCTGGAAGTTTGCCTGGAGCTTTAGAGATTTTGCGCGCCGCTTTGCCAACCATGAATCTCAAGGGCACTTCCTTGTTGGCTTACGTGGATTCGGCCGAAGCGGTGCGCTCCTTCCGCACAGTCGTCGGCAACACTCCGCACCACTTTGTGGTGCCGGGTTCTTTAGCCTCCTTCGGCGGCTTGCTTGGCGACCAATTGGTTGGGCTTGCTTCCTTTGAGGGGGCCCGTCAAAACGAAACCATGATTCGGCTTCATAAGCGCGGCTTGCGCTTTGCTCTGGGAACTGACGGTTCCAGAAATCCTGCCGGCATGCGCCACTTGGCGATGCGCCTTTCCCGCGCCACCAAAGACCCGGCCGCCGCGATGCGCTCTCTTACTTCGGCCGCCGCAGAATTCGCCGGCCTGAAAGATGTCGGCCGCGTGGAATCCGGTGCCATGGCCGACCTCACTCTTTGGAGTGGACACCCCTTGGACCCAAGCTCAAAACTAAAGGCAGTCATGGTCGGGGGTAAAACCATGTACCGCGCTACACCCGTGGAGACTCAGCCATGATTTTTACTCTTTTACTCCTCTCGATACAGAACCCGGTTTCGGTCATTGCAGCCGATCGTATTCATCTTGGTGACGGCCAGGTTTTGGGCCCCGCTTTCATTACCTTGGAAAATGGCAAAGTGAAGTCCATTGAGGAAGGTACCCCACCGCAAGGTGCTATCCACATTGCCAATGCCGAACTCACTCCCGGCTTGGTCGATGCTTATTCATTCCTAGGAGTCAACATTGGTGGTTATACGGTGGATGAATCGCGAGAAAGTGGTGCTTCGCAACGCTTATCTGAAACCGCGAATCTGGACCACGAAGCTTTCCAAAACGCGGTGCGCAATGGAGTCACTTCGGCATTCTTATCCCCTGATTCCGCCAACGTATTTGGTGGCTTAGCGGCATTTGTGAAAACCAGCGGCGGCGATTCGGCCCATGTGTTTCAAAAAGCGGGCACTTCCGCGCGGGTATTGGAAAATGCTGCTGCGTTGAAAATCACTTTGGGCAATGACGCCGCGAATGGCAACCATTCTCCTTGGGGAAGGCCTTTTGATTACAAGACACGTCGCCCAACCACCCGCATGGGCACGGTTTGGGAAATTCGCCGCCAGTTTTATAAAGCTTTGGATTATAAAAAAGCGAAACTACAAGGTGATGTAGAAACCAACGCCGACTTGGAAGTGATGTTGCAAGTTTTGGATGGGCGACTTCCTTTACGAGTGCAAGCCAGACGCAGCAATGATGTGCAAACTGCCTTGCGCTTAAAAGAGGAGTTCGGCTTTACCCGTATGGTGGTGGAGGAGGGAACCGAGGCTTGGCGGGCGCGTGATTTATTGGCTCAAGCTGGCGTGGCCGTGGTCACCGGACCAGCTTATGACGATGTCACCCGCTCCATTGCCACCGGTCCTACTCTGAAAGAGTTACGCGCCTTGGCCAATCCAATCCCGGTTTGTTGCGAAGGATTGGAAGACCCAACCGCGGCAGGGGATTTGACCGTGGAGGACCTAGCCGCCGCAGGTGAACACAACGACTCGCAGGGCGACGAACACAGCCACGGTCACCTCGACGAACACACCGTCGCCATCAGCGGCTTAGCTCAAGACCTGCTATTGGCAACGACCGCCCCGCGTTACGACGCCATGCTGGCAGGCTCATCAAGGAATCGCCGCGGCGAAGGCGACAAAGCCACTCCGGCCATGCCGTTCTTACTCCACCAAGCTGGCGTTTATTGTGCTTTGGGTTCCGCTGAAGCCCATGATTCCGCTTTGTCCGAAGCCAGCCTCATTCACCAAGCGCGCACTGCCGTCCGCTGGGGCTTAGACCCTAGTCTGGCTTTAGCCATGGTGACTTCTCAAGCCGCGGCCCTTTGCGGGCAAGCCGGCAAACTCGGCGTCATCGCAAAAGGCCTGGACGCCGACCTCGTGCTTTGGTCGGGTGACCCCCTCGCTGGCACTTCCCGTCCACTCTTGGTCATTGTCGAAGGCCAAATAGCAGCCGACTTCCGTTAAGCACGGCCCCCACAGCAACATGCGCATACAGCTTCTTTCTTCATTACTCTTCCTCCTGCCCGCCTCCGTCTTGCTCGCGCAAGAAGAAGGTTCGGTGGCGTTTAAGGTTGGCACGGTGCTGACCATGGACGGCCAGGAGTTTTCCCCCGGCACGGTGATTGTCGAACACGGCCGCATCACTGCGGTCGGTGGCGGTGATTTGGAAATTCCTTTTGATGTCCTCCTTAAAGAGTATCCCGACGCCACCTTGTTCCCCGGATTTTCCGAAGCACATACTTCGTCCGGTTTGGACCGCGCAAACGAAAACGTGCCTATCGCACCCTTTTTGAATGTAAAAGATTCGATTGACCCCGTGTCTTTCTACTTTGAAGATGAACTTCGCAATGGCACGACGGCCATCGGCGTGATTCCAGGAAATAATTGTGTGATTGGTGGTTTGGGTCGGGTGGTTGCTCCCGCCGGAATGACGGTCGAAGCCATGACTTTGGATGACGCCATGGGGATGAAGGTGGCCATTGGGCCAAAATCAGGCTGGAGCCGCAGTGCGCAACTTGCTGAAATGCGGGAAGCCATCGGCACCCTTCACAAAGACTTGGTGCGTAAAGGGCAGGATTTGCTCCACAAGGGAAAAGTCATCGTGGATAAAGAAAAAGCGGACGAAGCCGATGATGAGCCGGAAGATGACGGTGATATGTGGGATTTAACGGGTGGCTTTGTGCGCTACGGGGAAGATTTCCCCGGCAAAGAACTTATTTCTGAAGAAGATGTGGATGTGACTCAGCGCGGCTTAGTTCGCTTGCTGAACGGCGAAGAGCGACTTTGGTTGTGGTGTCCGACTTCTACCGATGTTTTTCATGGCCGTCATTGGGCTGAGGAACTGGGTCTGCTAGACCAAGTGGTTTTCGTGGTGACCCCTTCGGCGTGGAAGGCGGCCGATATTTTGAAGAGTAGTGGCCGACCGGTGGCTCTGACGGGCGGACTTTGGCACGTAGAAAATGACCCCATTACTTGGGAAGAGGTGCGTACCTTTGTGCCGACAATTTTGCACGAAGCCGGCATTCCGTTTTCCATTGCCAGTGATAAATCACGGATGGGCCCCGACAAACTGGGTTATCAAGCTGCGGTTTGCGTGCGCGAAGGCATTCCGCGGGCCACCGCCCTGGCCGCGGTGACCACCGTGCCCGCCTTGCTCTGGGGAATGGAAGATCGTTCCGGTGCGCTAAAGGTCGGCGCTGATGGCAACTTTGTTTTGATGGACGGAGACCCTTTGGACATCGGCGCCAAAGTTTTGCAAGTTTGGTTGCGCGGCGTAAAAGCCTATGACCGCGAAAGTGATGAAAGATTGCAAAGAATGTTGGAGGGGCGGAGCCGATGAATTTTGTTTGGCTTTTCGCCGGGCTCACCTTCTTAGCGGGTACTCCTCAGGAGCCCGAGCCTTCCTTGGTGGCTTACCATGCCAAGTCCATCCATCTTTACGGTGGCGGGATTTTGGATAACGGTTGGCTATTGGTGGAAAACGGCAAAGTGGTTGGGGCAATTGAACACGACTACGCCCTCCCACCTTTCGTGGAAGTCGTGGATTTCGGTGACCGCACCATTGTGCCGGGCTTTGTCGCCGCGGACTCTCCATTGACGGGCTCTGGGAATCAAGGGGACCACGCCTTGGGAGCTCATCGGCGTGCTTGGGATAGTTACTCCCCTTACCAAGACATGTCCAAGGCTTTAGAGCGTGGCATTACCACCGTTTATCTGTCTCCCGACCGCAACCGGTTGGTCGGTGGCCGAGGCGCAGTGGTCAAAACCGCAGGCACGAACCGGGTCCTCAACCGAGTCAGTGACTTACGCATTTCTCTAGAGTCATCCGCCCTGAATCCGCCTTCGTTTTATCGTCCACCGGTTCCACCCACTTCCGAAAATCCCATCGGTCCGGCCCGACCTCAAGCCGCGGATTCATTGGCGGGTGCGGCCATGGCTTTACGTGAAAGTGCGCAACGTGCATTGGCGGGTGCCGATGACGCTCACTCGGTAGCTGTTGCCGAGGCCATTCGGAGTAAGGTTTCCTTAAGAGTGACCGTAGATTCCACCGCCGGCGCTCGCATTGCCGGACAACTTGCGCGGGATTGGGATGTGCCGTTAATTTTGGAATCTTCTTCGCGAGCCGACGTGGACGTTTCCAATCTAGATTTATCCCAAGCTCTTCAAGTCACTCGGGTACCTCTTCATCTGAATTTAAGCAAGCCGTCCAAGCGGAATGAGGATTACGCTCGCTATTGGGAAAATGCCGTGGTGCCCGGCCGGGAAGGCCGCTGGACTTGGTTGGTTGAAGCGGCGTTGGCTTTGAAGGTGGCGTCGCCAAACTCCCAAAGCTACTGGACTAAAAGGGGATTAAGCTCGATTACCTTTGGCCCGGCCAATTTGCTGGGTGTCGGCGCAAGGGTGGGCCGCTTGCTCCCGGGCTTTGATGCCGACTTTGTGGTTTTGGAAGGGGAATTGTTTGACCCCGCTTCCAGCGTGCGGCAAGTTTTTATTGACGGCACTTCGGTTTGGCAAAGGACTGAACGCAGAGAAGGCGGCACGGTCTTGCAAGCCGGGACGCTGTGGACTGCACATGGTCCGATGACCGGCGGCGTAGAAGTATTACTTCAGGATGGCAAAATCGTTTCGGCTGGCCATCGGGCGCCGCATCCGGCTGGCTCCCGCATTGTGAATTACGGTGCCGACGCCCACCTGACTGCGGGCTTCGTGGATACCGGCAATCATTTCCGCGTCGGCAGCCGAGTAGACCCGGAGGCAGTTTTGGGAATGCTTGGGGTAAGTGCTCGATTTGATGATTCGTGGCGGGCTATGGCAGCCGAAGGCATGACTACGGTGGTTTTAGGCCCCAGCCGCATTTCAGATACCGGCACCCGTTTCCACGCCGTGAAAACGGGTGCGGTCTTGCCCGAAGAAGCTTGGGTGGATGACCACGACATCGTTCGTTTTGATTTCAGTGGCATCAATCGTGCCGAAGTGAGCGGAAAAATCAGCCGCTCTCTTTCGAAAGGGAAAAAGTACGCGGACAAATGGGTGAAGTGGCGCGAAGAGCGCGCCAAGTGGGAAAAGGAAGCTGCCGAGAAATCCAAAACCGAGCGCGAAGAGTCTGAACTGGAACTTCGCAAACGCCTCGCTCAAGGGGCGGCGCCGGTAAAGAAAGAGGAAGTGAAGGAAGAGGTTGTTGAAGAGGAGGAAGAAGTAGAGAAAAAAGAAGTGGACCCTCTCAATGGGGTTTGGGAAGGCACGATTGAACACGAAATGATTCCCGAGCCGGTGCCTTTTGTTGCTCGTTTCCATCATGACGGTGCAACGGTTATCGGTTTGTTTAGTAGCCCGATGGACCCTTCCGACAGTGAAGAAGAATTGGAAGGCGAATGGGATGAAAAAGCCAAGACCATTTTATTTACCATTCCTACCGAAATGGGGGAGGTCATCATCAAGGGCGAAATTGACGCGCCCGACCACATGTTGGTGAATGTCGAACTTGCCGCCATTGGTTCGGTAGATTTTGAAATGAATCGGACCGAAATAGAGGAAGAGGGGGCTGCCCCCATTCGCAAAAAGCGCAAGAAAAAAGATGATGGCCCGAGTGAGCCCGATATGGATCTGGGATTAGAAGGCTACCGAGCGCTTTATGAAGGCCGCGGTGTCGCGGTATTGCGGGTAGGCCGCATTGCCACCGCCCGGACTGCGGTGAACGCATTTGCCAAAGCCAAAATTCCGGTCGTCCTTGAAGGCATCGGAACGAATGAGGAGGTGATCGCTTTAGCCCGCCAACGCAACATCGGGGTGATTGTTGGCCCACCCTTTATGGACCGGGAGGACGCGGTTGATTTTGTGGCCGCCGCCCAGCTTCGCCAACGAGGTATCAAAACTGCTTTACAAAGTGGCGCCTTTAGTACCCAAGCTGGCACTTTGCCGGCGGTCGTCGCCATGGCCGTGCGACACGGTTTTGGTGCGGAAGATGCGCTGGCGTCTTTGACTTATGACGCCGCCGACTTACTTGGCTTGAGCCATCGGATTGGGCGTTTGGCACCTGGTTTGGACGGCGATGTGGTGGTCCATAGTGGCCCACCTTTCGAACTGAGTACTTCTATTACCCATGTCTTTGTCAATGGTGAGGAGGTGATTGCGCCATGATTTTCTCCACCTTGTTGTTGAGCTTTGTGCTTCCGCAAGTGGAAGCAGTGGAAACCGTGTGGGTGGCAAAAGCTGCCAAGGTGTACACCGCCGATGATGCTGGCATGATTAATAATGGCTTGGTGATTGTGCGCGGCCAAAAAATCGTTTGGGTTGGTCCTGCTTCGGAGGCTGAGGTGGGCGAGGACGTTTCAGTCGTGGACTTAGGTGACCTTTGGCTGGTGCCGGGTTTGATTGAGCCACATAATCATGTCGCGGGCGGTTTACGGGACCTCAACGACACAGTGTTTTTGGCCAACCCCGAACTTCACACTCAAGAAGTACTGGAGCCGGAAAACCCGCTGTTGCTGGACGGCCTTGCCGGTGGGGTGACGTCGGCGTTGTTTATTCCTGGCTCTGGCTCCAACATGGGTGGCTTCGGAATGTTAGTGAAAACTAGCGGCAAAACGGTGGCAGAAATGACGGTGCGGTCGCCGGGTTCTTTGAAAGTGGCGCAAGCCGGTAACCCCGAACGATGGGGTTATGGAGTGGGCCGCGCGCTGATGAATTGGAATACCCGCAACACCTTCGAAAAGGGTTTGGGTTGGGCCGAAGATTATGCCGACGGTAAAACAGCCTGGGACCCTCAATGGGCAGACTTTGCCAAACTGCGGGACAACAGTGTGCCGGTCAGTGTGCACACCCAAATTTATCAAGTGGTCATGACCACCATCACCATGTTGAAAAGGGATTTGGGCTTAGACGCTTTCATTGACCACGGCACCTTTGATGGTTACAAAAACGGTCCTTTGGCGGTGAAGTACGGAGTGGCGGTCATGAATGGACCCCGCCAATTTTGGTTTGACCGTTCCACTTCGCGGATTGAAGGTTGCGCGGCGGGTTGGGCAAAAAATGAGGGCATCGTGTTGGGTTACAACACCGACGCCCCAGTCATCCCGCAAGAAGAGCTTCCTTTTCAAGCTGCCATGGGTGTCCGACTTGGTGCTGGCAATGCTGAAAGCGCCTTAAAAGGAATGACGGCTTATGCCGCCGACGCCCTCAATATGGATGACATTGCCGGGATTTTGAAACCAGGATTGGACGCTGATTTTGTGGCCTGGACGGGTGACCCAGTGGACCCTCGTTCCCATGTGGTGGAAGTTTGGGTGCGGGGTGAATCCGTTTACAAAGCCGAGGAGGGACGTCGGTTCTAATGTTCAGCCTGTTTTTGGCCGTGGTCATCTTGCCCCAAGAGTCGGTGCTCGATGTGGGTATTGCGCTGACGATGGATAACCGCAAGGTGGTCCATAACGCACGCATCGTGATGGAGCATGGCCGTATTAAAGCCATTGGCCGCCAAGCTGATATTCCTTTGCCGCCTGGAGTCGTTCATTATTCCTATCCCAATTCTTTAGCCTTTCCGGGTGGAGTAGATTTGCACTCGCACGTGCAAACCGGTGGTTGGGAAGACATTAACGATATGGTCATGCCCAATAATCCGGAGTTACGAGTTTTGGATACGGTGCGGCCTTGGAATGAGCTTTATCAAACTGCCGCGGCTGCCGGCGTGACTACGGTCAACGCCATACCCGGTTCGGGCACCAATATTTCTGGTGCTGGCAGTTTAGTCAAAGTGAAAAAAACCGAAGTGGTTGCCGAAGTGGTTTTAAGAGACCCCGGTTCGGTCAAAGTGGCGCAAGGTTACAACCCGGAACGTTCGTCGGATTTGGGTGGCACGCGCATGGGCATGTGGTGGATGTTGCGCTGGTGGCTTCATGAGGCTGAAAAAGTGGCTTTGGCCGACAACTTAGACGAGCGGCCCGACGTTTCCAGTATTGCCGGTATTGCGCAAGGCAAGTGGCCATTCTTGGTCCACACCGCTGGCGCCCGTGACACCTACGGCACCATTCGTATGTTTCAGCTAGAGGCGAAAGTACCGGTGGTGGTGAGTCACGCCTCCTTTCACGGTTACATGGCAGGGGAGGCGATTGCCGCCACCAAAGCCGCACTCAATATTGGTCCGCGTAATTTTGATTTTTCTTTCAACGCCGCCAGCCGTTTCCAAGGCCTGGTGCATGCTTTTGAAATGAGCGGTAATGAGAATATTTCAGTACAAACCGACGCACCTGTTGTGCCCCAAGAAGAATTCCTTTACCAAGCTACCCTTGCCGAGCGCTTGGGCTGTTCCACTTGGATGGCGTTGGAATCCATCAACGTGCGTCCGGCCAAACAAATCCTTGCCGACCATCGCATCGGCCGCCTCCTTCCCGGCTTAGACGCAGACATCGTGGTCAAAGCCGGCCAACCTCTGGATCCCCGCACCCCAGTACAACTGGTTTTGGTGGACGGGGAAGTTGTTTACGACTTACATGAGGGTCAACTCTACTAACATGTTTTCTTCCTTCCTTTTGCTTCTTTCACCGGTCCTATTGCAGGACCAAGAAAGAGATCCCGTCGGGCGGGTTACCGCCTACCGCTTGGACCACGTCGAAACCTTGCAAGGTGACGCATTAGAAAAAGTGGTCATCTTAGTCAGAGATGGAATGATTGAGCGCATTGGACAAGCGGTCATCGTTCCTCGTGGTGCCGAAGTCGTCGATTTACGCGGCAAAGGTGCCACCGCCATGCCGCCCTTCGTTTTGTCGCATGCAACCTCATTGCAAACCGCCACCCGCGGCCGCGGTCGGAATGCAAAATATCGCGGCATAGACACGGTTTGGTTAAGTAAAGAAGACACTTTGAAGGATTACTTAGAGCGCGGCGTTTTATTGGCGTCCATAGACCCGCCGGGGTCAGGATTTCCAGGGCGGACGTCGGTGGTGAGAACTACGGCGTCGTTACCGGTTCCCGAGGCGCTGGTTGATGACCTTCACTTGAAAGTGACCGTGGAAGCTAACCGAAGTGCCATGGAATTGTTGCGTTCGGCATTCAAGGATGCTGATTCTGCCATAGAAAAAGAAAAGCAAGCCAAGTTGGATTGGGAAAAGGCTCGTAAAGAATGGGAGGAGAAGCAAAAATCCAAAGCCGAGGAAGCCAAGAAGAAAGATTCTGAAAAGAAAGAAGCTGGCAAAGATGGTGGCAAAGATGGTGCCGCCAAGGATGCAGACGGCAAGGATGCAGACGGCAAGAATGGAAAGGACGGTAAAGAAGAGGACAAGGAGCCTCCTAAAGAATTCACTCCGCCAAAAATTGATGCCAACTTGGAGCCGATTTTGGATTGGGTTCGGAAAGAAAGGGTGGCCCAAGTCTGGCTTGATTCGGCTTCCGAATGGGTGCATTGGCAGGACGTCCTAAAGGACCAGGAATTGTCCTGGGAGTTAGTTCTTTCGCATGGCTCTTCCCATAATTTTCATGAAGTGATTGATGACATTGCTCAGGCGGGTGTGCGGGTGGATATTCCTGCGCAGATTGCCAAGCAAACTCGCTATACCCGCATTCGCATCAATCTCGCCGCCGAATTGGTTGCCGCCGGTTTGGAAAAACTGATACTTAGGCCTTCTCGGTCCGGTGTCCGAGGCGTGGATTCGTGGCGGGTTGGGGTGGCTGCTTTGGTGCGCGAAGGATTGGACCGACAAATCGCCTTGAAGGCTATGACTTTGGAACCTGCCGCATCCATCGGCCAAGAAGAAATCGTCGGCCCGCTCATTGTTGGGGCGGCGGCCAACTTTATCATTCTGGACGGGGACCCCTTGGACCCTTTGGCCGAAGTCTTGATGGTTATTGAGGATGGCAAGCGAGTTTATGACCGTGAAAAGGAGGAAGACCGATGAATCGCCAAATGCGCAAACAAAATTGGCTTACCGCTCTGGCGGTACTTTTATTCCTTTTCGGGTTGGGCAGGGCTTTGCCGGCCCAAGAGGAAGAGCCCCTAGAGGAGCCGGCTGAAATCGAAGTAGAGACACCGCCACCCGCTGAAGAAACTGAAGAAGCTGAACCCGAAGCGGTTGAAGTTGCGGAAGAAAGTGTTTATCTGGCCATCGTGGGTGGTGATATCCATTCCGTCACGGATGGGGTCACCCGCAAGGGCATCGTGCTTTGCAAAAACGGCCGTATTTTGAAAGTCGGCCGGCGGGTGCGGATTCCTAAAGATGCCAGGGTGATTGACGCCACCGGAATGCGAGTCTATCCCGGACTCATTGCGGTGGACACTTCCGGTTTTATGCGCGGTAGCGGTGCTTCCTCACGCGATGGATTTGACCCCTTCTCCCTCATGGTGGATTTGGGTTTAGCTGGTGGTTTAACCACCGTTCATGGTTCCCATGCCATCGGCAAACTCACCCGCGGCTCTTTGGAGGGCATGTTGGTGGGGACCACGCCGTGGGTTAGGCTGAGTTGGAGTTCCACTTCTCCGAGTGGACGCCGCAGTCTGCGGGCTAGTTTTCAAATTGTGCGGGATTACCTGCGTGCTGAACGAGCTCAAGCGTTGGACAAAGAACTAGGCGAAGAAGTGGATGAATTAAAAGAGCCGAAAGGCTTAAATAAAGATCATCTGCGGTTATTGCGCGGGGAAGCTATGGCGCGCTTTAGTGCCAACAGTTTGAAAGACCTTTCCGGTATTTGTGATTTGCTGGAAGAATTCCCTATGCAATCGGTCATCTTCGGCGGCAGAGAGGCTTGGGCCTGCGCGGGAAGATTGGGCCGCGTCAATGCGCGTTTGGTTTTGACTCCTCGTTCCAAACAGATGGCGGATAAACGGGTCAATCGTCCCAGCGGGTGGAGCATTGAAAATGCTCGCAAACTTTGGGATGCCGGTGTGGAGTTTGCGATTCTTCCTTCGCAAAAGTCCATTAGTACGGGTGGCATTGCGGGCCGAGATTTGCTGACCCTTCCGATGGAAGCGGCTTTTGCGATTCGCGGCGGCTTGCCCCAAAAGGCGGCTTTGCGTGCCATTACTTTGGATGCTGCCAAAATCCTGGGCATGGCAGACCGCTTGGGAAGCATTCAAGTCGGCAAAGATGCTGACCTCATCATTTGTGACGGGGATCTTTTTGATTACCGGACTTTTGTGCAGTGGGCGGTGGTGAATGGTGCTGTGGTTTACGACAAACAAGCCATGCCCTATTTCGCCCACATCCGACCTCGTCCGGAACCTCAAAAAGTCATCGAGGCAATTACCGACGCTTTGAAAGGGGATAAGGTTGAGGAAGAGAGTGCACCCACCGAAGGTGGCGAAGCGGATGCTCCCGAAGCTTCGGTCACCCCGGCTGAAAGTTCTACAAAAAAGGAACCCCAGGACTAGCGAGAACGGTTGGGCAGAGGCAGAATTAGCGGCCCCTGAGTGCCTTGCACTCGACACCTCTTTTTCCCTGCCATCCCTCCGTGGCCAATCCAGCCATTCAAGCCGGCAAACGCGCTCCGGCTTTTACACTTCCGTCTACTGAAGACAATCGTTTTCGTTTAACCGAACAACGTGGGCGCTGGGTCGTAGCTTTTTTCTACCGTAAGAATTCCACCAATGGTTGCTTGAAGCAGGTCGAAAGGTTCCGGGACGCCAAACAAGTTTTCCAAAAAGAAGGTGCGGTTGTCGTCGGCATCGGCCCGGGTGATTTGGAAGCTCATTCCGCCTTCTCCAAAGCCTCTCGTTTGAATTTCCCACTACTGGTAGACAGAGATTCCAAGGTTGCTGCCAAGTATGGTGCTTGGCGGGAAAAAAACGTCAATGGCCAAAGCTATATTGGTTTGGTCCGTTCCACAGTTCTCATTGACCCTTCCGGAAAAATTGTCCGCGTGTGGGATAATGTGAGAGTGAATCACCACGTTGAAAAAGTCCTGCTGGCTCTACGGGAAGAGCGTGCAAAATAAATGGCGGATTCCCTGCGCCGGTGGATTCGGATTGTGGGCGGTTCCTTGGCCGGCAGTTCGGCCCGGAATTTGTCCACCGATGAAGCCGCTGATGCCTTTGGCTTATTATTAGAAGGGGAAGGAACCGAAGCCCAAGTGGCGGCTTTTTGTACCGCCATGCGGGCCAAAGGCGCGTCGGCCGACGAATTGGCAGGTTTTGCCAAGGCTAGCCGCGAACGAGTTTCTTTTCCGCAACTTTCGCCAAAGGCAGTGGTGGTTTCCACTTCCCGATTAGGCAAATCCCATAGTCCTCCTTTGGGATTGGCCGCGGCGGCGATGGCTTCAGCCGCCGGAGCGCCGGTTTTGCTGCAAGTGGCTCCTCATGCTGAGGGGGCAGGCGTCACCATTGGAGATTTGGTGGTCCGGATGGGCGGAAAATTCACCGCTGACCCCAAAAATATTGAGGCGCAGTTGGAACATACTGGTCTGGCGTGCTGGCAAGCAGTGGGCATAGGTGACGGTTGGCAACGCTTGTGGCGCATTGAGGAAGAAGTTGGCCTGCGCAGTATTCCGGACACGGTTTGTAAATTGACCGCACCCGAGGGCGTCCGTTTAGTGGTGCCGGCCATGCCCGGACCCGTATTAGGAAAAGCGGGTGATGCAGTGGCGGCACTCGGCCATCAACGGGCGGTGGTGATGCAGGGCATGGAAGGTTCCGTGGACCCTTATCTTTGTGAAACTACCCGCGGTTTGTTTTTGGCCGAGGGCATTAAAAGTCCATTGCGCTTAGAGCCGATGGACTTGGGTTTGTTTGGGGATTCCGAACCAGCCCAATTGCATGAGGATCGCTTGGAAGCTGCGGTGCTTGCCACCAAAAAAGCCCTCGCCGGTGTGGATGGCCCGGAATTGCAAGTCTCCTTGTTGGGTGCCGCCATTCTTTTGCGGCTCGCCGACCTCAGCCGAGATTTTGCCAGTGCGGTTGCTTTAGCTCGCGATGCAGTGGAAGCGGGTGCGGCGAGTCGGCGCTTGGATGAAATGCTGGCCGAATAAAAAAACGACCTACTTCCGAAGAAGCAGGCCGTAGGAGGAAGTTCAAATTTCGCCTAAGGGAATGGCGGCTACCAGACGGAGTAAGGAGTTCCTTGCTCGTCGGCGCCAGCAAGGTCGGGAAAAATCCGACCGGTGGCTGGCACGTAAACCCAACCGGCAGAGCCGTTCAGGATGGGGCGGTCATATTCTGATGCCATGGCACGAATGGTGGACATGTCGTTGACCGAATTGGTGGGAATTTGGCTCAGGTAGTTGGTGAGCCGTTCTTGGAGCTCTTCGGCAGACTCTGCAAAGCCGTCATTAGCCAGAGAGGTGCGAAAAGCAGCGGCACGGAGCTCTGTGAGGCCGGCATGAAGAGTAGCGGAGGATTCCACGCGGTCGGGTGCGGCAGGCAGAGCGGTAAACAGGGAAATCAAGCTGACCGCGAAGACGGCAACAAAACTTTCGAACAATGGTAGGCGGTTTTCTTTCATTTTCTTTCTCCTAAACCCTTTTCGGCATAAGGAGATGGGGAGCTTTAGAAAAAAAGGGGGTTACATAAGTGCTTTATCTACGGTACCTTCTGGGCTAACAGTCCCCGGGAAAGCCGGGAAGGGCACTAGCCAATGAAACTCATCATCGCCGAAAAACCAAGTGTGGCCAAGGATTTGGCCCGCGTTCTCGCTGACCAATTCACCCAACACGAGGGCTACTGGGAAGGCAAGGAATACCTCATTTCTTGGGCGGTGGGCCATATGTTGGAGTTGGAGCCGCCAGAGGGATATGACCCAACCCTCTCTACTTGGCTGATTTCCTCTCTGCCGGTCATTCCTGAGAAATTCCGACGGAAACCGCGTGGGGGCATGACCAAGCAGCTGCGGCTGATTAAGAAGCTGGCTCAGCGAGATGATGTGGATGGCTGGGTGAATGCTTGTGATGCCGCCCGGGAGGGCGAATTAATTTTCCGCGAAATTGAGGAGTATGTGGATTGCGGCAAACCAGCTCTGCGGCTGTGGTTGCAGTCGATGACTGAAAAAGCCATCAAGAAAGCCTTTGATAGCTTGCAACCGGCAGCAGATTTTGATGGTTTGAGTGCGGCGGCTTATTCACGTTCCGAGGCAGATTGGCTGATTGGAATCAATGCAACTCGTGGTATTACCAAGCGGCTTAAAGGTCGGCGGGAAAAAGGAGTGTGGTCGGCGGGTCGGGTGCAAACTCCAACCTTGGCCATTTTGGTCCACCGGGAATTGAAAGTGTTGGCCCACGTGCCAGTTCCATTTTGGCGTCTGCTAGGCACTTTTAGCGCCAACGGCCATGAATACACGGCGCAATACCGGAGGAGCAAAAGCGCCAAAGATGGTGAGAAGATTTGGCAAGAAAAAGACGCGGTAAAATTGCAAAAAGCTTGCCAAGCAGCCGACGTCGAAATTACCGAGGCGGTGACTGAATCAAAACGCCAGCCACCGCGGCTTTATTCTTTGACAGCCCTTCAAAAGGAGGCTAACTCTCGCTTTGGGATGTCGGCGCGGCGAACTTTAGGTGCGGCCCAACGTTTGTATGAAAGCCACAAAGCGCTGACTTATCCGCGTACTGATTATGATGGTTTGCCTGAAGATTATCGCGACACCGTCGCCGAGGTGTTGGGCGTGTTGGCCTCTGGAGATGCAGCTGCGGCTTTCAGTGAGGCAAATCGTCACACCGGTGTTGCTGAGGCGGCTTCCGCCCTGCAAGTACAGGGTTTGCAAAATGAGAGTCGGACTTTTGACGACAAAAAGGTCGGGGATCACTTTGCGATTATCCCCACCGGCAAGTTGCCCTCCACTCCGCTGGGCGGGGATGACGCAAAAGTTTACGAATTGGTGCTAAGGCGGTTTTGTGCCGCCTTCATGGGGCCAAGCACTTGGCAAACCGTCAAGCGCAACACTTTGGTGGCGTCTGCCGAAGCCACCTTCTTTACGGATTCCAAGCGTTTGATTGTGCCGGGTTGGCAAGCGGTGGACCGGGTTCCCAAACCTTCCGAGAATTTGCCGGACTTAGGGGTGGAAGTCGGCGAGCAAGCCCAAGGCAAAGCAACCGCCATAGAATTGGAAGCGGACCAAACCCGCCCGTCCAAGCGATACACCGAAGCCAGTCTGCTGAAGGCTATGGAAACAGCGTCTGACTTGGACATTGAAGGTTGGGAAGAAATCGAAGACGATGAGATTGTGGAGGCATTGCGCCAGAAAGGCTTAGGCACGCCGGCTACCCGCGCCGACATCATCGAAGCCCTCATCGCCAAGGGTTATGTGAGCCGCGGCGGGAAAACTCTGCGGGCTTCGGCTAAGGGCATTACCTTAATTGATTTTTTAGAACGCTTGCAAGCTGATGACTTAGCCAAAGCAGACTTAACCGCCGAGATGGAATTTCACCTGCATCAGGTGGAGCAAGGTCAAAGAGACCGCAGTGTTTATATGGGGGAAGTAGAATCCTCGGTCCGGAGTTTGGTGGAAAAGTTACAGAATTTTGATTATGACGAACTGTTTAAAGAGGAAGAACCGGTGGGCGTTTGCCCGACGGACGGACACCCCATTCGGGAAGGGCTCAAGGGTTATCGTTGCGTTAAAGAACCCGTGGCCAACCTCTTTGACCTTACCATCAAACATTTGGGCAAAGAAGCATCGGTGTCCTTGAAGGACATCGCCGCCCAAGTCGCTGAAAGTGCGACTTCTCTAAAAGGGGTGGTTTCCGCTGCGGCAGATTCAAAGCGAACCAATGCAATCATCCGGGTGGAGAGAGCAACCACCGGCCCCGATGACGGGTTTTCCGCCACTTTAGAAGCATTGGCCGCCGCAGTACCGGAAGGAATTCTGAAAGAGTGGTCGGTCAAAATGGCGGATGCCGACGTTTGCGGTTTCACGGTTTGGAAGGAATTTCGGGGTCGGTTCATGAATCGTCCAGTGGTCACCAAGTTGTTGGAAACCAAAGACACCGGGCCTTTGGATGGCTTTGTCAGCATGCGCGGTGAAACTTATGCCGGCCAAATCCGGCTTGGCGAAGATTTAAAATTAGAGTTTGAGCCAGTCAAGGGATATCGCGGCAGTGACGACACGGGTGCCGTGGCGCCGGAGTTAGTTTCTTATATTGTGGACAAATCGGCTTATCTCTCGTGCCCCAAGTGCAACACAGGTCAATTGGTGGAATCACCCACCCACTTTGATTGCCAAGGTGGCAAAGAGGGGGATGGTTGCGGTTTAAAAATGCCCCGCACGGTTTGCAAGCGGGAAATGACCCGTGTGGATTTAACCCCTTATTTTTCCGATGAACCTGGCCACACGGATTGGATTGAAGATTTTATTTCCCGTAAAGGTCGTCCGTTTACAGCCCGCTTAGTGCGCAAGCCCAACGGTCGGCATGGATTTGAATTTAAGCCACGAGAAGCTGGACCGAAGAAAGTTACCAAGAAAAAATCCACCAAAAAGAAGGCGACTAAGAAGAAAGTGACCAAGAAAAAAACTTCGCCTTCTCACTCTGACTCATGAGCCTGACAGACCTCGCCCGTCAGGCGGCGGAGAAAAGTTATTCTCCGTACAGTGAATTTGCAGTGGGGGCAGCGGTGGAATGGGCTGATGGCACAGTGACCACGGGTACAAACGTCGAAAATAAAAGCTACGGTTTGACCCAATGTGCAGAGCGGAGCGCAATTACTGCCGGGATTGGCCAAGGTCTACGCGAAATCACCGCGGTGGCTGTTTGGGTCAATGAAGATCAACCGGCATCCCCCTGTGGGGCTTGCCGCCAAGTGTTGAATGAGTTTTCCTCCCCCGAAGACTGTGTTTCGGTAGTTCTGGCCTGTCCAAGCGGTGAGAGAAATACCACTTTGGCCGAACTATTGCCGGATTCTTTCTGAGTCATCAAAAAAGTAATCGCCGGGCTAGTACAAATCATTTGGTATGCTGAATGAAGGTGCAAATGAATTCTCCCTACCGCAACTCCATCGGCGAACGCTTGAAAGCTCTCGTTTCGGTCGGATTATTTGCGGCAACTTTTGTGGTGTTGCTTCCTTGGCATATTGCCAGCGAACATCACCATGATTTTCCAAACGAAACCACCGGCCATTGCGTCGGCGTTTCTGAGGAAGGGACGGATGACCATGAAAGGGCCCACACTTTTGCAGAGCATGATTGGTCTGCATTGCCCGGGAGTAAATCTCAAAACGCGAGTGATTCTTTGGTGTTGGGTGTCGTTGCTGTTGAATCATCTTTTCATCTTTCATGGATCCAACAAGGCGGAATCAACCGTGGTGATTCTCTTCGGCTACGCTTCCCATATTTAGAAGTTTTTCGCTTACGCGGGCCACCTCTTTCCTGACTTATACCCAGTCGTGCCTGTAAGCACGGCAAATCCGCATTCAGCTCACCATTTCATTTTGGTGAATGAATACTCCATAAGTCACCAAAGAAACCATGTCCCGAAATCCGCACCCACTCCTTTTCCTAAGTTGGATGAGCCTTTGCCTCGTAGGCTGTGGCCAACAATCCCACTCTCATTCGCATAGCACGCCGTCGGCGGAAACTCCCTCCTTGTCGTGCACCGTTTGGACAGAGAAGCACGAGTTTTTTCTAGAACACGAAGTCCCTTCCGTAGGCGCCTTAGTTGGCTTTGCTTTGCATGTCAGCAATTTGGCCGACGGATCCCCTCGTGCGGAAGGCCCCTTGTCCATGAGCCTCCAAACTGGCGAACAAATCATGAGGGTTTATTTGAAAAAGCCAACCCGTGCGGGAATTTATTTAACAGAGCTTCGATTCCCAAGTGCCGGAGAATGGCAATGGACGCTGGATGTGGCGGGGGACCAGCCAAAATTGCCGGATATCACCGTTCACGCCAACCAGGCCGATGTCCTCAAAGCTAGCCAAGGTGCTGAAGTAGAAAGCGGAATTACGGTGCTGAAAGAACAACAATGGCCAGTGCGGATGAAAGTAGAAGCTTCCCGCCTACGAAAATTAGGGGAACGCATTCCCGCAACGGCTCGGGTAATTGCTTGTCGCACCCATTCCGCGCGAATTCCTGCACCTTTGGCGGGAACTTTGTCCCCACCTAGGCAAACTTCTCGCATTGCATTGGGGCAAAGGGTCGTTGCTGGAGACACGTTGGCAATTTTAAAGATTCCTTTATTATCATCGGACTTGGCCGACTGGGAATCATCATTAGCAAGTGCTAAGCAAGAGCAAGGCCAGGCCAAAGCAACTTTAGAAACTGCCTTAGCGGGTTTCACTCAGGCAAAAAAGTCTGCCGTTCGGGTGGAAGATTTGCATGCCAAACAAGCAAAGTCTGATAAAGAGTGGGAGGAATCGATTTACCAACTTGCTTCTGCCAAAGGTGCGGTTCAAGCCGCGGAATCTACCTTGCAAGCCTGGAGTCAAGCAGTGCAAACGCTGACATCTGACCAAAGTGGAGCAAAGCATTTGGAGCTGGAGTTGCGCGCACCTATTTCCGGTGTAGTCATTTTTGCTCCCACTTCCGCTGGTGAATGGTTAAATCAAGGGGAACTGTTGTTTGAAATCCAAGACCTTAGCCAACTCCATGTGGCAGTCAGAGTTCCTGAGGCAGATTTGCCGCGTTTAGGTGAAAACCCTCAAGCTCATCTTCACCATCCCACAACGCGTGAAGAAATTGAATTGCCGGGTAAGGGCGGAGAGCTTTTGCTGGTTGCCCCCTTGGTTCACCCGGTCACCCATTCCGCCGAAGTGCTTTACGAAATTCCAAACCCAGGCTGGTTGCGTCCCGGCATGACTTTGGCAGCCCACTTGGCCACCGGTCAGCTACATGAAGCCTTGGCGGTGCCGATTTCCGCTTTGGTGGATGACGCAGGACTTGATGTGGTCTTCGTGCAAACCGCCGGTGAATCTTTTGAACGGAGAGCGGTGCGTTTGGGGCTACGAGATGGTGACTATGTTGAAATTCTCGAAGGCTTGGCGGTTGGCGAACAAGTGGTGGTTGATGGTGCTTACGTGGTTCATCTAGTTTCACTGTCGGGCACTATTCCCGCTCACACTCACTAAGCATGGACCGCCTCATTCAATGGTCTTTGCGGAATAGATCCACCGTACTCATCCTAGCGCTTGCGTTTTGCATTTGGGGGGCAAACACCGCCTTGAAAGCACCAGTGGATGTATTTCCAGATTTAACCGCGCCGACGGTCACTGTTTTAACTGAGACTCCCGGCATGGCATCTATTGAAGTGGAGAGTCTGGTTACTTTCCCTATTGAAGTTTCCTTAAACGGGGCTCCAGGGATTCGCCGCGTTCGTTCCAGCAGTGCGGTCGGCATTTCTATAGTCTATGCCGAGTTCGAATGGGGCACTGATATTTTCCGTGCCCGCCAAATCGTTACCGAACGCTTGGGCTTGGTGGCCGATTCCCTGCCGGAACAAACCGGGGAACCCATCCTTGCTCCGATTTCCTCCATCATGGGGGAGATTCTTTTTCTCGGGTTGACTTCGGCAGAAAACAACCCCATTGCTTTACGGAGCTTTGCCGATACTGTTTTGCGGCGCAGATTATTAGCCGTGCAAGGGGTTTCACAAGTGACACCTATAGGGGGGGGCGCCCGCCAATATCAGGTGTGGCTGGAACCCGATCGGCTGGAAACTTATGGCATTGCTATTACTCAAGTGGCCGACGCCATTCGCATTGCCAACCAAAATATTCCAGCCGGGTTTATTGCCCAGGGAGGCAGCGAATATTTGGTCACCGGGGTGGGTCGTTTTCGCACTGCCGATGACATTGCCAACCTGACCTTGGAAAGCCGCGATGGGGTGCCTATCCAAGTACGTGATTTGGGTTGGGTACAAATCGGCGCCCGACCTTCGCGCGGTACCGCCTCGGTCAATGGGGAAGCGGCGGTGGTGATTGGCATCCAAAAACAACCCGAAGTCAACACTCTGGAGTTGACCAGACGACTCGACGCAGAATTGGATGTTCTGGCCGCCCAGCTTCCGGAGGGGATGACGATGCACCGCGATTTGCTTCGCCAAGCCGATTTTATTGAAACTGCCATTGCCAATGTTCAAGCTGTTTTGAAAGACGGCGCTTGGCTGGTGTTGCTCATTGTTGCTTTCTTCCTGCTCAACTTGCGGGCCACGTTCATTACTTTGACCGCCATTCCACTGTCCTTGGTGGGGGCGGTTTTGATTTTGAAGGCAATGGGGGGGACCATCAACACCATGACTTTAGGAGGCATGGCGATTGCCATCGGCGCCTTGGTGGACGACGCGGTGATTGACGTTGAAAATGTGGTACGGCGTTTGCGGGAAAATGCCCGGTTGCCGGAAGACCAGAGAAGGAAAAGTTTATCGGTGGTTTTGGACGCCAGCATTGAGATTCGTTCTTCCATCGTCTTTGCCACTCTCATCATCATGCTGGTTTTTACACCTTTGTTCTTTCTCTCTGGAGTGGAAGGCCGGTTGCTCCAGCCTTTAGGATTGGCTTATGTGGCGGCGCTTGCTTCGTCACTATTGGTGGCGGTCACCATTACCCCGGTTTTGTGTTCTTTGCTCATCCCTAAATCAAAAGCAATCCTTAGCGGATCAGAACCTGGTCATATTCATCGATTAAAAAGCGCCTATCAATCCTTGTTAGTTGGCGTTCTTCGGCGCCCGCTTTTGTCTTTATCTCCAGCCGTTTTGTGCTTTGTGGTTGCGGTTTTCACCATGCTTGGTTTAGGAAGTTCATTCCTGCCCAAATTTAATGAAGGGGCACTTACGGTTTCCGCCAGGACCCTGCCAGGTACATCTCTAGAGCAGAGTGACAAATTGGGCCAGGTGGTGGAGGAAATCCACTTAACCCATCCCGAGGTAGTTTCAGTTGCACGACGTACTGGACGGGCGGAATTAGACGAACACGCCAATGGAGTGGAGTTCACCGAGCTAGATGTGCGCTTGGCAATGAAAAACCGTTCTCATGAAGAATTCTTATCTGCTCTGCGTGAAGATTTAAGCATGGTGCCTGGAATGTTATTCACCATCGGCCAACCTATTTCGCACCGGATTGATCATATGCTGTCAGGAACTCGCGCCGCGGTGGCGGTGAAAATATTCGGCCCTGATTTGCAAGAACTTCGGCGGCGCGCCGAACAGGTTCAAATCGCCATGCAGGACATTCCTGGAGTCGTGGACCTCGCCATTGAACAACAAGCTTCTGTCCCGGCTCTGCGGATTGACTTTGATCGTGCCGCCATGGGTCGGTTGGGGGTCAGCCCGCGGGAAACTGCCGCTACTTTGGAAGCCGCGGTGCAAGGTCACAAAGCCACCGAACTCTTGGAAGGAAGCTATCCTTTTGATGTCACTTTAAGGCTCAACGTGGAAGGCCAACTCCTCACTTCTTTGGCGCGGATTCCAGTTTTGGGGGAACCTTCGGTGAACCATCTGGTTCCCGGAGCACTCGTTCCTCACAATGATTCAGCGGTAGTCCCGCTCGGTGCCGTGGCTAAAATAACCCGTGATGCCACACCGAATCAGATAAAACATGAAAACAGTCAGCGTCTCTTGGTGGTGTCGTGCAATGTGGCCGAACGAGACCTAGGTTCGGTGGTACTAGACATTCGCAAGTTAGTTGCGCCGATGTTTGTGGGGCAACCTGGTTATCGGGTTGAGTTCGGCGGCCAATTCCAAAGTGCTCAAGCTGCTCGAACGAGGATTCTTTGGTTGGGCTTGGCGGTCATCGGCGGTATAGCCTTTTTGTTGCGCATGGCATTTAAAAGTGGCCGTGATGCCTTATTCGTGATGGTGAATTTGCCGTTGGCATTGATTGGCGGGGTGGCCGGAGTTTGGTTTGGCGATGGAATTCTGTCGGTGGGCTCCTTGATAGGATTTATCACCGTTTTTGGCATTGCTACTAGAAACGGCATCATGTTGGTGTCCCATATTCGTCACCTTCAACTTCGTGAAGGGGTAAGGGATTTGTACACCGCGGTATTGCGGGGCTCCCACGAACGCTTTGTCCCGATTGCCATGACCGCCCTCGCTTCCGGCTTCGCCTTGATTCCCTTGGCCATGGCTAGCGGGGAGCCTGGTAGTGAAATACAAACCCCCATGGCGTGGGTCATCCTCGGAGGTTTGGTGAGTTCCACTTTGTTGAACATGTTTGTCGTTCCCGCGCTTTACTTACGCTTTGGAAAATCCATCTCTCCGGAGGTATCCCGATGAAGCACCCAATCCTTTCCCCGTCACTTTGCCTTGCCGTTTGCTTGATGGCTTCATGTTCCAGTTCGGAAACATCAAAAACTTTTAGCTCGGCTAAGGAATTATTTGCGCCTACTCCAACCATGAATCCCGATTCCGATTTCCGGATTGGACTCAGCTTAAGTCTTCAAGAAGCGCTAGATCTTGCCATGGAGAATTCACCGGAGATTGGTGCGGCAGAGTTTCAAATCCAAGCCCAACAAGAAAGACTGGCCGTTGCTGGCCGCTTGCCAGATCCAGAATTGACCGCACGATTAGAGGCGGTGCCTCTTTCTTCTCCCCGAACCGGGCAAGAAACCTTGTTGGGTTTATCCCAAGCCATTCCTCTCAGTGGCCAATTGGAAAAGAGCGCAGACCTTGAGCAAGCTCGCTTGGAAACTCTGCAGATTGCCGCGGCCGGAAAAGTTCGTGAGCTAGAAGCCCACCTGCGCGGCGCCTTTGCCACGACTCTTGCTTTGCAAAATGCCCAACACTTGCAAAAGAGCCGTGCAGAAATTGCCCAAGTAGCCGAAGACCTGATGCAACAGCGGATTTTTTCCGGTGATGACATCGCCAGCCATTTAGCTGAAGCCCGTGCTCAGCGAGTGCGGCTTGAAGCTGAGAACGAAAATATTGCGCGCCAACACCAGCTTGCTGTGGATGCTTTGCTTTCCATTATGGGGGTGAACCCCAGCTCGCTTTCTAGGGGACAGACTTTGGCTCTGGAAAACCATTTAAGTGAGGTATTGGAATTACCTCGCTTGCAAAGATTGGCGGACCAAATCGGCAACATCCCGGCGGTAGCCGAAGCTTTATCAAAAGTAAAAGTTGCCGAACTCACCGCAGTGCTTGCTGCCGCCAATCAAATCCCCATGGTGAACTTGGAACTCTTTTACCGCGGTCGGGACGGTGAGGCTGATGGCTTTGACGCCGGCATCATGTTCGAGTTGCCGCTGAGTGGTCGGGCCGCCGCAAACACGCGTGCCGCTCGGGCAGAATCCAGAGCCGCTGCTCAATTAGGAACACTTCGGCAGCGCGAAGTCATTCTCCAACTCAAGCGTTTCCACGCCAAACTTTCCTTGGCCTTAGCCCAGGTCAAACGCTTCCAAACCGAATTCATTCCCAATGCGCGGCTACAACTCCTGGTGGGGGAAGCGCGCCTTCAAGCCGGCGATATTTCTTTAGCCGAAGTTCTCCCCTTGCGGAGCCTACTTATTCAAACTCAGCTCGAAGAAATCCAAGCTTGGCATCAAATGATGAGCGCCTGGGCTGAGCTGTCACCGTTCCTTCCCTGAGCCTTGCCCCACCTGCGGAAGGAGGGGCACCTTTAGCCAGTACGGCGGCTATTTTGCTTTCCCTTTTTTCTGCTTTCCCCCTTGCGTTGAGTCAACGCGTTTTTCAAAATGAATTCGATGTGTGCATTGAGCGAGCGCATTTCTTGGGTGGACCATTCCCTCATTTCCACCATGGTGTCCTCACTGATTCTCAATAAGAAGGCTTTGCGAACAGGAGATTCCTTTTTGCCGGCCATGTTATTGGTAAAGAGAGCCGGTGTTAATGATGGGAGTGGCGTTTTCTTGCCCGCAAAGGACGACGAGCAAATTGGATACCATAGTTGCTTTTCGTTCATCATCCAATTCAACTACACCGCGTGCTGACAAATCATGGAGGGCTTGGTCGACCATCTCAACGGCTCCTTCAACGATTTTTTTGCGAGCAGAAATAATAGCTTCCGCTTGTTGACGCTGAAGCATGGCTTGGGCAATTTCTGGTGCGTAGGCAAGATGGGAAATGCGGGATTCCAATACCTTGATTCCTGCACGATCCAAACGCTTGGCAATCATGGCTTGGAGTTCATTCGCAACTTGATCGGAGTCTCCCCGCAAACTAACCACTTCTTTTCCATCGTTTTCATTTTCATCGTATGGATGGACTGAGGCGACGGTTCGAACCGCCGTTTCAATTTGGATGTCGATGTAATCCACATAATTTTCTACATCAAAGAGTGCCTGGGCGGTGTCCCTCACTTGCCAAACCACCACGGCGCCAATTTCAATGGGGTTGCCACGGGAGTCATTCACTTTGATAATTTCACTGGCAATGTTGTGGGCTTTTAAAGAAACCTTTTTCTTCAACATAAACGGATTGGTTACAAATATCCCTTGTTGGCGCACCGTCCCTTTGTATTTTCCAAAAAGGACCATGGCACGCGATTGATTGGGGCCAACCACGTAGGTTCCACAGAAGAGCGGAATGAGAATGAAGAAAAAACTAATGAACGAAAGGATTACGTAGCTTTCCTCATACTGGGGATCTCCTAAAAATGTAATCATTCCCGAAATGCCCATAATCACCAATAGGTAAACAAGGGCTGCAGAAAGAGGTCGGAGGGCGAATTCACTTGAGGGTTTCTGTTCCATATCAAAATGATATCAAAAAGATATTACCTGTCAATAGTAGAATGGACTCTCTGGAGCTTTTTGAATTCACCTAAATGACCTACTTCCTTTTGTTTGCTGCCGGCGTACTGGCTTTTGTGGTCAGTATGGTGACGGCGGGCGGGGCAGCGCTTTTATTAATCCCGGTCATCCATTGGACCTTGGGATTAAGCGCGGTGGCGCCGGTATTGACGGTCGGCACCATGACCGGCGGCATTTCCAGGATTGTCATGTTGTGGCCCCATATCCGTTGGGACATTATCCGGTGTTATCTATTAGGGGCATTACCCGGCGCATTTTTGGGCGGTTGGCTTTTTTCCACCATGGTTCAATCCGAAGACTATGCCCACTGGCTGCGTTGGATTGTGGGAATTTTCCTGATTAGTACTATTTTTCAATTCCGATTTGGAAAACGCAAAAAGGCAATTGCCATGAAAGTTTCCTGGTTTACCCCCATCGGTTTTGTGGTGGCGGTAGTTTCTGGAATCATTGGCGGTACCGGTCCCATTTTAAATCCGTTTTATTTAAATCTCGGCGTCATCAAAGAAGAGCTGGTGGTTACCAAATCTTGCGCCAGCTTACTGGTGCACTTAACCAAAGTGTCGGCCTACATCACTTTCGGAGCGCTGAATCGGGAACTTCTCATTGCTGGCCTGGTCCTCGGCGTCGGGGCAGTGGTCGGCAATCTCATTGGCCGACGTTTTCTCGCTGGCATGAGCTCACAGGTCTTCCGCCAAGCCGTCCTTTTCATGATGGTGTTAAGCGGCGTCTTGTTGCTCTTGGATTGAGGCGCTGAGATTAAGGGGCTCCCTCACTCCAAAATGACGCAATGAGTCACGCAAGGCTACATTTTCCAGGACTCTTAATTTGTGTCATAATGAAAAGCGTGAAAAATCCCCTTTTTCCCCTGATTTTTGCCCTTGCCCTTGCGCTTGCCGCTGATTCGCCGAGTCAGCAGTCTGAGGGCCCCATCGTCTCGTGGGGATGGAATTTCGCCGACCTAGTTTCCGATACCCCGACCAGTATTAACTTCGTACAGGTGGACGGAGGTGATTCCAATTCTCTTGCTTTGAAGTCAGATGGTTCCATCGTCTCGTGGGGGCGGTGGGATCCCCACGGTATGGTTTCAGACACTCCGACTGGCACAGATTTTATCCAAGTGACAGCAGGTTCGAACCATTCCCTTGCTTTGAAAACAGACGGTTCTATTGCTGCTTGGGGGTTTGATTTTAGTGACCAAGTCTCGAACACTCCTTCAAGCACGGACTTTGTGCAGGTGGCCGGAGGTAAAAGCCATTCTCTTGCTTTAAAAACAGACAGTTCTATCGTCTCGTGGGGATCTGATAGTGACGGCCAAGTTTCAAACACTCCCGCCGGCGCGAACTTTACTCAGGTTGCGGGTGGCAGTGATCACTCCCTCGCCTTGAAGTCGGACGGCTCCATTGTCTCGTGGGGATCTAACAGTGATGGCCAAGTTTCGAATACCCCGACTGGTAACAACTTCGTACAAGTTGCCGCGGGCGGTTGGCACGCTCTCGCTCTGAAGTCTGATGGCTCCATTGTCTCGTGGGGGGCGGATATTAGTGGCCAAGTTTCCAATACTCCGACCGGTAACAACTTCGTACAAGTTGCCGGGGGCGGGGTTCACTCTCTTGCCTTGAAATCCGACGGTTCCATCGTCTCTTGGGGTAACGATATTTATCGCCAGGTCACTCGTACTCCCGTTGGCTCTCACTTCGGACAGGTAGCTGGAGGCCTTTATCACTCGATTGCCCTAGACATTGACCCCATCATAAAGTTTGGTGATTTCCGTAGGTTGGACAAACCAGCACTCAGGGTTTCGAATCTTGTGGCTGGTCAGTCAGCGCTTATCAATGTAGAGCACGCCAGCATCGACGGTATTGTCGTCACTGTTTATTCGCTTACAGGTGGCGGCCCGGTTAATACGCCTTGGGGTACTGGCTGGCTTACTCCTCCTTACATCCGGCTTCCGAACATGACTACGAATGTTTTAGGGGTTGCCTCTATGTCAGTTGCCGTTCCAACAAGAGCGGCAGGGATGAGCATATGGATCCAGTCGCTGGACTGGGGAGCGCGAATCTTATCCAATGGTCTTGCTCTTAGAGTTCAATAACCACTGTTCTCGGCAGGCAACCCAAATCGCTTGAAATGTCGCGCGAACAATACTTAGGAGGTTGAGTCCCCGTAGCTCAGCTGGATAGAGCATCGGTTTCCTAAACTAGCATTGGGCTCCTTCGTAACGGATTGTAGCAACCAGATTTATGTGCGTAAGCCCTTTTATTTAAAACACAAACAACGATGCCGATGGGGGACTGGAGGGTTACATCGATGACCACTGTTTCGACGTTTTCAGCACAATTTCAGCACAGTTTTATTGCCTACTTAATCCCACCTCATTCTCAAAATACCCCTGAGAGAGCCTGGTTCAGGCTCGTTTACAATCCTCACCTAGGGATGGGCCGATAGCTCAATTGGTTAGAGCTGCGAACTCATAATTCGACCGAAGAAGAGCCGTTTGAGTGAGTTTAATTATAGAATGGCGAAATGATTTTCAGCGCACTGCTTCTCGGTTTCATGCCATCGGTTTTCTTTCAGGAACCCGAAGAGACGGCGTTGGAAGTAGCAGAACGTAAAGTGGCGAAGGCTTGAACTTCTGAATTTCCCACTTAGGTAAGAGGTTTGGCGTTACCCTACGCGCGGCGCACGTTCTGACCCCGCGTGGCGAAGCCCTAACCGCATGAGCCCCCCAACGGCAGACCCACCGAGCTCCGCGAGCTTGCATGAGCTGCGGCGAATCGTGCCCTACTATCGGCGCTATCGATGGCGCTATGTGCTTGGGGGGCTCGCGCTGATTGGCGCCGTATTGTTGCGCATTAGTGTCCCCTACCTATTAGGAAGCACGGTTGATCGCCTGCGCGCGGCGGCGAGTGACAATGCTGCGGCAGAATCCCTAGGCTTGACCGGGACCGATGTTAGCCAGTTGGCCCTGATGGGCGGCCTTGGCATTTTGATGGTTGCGCTTTTCGGCGCTGTGGTGCGCACCATCAGCCGCCTTCAGGTGCTTGGCACGAGTCGGCGTGCGGTATACGACTTACGCCAGTCCCTGATGCAGCATTTGCTGACGTTGTCGCCAAGCTTTTATGCGCGCCAGGCGACCGGTGGCCTGATGTCGCGTGCCGTCAACGATGTGCAATTTGTACAGAGTCTGATGGGACCGGTCTTTCTGTATTTAGCAGAAACCGGAGCTCTTTATGTGGTGGCGTTGAGCTTTATGCTCAACATCAGCCCGAGCTTGACGGCGGTGGCGATTCTTCCATTTCCATTTTTCTTATGGCGCGCTAGGCATTTGGCTGCAGTGATCCAGCGCGATTCTCGCGCAGCGCAAGAGGGCCTGGCACAGATTAGTCAAAAGGTTGAGGAGAGTTTGTCGGGCGCCATGGTGATTCGCTCCCTTGCTCTGGAAGACTTTGATTTGGGCCGCTTTCAAACTTATGCCGATGCCTATCGAGACTGCAACCTCCAAGTCGCGAAAGCTCGTGCGCGCCTCGGTTCCGGAATGAGTCTGTTGGGCTCTATCAGTGTATTGATCATGCTGGCCGTTGGCGGTCCGATGGTGGTTAACGGGAAGATTACGCTGGGCAATTTTATTTCCATGACCCTGTACCTTCAGATGTTGGCGGCGCCGACCGGAGTGCTTGGCTTCGTCATGAGTAGTTTGCAGCGAGGAGCTGCAGCCCTAGGGCGCGTCGGAGAACTCTTCGACGAAGAAGCCACGCTGTTTGACCCTGCTCCAGAAATAGGGAAACAGCATGCCGAAGGCCCAAGTGCCGGTGCGATTCGTGTCAGCAAGCTGTCGATGACTTTGGAGAACCGTGATGGCCAGAAGCGGCAAGTCCTTGACGAGATTAGTTTTGAAATTCAGCCTGGGGAGCTAGTGGGCGTTGTGGGCCCTACGGGTTCAGGGAAAAGTATGTTGCTAAAAGCTCTGGCGCGTCAAATGGAGGTCGACCCTGGTCAGGTTGCTATCGACAACACCGATGTTCTCGATTATCCATTAGCTGCTTTGCGCGGCAGCATCGGTTACGTCCCGCAAGAGGGTTTCTTATTCTCCGCACCACTCGCCGAAAATATTGCTCTTGGCCAGCCTGATGCCAGCGAAGAGCAAATCGGCGATGCCCTACGCGCGAGCCAGCTGGAACAAGATATGGACCAGCTTCCGCAGGGAACCGCCACAGTGGTTGGCGAGCGTGGGCTCAATCTCAGCGGGGGGCAACGACAACGCGCTGCATTGGCGCGGGTCTTGCTCATGCAACCTCAAATCTTGCTGCTCGATGACCCCTTTTCCGCCGTCGATGCCCACACTACTGATGTAATTCTTTCCGGCTTACGCCCTTACTTCGCTGGTCGCACCAGTTTGTTGGTGGCCCATCGCGTGGCCACGGTGCAACACGCAGATCGTATTTTGGTTCTTGATGGCGGCCGCCTGGTCGAGCAGGGTACTCACACAGAGCTGCTTACTAAAAATGGTCTTTACGCTTCGCTAGATCGGCGCCAACGTGAACAAGCGGAGCGCGCACATGATGTGGACAACCCAGAGCAGGAGGTTGATTAATGCCTCCGCAGCGACACGCCGACGCCCAAGAGGGTGATACTCCCGCCAAGGCCTTAGATTTCGTGCTATTGCGCCGTTTGTGGTTCTACATCCGCCCCCATCAGCGCTGGTTGTGGGCAGGATTGGTTTGCCTGCTGCTCATGTCTGGCAGTCGCCTTATGATGCCATGGTTGGTCAAAATTGCGCTCGATGATCACCTCGCACTTGCCAACCTCGAAGGGTATTACCCCTTAGTGTTGCTCTTCCTTGGCGTCGCCCTTGTCGATGCTACTTTGCGTCGGCTGCAACAGGTTCTCGTGGAGACCGGTGGGCAGTCGGCCCTGCGAGATTTGCGAGTTGCCTTGTTCCGGCATTTGCAACGTTTGTCGGCAAGCTTCTTCGATCGCACGTCAACCGGGCGATTGGTTGGACGCGTGACCACAGATATCGAGGCCTTGCAGGAGTTGTTTGCGAGTGGCGTCGTCACGATTGCCGGGGATTTACTCTTCCTCGTCGCAACGATTGTCATTTTGTTCTCGCTGGCCCCTGGATTGGCCGCGGCCTCGATGGTAGTGGTGCCCATCTTAATTTGCGTGACCTTGTTGATTCGGACTCGTGTGCGCGGCGCTTACGTCACAATGCGCAGTAAGCTTTCCGAAATGAATGGCTTTTTGCATGAACGCATTAGCGGGATGGCGGTGGTGCAAATGTTTAACCGCCAAGAAGCCACGCTCGAAAGCTATGGAGAGATTAACCAGGGGGTGCGCGGCGCGCAGTTGCACACAGTCTGGTGGGAGACGCTGTTATCCACCAGCGTGGAATTACTGAGTTCGATGACTATTGCGGTCATCCTTTGGTATGGCGGCACCGCGGTTGCCCAAGGCTGGGAGGCCCAAGGAATACCCACGGGCAGCGATTACCTCACCCTCGGTGTTCTATTCGCCTTCATCGATTACATGCAGAAGTTCTTTCAGCCATTGAATGAACTCAGTTTGAAGTACACGGTGATGCAAAACGCGATGACCGCAGGGCGTCGTGTGTTCGATCTCCTTGATGTCGAGGAACACCTTCCCGAGCCCGAGAGTCCCACGGCCCCTGCACAGACTTACGGTGAGTTGGTATTCGAAGGCGTACATTTCGCCTATGACCCAGGGCAGCCGGTGCTAGATGGCGTAAGTTTTCGAGTCGCCCCTGGGGAGCGCGTGGCTTTGGTCGGGGCAACCGGCGCAGGGAAAACAACAGTGCTGAAGTTACTGACACGTCTTTACGATCCGCAGCAGGGGCGCATTCTGTTGGATGGCATTGATTTGCGTGAATTCGCGAGTCGCGACCTCCGGCGTCGCATCGGCCTGGTGCCACAAGATGTTTTCTTGTTTGAGGGCACGATCCTGGACAACATTACTCTCGGCCACCCGGAAGTCGATGAAGAGCGCGCTATCCAGGTGGCGACTCGCCTTCATCTCGACGAACTTGTGCAGCGCTTCCCCGGCGGATGGCATGAACCGGTGCTTGAACGCGGTCGTAATCTTTCGGCGGGGGAGAAGCAGCTCATTAGTTTTGCTCGTGTCGTGGCCGCAGCCCCGCCGGTTCTAGTTCTAGACGAAGCTACCAGCGATGTGGACTCCCACACGGAACACCTTCTGCAAGAAGCCGTCCACGATGCCATGGAAGGTCGCACTAGCCTGGCGATTGCCCACCGCTTGTCCACGATTCGCGATGTCGACCGTATTCTCCTCTTCCACAAAGGGAAGTTGGTCGAGCAAGGAACCCACGATGAGCTGATGCGGTTGGATAGTCGTTATCGCAGACTAGTGGACCTGCAATTCTCCTCCTGAGCCCCGGGAAACGGCTCTGCCAAAAAAAGGTAAGGAGCTTTGCCGGTTTCGCGGCATGATTCTATTTTACTTTCAGCACAAGTTCAGCACACCTACCTTTTCACGGTGGGCATCATTGGTCCTTGAAAGTCGCCCAAAACCTCGTCTAGAAAACACTTACATACACAAGTCCCCGTAGCTCAGCTGGATAGAGCATCGGTTTCCTAAACTAGCATTGGGCTCCTTCGTAACGGATTGTAGCAACCAGATTTATGTGCGTAAGCCCTGTTATTTAAAACACAAACATCGATGCCGATGAGGGACTGGTCGACCCCGCCGAAGACCATCATTTTCCCAATTTAGCACAATTTCAACACAGTTTCGGATTCTTAAGCGAGCGGGATTTTTAGCTTCTGTATCTGCTTCGGAAGCGTGGGATTGTGGGCATGAATACGGCTAT
>Ga0066376_10000404_pt1 | contig 39824 bp, 31 predicted proteins | sample Knorr_S15_td_Bot_FD_77009 | JGI IMG/M metagenome (GOLD analysis project Ga0066376, IMG submission 77009) | Marine microbial communities from Southern Atlantic Ocean transect - Knorr_S15_td_Bottom_ad_5009_LV_A | ecosystem: Environmental > Aquatic > Marine > Oceanic | place: Southern Atlantic... | reverse complement strand
TCCCCATAGAGCGTGCCGCTACCCCGCGGTTTCCTCCCTTGGGGCTTATCTGACGCCTGCTAACTTACCTTGAGTACTGGTCCCAGGTCTCCTGTGGCCGCAGGCATCTGATAACCCTTAACACAAGCAGACCTTACTATGTGTCGGGATTGGCTGACGAAGCATCTTTTGAGGAGTATGCTGACAATCATTCTCGACGAACCGAATACGAGATATTGAATAGTCTTTGTGGATATTCTGTCGGAGGATGCACCGTGAATGAAGTGCAATCTAAACCATTAAATAACATTCGTGTGATCGACTTAACCCACGTGTTGGCTGGACCATACTGTACATACCAACTTGGTCTGCTGGGTGCTGAAGTGATCAAAGTTGAATCACCGCAGGGTGACATGATCCGTGGCTGGGGTGGTACTTCTCAGCAGATAAAGCTGGGGCTTGGAACTGGATTCGCTGCCCAAAATGCTGGAAAGAAAAGTATTGCTCTCGATATAACTCGGGATTCAGGCCGTGAAATAGTTCGCACGCTGGTTAAGAATGCAGATGTATTCGTGGAAAACTATCGCCCCGGTACCATGCTGGACAATGGCCTGGACTATGATTCCCTGAAGGACGTAAACCCTCAACTTATTTACTTATCCATCTCTGCTTTCGGACAAAATGGTCCTCATGGTCACCGGCCGGGATTTGATGATGTTGTTCAAGCGACATCCGGGTTTATGTCTATCAATCAACGAGGCGATGGACCCATCCGAACAGGCGGCCCAGTGCTCGACTATTCAACTGGGTTGCATGCATGTTCTTCTGTTATGGCGGCTATTCTCCTCCGACAACAAACCGGAACAGGGCAGCGAATAGATATTGCCATGCAGGACGTGACGATGCTGCTTATGAATCGCCACACTAGCATTGCTGCAAGTACTGACGACCTTGTTCCGCCGGGAAGTAATCACGATGCTTTCCTGTTAGGCCGTTATGCCTCTCTTGATGGGTATGTCATGCTTGCAGGGTACTTTAATAATCATCAAACCGGTATTCTGGAAGCTTTAGGATTGTCTGAATATGCACAATTATCTAGTAAGGAAAAACGGTCTCATGCAGAAGAGATCGAGAAAGAAGTAAAACGAGTTCTTCTCGAGCGTACATCAGCGCAATGGGACGAGATTTTTAGTAGAGAAGGGGTGCTAGGGGGCGGTGTCCGGGATCTTCATGAGGTCCTGGCGACGGGTCAACCTGAGGCGAGAGAATTACTGGTTGAAGTTAATAGTGCTGCAGGTACCTACCAGGTTACTACCGCAGGGTATCGCATCAATAATCAAGTGTTCAAACCGCAATCGAAGGTGCCTCGACACGGAGAAGACTCTCGTACGGTGCTCCAAGACTGTGGATACTCGAAAGCTGACATTGATAAACTGTTTGCTGATGGGACCGTGCTGTAAATCTAGAGGTCTCCTCAATGAATGTATGGCAAATGTCAGGATCGGATATTGCTTTAACGATAAAACAAAAACAGATTTCTTCTGTTGAGGTGATAGAAGCCTTCCTTTCTCATATCGATGATATTAATGGCGATTACAACGGGTTTTCAATCTTGAATGAACTAGCGTTGGAATTGGCAAAGGAAGCTGATGATAAATTGAGTCGTGGCGAAGAAGTCGGTGTTCTTCATGGTGTTCCCTTCACGGTAAAAGATGTTTTAGATACAAAGGATTTGCCTAACACTTATTGTTCCAGGGCCTTTGAAAACAACAGGCCAGAATACGATACTGCTGCTGTAGCACGCATGAGAGAAGCGGGTGGGATATTGTTGGGTAAAACGACTTCTCCTGATTTTGCAGCAAAGATTACAACCAGTTCTGCACTATTTGGTGTAACACGTAACCCATGGTCGATTGATAGGTCTGCTGGTGGCAGCAGCGGTGGCGCGGGAGTAACAGTATCAAAGGGAATGGGGCCATTGGCCATCAGTACAGATGGCGGCGGCTCATCTCGAGTACCAGCTTCGGCTTGTGGTATCTTGGGTTTAAAACCTACACTTGGGGCAGTGCCCTGTGAGACATGGCCATTTCTTTTCGCCAATAATAGTACGACTTCAGTCAATACGCGTTGTCTCGCTGATCTTGTGCTCATGTGGAATACCATAACTGGCGAACATGCGATGGATCCATGGTCACGTCGAGAAATCAGGCAATTAGAGGAACCGCGTGGCGAGACAAATTTACTTAAGAACAAAAAGGCGCTGTTTGTTCCGGAGATGGCAGGTAACAAAGCAGATGAGGAAATACTTGCAGCGGTAGAGGAGACATTAGTCAAACTAGAGTCTATTGGTTTGGGTGTGGAACTGGCAGACTCCGATCTCATCAGCTTCGATGCTTCCATATTTCCTGACATGATGAGTGCCAACCTAGCCGCTAGATTTCGGCTGATGACGAAAGAGCAGCAAGCACTTCTTGACCCCGCATTTCGGCCTCTCCTCGATCCAACCATTTATAAATGTGACGGCGTAAAACTTCAAATGCAGGCGATTGAACGCTCCTGTCTGTATGAAAGACTCGAGCGAATCTTCCAACAATATGATTATGTCATTACCCCCACGACCATGGCTAAACCTCCTTTTGCAGAACGTGGATCTGATAATTACGTCATCATAAATGGTGAACAACAGCCGATATTTAAATGGTGGAGTCATTTGAGTCTGCCAAATATGACTGGGCACCCGGCCATTTCCATCCCTTGTGGTTTTACTGCAGATAACTTGCCTATTGGATTGCACTCAATAGGTCGTTGGGATTGTGAACAAAGTCTGGTCAATCTTGCCTGTGGTGTTCATAACTTGAATCCATGGACTGACTTATGGCCGTGAGTGGTAAATTCCTGTAATGGAATGATCTCGCCTGAGGTGAACCAAATTGCATGGAATATTCATCAAATGTGGGATCGAGACGAGGGATAACGAAGAACAGGTAAGGTCCGGATGGAATGATCCGAAACTTTCACTGAAAGGGTATGAACAGGCTGAGCGACTTCGAGATCAGTTCGCTGGCATGCAGTTTGATGCGATTTTCACATCGGACCTTCAACGTACAATTTGCACCACTCAAATAGCATTCCCGAATGGAAAGAGAGTATCGGATTCCAGATTGAGAGAAATGAATTATGGTGTTCTAAACGGGGGTCACGACACCTCATTTCCGGAAGATGATACCTGGTGTATAGAGAATCGATTCGAACTCGGCGAAAACTGTTTGGATGTTCAGGCACGCATCACGGATTTACTGGATGAACTGTACGATCCATCTCGCAATATCGCCATCTTTTCTCACAAATATCCACAACTCGCCATAGAAGTAATCCTGAATGACTTGTCATGGCCTCAAGGATTAGAGCAAGATTGGAGGCACAAAGGTGAATTGAAGCCAGGATGGATATACGACAGTCGTCTAACATACAGTTGAAATCACTTCCCTGGTGTCGCCTTTGGGTCGATAGCTACCAAAGCTCACTTTTTCTAACACCGTCTGCTTTGCGCTCGTTACCGACCATCTCAGCTGTGACCGCTCATCTTCCAGGCATTGTGCCAGTGAGCGGGCCTTGAGCTGTGGGTGAGCAGATTCCTGCCACTGCGCCTGGCACCGCTGCTGGAGCCACTGATTCAACTCGTTCAAGGATTTAAAGGGTGGTGTGTCGTACCACAAGCCGTTTTCGGCGATACTCATTGCAGCTGACAGCTACTGTCAGTGAGAGCGGAACATGCACTCGTGAACTACGAATAAACGGCCAAAACACCTGATGTTCACCGCTTTTACTTCGAGTTCACAAGTGCGCTTGAGTTCATCAACGAACACTCGGGGCTCGCCGTAGTGGCCGGATCTCTAGTTCCCAGTCGGCATGATCATTTGGACCGTCCGGGCCAATCTTGCCCTCTGCCGACTGCAATAGCTTCACCACGTCGTAAACGGTACCATCTTTCACAACAAGTTTGATGTCTCTCGCTACTTTGATGTCATCGAGGGGGTTGCCCCGCACCACGATAAGATCCGCGAGTTTGCTCGTCTCTATAGAGCCAAGGTGTTCATCAACACCAAGCGCCCTGGCGCCATTAATGGTAGCAGCCTTCAATACTACAACTGGTGGAATTCCCGCATAGGTCATTGCGAGTAATTCGCGATGGTAGGCAAAGCCTGGCAATAGGCTCGTGTACACAGGTTCATCCGTGCCAACGATCAGCAAGTGCCCGCCACCGGCATCAAATAGTGACTTTAGTTCGAGAACCCGCTGCGCGAATTCTTCATTATCCGATTCTGGCGGTGGATCGCCTCGCTTCTCAAGCAAGGCCTGTGCATAGGGAGTGAAGAACTTCGCTTCATTCGTCCACAACATTTCAGCAGCGTGGGCACGACGTTGGTTAATGCCTCCATACATCTGCAGGTTGGCATCGTAGAAAACACTATGCGAGAGCATTAGATCGATCATTTGGGGCATTTCAGCACTTTCGGGACCACCACTTCCGAGGGTAAGTTGATGTTCAACACGATCAAGGCCCATAAGAATGGCGTCCCGTAACTCCACATCGTATTCCCCGTCGTAATTAGCCAGGTGAGCCGACGTTGTGATGCCGTGCTTGTGCGCTTGTTCGATGAGGATTTTCATTTCGCCGGGCGTAGCCTGCTTGATCTTGATACTGATGACACCCTGCTCGGCCCAGTAGTCAACCTCCTGACGAATTTCGTCTTCGGTAATGTCGTTGGGCCAGCCGATGCATTCGTCCGACGCCAGTCCGATACTGTATTCACATCGAAATGCGCCGAAATAAGGGCCCGATATGAACAACCGTGGGCCGATGGATTCACCGGCATCAATTCGATCACGTTGAGCTTTTACGCGCTCAGGATAGTATTCACCGGCCGACCAGGTGGACGTGACTCCGTTCGCCAGGAAGACAATGCCGTTGTAAACAACTTCTTCAACTCGACCCTTGTCAACGAGATCCAGATTGTAATGGGCGTGTAGGTCGATCATGCCCGACAGTACTGTGTCAGTATCGGCCAAGTCTATAACGTTGGCCATTGTGAGCACCTGTTGCTCGACATCGGCATCTACGGCCACAATCTTGCCGTCACTTATGACGATACCCGCATTCGGTCGACGTTTATCGCTGACACTGTCGAACAACCAACCGCCGCGAATAACCAGCAGCCGTTCCTGCCCCTCAGTCCGCTGCGCCATCGCCAGTTGTGTGACGAACATGATCAGCATCATTTTGCTAAATAGCTTCAGGGTTTTCTCCGTATCAACACGTGCGTCTGTCGTTAAAGACTATCATTTCTGCCAATTAAACTTCGCGGCCTGTATCTGTTGACCGAGCAATCTCAGTTTCTACGTGTATTGAGAAGTTGTTGATTTACCTCGCTTCGCAAAAGTAGTCGTTTAATTGGGAGGTGGGCAGCATCGCTTTTGGGTCGTCAGCGGGCTTTTCCGACGATTCAGCAAAAACGCTGCTTTGGAGCGGTAAGCAAACACCCAGGTACAATCTCCTAAGCAGAAGTTCCTGGCCAGGCTACCGATTTGGTCGCGCAGGAATATCATCGTTTACTTACATAAACCTTCCTATTTGGTGGAGGTTATCCCTATTCACACTACGCATGATGGGGATATGCAAGCAGCCTCTCATTTACTCCGCGTCATCTATCGCCCACGGGTATTCGCTTATCTCTTAGCGGTTGTCATTCTGGCCCAACTGGATGACCTTGAGATCACTATCTACGCCTGGATGTTAGGTCTTCTGATCTATCCCCATCTCCTGCAGTGGTCCTTGTCCCGGTTTGCTCGGCATAGCAACGATATCCGTATTTCAATGTTTGTTGACGCCGTGCTGGTAGGACTACTGGTCAGCCTGGTGGATTTCAATCTGGAAGCGAGTGTGGTGCTGATATCGTTATTAGCCATCAGTGTTCTCCTGGTTGGTGGCATTGGATTACTTTTGAAGGTGTTGCCATTGTTAGGTCTGGGCATTGCCGTTGGACCAGGCCTGCATGGCGGTGGATTTGTTGGCGGGTCGAGTTTTTACCTGTTGAGTTTCGTATCGCTTCTGGCATACATCATGTACATAGGTTCACTGGTTTATCAGGAGACACGGCAGCTGAGTGTAAAGCACAGGCAAGAGTATGAGTTGCGCCATAGTCTCGAGCAATTCAGATCGCTGCTCTCACCCTACCTTGGATCACACCACCGTGAAAACGGCAATTCGGTTGCCCGTCGGAAAAGACTGACGGTATTTTTCTCTGACATTGAGGGGTTTACTCAATTAATGGACTCAGAGGATGAATCGATGGTTGCTGATATGCTGAACAGTTACTTTGCCAGTATGGCGACCATTGCGAACAAGTATGGTGGCACCCTGGACAAATTCATCGGTGACGGCGTGATGATCTTCTTTGGGGATCCACAGTCTCGGGGTCCTGAGGAGGATGCCCTGGCGTGTGTCGCGATGGCATTGGAAATGAGGGAGAGATTTGACCAGATTTCCCGGTCTTGGCAAAGTCGCACCCAGAACGAACCCTTGCATCTAAGGATTGGCATTCATACTGGTTTCTGCCTGGTGGGCGATTTCGGTTCTTCTGAGAGGAAAGATTACACCGCGATCGGAAGCACAGTTAACCAGGCGAGCAGGCTTGAAGGCAGTGCCTGCCGGGATGAGATCCTGATATCAGAGGAAACCTACAAATTGGTACAGCGACACATCTGTGCCCTGCATCGCGGTGACATCCCGTTAAAAGGCCTTGCCAGGCCCGTTTGTGTCTACAGCGTATCGTCGATGGGTGACTTTTCCGAAGGCAATGTTCGTTTGTTGGGTTAACGAACCGGCTCTTATGTATAATGCGCGCTTCATTTTTCTATCCCTTTTTTTGACGATCCTATGACTGAAGCACTTGACCAATCGACCTTTCTGAAGGCCTGTAGAGGAGAAGCTACAGATTACACACCTATCTGGCTAAACCGACAGGCAGGACGCTACATGAAGGAGTATCACGCGGTAAAGGGTAATACGCCCAGCCTGGATTTCTTTAAAACGCCCCATTTATCTGCGCAGGTAACCTGCGATGCTCAGCGGATTCTCGGTGTTGATGCGGCCATATTATTTGCCGATCTGCTGCCGATTCTGGAACCCATGGGACTTGATTTGGATTATCTGCCTGGTGTTGGCCCGAACATTGCGAACCCGGTTCGTAGCGGGCAAGACATTGATGATCTGCGAATTTCGCCATCCATTGAGACTATGCCGTATATCGGTGAGGCGATTGGGCTCATTCGAGCAGAGCTGCCAGGGGATATTCCGCTCATCGGCTTCGGCGGCGCGCCCTTTACACTCGCCTCCTACGCTATCGAAGGCCAGGGTTCCCGAAACTATATTCACGTAAAGCAAATGATGTTCAGCGATCCCGGCGCCTTCCACGCTCTGATGGAGAAGATGACAGACGCGGCAATTGACTATTTGAATTATCAGATAGAACAAGGTGTTCAAGCCATCCAGGTATTTGATAGCTGGGTGGGATGTTTGTCAGTCAGGGATTACGCCGATTATGTGTTTTTACACAGTAAGAGACTGATCGAAGGCATTTCCGGCAAGGTTCCCATTATTCACTTCGGTACGGGTAATCCCTCACTACTACCACTCATGGCGGAAGCAGGCGGCGATGTTATGGCGATTGACTGGCGTGCCCCTCTAGCGACAAGTTGGGATCTCATGCAGTCGACTTCGATACAAGGGAACATGGACCCGGTTGCATTATTTGCATCGAAGCAAGCCATTGTTGAAACAGCTGAGTCCATATTGCAGGAAGTCGCATGCCGGCCTGGGCATATCTTTAATCTAGGTCATGGCATTTTGCCGGAGACGCCGGTAGATAACGTCAAGGCGCTCATTGACACTGTGCATAATTTTACTCCCCGAGAACCTTCTTAAGAATCAAAGCGCTTCTCTGATCGTTGTAGAAAGCTTTTTTACCCGGTGGCAGGGATTCCAGGTCTGATCGCTCAAATCCTCTCTCAACAAACCAATGTGCACTTTGCGTGGTTAGCACAAACAGCTCTTTGAGCTTTTGCGTTCGTGCGGTTTTCTCGATGGCTTCAAGCAGACGATCACCTCTATCGCCATCTCTATAATCAGGGTGAGTGACGAGACAAGCGAGTTCGCCGGATTGATCAAACGGATACAGGGCGGCGCAACTGATTAGCAATCCGTCTCGTTCAATCACGATAAACTGGTTCACTTCTGATTCGAGGCGTTCACGAGATCGCTTTACCAGCACGCCAGTGGCCTCGAGAGGCGCGATTAGACCAATAATGCCAGGGACATCATCAATGGTTGCCGCGCGAATCTGTTCATAGCTGTGGCCGATCACCTGGGTACCGCAACCATCTCTGGTGAACAGTTCTTCCAGAATTGCGCCATCTGTTGTGAAACTAATAATGTGACAACGTGCCACCTGCTGATGGCAGGCAGTATCGCAATATGCCAGCAGCCTGGCTGTCAGTTCAGTCAATTTTATCTGTGCTTCGTTGAAATCACTCAGGTCAATTTCGCTGATCAGGGTGCCTTCAATATCATAAAGACCGATGTCTGCTGTAAAATAAATTAACTTGTCAGCTGTTAAGGCTGATGCTGCGTCTCTCGCGACTTTGCCCGCATTCAGATAGAAAGACTCTCCGGACGGAGAAAACCCAATGGCAGGAATCAAGACAATCATGCCGCCATCGAGTTGATGTTCTATCGCTGCGTGATTTATTTTGCGGACTTCCCCCGACAGTTGATGGTCAATTCCGTCGATGATGCCGATTGGGCGCGCTTTCACGAAGTTTCCTGAAGACGTGGTGATGTCGACTCTTCGATGCGGTGAGCTCAGTGAACTGGCAGAGAATCTAGCCGATAGGTCCGCAGCGATTTCTCCGAGGACCCCCGTCACGGTGGAAAGATGATCCGGCGTGACTATGCGTTGGCCATTGCGGCATTCCCATTGGAGACCCCTGGCCTTGAGCGCCGCTCCGATCTGATGATCTGCGCCGAATACAACCACCAATCGCACCCCAAGGCTATTCAAAAGTGCGATATCGGTGATGATATTGTGGAGATTGGCCGATTGCAGCGCGTCGCCGGTAAGACACAGGACAAATGTTTTACCACGATGTGCATCAATGTAAGGGGATGAGTCCCTGAACCACTTGATGTGTTCTGCGTTGGACGCCATTGGTCAGTATGCTGGAATGAAGTGGGCGCGGATTATAGCAACAAAAATTCCGGTTAAAAGGGCTTTGGCCTTATAAACAGTGTCTTTTGATGAGATTTTGCAGAAGGTCGATTGCCGGTGTTATCTGATTCAAATGGAGGAATTCATTGGGTTGATGCGCCTGGTTGATTGAACCGGGTCCAATCACGACAGTATCTATGCCCAATTTTTGTAGAAAGGGAGCTTCTGTACCAAATGCAACCGAGCCACATTCCTCACCCACCAGTTGCTCTACCTCAAAGGTCATTTCCGATGAAGCATTCTCAAACGCGGGCACCGGGGAATGCAGTAATTCGAGTTGGCTGGTGAAGCCGGCCCCAGATATTCTTGCATCAATTCTGTGCTGAAGATCGGCAGTGAAGCCTGTCATGTCCATCGATGGGAGATTTCGAAAATCAAATTCCAACTCGGCGTGGTCGCATATTCTGTTCGGGTTGTCGCCTCCGTGAATACAGCCAAAATTGAGAGTGGGGTATGAAACTTCAAAGTTGGTGTCTTGAAATTTCGCTTTGAGCTCATCGCGATAGCACATTAACTCAGACAAGGCCTCGTGCATCCCCTCAATGGCATTGTTACCTTGCTGTGGATTTGATGAATGGCCCGAAGCGCCTTCAATACGCAGCCTAATCATCATGATGCCTTTGTGGCGATTTATTGGTTTGAGATCCGTCGGTTCGCCGATGACCGCATAGCCTACATCGTCAAGTTGATGGGGCAATAGTTGTTTGGCGCCGCACATGGATGATTCTTCATCCGCGGTCGCCATGATGATCAGGGGATGGTTAAGGTGATGTTTGACGAAAGGTTTGACGGCTTCAATGGCGATGGCAAAGAAACTTTTCATGTCGCAACTTCCGAGGCCAAACCATTTATTGTCCTGCTCGACAACTTTTAACGGGTCTGAATGCCAGAGATGTTCATCGAAGGGAACGGTGTCGGAATGCCCCGAGAGAAGTAATCCATCTCTTCCAGAGCCGATCCTGGCGATCAGGTTGGACTTCCCTGGCTTGTTTTCTATCGGTGAAATCGTGATGTGAAATCCTAATGGATCAAGCCAGTTGGCCAGCAGGTCGATAACCTCAGCATTTGATTGGTCAATGTCCGCTTGTGTTGAGCTTACAGAAGGAGCGCCGATCAACTCGGACACCATGTTTTTTAGCGCTGGGGTGGATAAGGCCATGAGGCAAGCTTACCACGGGGGTTGTCGGGAAAAGCAGGCTAAAAAAGTGTAAAGTAGCGCATTGAATAACCCTAGTCGAGGTCGACAGTGAGTCTCCAGGAAGCGAATGCCAGGAAGCCTGATATTTCCCTCAGCGTTCGTAGCGTAGCCGATGATCTGGTTGCGGACGGACGACTTTCTGCCAAAAATTCAGAACATTTAGGGCTCAAAACTCGACGAAAAGAGCAATTAGTCTGGAACCCCATCGAGCTCATCGCCGAGGAAATGTTTGACGATCTGAAGACCCCCGGTCAATCCCTGGATCTGGAAGCCTTGACCCATTGGTTGGCAGAGAGAGCAAAGCAACAGTATGTGCGCATAGATCCGCTAAAGATTGATTCCACCGTCGTCACGCGAATCATGTCGTACGAATTTTCCCAGCGTCATCAAATTCTTGCCCTCGAAGTCAGAGATGACGAAGTCGTTATTGTCAGCGCACAACCCTATGTGCATTCCTGGGAAGCCACCATTGAGCAATCTCAGCCAGGGAAAGTCCTGACACGAGTGATTGCCAACCCAGCGGATATCCGTCGATGCACTACTGAGTTTTACTCCATGGCTCGTTCGGTGAACAAGGCCAATGCTGCAGGAGTTGGACTGGGTTCGTCGCTAACAAATCTGGAACAAATGTTGGAGCTCGGCCAGATAGATGCGATGGAGGCAAACGACGCCCATGTCGTCAACATTGTCGACTGGCTATTGAATTATGCATTCACCCAACGTGCCAGCGATATTCACCTGGAGCCACGCAGGGATAAAGGCCGCGTTCGGTTTCGAATCGATGGCGTATTGTATCTCGTCTACGAACTTCCGGCGCCGGTGATGAATGCAGTGATCAGTCGCCTGAAGACGCTGGGTCGAATGGACGTCGCTGAAAAGAGAAGACCCCAGGATGGGCGCCTGAAGACAAAAACCGTAGCGCAGCATGAAGTCGAATTACGGCTATCGACCTTGCCGACCGCCCATGGTGAAAAGATGGTGCTGCGGATCTTTGACCCTGACATCCTGCTCAAAACGTTTGAACAACTGGGCCTGGCCAATGAGGATTATCAGCGATGGGAACAAATGGTCGATAATCCCAATGGCATTGTGCTTGTCACCGGACCGACCGGTTCCGGTAAAACGACAACGCTCTATACCAGCCTGAAGCATCTTGCGACGCCGGAGGTCAACGTTTGCACTATTGAAGACCCCATCGAAATGGTTGAACCCAGTTTTAACCAGATGCAGGTCCAAAGTAATATCGATCTAAATTTTGCTGATGGTGTTAGAGCTTTGCTCCGCCAGGACCCTGACATCATTATGGTTGGTGAGATCCGGGATCTCGAGACTGCTGAAATGGCTATTCAGGCTGCACTCACTGGTCACCTTGTTATTTCAACCCTGCACACCAATGACGCACCATCGGCCGTTACCCGTTTGCTTGAGCTTGGCGTTGCACCTTACCTTATCAAGGCCACCGTACTGGGTATCATGGCGCAAAGGTTAGTGCGTACCTTGTGTCCGAGTTGTAAAAACCAGGGGGACCCAGACCCAGAAGGATGGCAGGTGTTGACAAGGCCGTGGAAGATGAAGATGCCAGTACGCATGTATCATCCTGTTGGATGCCTTGATTGTCGTGATACGGGATATATGGGCAGGCAGGGTATTTATGAATTGTTGAATATGAGCGATAACATCAAATCACTCATAGTTGCGGATGTCGACATCGGTAAACTGCGTCTCGCAGGGATGAAAGAGGGTATGAAAACCCTTCGTCTCAGTGGCGCCATGAAGGTCGCGGCCGGTGAGACGACTATCCCTGAGGTGCTCAGGGTTGCACCCTTTTCCGGTGCCGAGTAGTTACCAGGAATGGGACTAAGCTATTTCGAAAGCCTGCCAGAAAGTAATTTCAAATCCACCCTCAAGAAAGTCGCTCGGCTTAGCCCTTTTTTTGAGCAACTCCTGGAGCAGGAACCGGATCTTGCAAGCCAGGCTCTTGCACATATTCAGCTGAGCTTGACCGAACAGCAGCTTAAGGCTCGTTACCAGGCGTTTGTCACTGAGTGCCATGATCTGACTTTGCCTCAGGTCTTAAGAAGGCTGAGGCAACGGGAAATGATACGGATCGTGTTCCGTGATCTGTCCCGACAGGCGGATCTTCTTGATACCACCGGTGAATTGTCGCATCTGGCGGATTTTTGCGTCTCCAGTGCGGTTGAGCACTATTATCGACTCGCCACTGAGAAGTACGGCACCCCTGTGTCGCCCACGGGTGAACCTGAGCAAATGATTGTCCTGGCCATGGGAAAACTTGGTGGATACGAGCTAAATCTATCCAGTGATATTGATCTCATTTTTTTGTATACCCATCAAGGTCAGATCGAGTTGGACAATGGCAAGTTGCTGAGTCACCAGGAGTTTTTTCTGAGATTGTCACGACACGTCATTGGCGCTCTGGATGACGCAGGGTCGATCAACAATGTCTTCAGGGTTGATATGCGACTCCGGCCTTATGGTGATAGCGGTCCATTGGTGCTGCATCGCTCAGCGATGGAAAAGTATTACATCGAGCAGGGAAGAGATTGGGAGAGATATGCATTTATCAAAGCCCGGGTGATCGCCGGAGATTTTGCTGCGGGGGCCGACTTCCTTGAATGGATGAAACCGTTCATTTATCGGCGACATCTTGACTATGGTGCGGTCCAGTCGCTCCGGGAAATGAAAGGGCTGATTGCTCGTCAGGTGGAACTAAAAGAAATGGGTAATGATCCCAAACTGGGGCCTGGCGGTATTCGAGAGATCGAATTCATCGCTCAGGCCCAGCAGCTAATCTGGGGCGGAAAATATCCCGTGCTGCAGGAACCGAAACTATTGACGGTACTGGATAGCCTGGTCGAGCTAGATTTTCTTCCAGAAGCACGTGTAGATTCTCTAAAAGCGGCCTACGTGTTTCTGCGTAATAGTGAGCACACCATCCAATCAGAATATGATCGGCAAACTCATCTGTTACCCATTGATGAATCAGGTCAACAAAGACTGGCAAATGCGATGGGATTCGAAAATTATGAAACCTACCTGATTCAGTTAGAGAATCATCGATCCAGGGTGACCGATTGCTTCACTGAGCTGGTGACATCGCCAGCGGGGAGTTCTGAAGATAAGGTCGAGGAGATTTGGGTTACCCGTTGGCAAGATTCCGGCGACGAGCATCTGATGTCGTTTAAGGGTGAGGTTGCCCGATTGAGCCTGCAACGCCACGTCCTCGATTCTATTGATCAGCTGATACCGCGGCTGTTAAGAATTGTCGAGAGCAGTGATGATTCTGCATTGGCCATTACCAGAATGCTGCCTGCCATCGTCTCTGTTCTCCGGCGATCCACTTACCTGGTTTTCCTGATCGAGAATCCCGATGCGTTGCGCCGTTCAGTTGAGCTGGTCACCCTGAGCCCATGGATTGCCGATCAACTTGAAAGCTATCCCATTCTCTTTTATGAACTCACGGATCGCTCAGTGAAAGAAGTTGCAGTATCGAGAAAGGAGCTGGAAGGCGAGTTGCGAGAAGCGATGCGTGCCATCGAAGTCGGAGATCTGGAAATCCAGATGGATACCTTAAGACAATTCAAGTTAGCTGCAACGCTGAAAATTGCCGCGATGGAATTACTGGATGAGTTATCGATCATGGAGGCTTCAGATGGTCTGACGGCCCTGGCTGAGGTTGTTCTGGACAGATCGATTGAGTTTGCATGGTCTCACCTGGAAATTCGCCATGGGATTCCTGGTGATGAGTCAGGACAGCCTTTGATGGAGCGACTCGCAATCGTCGCCTATGGTAAAGCGGGTGGTCTGGAGCTGGCATATGGCAGTGATCTTGACCTGGTTTTCCTTTGTCCCAACCACATCAAAGGTAATACTGATGGCCGCAATCAGGTCAACAACAACGTTTTCTATGTGCGCCTTGGACAACGAATCATTCACATCCTGACCAGCTTCACCCGGTTCGGCATCCTGTACTCTGCAGATATGCGACTAAAACCCCAGGGGAACAAGGGTCCTTTAGTGGCGACTATCAATGCTTTTGAGCGATATCAGGACAATGAAGCCTGGACATGGGAACACCAGGCGTTAATTCGCGCTCGATATGTCGCCGGGGACTCGACGCTGGGCCAGGCATTTGAAGAGATTCGGAGCCGTGTCATTGGAACTGTCAGGGAACCGACTGAATTATTGGGGAATGTTCTTCAAATGCGCGAGAAAATGCGTGCTCACCTTGCTTCCCCGGCCAATAACACTACAGAAGATGGCAGCGAAATCCTTGGTAAGTTTGACCTGAAACATGATAGCGGGGCTATTGTTGATATCGAATTTATGGTCCAATACGCGGTCCTCGCATGAGCGTCGACAAACACAGCGCTCAGTCGCTGGACTGACGTGATGCGACTGCTTGATGAGCTCGGTTTAGCCGGTGTATTCAGCGAGGCAGAGGTAGATTCCCTGCAGCGTGCATACCTTGCCTTCCGTGCATCGGTGCATCATGGTTGGCTGGGTTTGGATACGGATTTTGAACGTGTGCAGACCTACCGCGAAGAGGTTCACCGCATCTGGCGAAGCCGGATGCTGGGTGAGTAAAGCTGAAAATACGATTATTAAACGATATAGAAGAGTTGAAGAATGTCTGAGTCACTTGCCGATAGAGACGGTGTAATCTGGTTTGATGGTGAGCTGGTCCCATGGCGCGAAGCCAAAGTCCATGTGCTGACTCACACGCTTCACTATGGTCTGGGGGTTTTTGAAGGTGTTCGCGCCTATGCCACAGCTAATGGTCCAGCCATCTTCCGATTGCAAGATCATACGGATCGGTTGTTTCGATCTGCTCATATCCTTAATTTTGAAATGCCCTGGTCCAAGGAAGAGCTCATTGATGCTCAAATACAGGTCGTCAGGGAAAATAAACTCAAGGAAGCTTACCTAAGACCCATGTGCTTCTACGGAGCAGAAGGGATGGGGCTAAGGGCTGATAATCTCAAGTCCCACTGCATAATTGCCGCCTGGGAATGGCCGAATTACATGACACCTGAAGCGAGAGTGGACGGCATCAAGGTGCGTACATCATCTTACACACGCCATCATGTCAATATCACCATGTGCAAAGCCAAGGCTAACGGAAACTACATCAACTCCATGCTCGCCTTAAAGGAAGCGTTAGATAGCGGTTGTGAGGAAGCACTAATGCTCGATAATGAAGGTTATGTCGCAGAAGGCAGCGGCGAGAACATTTTCCTGGTGAATAATGGAATGCTGATTACTCCTGAGCTTACCTCGTGTTTGGAAGGAATAACCCGAGACACTGTGTTTCAATTTGCAGCGGAATTGGATCTAACGGTTCGAGAGCGCAGGATTACCCGTGATGAGGTGTACGTGGCAGATGAGGCATTTTTTACCGGGACCGCCGCAGAAGTCCTTCCGATTAGAGAACTGGACGGTCGAACTATTGGTACCGGAAAACGGGGTCCGTTAACCGAAAAATTACAGGCCATGTACTTTGACCAGGTGATGGGTCGTCGGTCGGAACATCGGGAATGGTCGACCGCTGTTAACCAGACCGTTAACCAGGCTATAAACTAAACGCATTTAACTACATTGTGGTGGACAAACTTGTCCGGTCAGCCCCAACGAATTCTAGTCGTCGCACCTGCCTGGGTAGGGGACATGATTATGTCCCAGGTAATCTACGCGAGCCTCCGAAGTTCGCATCAGGATATAGAGATAGACGTACTCGCGCCGCGAGCAACACTTCCTCTGGTGCAGCGCATGGATCAGGTGAATCGCGGGATCTTGATAGATCTGGACCACGGTGACTTTGGCTTTGCCTACAGGAAAAATCTGGGGCGTCAGCTTGCCAAGAAGCGCTACGATCAGGCAATTGTGACACCGAACTCATTCAAGTCGGCGCTCGTGCCGATGTTCGCAGGGATCCCGCGCCGAACTGGCTTTCTGGGAGAGTATCGATATTTTCTTCTAAACGACATTAAATTGCTCGATGAGAAGCGTCTGCCATTGATGACTGACAGGTTCCTCGCCCTTGTGGGGAAGGTGTCAAGTGATCTAGTCAGCCCGAAACTTCTGGTGGATAAAGAGAATCAATCCAGGTTTCTTGAACTCCATAGGCTGGAACTGGACAAGCCGATTATAGGTTTTTGTCCGGGCGCTGAATTTGGTGATGCCAAAAAGTGGCCGGAACAACATTATATTGAGGTGGCAAGACAACTGGTGTCGACCGGTCATGATGTATGGGTGTTTGGGTCTCCGGCGGATGCAGGGACGGGTCGGGCAATCTCAGATGCCGTCGGTGATGGCTGCACTAATCTTGCGGGTAAAACCAGTTTACTCGATGCCATCGATCTTCTTGCGCTATGTAGCCGGGTGGTGACTAACGACTCGGGTTTGATGCATGTTGCCGCAGCGGTAGGCGTTAAACTGGTCGCTATCTATGGTTCAACATCGCCGGGTTTCACACCGCCATTGATCGATGATGCAAAGATAGTCAGGCTTGATCTGGACTGTAGTCCCTGTTTTCAGCGAGAGTGCCCACTCGGACATAAAAATTGTTTGAATAAGCTTGGTCCCGATAAGGTATTGGCGCAATTGTGAAGGTGCTGCTGGTTAAGACTTCATCGATGGGCGACCTGGTGCATGCCATGCCCGCTATAACCGAAGCCGCGAGTCATCTTCCGAAGGCACGATTTACCTGGGTAGTTGAGGAAGCTTTTGCCGATATCGCTGCCCTGCATCCGAACGTCGAGCAGGTGATTCCGGTTGCCATTCGACGCTGGAGGAAAAACTGGATAGGGGCCAGCCGTGAACTATCTGCTTTTGTTGCCTGGTTACGAGCCACGAAGTACGACCTGATCATTGATTCGCAGGGTTTACTCAAGAGCAGTTTAATTGCCAGGGCGGCTCAAGGTCCCGTTCACGGGTTTGACCGTAGAAGTGCCAGGGAATCGCTGTCGGCGTTTCTGTATCACAACAAACATCGGGTAGATCGAGAGCAGCATGCCGTTCACCGTCAGAAACAATTGTTTGCGGGGGTGTTTGGTTATATCGCGGACCGGGAAATCAACTACGGTCTGGAAAGATCACTGGCGATACCTGCGAAATCGATAATGTTATTGCATGGCACAACCTGGGCCAGTAAAGAATGGCCAGGCGCCCAATGGACGGCGTTAGCACAATTGATGAATCGGCAGGGATACGAAGTTATTGTTCCATCAGGGAGCGAGATGGAATACGAGAGAGCGCAGCACATATTAGGGAATGCATCGGGTCGGATTCTGGATCGTGTACCCCTGTCTGACCTGATCCAGGAATTGAGGCATTGTACTGGCGTTGTTTCCGTTGATACTGGCCTGGGTCATCTGGCAGCGGCCCTGGGGATCCCCGTGGCGGGGCTCTATGGCTCAACAGACCCGAATCTGACGGGTATCCTGGGTCCGGCTACGAGACTAATAGTAAGCGATCACTTACCATGTATTCCCTGTAGAAGCAGAGATTGCCGGTATCCGAATACGGGTGATTCGAGTAATATCTTCCCACCCTGCTATGAACAAACAACGCCGGAGACAGTGTGGCAAGCGTTACGGCTGCAGATTGGCAGCCAGGACAAAAAACTCGACTAAAGCTCGCATTCTGCCTGTACAAATACTTTCCTCACGGCGGTTTGCAGAGGGATTTTCTGCGTATTGCACTTGAGTGCCAGCGATTGGGACACGATATTCAGGTGTATACCTTGAGCTGGAGAGGCGAGGTGCCACCGGGCATTGATGTCACGCTTGTACCGGTATCGGCATTTACCAACCATACCCGATATGAAAGGTTTAGTGACTGGGTTGCGCAACGACTGCGTGCAGATCCTGTCGATGCCGTCATCGGAATCAACAAGATGCCAGGCCTTGACGTCTACTATGCCGCAGATTCCTGCTACGAAGAAAAAGCCCATTCACAAAGAGGATGGTTGTACCGTCTCCTTCCCAGATATCGCCATTTTGCGGAATATGAACGAGCCGTATTTGGCACGGACAGCAATACTGAAATTTTAATGAATTCCAGGGCTCAAAAGCCCTTCTTCGATCACTACTACCCTACCTCAGAGGAACGAATGCAGTTTCTGCCTCCAGGTGTTTCCAAAGATCGAATAGCGCCGGAAAACATGGTTGATTTGAGACAATCAAAAAGAGCAGAACTGGGTATCGCCGCCGATGAGAAAATGCTTCTCATGGTTGGTTCAGGATTTGTAAAAAAAGGTTTAGGTCGAGCGCTCTTTGCGTTGCGGTCCCTGCCAAAAAATTTAAGGCGCAACACCCGGTTTTTTGTGATCGGAGACGATAATCCGGGTCAGTTTCGGCGCATCGCTCAATTTCTTGGCATCGGCAGACAAGTGACCATACTGTCCGGCAAGGATGACATTGCAGCATTTCTGTTTGCCGCCGATCTTTTAATATTGCCTGCTCTGGATGAGGTAGCCGGTATTGTCTTGCTGGAGGCAGTGGTTGCGGGTTTGCCCGTGCTAGTGACAGAAAATTGCGGCTACGCACACTATGTGGCGGAGGCGGAAATGGGTGAGCTGGTGCGCATGCCATTTCGTCAAAGGGTGCTGAACGAAAAACTCAGGCGCATGCTGGGTGATTCCCAACGTGAAAAGTGGATTGTTAAAGGCCGTGCCTTTGCCGAGAAGGCAGACATTTACTCTTTACACCACCACGCAGCAGCGAAAATTGAACAGGTATCAATGGCCCGGGTGGAAGAGTCGCGACGCGGTATCATTGCGTTTTGCCTGTTTAAATACTTTCCCTATGGTGGCCTGCAGCGCGATTTCCTTCGGATCGCGATGGAAACACAGGCCAGGGGTTACAAGATCCGGGTATACACCTTAATGTGGCAAGGCGAGGTTCCCGAGGGCTTCGAAGTCATCACGGTGCCCGTCAATGCGGTAACCAACCATTCACGCTATCGCAAGTTTAATGATTGGGTCGAGATGCATCTGTCACAGGCGCCAGTGCATAAGGTCGTTGGATTTAACAAAATGCCGGGTCTCGATGTTTATTACGCCGCTGACAGTTGCTACCAGGATAAGGCGCAAACGCAAAGGAGCTGGTTGTATCGGGCGCTGCCAAGATATGACCTGTTCTCTCAATTTGAGGAAGCAGTATTCGGTCGATCCAGTGAAACCGACATTCTGATGATTTCATCGGTACAAATCCCGCTTTTTGAAAAATACTACAAGACGCAAGCTGAGCGAATGCACCTGCTCTCACCAGGCATCGCACGCGATAGAATTGCACCGACGCATCGTGACGAGATCCGGTCGGAATTCAGGCGTGAAATGAATCTTGCCGACGAAGAAATTTTGTTGTTGATGGTGGGGTCTGGATTCATCACCAAGGGTCTTGACAGGACCCTGATTGCCATCAGTGCGTTACCCGAAGAATTACTTTGCAGAACAAAACTCATCGTTATCGGACAGGATGCACCGGGGGCCTTTACTAGAATGGCGAATCGACTGGGCATCGGTGATCGCGTATCCATTTTAAAAGGCCGAGATGATATTCCAAGATTTTTGATGGGTTCTGATCTGTTGGTTCATCCAGCTTATGTGGAGAATACGGGTACCGTCTTATTGGAAGCCATTGTTGCAGGGCTTCCTGTTGTAGCAACAGATGTCTGTGGTTATGCGCCTTATATTGAGCAAGCCGAGGCGGGACAGTTGATAAGGTCGCCCTACCGCCAGGAAACCTTCAATTCGCTTCTTCAGAACATGATGGTTTCATTGAACGAGCAAGCCTGGTCAGACAATGGTATTGCCTTTGCCAAGGTCGCCGATATCTACGATATGCCGGAAAGAGCGGCTGAGTTTATCTGCTCAGCATGAACGATTCAGCATGACCCATTCAGCATGAACAATGATTTCATTACCGCGGCACTGAAAGACACTTTTAGTGAAGAGCACCTGTTTTCCCAGGTAGATCAGCTGCAAGGTGAAGTATTCAGGGAAGTTGCCAATCGCCGAACTCTCAAGACTCGCATTGGTGGGCAATCTTATTTTGCCAAGATTCACTTTGGGGTTGGCTGGATAGAGATCGCCAAGAACCTGGTTCAGGGACGATTACCCATATTGGGCGCACGTAGCGAATGGCTTGCATTGAACAAACTTCAGGAAGCAGGTGTGCCGACGATGACACCGGTGCTTTTTTGCGAGACCGGTTACAATCCAGCGACGCGCAGATCAGCGATTATGACGGAGTCTCTTGAAAACAAGGTCACTCTGGAAGATCTTGAGCCAGGCAGCCCGCGTCTTAAGTGGAAACTGATTGAACAGGTCGCGGAGATGGCCAGGGACATGCACCTTGCCGGCGTCAATCATCGCGATTTCTATCTGTGCCATTTTCTGATGGATTGTGACGTGACAGATTCACCGGTGCTGCATTTGATTGACCTGCATCGTGCGCAGATCCGGCCAGAAGTACCATTGAGATGGCTGGTCAAGGATTTGGGCGGATTGCTGTTTTCTGCCTTTGAAAAAGGGTTAACCAAAAGAGACCTGCTACGCTTTGTCAGGGTATATCGACGCGGCAAGTTGCGGCACGCCTTCAGGGTAGATTCCAGGTTTTGGCACAACGTCACTCAGCGGGCGAAACAACTGTACCTTCAGGATCATGCCGCGCTAACTCCCGAGATTACGCGATTGCTGGACGAATAATGAACAGTTGGGTGGTCACTTCGCAAGACCAGCTCGCGGCTTCCGTATTCCCCGGCCTTGACGAGACGTTGAAGGTTGAAGGTGAGGAAATTAACGCGAACTGGATGAGTCGGTTGGTTAAAGTCTCACACACCGGCAAGGCTTATTACGTAAAAAGTTACGCCAGTCGTGGCAGAGGTTTGCGTCGCTTCCTCGGTCGAAGTCGGCTTCGAGCCGAATGGGAAAACCTCCAGAAATTCTCGAAGCTGGGGATACCCTGCGCCAGGGTCGTGGCCTACGGAGAACGGCAAAAACAGGGGGTATACAGCGGCGCACTGGTAACACAGGAAGTGCCTGATACCCTGGACCTTCAAAGCCTTGTTCAGCAAGAGCATCCAATTTTTCTTGAACAGCAATGGCGTCGGTGTGTCATTCGTCGACTATCCGAATCAGTTCGTACCCTGCATCTCCATGGATTCGTTCACAACGATTTGAAATGGCGTAACATTCTTGTGAATCCTCGAAATCACCCAGAAGTCTATTTGATCGATTGTCCGCTGGGTAGATCCATGTTCGGGCCGTTTCTTGGCCGGGGTAAGGTGAAGGATCTGGCTTGCCTTGATAAGGTTGGTAAGCGCAAATTGACTAGACAGGACAGGCTTCGGTTTTTCCTCGCCTACAAAAACCGGGATTCCCTAAATGAACGGGACAAAATGGAAGTACAAAAAATTCTCAACTTTTTTGAGGGGCGTGATTAGGGAATACTTGATCCGCTGGGGTGAGAGCTCACAATACGCTAAAATACGCTGCCTTAGTTGTTGCGAGCCCCTAACTTGTCTTTAGTTGTCCTTGGTCTGTCCGGTGCACTCACCCACGACCCCTCCGCTGCCGTGTATATTGACGGCGAACTGATTGCTGCTGCCGAAGAAGAACGATTTACCCGGCAAAAGCATGCGAAGGGCGCAATGCCCTTGCATGCTGCACGATATTGTCTAAAGGAAGCTGGCCTCCGACCCAGGGACGTGAATGTTGTTGCTTTCCCATTTGCAAAAATCAGTCTTTTTGGCAAAGCACGTTGGCACTACGCTAAACGCCATTGGTATGCACCGGACAGGGCGCTTGACGCGATCTTTAATGGTAATCGCCATTACCGGCGCAACGTAAAAAAAGTTCAGGGACTGCTCGCCGAGCTTGGCATCAATTGGTCTGAAATTGAATTTGATGCCGTGGAACATCATATTGCCCATGCGAGTAGTGCTTATCATCTATCTGGATTTGAAGGCAAAACAGCGATTCTCGGTATCGATGGCAAAGGTGAATATGCCACGACCTTTTTTGGTTACGGTGAAAATGGTCATATCCATAAAATAAAGGAATTTTATGATCCGGATTCACTAGGCCAGTTGTACGCTTCATTTACGGAGTATCTTGGGTTCGAGATGCTTGATGGAGAATACAAGGTGATGGGCATGGCGCCCTACGGTAATCCTGATTTATATGATCTTTCGAGATTGATCGATTTTGATGGCAAAGAAATTACGGTTAATACGCAACTCGTCAATACTATTGGCCTGCGCCGGTACAAAGAGGGCAGGAAAGGATACTATTTCAGCCAGAAATTAATTGACTGGCTGGGACCGAAGAGGCAAGGGGACATTGCGGATGATCCTTATGTTCACTACGCTGCATCAATGCAAAAGATGTACGAAGAGATTTCCTTAAAGCTCATCGAAACCTACCTCGGAGACATTTTGCGGGAAACCGGGCGATTGGTATTTGCAGGTGGTGGGGCGCTCAATGTGAAGCTGAATCAGAAAATCCTCGGCCTGCCTTACGTCAATGAGTTGTTTGTGCAACCCGCAGCGAGTGACGCAGGGACCGCAGTCGGGGCTGCTTCATTCGCCACCTGGAAACGGGGCATTAAGCCACAGGCAATGAAACATGTTTACCTTGGCCCGGCTTACTCTACCGAAGAATGCATTCATGCCTGTGAGGATCATGCTGAACATCCGGTGTTCGAGCGGTGCGATGATATCGTAGAGCGGACGGCAGCATTACTGGAAGCCGGTAACCCTGTCGCCTGGTGCCAGGGTCGGATGGAGTTTGGTCCCAGGGCGCTGGGTGGGCGGAGCATTTTGGGTAATCCCAGTTTTGCGGGCATAGCCAACAAGATCAACGAACAGATCAAATTTCGAGAGAGGTGGCGCCCGTTTTGCCCTAGTGTGCTCGATTCTGTCGCCAGGGAGATGATCAAAACCGATCATCCGGCTCCTTACATGACCATCACGTTTGATGTGTCTGAAGAGTGGAAGAAGCGGATCCCTGAAGTTGTTCACGAAGACGGTACTTCCCGCATCCAAATCGTCGAAGAAAAATCGAATCCAAGATATCATGCACTGATAAAGGAGATGGAGCGGCTTAACGGTAACGGCGCAGTACTCAATACCTCATTGAACCGTAGGGGTGAGCCGATGGTTTGTTCACCGACCGATGCGTTGAATATGTTTTATGGTTCTGATCTTGAGTATCTCGTCCTGGAGGACCTGCTAGTCACCAAGGTTAAGCGCGTGAAATAGATGGATCGAAAACCGCGCATACTACAAATCTGTCATGACCATAACGATCCGTTTCAGATGGTTGCACGCCAATATGCTCATAGCTTTGTTGATTGTGATGTGAAAACCATCTTTCTGCGAGGCCCGGAATCTGCAGTCCTCGCGAAATCCATTTATGGCGAGGTGGAGTTTCTCACACTCGATAGTGCCTCGCTTCGTGGTCTAAAACTTGAACCGGCGCGGTTGATTAGGCAGATCATTAGCGAGACTCCGCCTGATATCATCATTGCCCATCGATACAAACCCTTCTTTGTTTCCCTGCTACTGAATCAACGGCTGGATATCGGCTGCGTCATCGGCGTTATGCATGAATTTGGTTTTCTCAAGCGAATAGGTAGGGCATTACTTTCCAGATTTTGGAAAGATAACGTTCATCTCGTTGGTGTCTCAAGGCCGGTATGTGATGAGGTGATCCGTCAACAACCTCATCTCAATGGGCGAGTCCACGTTGTGCATCATTCCATTGAGGCGCCTGTTCTTCATGACTCGGTATCGGCGCGCCACAAGCTGGGCATCCCACTGGGCATATATTGTTATGGAGTCATCGGTCGTTTGGTAGCGAAGAAGAATCATGAATTGCTACTCAACGCGTTTGCCAGGCTTGATGGCGATGACGTTCTGGCATTGGTTGGTGACGGTGAATTGATGGAACACCTGAAGAAGCAGGCAGTAAAACTTGGGATCGCTGATCGGGTAATATTTTGTGGCGCATGTGATCAGGCGCGAAAGTATATGAAAGCCTTTGATACATTTGTTTTGCCATCGACTGACATGAAGCATTTGGGGTGGTGTTACTAGAGGCAATGTCAGCCTCAACGCCTATTTTATGCACGGATGCGCCCGGACCAGCCAGTGTTGTTGGCAATGCGGCCAGGACGTTCAAATGCGGTGATGTTGATGACCTGACGCTTCAATTGAAAGCAATGCGTGAGCTATCGAAGGAAGAGGTTGCACAGATCGCGGAGCAGGGATTGGCGAGGTTAGGGGAAGAATTCTCCATTTCAATTATGGTGCAGGGCATTAGAGAGTTACCGCCGGTACTTGAGCATGCACCAGTCTCGATTTGATGGGCATTCACCGCTCCACATCAATGAGTGGTTATACCTGCTAACAGGTCAGGCCAGTACCCTGTCATAAGGCCGTGGGCCCCTGTCCGGGGTTGTCTTAAATCGCCGATGCAACCACCAATACTGTTCAGGGTGTGTTCTGATGGCTTGTTCAATCAATCCGTTAATACGAGTGCAGTCGTTAAGTTCGTCCCCTGATGGGTAGCCTTCCAACGGCTCGCTGAGAACAATGCGATAACGGCCTGTGCTCAAATCACGGTAATGAGAGAACAGGATAACCGGTGAGTCAGTGATTTCAGCAATTCTTGCCGTCGCTGTAATGGTTGCGGCATTCTGGCTGAAGAAAGGTGCGAACACAGAATGCTTTCGGCCATAGTCCTGATCTGGCCCGTACCAGACGACGGCGCCTTGCTTTAGTCGCCGTATAACCTGGCGAACATTGCTGCGCTCGATGGCGGCATCAAAGTTCTTCTCTCGGCCGCGGGTCATGATGGCCTCTAACAACTTATTCTTGTTTCGCCGGTACATCACGTCAAACGGCTGCCGTGTACCAAGAACGGCTCCGCAGAAATCCAGGGTCGAAAGGTGCATTCCGAGTAAAAGAACTCCCTGTCCTTGACTGTGAGCCTGCTGCAGGTTGGACAAGCCGTCAATATCAACGATACCTTCAAATCGTTTCGGTGCTGAGAACCACACCAGAGCAGTTTCAATGATGCCGATGCCGCTGGATTTGAAATTTTCAAAGACAAGGTTTTTGTTCTCTTGTTCGGTCAGCTCAGGAAAGCAAAGCTTTAGATTGGTTGCGACAATGTGGCGTCTTTTGCGTGCCAGGGTATGGCCCAGGATTCCAAGCCATTCACCAAAGCGCCAACGAACACGTAGAGGGAGCAGACAGAGCATTTTAATGAAACTGATACCCAGCCAGACCAACCAATATTTGGGTTTGAGGAATTCGCGTTGAAAGAGAGTAGTGACCGGCATCTCTGGGCAGATTAGCAGTTTTGATCGACCGGTTGAATAAAGCGATTGTGATAGAATCTCGCGCAAACCAGGCAACAGAATTCTATGAAAATTCCGAGATTTGATAGCGCGCATATTCTAACGATTGGCGATGCAATGTTAGATCGTTATTGGCATGGAGAGACCAAGCGAGTATCTGCAGAAGCGCCCATTCCCGTTATTGACGTCTCGGAAACTGAGGATCGTCCAGGTGGCGCGGCCAACGTTGCGTTGAATGTTGCGACCCTGGGTGCAACCTCGTCACTGATCGCTGCGACCGGAGTCGATGAAATGTCAGTTATTCTTCGAGTTAAACTCGAAGCATCTGGGATTGATTGCGGATTCATTGAAGTCAGTGATGTGCCAACGATCACAAAAGTGAGGTTGGTAAGCCGTAATCAACAGATGTTAAGGGCGGACTTCGAACAGAAATTCGATATTAACCCTGAGCAACTCATCGAGTTGGCGAAGTCAAAGTCTGGCTACGACAGTGTCATTATCTCTGACTATGACAAAGGTTTGTTTAGTGATCCGAAACGGGTGATTCAATATGCGGTGGCGCAGAAGAAACCGGTTCTGGTCGATCCCAAGTTCAAGCCCTTCGATGAGTACGCAGGTTCGACCGTTATTAAACCCAATACGCTTGAGCTCGAACATGCCATCGGGCAATGGTCGAGTGAAGCCGAAATGTTGAAAAAGTGTCGCGAACTGATGGCTAGAATCGGTGTCGAAGCCATGCTGGTGACCCGTGCGTCGGCAGGCATGACACTGGTTCAACAACAGGAAGAAAGTCACTTTCCCGCCAGAACGCGAGAAGTCTATGACACGTCTGGCGCTGGCGATACCGTCATTGCGGTGCTCGCAACAGCCCTGGCATCCGGGCAGACACTAAAAGACTCGGTGGCATTGGCTAATGTAGCTGCAGGTATAGTGGTCAGCCATTTTGGTGTCACCAGTGTATCCGGACCTGAACTTAAGGCGGAGATTGATCTTAACGAGCCAGCCGATAGAGGCAAAATGTCCGCGGAACAGCTGGCGGTCGCAGTCAGTGTCGCGAAATCGCGCGGCAAGAAAATTGTGTTCACCAATGGTTGTTTTGACATTTTGCACGCGGGCCATGTCGACTACCTGTCAGAGGCAAAGCGTGAAGGTGATCGGCTTATTGTTGCTGTCAACTCTGATGAATCTGTGAATCGACTGAAGGGTGAAGGCAGACCCATCAATCCGCTGGATCGTCGAATGACAATGCTGGCCGGTCTTAGCTGCGTTGATTGGGTGGTTTCGTTTGACGGGGATACACCAGAAGAGCTGCTTCACAGGTTAACACCAGACGTCCTGGTGAAAGGCGGTGATTATTCTATCGATCAGGTTGTCGGCGCAGACATTGTTCGGGCAGCAGGTGGAGAAGTAAAAGTGCTTAGCCTGGTGGATGATTGTTCGACCAGCGCTCTGGTTGAAAAAATCAGGAATCTATAAGTCTATTCCAATTAATCAGAGCTTCCCTAAAGGCTCTCTAATGTCGCTGCCGCGATTTGAGCATTTTGGCGCAGATGTTCAGGGTTGATCGTACCCAGTACGGCGGAGTGAACCCCGGCACACGACAAGGCAAATCGCAGATTGTTGTCAGGCTCGCCAAGACCACTTTCCATGACCTTCTTCAGTAAAATACCTTTCTGCATCGCTCGTGCCTGGGCGATGACATCCAGCTGAGATTGATCGTTCGCATTGAGCGACACCATGACAACGTCGCTGACCTCCAGGGCTTTGAGCCCGCCTTCCGCTGTCTTTGTTGATATACCGATTAATCGAATATCGCCTCGGGTTTTCAGCCTTGCCAGCGTTTCCATCGCATCGGTGTGATCAAGGATTTCCAGATCGTCACCGTTGGAATGTAACAACACAATATCCAGATAGTCCGTCCCAAGATGCCTCAGGCTTCGGCTGACGCTTTGCTCTATGGCGTTTGCGGAAAAATCGAATAAAGAAGTGTTGTCTCTGTAGGTTTCGCCCGCCTTGGTGCACAGAACCCAGTCTTCTCGAGCGCCCGGCAGCAGTTTCCCCAGCCTCTGTTCGCTGCTGCCATAGGCAGGTGCGGTATCAATCAGGTTTACGCCGAGTTCTGACGCGGTTTCGAGCAACTTGACGATCTGCTGATCACTGGGTAGCGGAAATTTCTCGGGATACTTTACGTCGGTATTTCGCCCGAGCTTCACCGTGCCAAGTGAGATCGGAGCGACCATTAGATCGCTGCTACCGAGTCTTCTACGGTTGAGAATCACTTTGTCTCCCATGGTGGCAAACCCATCGCCGGTGGGGGAAGGTTAATCCCCCCTGTCTGAGGTGATGTGGGGCTATCAAGTTCAGATAGCACCATATCGCCCATCAGAGGCGCCAGAGTTAATTTGGTCGGCCAGCAGACCAGGGTGTTGTCATAACGCTGCACAAACGGTGTGTCAGGTCTCGATAATCCTTGTCGTCCTGCTTCGGCGCGATTAACCCGAACAGTTGAAAACCTGGCGTCATCAAGGTTTACCCACGGGATGATTGCCTGGAGCTCCTTTTTTGCGAATGCTATCTGTTCTGCCGTGGTCCTTGCGACGCCGGTTTCGGCGAGCAGGCCTCCCAGATACCAGGCTTTACCCTCTGCAAACGGATGCGTCGTAATAGTCATCCTGGGTTTGTCGATCGATTTCAATGCCACCGCGTGCGCATAGAGATCTGGTAGGGATTTCCCCCTGACTACGACCTGGTGAAGGGGTCTCAGCTGCATGGTCAAAGGAAGTCCCAGATCCTCAATAAGAGCGCCATTTCCTTGACCAGCGGCAAAGATGTAAGTGTGAGCTTTAATACGGCTTCCGTTGTCCAGAGCAATGTAATCAATGTGGCCAGCGTGATGCCGTATGACAGGATCTCCCTGAATGACATTGATGCCCTTGCTCGACAGGTGGTGCAATAACGAGTGAGTATCAACAACCAGATCCTGCAGGCGATACACCAGCCCATTGAAGGCGGAATTTTGGAACACCGGGGGGAAATCCTTTTTTGCAACAGGGGTCACCCGGCCTTCAATGGCTTTGCTGCCGAAAAATGCGGTAACTTTTGAGCTTAGCCTGGCATCAGAGAACATATAGTATTCCCTGGCAAGAATGTTGACACCAGCCAGGTCAAGACACCCCTCGCCTGTAAGGCAGGCCCGCCATCTTGCAGGCATATCAGCGATGGTCTCCGAAGCGTGATTGGTTAATCCCCTAAGGGCATACTTAATACCGCCATGAATCATGCCTTGAGACTTAAGCGATTGACCGCCGCCAATAGAGTCGTTCTCAATCAGTCCTGCGCAATAGCCTCTTTTTTGCAAAAGATTCAATAACCAGAGTCCGGCGATGCCTGCACCGATGATGGCGATGTCCAGTTGATGGTCAGGTTTGGTCACGAAAGTCCTGATTCGGGTGAAGATGACCAAGTATACAAGAAGCAACTGGCCCCAGAAGCAACCGCAGCATTGATGGCACAGCGATTGTGGCTTTGCATCTAAAGTCAGTTATTCTTCGGTTACTGTTTCGATTGTTGAACGCGATTTGTATCGTTTCATATACAACTGTTTTTTCTACCTGGCTATGCCCATCGTCGTTTTACGACTGTACTGGCGTTCAATAAAAGAACCGGGTTATCGACATGCGCTAAGCGAACGTTTTGGGTTTTTTCGGTCAAAGACGCCGGGAGAAGTTGTCTGGATTCACGCTGTCTCTGCCGGTGAAACAATAGCCGCGGTGCCCTTAATCAGGCGGCTGAAAGCGAGAGGATACAAGTGTCTCGTGACCAATATGACGCCTACCGGGCGCGAAAGAGTGCGGGTACTGCTGGGTGATGGCGTGGAAAATTGTTATGCGCCCTATGATCTACCTGGTTCTGTGAATCGGTTTCTGGAAAACAACAGTCCTCGAGCCCTGATCACTATTGATACTGAACTATGGCCCAACATTCTCAGCAGTTGTGAGCAAAAGGGTATCAAGACAATGGTGGTTAACGGCAGGATGTCAGCTCGATCCGCTGCCGGTTATGCCAGGATTGCGCGTCCGGTTGCATCGATGTTGCAGTCAATTAATCTATTGGCGGTTCAGACAGAACAGCATGCGATGCGGTTTGCTAGCCTTGGCGCAGACAAAAAGAATCTGAGGGTGACCGGCAGCATTAAGTTTGATGGTCAATATGCAGCTGGTCATGAAAACCGTTTGGCGGCGGCAAGAAGAATGGTTTGCGGTCGACCCGTACTCCTGGGTGCGAGCACTCATGAGGGTGAAGAGTCGGCCCTGCTGTCCCTGTTACCGGCGCTGGAAAGTGTGCTGCCAGGCGTTGTTTTGATTTTGGCGCCCCGCCATACTCATCGATGCGCTCAGGTGGAAAAGCTGTGCGAATCACTGGGTAGACCGGCGGTTAGATTCAGTAATATTTCAAGAAAACAAATAGAACCCCACCAACAGATTCTGATCCTGGATATCATGGGAGAAATGGAATCATTTTTCCCCGTTGCACGCCTGGCATTTATTGGCGGCAGCCTGGTGCCAGTAGGTGGCCACAATCTGCTGGAAGCGGTTCGAGCCGGCACTGCCGTCATTATGGGGCCTCACCTTGATAACATCGAAGACATAGCGCAACAATTTGTGGACCAGAACGCAATGAGTCTTGTGCAGAACGTGGATGAACTGCATGACGAGGTCATCGGATTTATGCGAGATGAGGGAAAGGTAAGGCGACTAGTGACAGCAGCGGACCGGGTCCTGGATGCCAATCGCGGTTCGCTCGACAGAGTTGAAACCCTGTTCGTTGAGCTGATGAACGACGATTAACGATTTTCCCGACGGGGTCTCCATCTACCCTTTTCAGGTAAATATCAAGAGGAGATCGTGATTTTCTTGGCGACTGTTTGTGGTAATCTTTTCGGAAATGGATGGGATTAAATCCCGGGTTATGACAAACAAGTACATCTACATTCCTGATCTTGCCAGAGATATGGCCATGTGCGATGCGAACTACATTCGTCTGCAGCAGCTATTCCCGGACATGGAATCTGAAGATGATGTCACGTTTGGGGTTCATACCAGGACCGATGAAGGCGTAACCGTCGCCCTACAGATTAAAGAACGCTGCCCTTTCACAACGATGGTGACAGTGAAAGTTTTTTCCGTTGAAGATAAGCCCTTCATTCGATGGCCGAATCTTGAACTAAGAATTTACCACGACGTGAAATCGGCTGAAGTCGTCCGGTTTGAACGCCATAGAAATTTTCGATTCCGATATCCAACACCCAACATCAATATGTTCCAACCAGACGAAAAATCGCAGATCAACCGGTTCCTCGGTGAACTGCTGACCTACTGCATCAAGTACGGCTATTCTCTGGAGCCCGTCGAACTTTCCTAAAAGATTTTGCAGAAATCTCGCGACAAATCCTTATAATTTAATCAGCGATCCCCCGCTGAATTACCTGTCAACAGGAGAACCAATCCGAGTTATGGAGCGAGATTCGCTCAGGTCCATTTCGCTGTACCATCTACAAGGGAACCTCTGATTAATAGGATATTTTCGTCAGAACAAGTGGTCCGGCACACCGGAAGAGGCGAGCGGAGTAAGATCACGACTCTGACGCAGTTATGGCGAGAATAGACATTAATCAGACGTTCCCCTAAAGATGGCGCTTTCTCTCCCTTTAAAATTTTACTGAATGCCGAACAATCAATGACAACTAGTTATAAAGCAGATTCCATCGAGGTCCTGAAAGGGCTCGATCCGGTTAGAAGAAGACCGGGCATGTACACAGATACCACTAGACCCAATCACCTTGCGCAGGAAGTGATCGACAACAGTGTCGATGAAGCCCTGGAGGGCCATGCGACAGAAATTCGGGTTACCCTGCGTAAAGATGGCTCGATGTCAGTGAGTGACGATGGCCGTGGTATGCCGGTTGATATCCACAAGAAAGAGAAAGTTTCTGGGGTGGAACTCATTCTTACCAGGCTGCACTCCGGCGCCAAATTCAATAGTGACCACTACAAATTCTCTGGTGGTCTTCACGGTGTCGGCGTTTCTGTCGTCAATGCGCTGTCGGAAACTTTTGAGGTTTTTATTAAACGCGATGGGAAACTGCATCACATGTCTTTCAAAGGTGGCAGGAAAGCCTCGAACCTCGTCGTCAAGGACAAAGTCGGGAAGAGAAACACAGGTACACTCATCAACTTTAAACCCGATGCGTCCTACTTTGATTCAGGCAAGTTCTCTGTCAGTAAACTGAAGCATCTGCTCAGGGCGAAAGCCGTACTGTGTCCCGGTTTGAAAGTCACTTTCTTTGATGAAACCACCTCTAAAAAGGAAGAGAAGCAGTTTGAATGGTTTTACGAACATGGCCTTGAAGATTATCTCAGCGCGGAGCTTGGGGGGCTCGAATTGCTTCCCTCGGAGCCTTTCACGGGGTCCATGGCAGGCCGAGAAGAAACCGCGGATTGGGCAGTACAGTGGCAAACGGAAAGTGGTGATTTAATCACCGAGAGTTACGTTAACCTGATACCCACGACCCAGGGTGGAACTCATGTGAATGGGCTTCGCGTGGGTTTATTGGAAGCGCTTCGTGAATTTTGCGATTTTCGAAACCTCGTTCCGAGGGGAATCAAGATAACCGCTGAGGATATCTGGGATAAGTGTAACTACGTCTTGTCAGCCAAGATGATGGAACCGCAGTTTTCCGGTCAGACGAAAGAACGACTTAGCTCACGACAGGCAGTTTCGTTTATTTCTGGTGTCGTTAAAGACAGTTTCTCGCTCTGGCTAAATCATCATATTGCCGAAGGTGAGGCCATTGCCGAACTCGCGATTAGTAGCGCCCAGGTCAGGTTACGAGCCGGTAAAAAAGTTGCCCGGAAGAAACTGACCAGCGGCCCGGCCTTGCCTGGAAAGCTGGCAGATTGTTCATGCAGTGATCAGATGAGGGGAGAACTATTTCTCGTTGAAGGTGATTCTGCCGGAGGCTCTGCCAAGCAGGCACGCGATAGAGAAACCCAGGCCATCATGCCGCTACGGGGCAAGATTCTGAATACCTGGGAAATTGACTCAAGTGAGATTCTGTCTTCGCAGGAAGTTCATGATATCTCCGTTGCCCTTGGTATAGATCCTGGGACGGACGATTTGAGTAATCTGCGTTATGGCAAAGTCTGCATACTGGCGGATGCAGATTCAGACGGATTGCACATTGCCAGTTTGCTCATAGCGCTTTTCGTACGTCACTTTTACGCGCTAGTTGAACAAGGCCATGTTTACGTTGCGATGCCTCCGCTGTACAGAATCGATGTGGGCAAGGAAGTGTTTTATGCGCTGGACGAAAGCGAGCGCGAGGGCTATCTGGATAGAATTGCCGCAGAAAAAATCCCTGGCAAGGTCGTTGTGCAACGGTTCAAGGGCCTTGGAGAAATGAACCCGATACAACTTCGTGAGACCGCTATGGCGCGGGATACACGCAGACTGGTCCAACTAAATGTCGGAACACCCAAAGCCGACAACGAATTGCTTGATATGTTGCTGTCGAAAAAGAGAGCACCAGATCGAAAAGCCTGGTTAGAAAAGAAAGGTGATTTAGCTGATATCGGCTAGGGAACCTAGCCCTAAGAGACCCCACATGCCTGAAACAACAATTGACGGTGATATCGAGAAGATGTCACTCCGTGAATACACGGAAAGTGCGTATCTGAACTACGCGATGTACGTCATTAACGATCGCGCCTTGCCGTTTATTGGAGATGGACTGAAACCGGTGCAGCGCCGGATCGTCTTTGCGATGAACGAATTGCGCCTGAGTGCTGATGCGAAGTACGTGAAGTCTGCAAGGACCATCGGAGATGTGATCGGCAAGTATCATCCTCATGGTGACGCTGCCTGCTACGAGGCCATGGTCTTGATGGCCCAGCCTTTTACCTATCGATATCCATTGGTTGACGGTCAGGGAAACTGGGGTTCCCAGGATGATCCAAAATCCTATGCAGCCATGCGGTATACAGAATCCAAACTTAATGCTTACACTCTGGTGCTGCTTGGCGAACTGAAACAGGGCACTGTCGACTGGACACCTAACTTCGATGGTTCCATTACCGAACCCATCAACCTGCCTGCCAGGGTACCCAACATACTGCTCAATGGTGGTAGTGGTATTGCCGTGGGGATGGCGACCGACATCCTTCCTCATAACCTGAACGAGGTGGTGAGTGCCTGTATTCGATTGATAGACAAGCCGAAATCGAATCTCCGGGACCTCATGGATCACATCAAGGGCCCGGATTTTCCGACGGGCGCTGAAATTATTTCCTCAAAGGACGAAATAACCCAAATATATGAAACCGGGAAAGGCAGTATTCGTGGCCGGGCAGTCTACACAACTGAAGATGGTGACGTCGTTATCACAGCGCTTCCGCATCAGGTGTCAGGGTCAAAAATACTTGAGCAAATTGCCGGTCAGATGCAGGCGAAGAAACTTCCCATGGTGGTAGATCTGCGTGACGAGTCTGACCATGAATGTCCGACGCGCATTGTCATAGTTCCCAAATCCAACCGGGTCAATATTGAGCAACTCATGGCGCATCTGTTTGCTACCACGGATCTTGAGCGAAGCTATCGCGTCAATTTCAACATGATCGGATTAGACGGCAAACCGAGGGTGCGTCCGCTGGTCGAGTTATTGACTGAGTGGCTGAAGTTCCGATCTAACACCGTACTGCGAAGATTGCAGTTTCGACTGGACAAAATTCTGGACAGATTACACATCCTCGAAGGTCTGATGATCGCCTATCTCAACATTGATGCGGTCATCAAGATTGTCAGGACAGAAGAGAAACCCAGACAAGCACTCATGAAGAAATTCAAGCTGTCAGAAATACAGGCAGATGCGATCCTTGACCTCCGACTGCGGCAGCTGGCCAGGTTAGAAGAAACCAGAATCCAGGGTGAGCAAGATGAGCTGGAGGCTGAAAGAGTTGATCTGGAAAAAACGATCAAGTCGAAAGCCAGACTAAAAACCCTCATCAAAAAGGAACTAATGGAAGACGCGGCTACCTATGGTGATGAACGCAAGTCGACTATCGTTACCAGGGATGAAGCCCAGGCTTTCGCGGAGAAGGACCTAATATCAACTGAACCCGTTACCGTCGTCCTGTCTGAGAAAGGCTGGGTTCGAGCGGCCAAAGGTCATGATGTTAATGCATTGGAACTGAGCTATCGATCTGGTGACGGCTTTCGGCAAGCACTTGCCGGACGATCAAACCAGGATGCCGTTTTTCTGGATTCTTCAGGTCGTGCCTATACGGCTGCTATGCATACACTTCCTTCAGCACGGGGTCAGGGTGAACCGTTAACCGGCCGATTCAATCCACCGCCGGAAGCTTTTTTTACGGGCGTTGCGCTAGGTGATAAGGATTCCAGGTTTGTCGTCTCCAGTGACGCGGGCTATGGTTTTATTGTGTCTCTTGGTGACATGGTGACCAAGAACAAGGCGGGCAAATCCTTGTTATCTGTTCCCAGGGGAGGGATCGTGAATCAACCTGCAGCTTTGACAGATGTAAAGCATGATTTCATCGCCGCGTTTAGCAATGAGGGAAGGCTGCTGATATTCCCGGTGGCGGATTTGCCCAGTCTGGCTCGCGGCAAGGGTGTGAAGATCATGAACATTCCCAAAGCGAGAGTAGAAGCCCGGGAAGAGTTTATGTCTTATGTTGTGGTGTTTTCTGAGGTTGATACGCTCATCGTTAGCTCCGGCAAAAGAACCTTAAGTCTGACTATCGATGATCTGGAGCATTATCGAGGAGAAAGAGCCCGCCGTGGCTTGAAGTTGCCGAGGGGATTCCAGAAAGTTGATGACGTAAGGGTTGAAAAAGGTGACAGTGGCGGGAACGTCTAGATTCGTAAATGCTCAATGGACGTTGACGATCAACTGATTCGCTTGTGAGTTCAGCAGTTCCTGATTCACTAGTCCGGAAATTGTTTGTAGATTCTGCGAATCAACCAATGAATGATGAAAGGACTGCAACTCAACTCGATTTTCGAGTAATCTGCCCGCCCCCGCTACAATCAAATCGCCTTCTGAAATAGATGCCAGATAGCTCGCGGCTTTTCTGATCTCGTCGGGTTCATCATCGAGCATATCCAGTGTCCCACCAAAGGTGATGTTGCCATCAACCTTGAGCGTTATTTGTTGGATGAGCAATCCCGTGCAGCTAGCCATGAACATCGCATCGGGCAATTCGAAATGAATGACAAGTTCTTCAGCCGTTGTCTGCTCGATAATCCCGCCGTACAACTTTGCAGCCTGATAGAATTTGTCAAAATGCAGGGCCATGTGCCGGGAAGGGCGAATTCTAACAACTAAAATACATCCCTCGTAGTTGCCAGGTAGCGCCTTGTCAGGTCGGACTAAGGATTCGTCTTCGATCGGCGGCCGTTTTTGATCCGCAATCCAGCGCAGGAGAAAGGGGGTGCCACGTATGAGTCCAATGAGGTAGGCAACCGCTGCCAGCAATATTATCGCAAGTGGCACAGCTAAATCCCGGCGCGCCGGGGCAACGGAAACTCTGACGAAACCGATCATCGAATCCTGAAAAGTGATTTCAGCGCTATAGGATTCATTGTTTCGAATTTCTTTGCCGCTCTGTGCAATCAGTTGATTGTGGTCGTCGTAAATGGCGACGAATTGGATGGGCTCGTCGGTTGTTAATCTTGTGACGAGGACATTTAGCGAAAGGATGTCTCGATCTATTACCTGTTGCGCGAGATTCTTCGCAAGCTGGCTGGCTGTAGACTGGCCGTAGAGTTGTTGTTCCTGGCTGACCAGCCCCTGTGAATATCGATACATGATACCAAACACCATGATGCCGACAATCAGGGGAACGGCAACGAGTATCGAGAACAGTCTTCGGCGTGCTACTCGTTTATCCTCTATCATCATGGAAGAGCTAAGGAAGCTCTGAGTAATTGTATTTTTTCGTGAGGACAAGGCGAACTCGCACGGAGAATGATTACGGGTTCAACGCAGTCATCGCGGAAAAAGTGATGCGGCACACCGACTTTAATCAGAGGTTACCTGAATGGAAATCGGTGGAGAGTATAACGGATAACATTGCGACCCGGGATGATTACCGGATAATACGCGGAGCTCCCGGAAATGAAAAATGACTGAACTGGTTTTAATCAGTGTGTCTGGTGAAGACAAGCCAGGTATTACTGCTACCATTACAAAATTGTTAGGTGATTTTGACGTTGATATTCTCGATGTTGGACAATCCGTTATCCACAACCATTTGTCTCTTGGCATTTTGGCCAATGTCCAGGGATCATTGGAAGATCTATACAAAGCCCTGCAGCTTGAATCCCGCCAGTTTGATATCCAGATTAAATACTCTCCTGTCACTGAAGAAAGTTATGAGCAATGGGTGGGCCTACAGGGGGCATCCAGGTACATACTTACGCTGCTAGCCAGACGGATCAAGGCATCACATCTATCAGCAGTGTCCCAGGTCATCACAAGCAATGCGCTCAATATCGATAACATCACTCGCTTATCAGGTCGGGTTCCTCTTCGAGATGATAATAAATTGTCTAAAGCGTGCGTAGAGTTTTCTCTCAGAGGGAAACCGAGCGAATCTTTTCGTCAACAACTGCTGGTATTGTGTGCAGACTTGGATATAGATGTGGCAGTTCAAGAGGACGGGATTTATAGAAGAAATCGTCGATTGATTGCGTTCGATATGGATTCTACCCTCATTAAGACAGAAGTTATTGATGAATTGGCAGCGGAAGCAGGGGTTGGTGATGAAGTTTCCCAGATAACGGCGCGCGCCATGGCCGGTGAGCTGGATTTCCGGGCAAGCCTCATAAATCGTGTCAGCTTGCTCAAAGGATTGCCCGAAAGCGCACTGAAATCAGTCGCCAGCCGATTGCCAATGATGGAAGGGGCTGAGCATTTGTTTGAGACTCTCAATCATCTGGGTTACAAAACTGCGATCCTGTCAGGTGGTTTTACCTATTTTGGTGAAGTCCTGCAGGCGAAACTGAATATCGACTATATGTATGCCAATACGCTTGAGATTAAGAACGGTCAATTGACGGGCAAAGTGCTGCAGCCGATTGTGGATGCAGAACAAAAAGCGATACTCCTGCGTGAACTGGCCATTAAAGAAGGGATCTCGCTACAGCAAACTATTGCTGTTGGAGATGGTGCCAATGACCTGGCAATGCTAGATGTTGCAGGATTAGGTATCGCGTTTCATGCAAAACCGCTGGTGCGAGAGAGTGCCGGGCATTCGATTTCGAATCTGGGATTGGACAGCCTGCTTTACCTGATGGGTATTCGCGATCGAGATGCAGAATTACAACGCCAGGCAGCGTCTGATTAATCAGAGATTTCCTGAGCTACAGGTCCTCTGATGAAAAGTCGTAGTCGAGATCTTCCAAAGGTTCGGAAATGTAGTTGCCCTGAATAAAGTCGATACCAGTCATGAACAGGGTGGGTAGAATTGCCGGATTCTCGACACCGGAGATCGCGGTCAGTACACCAGCTGCTTGTAGTGACTGGACTATTTCAATCAACTCTGCCTGTTTTTCCTCATCACCCTCGATCTTATTGGAGAAGGAACTGTCTAGTTTTATAAAATCGGGTGTCAGGTGTTTCAACAGATTGAGCGGATTAAGCGAGCAACCATAGTGATTGATAGAAGACTTCATATGAAGCGCTTGTACGTCCTTGGTGAACTTCGCAGCCTGCTTAATATATGAAGTTGCGTCGTTCTCGTGAATTTGCAGTATGACGGCATCACTGGGTAAACGTGCGGCTTTAAGATTGACGGTCATCCACGGTAAAAAATCTTCATCCACAATAGATTTGTGAGTGATATTAATAAACAGTCTGCCCTTGCCGCCCGCTTCTCGCTGCTCGGATAATTTTTTTACCGCCTGCATAACAACCCAACGATCTATTTGTTCCAACAGACCGGCATTTTCTGCGGGACCCAGAAACTGTCCGGGCAGTAATACATTGCCTTCTGCGTACGGTAATCGAAGGAGTACTTCAAATTGTTCGTCGTCGTCACCGTGCAAGCTGACGATCGGCTGATAGTTTAGTATGAATGTGTTCTGCTCGAGGGCGTGGGTAATAAGGTCTTTCAGGGCATCGGCAGAGACAGATTTTCCCTCTTCCCCGACAGTAATCTTCGCCGGTTCGTAGAAGCTGATAGCATTACCTTCTTCCAGGTTATCAGCGGCCTTGTGGGCCCGGGAGATCGCTTCTTCAGCTGTTGACGTGTTTTCCGCAATGATTGACATACCAATACTGACAGTCATCTGGTAGGTCTTTCCAGATACTTCCGACAGATGTTCTTCGACTTTTGAGCGGATTTCCTCGGCCAGGGATTTTGCTTGTTCTATATCGCCTCCGTCTAATAAAAGCGAGAAAACATCATCACCAAATCGCGCCATCAGATGTTCGTCGGGCACAATACCGCGAATTAAAGTCGCCATGTCACCGAGCACCAGATCAGCATTTGATATTCCCGCATCGGACCTGATCCTGGGGAAGTGATCGATGGAAATGTAGTAAACCGTAGATGACTGTTTACCCAGATTGGCGTTGTCCACTGCATATTCAAGTTGCTCAACGTAATAGTGTCGATTGAAGAGACCGGTGAGAATATCCTGACTGGATATTTCCTTAATGCGATCTTCAAGTTGCGAATCGTCGACCAGTGTTTTGAAAATAATCTGGATGCAGGGTTCGTCATCATTGTCCAGCGCGACATCCGCTGCACCTGCTTTTAGTCCTTTGGTAATGGATGCTGGATCTCGATTATCGGCAAGAAAAATAACCGGGATATCCTTATTAAGTGTCTGGAGCTGGGATATCAGCGC
>Ga0066376_10000402_pt1 | contig 39852 bp, 34 predicted proteins | sample Knorr_S15_td_Bot_FD_77009 | JGI IMG/M metagenome (GOLD analysis project Ga0066376, IMG submission 77009) | Marine microbial communities from Southern Atlantic Ocean transect - Knorr_S15_td_Bottom_ad_5009_LV_A | ecosystem: Environmental > Aquatic > Marine > Oceanic | place: Southern Atlantic... | reverse complement strand
TGTAGACAGTAAATTATATGCGTTAGATGTAGACGCGCTTTCACCTACCATAAATCGCCGAGCGATAAACAGTGCCTTAAAAGATGATGAAGCGCTAAATGCGACCTTCATTGGGCAAGAGCGAGCGCGTGAAGCACTTACGTTTGGGTTAGGTATTAACACCAAAGGCTACAATCTTTACGTGATGGGTGAGCCTGCTACGGGGCGCTTCACTCTAGTGAAGGATTACATTGAACGCCAAGTTGCCCAGCTACCAGCGCCTGATGATTGTTGTTATATCAACAATTTTGACGAAGAGCGCGAACCTGTTGCGCTAAAATTTCCTCCCGGTGGTGGAAAAGCATTCCACAAGGACATGGCTGCGCTTATCGACGATGTCTTAGACTCACTGCCCATTGCCTTTGATAACCCGGGATATCAGCGCCGTCGCGCGTCAATTTCCAGAGAGTTCGAGCAAAAGTACGATGCGGCTATCGATGCGGTAGAGCGTTACGCACAAGCGAATGATGTTGCGCTGTACGAAGAGGGTGGCTCTATTACGTTTTCACCTATCGTTAACGGCAAGCCAATAAGTGACACAGAGTTTGCGTCATTAACTGACGCACAACGGGAAGGGTTTTATACTCTTATTGACGAACTAGAAAATAGGTTAAGCGAAGGTCTGTTAAGCCTGCCTACGTGGAAACGCGAAAACTCTGAGCGTCTGCGTGAGCTTGACAAAAAGACCGCAGAGCAGGGGATTAAGCCGCTGCTAAAAGTGCTTGAGCACAAATACGCGTCTGAGCTAGGGGTAATGAAGTACCTCAAGCAGCTTAAAACTGCATTGGTCAATGCTATCTTAGTCATTCACAGTGAAGAGCAGAAAGAAGAGAAGAGTGATGACTTCGACAAGAAGATATTTTTAGAAGAGCAATTTCTTCCTAACGTTTTGGTGTCGAATAAACTCGATGACGCAGCCCCTGTTATTTATGAGCCGAACCCTACTTATCAAAATTTGTTTGGCAAAATAGAGTACACCAACATTCACGGCAGCGTGTTTACCAACTATCGCATGATTCAGCCCGGTGCGCTCCATCGTGCAAATGGCGGTTATTTGTTGTTGGATGTCGACCAACTTATTGAACAACCTTTCGTGTGGGATACTCTTAAGCTTGCCATCAAGTCACAGCGCTTGCGCATGGACTTACCTCAGCAAGATGTGGGTATGGTGAACAACATTACGCTCAATCCACAGCCCATCGACTTAAATGTGAAAATCGTTCTGTTAGGCTCGCGTGATTTATACTACACGCTGCAAGATTACGATGACGAGTTTGATGAACTGTTTAGAGTGTTAGTGGATTTTGATTTGGAAATTCCCGTCACCAGACAAGCGCTTTTTGATTTCGTGGGCAAAGTACGTGCGCATCTTATTCAGTTAGGACTTAAAGGCATTACCGCTAACGCGATGTGCAGGCTAGTTGAGTATTCGTTAAGAATGGCTGAGCACAAAGAAAAGCTATCTGCGCACTTTGCTGAAGTTATCGAGCTAGTTAACGAAGCCTATTATTTCTGTCAGAAATCTAATGCTGACACGCTAGAATTTGATCATTTAAAAACAGCATTAAGTGCCAAGAAGCGTCGCACCGGCCGCGTCAGTCAAACACTATTAAACGATATTAAAGAAGGGCACGTACTTATTGCCACTGAAGGAAAAGCGGTAGGCAAAGTAAATGGATTAACAGTATTGGATATTGGTGACACCGCATTTGGTACGCCTGCACGCATTACGTCTACTGTGTTTGCTGGGGCAAGCGGTGTTGTTGATATTGAGCGTGAGGTAGAGCTTGGACAGCCTATTCACTCAAAGGGCGTTATGTTGCTAAACGGCTACTTGGGCAACAAGTATGCCCAGCATTTCCCGTTAACCCTATCGGCAAATATAGCGCTAGAGCAGTCATACGGACATATTGATGGCGATAGTGCATCCCTTGGTGAACTGGTTGCGCTTATCTCTGCGTTGACTGAAATCCCTTGCTTACAAACCTTGGCTATCACGGGTTCTATAAATCAGTATGGTGAAGTGCAAGCGGTTGGCGGTGTGAACGAAAAGATAGAAGGCTTTTTCGACTTGTGTCAACACCGTGGCCTCACCGGCACGCAGGGCGTGATTATTCCTAAATCAAATGCGATTAATTTGGTATTAGACGCCACTGTTATCGATGCTGTGAAAAAAGGGCTGTTCCATATTTACACTGTAGAGACCGTTGATGACGCGCTATCTATTTTGATGGAGCAGGAAGCGGGTAAAATAAGCAGTAAAGGTCGTTACCCTAAAAATTCAATCAATTACCATGCCGTGAATCGTTTATACAATATTGCGCTTATTGTTAATGGTGGCGACGGCGAATAGATAAAAACGAAGCGCGTACTTGCAGTGTCGAGACGCGCTTCTTGATTTTTGCATTAATCTTGGTTGATGCGCTAATAAAGATGCGCTTTTTCAGTAGAACGTGCACACAGCCACTCAATGCTAAACGCAAGTATCAGAGCGCGCTAATCGCGGGTGCTGATGACCAGAGTTTCTGAAATTTTATCTTGGATAGCTTGTCGGTTAGGATCCCAGTAAATTTGCACAAATCCTAACAAGCCAGTTGCTAAACCCGCACCATAACCGCCATAACGACCAAAGCTCTCCCATAGCGACAGTCCAGAACCATCGAGTTTGAGTACTTGTATATTTAGCAGTCGTTTACCTGGAGTTTTTCCGTTAAACCAAGCGGTAAACACGCTGTAATAAAGCGCGGCCCAACCAAAGCCTAAGCCAAGCTCAGTAATTAACCCTTTGATTCACGCGACAATGCTGTACGTGTTTGCTGAGGGCTCTGAAGTTGCGTCATCGAAATCTGCTAGGTCACTTTCAATATCTTCAGCTTCCTGTCGGCCATTTTCATGCACACCTTTATTTTGAGCTTGCTCATTTACTCCAATATCATCATTCGCACCATTTTTCTCACCTGGGCGATTAGGCGAGTCGATCACGTTGCTGACAGTTGCATCGTCACGAAAGTAATTAGCCTCATTGGCAGCATCTAACGTAAGCAACACTGTCCAAAAGAGCATGAACGCTCCACCTATTCGAAGAAATGAACGCGTCGTTTTTTTATGGCTTTGATTGGCTACGTTGCGGCTAGCTTTATAAAACGTCACTGTAGCAATAATCGCCAAAAACAGTGCATCCAGTGAGCTCAAAATGGCGACAAATAGTAGGTCAATACACTGAGCCAACCCTCGTTGAAAAGGTGTAGCCAGACGCTTGCCCAACAGCGAGCTAGCCACGCCAAACGCATAGGGCGTGACTATATCCTTTGTTTCAACGGTTTCTAATTTATCTGCAGTATTATTTTCGACATCACTACTAATAGGTGGCGTATCAATATGTTGATGAGGGTGAGACATTTGCCGTCCACTGTGCTTAACCTAATTCCATAACACTACTTTACACAGTAAGGCGTATTATTTTAACTCTTTTATCTGAAGGGTAAGCACCTCACAAATACGCATGCAAGATACAGTGTAATGTCTTCAATAGTCGGAATATTTTTCTTTTTAGCAAATAGATAATTTAAGTGTATTTCACTTAAGTTATTGATTTATATGTGCGGCATTGGGTTTGCATCAGAGATTATCGAATGGATAACAATGATGCCTTTAAGGAGGTTACGATGTTTAACTCAAAACGAACGATTACAGCAACTCTGGTTTCAGTCGCTATGATGGGCTCATCTGCTATGGCACAAGCTAACGTTGACGAGATGAAAACTGCGCAAATGCAAGCAGCTTCAGCGTCAGTGCAACCTGAGTCCAGAACATCTGAGTCTGGTGATACGTGGATTACGTTGACCGGTGAGGTGTCTGCTGTAGATTCAAAATTCTTTACATTAGATTACGGTGACGGGAATATCTTTGTTGAGTTAAGAGACACCGACCTTGACAGTAATGCCTATGCAAAAATGAAAGGCGAAGAAGTCATGGTAACGGCGCGTCTTGATGATGGCATGTTTTCGAGCGAAAGGTTAGTTGCTCAGAGTGTGATTGTTGATGGTATGGATACTGTGTATTTAGCTGAGTCGGTTAATAAGGCTTCGGCAGATCTTTATTTAAGTACAGCAAGTAACATTGAGTTTGACGATGAAGAAATGGTGCTTGTAGGTACCGTCAAATCAATTGGCAAAGAAGCGTTACAAATTGACGTGGGCGATACCACCCTCACGGTAGAGCTTGATGAGTTAGAGGACGCACCTGTGGATGCGGATGGTTACCTAACGCTAATGAAAGGCGAGCGCGTACGCATAACCGGCGAACTAGAAGACGATTTCTTTAATCGTTTCACCGTAGAAGCTGATACGCTAATCAAAATGAAAAGTTAACTATTACTGATAGATAACGCTTTAAAAAAACCGCCGAAATGAAGTGACCCCCATTAGTTGGACATTCCAATTATTGGGGGTCACTTCAGAAAGGCGGTTTTTTTAATTAAAGCATTAATGTACTTAATCACTACTTTGGAGGCATGCGCAGCCCGCCGTCTAAGCGGATTGTCTCACCATTTAGGTAGCTATTGTTCGCCATATGGATAACCAACTTAGCAAATTCTTCTGGTAGCCCAAGGCGCTTAGGAAACTGAACGTTAGCAGAAAGGGCGTCTTGCACTTTTTTTGGCATAGCAAGTAGCATTGGCGTGCCCATTACACCCGGCGCAATGGTGTTAACACGAATACCCAACGGGGCTAAGTCTCGAGCCATTGGAAGGGTTAGGCCGATAATACCACCTTTACTCGCGGCATAAGCGGTTTGCCCTATTTGACCTTCGTAACCAGCAACTGAAGCAGTGTTTACGATAAGACCGCGTTCGCCTTCCTCGTTAACTGGCGATTGCTTTGCCATCGTTGCTGCAACTAAGCGAGAAACATTAAAGCTTCCTACTAAGTTAATATCGATAGTTTTCTGGAAGTCACCCAACGGCGCCGGATTGCCTTCTTTGTCAAGCAGTCGCTTAGCTGGGGCGATGCCTGCACAGTTAACCACTAAAGAAATGGCGCCAAACCTTTCGGTTGTCGCGTCTATAGCTGCTTGAACAGAAGCTTCATCGCGTACATCGACTTTGGTGAAAAGTGTGTTGTTATTGCCCAATTCTTCTACGCGCTGTGCGCCAAGCTCTTCATTTAAGTCGAAAAGGCTGACGTTAGCACCTGCATCTCGAAGTGCGATAGCAGTGGCATGACCAAGTCCGGAGCAACCGCCAGTAACAATGGCAGTAAGATTATTTAGCGTCATAGATTTCCCTTAAACCCTAGTTTTTCACTATTATTAACGTGATGTTAACGGGAAGTAAGAAGAAAAACTACGGTGCCGACGGGGATCGGCACCTTATATTCAGCTATTTTGGCAACTGAATTTTACAGTCTTCGCTCTGACGGTAAATAATTAGCGTGTGGCCGATTACCTGTAGCTTAACTGAGTTTGTTTCACGAACAATGGCATCCATGATTAGCGCTTTTTCTTCGCGATCGTCTGTTGGCACCTTAACTTTAATTAATTCGTGATAGCTAAGGGCGTTGTCAATTTCGGCAACCACACCTTCTGTCAGGCCGTTCCCACCTAGCTGCACAACAGGTTTTAAAGGGTGTGCAAGGCCTTTTAGGAATTGTTTCTGTTTATTTGAAAGTTTCATGAAGTAATATTTCTTACAATTAATCTGTTAGTTTATGCTTGAAATAACGTATTCTAACGCCATCTTCTCTACAATCCTAATGACATTGTATTGGAATGACAAAAAAGAAACACTCCGCCAGCAGTAAACGCTGGCTACAAGAACACGTTAACGACCATTATGTGCAAAAAGCAAATAAGGAAGGTTGGCGCTCGCGAGCTATCTATAAACTGGAAGAAATTCAGAAAAAAGATAAGCTTATTAAACCAGGAATGACACTTGTAGACCTTGGTGCTGCACCGGGGGGCTGGTCACAGCTAGCCGCACAGCTCGTTGGCGACAATGGTCAAGTTATCGCGTGCGATATTTTGCCCATGGACCCAATCGTGGGCGTAGACTTTTTACAAGGTGATTTCAGAGAGGACGCTGTTCTCGACGCACTATTGAACAGAATCGGTGGGAACACCGTAGATATTGTGTTGTCTGATATGGCACCGAACCTTGCAGGTAACGCGTCGGTTGACCAATCTCGCTCTATGTACCTTTGCGAACTAGCGCTTGATATGTGTCACCAAGTGTTAAAGCCTGGTGGTTTGTTTGTCATAAAGGTGTTCCAAGGTGAGGGGTTTGTTGAGTTCATGAACGCACTTAAACAATCTTTCACAACCATAAAGACGCGTAAGCCTGACTCGTCCAGATCACGTTCGCGAGAGGTGTATTTGGTGGCTTGTGGGTATAAAGTGTAGTACGCTTTGAGATAAGCGGTTTTCGTTGCGAGTTGTGTCGTTTATTCAATAAACAACTTGTTGAATATACAAGCAATTCGGGTTTATAGAGGTTAGTAGCATTGAGCGATATGGCAAAAAATTTAATCTTATGGTTAGTCATCGCCGTTGTTTTAATGTCGGTTTTTCAGAGCTTTTCACCGAGTGAATCGTCTCGTTCGCAAACTGACTACACAACGTTTTTGAGAGAAGCAGAACAGGGAAATATTCGAGAAGTTCGCATCAATAATAGTGGCGAAATTCGAGGTACTAAGCGTTCAGGCGAAACTTTCCAAACATTCGTACCTTACTTCGATGACAAGTTAGTATCTGACTTGGTTAAGAACGACGTAAGAGTGTACGGTGAACCACCAGAAGAGCAGTCTCTTCTGACGTCTATTTTCATTTCATGGTTCCCCATGTTACTGCTTATTGGTGTATGGATTTTCTTCATGCGTCAAATGCAGGGTGGCGGCGGCCGTGGCGCTATGTCATTCGGTAAAAGCAAAGCTCGCTTGCTTGGTGAAGACCAAATTAAGACAACATTTGCTGACGTAGCAGGCTGTGACGAAGCGAAAGAAGATGTATCTGAATTGGTAGACTTCCTGCGCGACCCGTCTAAGTTCCAAAAGCTAGGCGGTAAAATTCCGAAGGGCGTACTTATGGTAGGTCCTCCTGGTACAGGTAAAACGTTGCTTGCAAAAGCCATTGCCGGTGAAGCGAAAGTACCATTCTTTACGATCTCTGGTTCTGATTTCGTTGAAATGTTCGTGGGTGTAGGTGCATCTCGTGTGCGTGACATGTTTGAGCAAGCGAAAAAAGCGGCGCCTTGTATCATCTTTATCGATGAAATCGATGCGGTAGGCCGTCAACGTGGTGCCGGTCTAGGTGGTGGTCACGACGAACGTGAGCAAACCCTTAACCAGATGCTTGTTGAAATGGACGGCTTTGAAGGTCATGAAGGTATTATCGTTATTGCGGCAACTAACCGTCCTGACGTACTAGACCCTGCGCTTCTTCGTCCGGGTCGTTTTGACCGTCAAGTAGTGGTTGGTCTTCCTGACATCCGCGGCCGTGAACAAATTCTTAAAGTTCATATTCGCAAAGTGCCAGTGGCTGATAACGTAGAGCCGTCAGTTATTGCTCGTGGTACACCAGGCTTCTCAGGTGCTGACCTTGCTAATCTAGTAAACGAAGCTGCATTGTTCGCTGCTCGCGGCAACAAGCGCCTTGTTTCTATGGAAGAGTTTGAGAAAGCGAAAGACAAAATCATGATGGGCTCTGAGCGTAAGTCTATGGTGATGTCTGAGCCTGAAAAAGAAATGACAGCGTATCACGAAGCGGGTCACGCTATCGTAGGTCGCTTAGTGCCAGAGCACGATCCGGTATACAAAGTGTCAATCATTCCACGCGGTCGCGCGCTGGGTGTGACCATGTACTTACCAGAGCAAGACCGAGTGAGCCACTCTAAACAGCACTTAGAAAGTATGATTTCTAGCTTGTTTGGTGGGCGTATTGCTGAAGCCATTATTTATGGTGACGACAAAGTAACCACGGGTGCATCTAATGACATCGAACGCGCAACTGAAATTGCACGTAAGATGGTGACCCAATGGGGCTTGTCGAGCAAAATGGGCCCAATGCTTTACGCTGAAGACGAGGGTGAAGTGTTCCTAGGCAAGTCTATGTCTAAGGCAACAAATATGTCTGATGACACAGCACGTGCCATTGATGCGGAAATTAAGTCACTGATTGACCGCAACTACGAGCGCGCTCAAAAGATCCTTGAAGACAACATCGATATTTTACATTCAATGAAAGACGCACTGATGAAGTACGAAACCATTGATGCTAAGCAAATTGATGATCTGATGAACCGTACTGACGTTCGTCCTCCTGCTGACTGGGATGACAGCAAGCCATCGGGTGGCGATAAGCCAAGTGGTGGTGCGCCGGTTCGTGAAGGTGAAATTAAAAATGACGGTGTAGACAAACCGTCGGTAGGTAAGCCGGGCGATATTCCAAGCTAACCTTCTACATCCATTGAAAAACGCCAGTTTAACTGGCGTTTTTTGTTAGAGCAGTTTGATTTTAATCTAGATGTTAGTTTACGGGTTTAGGTACGTTTTATTACTAATCCAGCGGGTTAAAATCAGTTTGCTTTATAGCTTCATTTCTCAACATATTTTCTGTCTAAGAAATACGGTAATTTCAAAACAAAGATAATGCAGGTAATTCATGCAGTTTGGTAAGTACTTCATAGATCTGTCACAGCCTCAGGTAATGGGCATTTTAAATGTTACGCCTGATTCATTTTCTGACGGCGGCAAGCACACAAATGTATCTCAAGCTCTTGACCATGCGCTTCGTATGATTGAAGAAGGGGCAACTTTTATTGATATAGGTGGTGAATCGACAAGGCCAGGCGCGCCCGACGTATCGCTGCAGGAAGAGCTTGATCGCACAATACCCGTTATTGAAGCCGTAGCTAAAAATACCTCATGTGTTATTTCTATTGATACCAGCAAGGCCGACGTTATGCGGGAAGCGGTGAAAGCCGGCGCGGGGCTAATCAACGATGTACGCGCTTTACAAGAGCCTGGTGCATTGCAAGTAGCAGCTGAAGCACAAGTACCTGTTTGTTTAATGCATATGCAGGGGCAACCCAGAACCATGCAGCAAAGCCCTGAGTATGATGATGTAGTGAATGATGTGGGTCAGTTTCTACTCGCGCGTACCAAAGTGTGTGAAGAAGCGGGCATCGCTAAAGACAAGATTTTGTTCGACCCTGGCTACGGTTTCGGAAAGTCACTGGAACACAATTATACGCTGGTGAAACACTTGCCATCGCTTATGAAGCTGGGTTACCCAGTGTTAGTAGGCATGTCTCGCAAGTCGATGATTGGCAATTTGCTAAATAGAAAAGTGGATGAGCGCTTGGCGGGAAGCATAAGCCTCGCTACAATTGTCGCCCAAATGGGCGCACATATAATTCGCGTTCACGACGTGAAAGAAACAGCTGATGCTGTCAATATCGTGAAAATGCTGAATTCAGTAAAATAAGGAATAATAATGACGCAGCGCAAATATTTCGGCACCGACGGTATCCGCGGAAAAGTAGGCGAGAGCAATATCAACCCAGAGTTTGTTACAAAACTCGGGTGGGCAGCAGGTAAGGTCCTTGCCGGACGAGGGACGAACAAAGTACTTATTGGTAAAGACACGCGTATTTCTGGCTACATGCTAGAGTCGTCTTTAGAGGCGGGTTTATCAGCTGCTGGTATCAATATCGGCTTGCTAGGCCCCATGCCAACGCCAGCCATTGCTTATCTCACCAAAACATTTCGCTCAGAAGCAGGGATAGTGATTAGTGCGTCACATAATCCGTTTTATGACAACGGCATTAAATTTTTCTCAGCGCAAGGCTTTAAGCTTGATGATGATATCGAATTAGCGATTGAAGATATGCTTGAGCGTCCAATGACATGTGTGGCATCTGATAAGCTGGGTAAGGCCACGCGTATAAACGACGCTGCGGGTCGTTATATTGAGTTTTGTAAGGGGACATTCCCTTCAGAATTATCGCTGACAGATCTTAAAATTGTTGTGGACTGCGCACATGGCGCAACGTATCACATTGCCCCCAATGTATTGAGAGAGTTAGGTGCTACGGTTATCGAACTTGGTACAGCGCCTAACGGCTTAAACATTAACGACGGTGTGGGCGCAACCTCAATGGATGCGATTGTTGAAAAGGTTAAGGAGACCGGTGCTGATCTTGGCTTTGCCCTAGACGGCGATGGCGATCGCATTATGATGGTAGACCATCTTGGTAATGTGCTTGATGGTGACCAGATTGTTTACATCATTGCCCGCGACGCGCTTAAGAACGGCAAAATGCAGGGTGGCGTCGTTGGCACGTTGATGAGCAATTTAGGCCTTGAAAATGCGTTGTCAAAGCTTGGTGTTCCCTTCGCAAGAAGTAATGTTGGCGACCGTTATGTGATGGAGCTGCTACAGCAAAAAGGCTGGTCTATTGGCGGTGAAAACTCGGGTCATGTTCTCAATCTTAATATGAGCTCTACGGGTGACGGTATTGTAGCTGGGCTTCAAGTGCTTGCCGCAATGCTTCGTTCGCACATGGACTTACACGACTTAGCAAGTGGGTTTGAAATGTATCCGCAAACGCTAGTTAACGTGAGGTACGCTAACCAAGAAGTGGATTATTTAGCACACAGCAATGTACAAAATGCTAAGAAAGAGGCTGAGTCTGCGTTAGGTAAAACGGGCAGGGTACTTCTACGTAAAAGTGGTACTGAGCCGTTAATTCGTGTGATGGTTGAGTCGAATGACGAAAGCCAATCTCACAAATGGGCAGAGCATATTGCTGAAACTGTTCGTAATCTCGCCAATTAGTTGGCGTAGCAGGAAATTTTGCTTTTTGTGCTTGTATCTTCTCAATTAAATAGTTAATATCACGCCCGCTTTGAAGACAGGGCTAAGGTCTGCGTTGTGAGTAAAAATCTTAGAAAGCCATTCGTGGCTGGCAACTGGAAAATGAACGGAAATTTGGCATTAGTTGCTGAATTTAATCAAAAACTGGCGAATGTAAAAGCTGATTCGGAAATCGTAATTTGCGCTCCTTCACTTCTTTTACACGCATTTGAACCCCATTCGTTTGCCATTGGTGCTCAAAACGTAAGTCATCTTAATAACGGCGCTCACACTGGTGAGTTGTCAGTTGAAATGCTTAAAGAAGCAGGTTGTGGTTACGCAATTGTTGGGCATTCAGAAAGACGAGAAGACCAAGGCGAGTCAAGCGAACTTGTTGCATTAAAGGCAAAGCAATGTGTTTCTTCAGGTGTCGTACCCATCATTTGTGTAGGTGAGCCACTTGAAGTGAGAGAAGCAGGTGATGTTGAATCGTTTGTTGGCGAGCAACTAGATGCACTAGTTAGCGCCATGTCGGTAGACGAACTCAGCAAAACTGTTATTGCATACGAGCCGATTTGGGCAATTGGTACTGGTAAAACAGCCAGCCCTGAGCAAGCACAAGAAGTACACGAATTTATTCGCGGCTACTTTAATAAAGTAGACGCACAATTGGCTCAAGGCCTTCGTATTTTGTACGGTGGTAGTGTTAAGCCAGATAATGCTGAAACCCTATTTGCACAGAAAGATGTAGATGGCGGTTTAATTGGCGGAGCCAGTTTAAAAGCTGAAGATTTTATTTCAATTTGCCAAGCGGCAAACTGACGAGGTATTTATGATTTACGAAGTGCTATTAGTAGCATACCTAATTGTAGCGCTATTACTTATTGGATTTGTATTGATCCAACAAGGTAAAGGTGCAGATATGGGCGCTTCATTTGGCTCAGGCGGTTCAAACACTGTTTTCGGTTCATCAGGTTCAGGTAACTTCATGACTCGTACGACCGCTATATTAGCAGGCTTGTTCTTCTTAATTAGCCTTTCTTTGGGTGCAATGACTGCAAACCGTGAAAGCGCAGAAGATGAGTGGAACAACCTAGAAGTTCCAGCGACAGTAGAAGAGCCAGTAGAGCTACCAGCTGATCAAGACGTACCAGTTATTGAAGATGCAGCTCAAAGTGATGTTCCTGTTGTTGAAAGCGATGTGACAGACGTACCAAAGTCTGACGACGCTGAAGGTTCAAACTAAAAAGTTTTCGCGGAAGTGGTGGAATTGGTAGACACGCCATCTTGAGGGGGTGGTGAGCATAGCTCGTGCGGGTTCAAGTCCCGCTTTCCGCACCAAATAAATGTAAAGGCCAGCGCAATGCTGGCCTTTTCTGTTTTTACACCGTGAAATTCTTGTTAAGGTGACCCTGTACGCTCACTTTTAACTGGCCTTGTTAATTGTAACAAAGCGTTAAAATCTAAAATTTACAGGATGTTATGTCTGTTCCTATTTTTATTATTCAGCTATGCTTTTCAATACTTAGTCATACTGTCTGCGACATAAACAAAACAATTTTTACGAGGCACTATAGTGCAAAAAACACTTAGTCAGAGTTTGTTCCAAACCCTATTCGTAGGGATTGTGATAGCATCACTTCTGATAATTGGAGCAGTGTGGCGCTCAGCCAATACTCTCGTTGTTCAAAACATTGACCACAATATTGTTTTAGCAGAGAAAGTATTCGATAAAGTGGTTGCGGATCGTCAAGCTGTCATACGCAACGTTTCAAAAGTACTGTCTCGCTCATTTGATTTCAGGCGTGCGGTTGGCACAGAGAATATACCTTCTATTGAAGCGGCGTTTACCAGTTACGCGCAGAGACTAAACACCGATATCATCGCTCTGGTAAGTCTAGACCATCAAGTAGTTGTAACGCGTACAGACCTGTTCGACGTCGGTCAAAATGTGGAAAGTAGCCTTGCATTGGTTGCTAAAGGGAAAGACAGCGGTTTCTTCGTAGTCGATAACAAATTAGTACAGTTAAATCTAATTCGCGTAGAAATACCTACGCTTAGATATTACATGCTAATAGGCGTTGAGTTTGATAGCAGATTATTAGAAGAGCTAAAAGCGCTCGTAGACGCGGAAATTATTATCTCAAGAACTGATACCAATGACGTTCTTACGACTACCTTAAAAGAAAATGATGCGCAACGGATCCTCGCGTCAGAACACGACCCCTCGTGGATAGATGTAACCTTTAAAGACGAGCTTACTTACTTTGCCCGTGAGGTGAATATCGCCTCTGATGGCAATTTGCCGGTTAAGATAACTCTAGCTGTAGATACAACGTCTTCATTTAGTGCTTTCACACGTATTCAATTGACGATTCTGGCATTTTGCTTAGTCGCAATATTCATTGCTCTGGGTCTTTCTCTGCTGCTTGCCAGGAACGTGAGTCGACCAGTGTCTACCTTGGTAAAAGCAGTGAATAAGGTCGCGTCAGGAAGCTATGGCGCAACCCTTGACGCACCGTCGAACCTCAAAGAGATTACCGAACTTGCCAACGCAGTCGACAGCATGCAAGCAAGTATTAAAAGCCGTGAAAATCATATTCGTTATCAAGCAGAACACGACGTGCTTACCGGGCTTTTCAATCGGAACTATGTTGAAGGCTTCTTCGAGTCAGAACTTCAAGAAGAAAGAGAGTTACAGGTTGTTGCCATTACCGTAATCGGATTTCGAACCATTAACGACCTCTACGGTTACTCTAACGGCGATAATACACTGAAAGCATTGGCCGAGAGGCTTCAGCGTTGGCCTGGTACATCCGCAAGATTAGCTGGCGGTGAGATTTTATATATTACGCAAGATTCACTTAATGATGACCAGCTCGAAACGCTCAAGCACATATTAGAGCAACCAGTGGAAAGTAACCTGATTGCAATTCCAGTAAAAGTCGCCATGGCGGTTATCCAGTGCCCGCAAGATGCAACAACATCAGAAGAATTATTCAGAAAAATGAATATTGTTACTGATGAAGCGATACACAGCGACAGCTGGTGCGTTCGCTATAGGACAGAACTAGAAGATAAATACAATCGAAGACTATCAATTACCACTGAATTAAAACGTGCACTGGCTAGCCAGCAAAACGAACTGTCCATGGTTTACCAGCCAAAAATAGATCTGCAGACAATGAAAGTATGCAGCATGGAAGCGCTTATTCGCTGGAATAATAGTGTTCTGGGCTTCGTTCCACCTGATGAGTTTATTACCATTGCTGAGCAAGCAGGGTTAATTGAGCAAGTTACAACTTGGGTAATGAAGCAAACCATTTCAGACTTAGCTTATTTTAGAGGCATGGGGTATGGGTTCACCGTTGCGATGAACTTGTCTACTCAGGATATTCAAAATAAGGTACTTCTAGGGAAGCTAGTGTCGCTTTTAACCCAGGAAGGCTTGTCACCTGAGGCTCTGGAACTTGAAATAACAGAAAGCGATTTAGTTGCTGACGCCTCGCTTGCTATAGAGAACCTTAATGAACTAACGGCGCGGGGCTTTCATTTCGCCATCGACGACTTTGGTACAGGCTATTCATCGTTAGCCTATTTAAAGAACTTGCCCGTAAAAACGATTAAAATTGATAAGAGTTTTATTCTGTCGCTGGCGAGTGATGAAAACGACCAGCAAATTGTTCATACCGTGCTGAGTTTGGCGAATGTGTTTAATTTAAAGGTTGTGGCTGAAGGTGTTGAAGACGTAGCGTCGCTTGAAATCTTAAAGGACTGGGGCTGTGATATCGTTCAAGGCTATTACATTAGTCGCCCACTTAACCGTTCAGACCTTGAAGACTGGCTTCAAAATACGCCTTTCGGTGAATAGCTATTTCTTCAAATTAAATTTATTGTTTTACAGTAATCACCATGCCTTTGTCGCAGTATTTGGCGACATGGCATCGTAAATGCAAAACTAATAATGAAGCGTGTAAAACGCTCTGCGGGCCTGATTTCTTCGCCAAAGTGTGAGTATTTTGCCCACTGAGTTGTGAAATTACTTCAAAAACAAGGAATTTATTATGGACATCATTCGTATACTTTTATCGATTTTACTTCCACCGCTGGGCGTATTTTTACAAGTGGGTATCGGTGCTCACTTTTGGATTAATATCCTCTTAACTATTCTTGGCTATTTCCCAGGTGTTATTCACGCTGTTTACATCATCGCTAAAAAGTAGGTGGTGAAAAACGCTGTATTGGCGGCTATGCAATAAATCGCATAGTCGTAGTGAGTACAGCAACCAAAAACAAAAGCCAGCGTTAATAGCTGGCTTTTTACGTTATGACGTTTGTCGAATAGGACGATTTCGGCAACGTGACATATCTCATGTTAGGCGGTGAGCTTTTCGTCGTCTAACTCTTGCTTCATCTCTTTTTGATATTCATCTGCAAGTTTTGTTTTTTGGCGGTCATTAAGCACATTGCCTGCAACTTGGAAGAATTCCTGTTCTTCGTCGGCAAGGTGATGTTCTACCTTTTCCTGAAGTGTTTTCAAATGACGCAACCAAGCTGGTGAACTCATATCCGTGTCATCGAGCTTTGCGAGTAACTCATCAATTTCGTGATGCTCTGCAATGCCGTGACGTGTTAAATCTACAGTGGCATCTTTCTCCAGAAGATGAGAATAGAAATGGCGCTCTTCAGCGATGGCATGACTTTCAAGCTGTGTCTTAAGCTCTTGATAATATTCACGGCGCGCAGCAGTGTTTCCGCTTGTTTCAGCTAGAATTTTAAGCAGTAAACGTTGCTTTTCATGGTCTTGACGCAAAGCTTCAAAAATTTTCATGGGTAGTTCCTTATAAATACCTAAAAAATGAATCACACTTGTGGTAATGCTATTTTTATTCCATTAGTGAGATATCTGTTACGCGCTGATTTTTAAAAGAAATTTCAAATGAAGTGACACAGAGTCATTGAATTGGGAAAGGGGACAACGCAAATTTTACAAGTCAGTTTCCGATAAATTCACGGCAGTAAGTCCGTGAATTTACCGAAAGAGGGAGATGGGATATGCGCTACACGCCTTGTGCGACCATGGCGTCAGCGAGTCTACGAAATGCTGCTACATTGGCGCCTTTCATATAATCAACGTAGCTGCTTCCAGCATCGCCTTCAGATTTACCCTCATCAACACAGCGCTGATGAATGCTTTCCATAATTGAATAGAGCTGTTCATCGAGTGCGCTTGCGTTACGTTGATTGAACATGGCGTTCTGGCTCATTTCTAAGCCTGATAGCGCAACGCCGCCAGCGTTAGATGCTTTGCCTGGTACGTATGCAATTTGGGCGTCTAAAAACAAAGCCTGCGCTTCGTTTGTGCACGGCATATTCGCACCTTCTAGTACCATTTGACAGCCGTTATCTAGCAGTGATTTTGCATCTTCTTCAAGTAGTTCGTTTTGCGTAGCGCAAGGCAGTGCTATGTCGCATTTTAAATGCCAAGGCTTTTTATCAGCTATCCACTTGCCCATGTTTTCATCTGCCATGTCAGCAAGAATATTGTTGCGGTTTGCGTGGTTGTCGATTGCCCATTTAAGCGCGGTATCAGTTAACCCATTCTCATTATGTAAAAGCCCTCGGCTATTAGACAGCGAAATAACTTTTCCGCCTTTCTCTACCGCTTTAAGTGCAGCATGCAACGCTACGTTTCCGGCTCCAGACACTGCAATGGTTTTGCCTTCAATTGGAGTACCTTGATGTCGACATACCGCTTCTAAAAAGTAAATTAAGCCAAAGCCTGTAGCTTCAGTACGTACATAGCTACCACCAAATTCTAAGCCTTTACCAGTTAATACGCCTTCGAACTTATTGTTTAGCCTGCGATATTCGCCATAAAGGTACCCTATTTCTCTCGCGCCGACGTTTATGTCACCTGCAGGTACATCGGTGTTCGCGCCAATATGTCGCTGTAATTCACGCATGAAGGCTTGGCAAAACAACATAATGTCGCGATCAGTACGCCCTTTGGGGTTAAAGTCTGACCCGCCTTTACCTCCACCCATGGGTAAGCCGGTCAGGGCATTTTTGAAACACTGTTCGAAAGCAAGAAACTTAAGCACCGATAAGTTGACGGTAGGATGAAAGCGCAAGCCACCTTTGTAAGGACCCATGGCTGAATTGTGCTGTACACGCCAACCTTGATTGACTTCAATATTGCCATCACTGTTCATCCACGACACGGTAAAATAAATAATGCGTTCAGGCATGCAAATGCGTCTTATAATATCGAACGCTTTGTAGTCTTTGTTTGCATTGTGAATAGGAACAATATCTTCTAATACTTCGTGTACCGCTTGTAGATATTCCGTTTCGTTAGCAAACTTCTCATTAAGAAAGGTATAGATTTCTTCAAAGTTACTTTTCTGAGTCATGTACTGCTTAATCCTTTTCTTCAAAATTGGTGAGAACGTTAAGGCTTCGAGGGCATGTTTTTATCTCAAGCTTTTCGCCTTCGTAGATCTCGCCGTCGACAGCATACGCCGTGGGCTTATCAAATGATAACGTTATGCTTGATGCGCGTTCGTGCCGTATTGATTCAGATTGCTTCTTTGCTTCAGCTGGACTTAGCACTAGCTCTGCTAACGATGCGAATTGTTTATCAGAGCTGGGCTGAGGTAATAGCCAGGTCAAATCAAGCTTCCCATCGGTGATGTCGGGCGGCTCTGCGCCCTGAGCAAGTGCTGTGGTCATTGGGGCTGCGTTTGCAATAACAAAGCTCGGCGTTTCTAAGGTTTCAGCTGGCTGGTTGTCTTTTGCTACTTTAAACGTCATGTTTTCATTATTTGAAATCGCGTTCCATAGCCCTTTTAGGTAGGCAAACTGGCCGCCTACATTCTTTTCGTCGCGATCAGCGGCCGAAATCATTTTTTCCTCGAAGCCAACTGCTGCTACCAAAAGCATAACGTGGTCGTTACAGGTCGCGGTATCTATGGCTAAGGTGTTGCCCTCTATAATGATGTCGCATGCTGTACTAATAGGCATGACTTTACTAATGTAGCCATGCAACACTTGGCTCAGTGCGTTTGCTGTACCAAAAGGGATAATCCCCATGGTAACGTCGGTGTTGACCAAAGCCGAGGCGACTTCAGTTAACGTTCCATCGCCGCCGCATGCGACAATAATGTGGGCGCCGTCTTGTTTTGCCTTTTCTGCTAGTGCCTTACCATCTACTTCAGGTGTGGTTTCTTTCACGGTCACTTTGAATTTTTCATTTAATCGAGAAAGAACGTCATCTCGGTATTGCTCCCATTTACCGCCCCCGGCAACTGGGTTAACGATAAGGGTTAGATTCTTTTGTAGTGAAAGTAAGCCACCATCTCTAATCTGCTGCAGCGATGCTAATTGACGTTTGTTGAGCCTTGCTGTTTGGCGTATCTGGTTAATTTCACGTAATGCATCATCTACACTCAACGTAGGGTTTTTGGCCAGCAAATAGGCTGCAACCACCAGAACAGAGCGACCTCGTCCAAGCGCACAATGCACAACAACATTTTTCTTTTCAGAAATTTGCTGATTTAACCAATTTATTGCTAAAACAAGCTGTTCAGGAGTGGGGCTGGTATGGTCGAGTACCGGTACGTTTAAATAGCGGTAATCTTCTTGATATGCCGTCCAATCCAGTCCATCAAATTCAGCGGTTACGTCAAGAATGGCATCAATGTTGTTTTCGTTTAAAAGGCTAACGTGTTTTCCCGACATGCGGCACGCAAGGAATAAGTGCGGCTCAATTTTTTGTAGGGGGGGGACTTTATCCGTTCTCCGTGCGAATTCATTGTAAAGCCAAGAGCCCAGTAAAAAAGGTACAAAAATCCAGCGTATGTAGAATGGTATTGAGCCATCCTCACGTTTGCGAAACAGGCTTGGATAGTTGAGCAAATAGGCGCTGCTTACGGCAATAAGGGAAAATGCAATCCAACCAAATACCACTTTTAATAATATCACTGGCACGGTCAACGTTAGTGCTAACGCCACTAATGCACCAAGTACGTAATACTTCACCATTTTCACGATTAATACATCCTTTGTAATTGGAAAGAGCAAACAGTCTATGCATCTATACTTACACTAGAGCGTTTTCGTTTACTTTTGTCGCAATAGGGTTGAACTATCACTTACCGGTAAACGTATGCTTTGATATTGAAAATATGAGCGTTTCAAATGAAGAATAGTGCGGTACTAAAGGTTGCGAACTTTGTATGGTTCCAAGGAATTTGGTGGCTGGTCATCTTGTTCCAGAACAAAGCAGTAATTCCAGTGTTAGGGTTGATCCTTCTATGGATAACCATTTCGCCCAAGCGAGAGGAAGATATAAAGCTAATGGGCACGGTATTTTTACTGGGCACGGTGGTTGATGCACTTTTAACCCAAAGCGGGCTGTTCATTTTTAACGAGAAAGAAACGCTAGTCAGCTTCTGGCCAATTCCAATTTGGCTAAGTCTTCTATGGGCAGCCTTTGCAGGTACGGTCTATCACAGTTTAACCGCCTTTAATGGTCGAATGGCCGTTGCGGCGCTTGCTGGAGCTATCTTCGCGCCGCTCAGTTATATCGCCGGCGCCAAATTCGGTGCGGTTGAATTGGGCGCAAGCGTTATGCTTTCTTATATTTTTATCGCTCTAGTGTGGAGTGTAATCTTCCCGCTGTGTTTTTATTTATCCAATCGTTTTGAGGCAAAACAAGCCCAAGCGTAAATGCAAGGAGTGTATTGGCAATGACGAAAAACGTATTAGTTACAGGTGGAAACAGAGGTATAGGTCTAGAAATAGTAAAAGGAATGCTGTCTAAAGGCTATAAAGTGCTAATGGGGTGTCGAGACGAAGAGGCCGGCCTTGAAGCCAAGAAAGATATTGTGGGAGGGGATTTGCATATTATTGAGATGCCTCTTGATAACGAAACAGCCATCGTCGATGCGTTTGTTCGAGCTGAGGCCGTGTATGGCCCTGTTGATATCCTCATAAACAATGCAGGTATCTTAGACGACACGCCATGGAAAGATGTAAATTCTGAGACGTTGGCTAAATCGATGCAAATTAATGTGAACGCCCCGCTTACACTTATCCAGCAAACGTTACCGCAAATGATTGAGCGAGGTTTTGGACGTATTATCAATGTAAGCTCTAGTTACGGTAGCTTCGCCGAGGGGCTGAAAGGGCCAATGTGCTATGCGATAACAAAGGCTGCTATTAATGCGCTTACGGTTAAGATGGCAGCGGTAGTTGATGACGCTGCTGACGGTAAGTCTCTTGATGTAACCGTTAATAGCATGACCCCGGGTTGGGTGCATACCAGAATGGGTGGAAGTGATGCGCCCAAAACGCCCGAGGAGGGAGCAGATACGGCCATTTGGTTAGCAACCATGGAAGAGGGCGGCCCGCATGGCCAATTCTTAAAAGATAGAGAGCCTATAGAGTGGTAGCCTTAATTAACTAGCCTAACTTATATAGTTTGAAGGCTACCATTTTCACAGTGCTTTTTAATCAGCATCTTCTAAAGTGAGAATCGCTCTCGCAGAAAACGGGCGATTCCATCTTCATCGTGATGCCCAATGACGGAAGTGGCGGCGTCTTTGATATAAGGTTTAGCGTTAGAAGGTGCATAAGCCTCGTCTGCTAGCTTAAACATACTTAAATCATTATCACTGTCGCCAAACACAATAACGTTGCTTGCATTCAACTGTTGGCGCAAAAGCTCTACCGCACTACCTTTATTCGCAAGATTGTGGTGTACATCCATCCAACGGTACTCATCCCCTTCGATAGCTGGCCCAGAGTACGCTATCAGTCCTCCGTGCATGTTAAGCTGCTTATACATGTCATAGACTAGCGGTGCATCTCCGATCATACTGATGTTTGTTATATGTGCATTAGCAGGTAGCGACTCAATAGACGCTAGTCGCGCTTTAGTGCGCGAAAAATACTTTTCAATTAAATCGTGTTCCACCTGATGCTTAGGCGACGAATGGTAAATCACGTGCTCGTGATCTGGACTATCCATATTCACTGTGTTGATGAAAGGCGTGATATTGTTGTTTACGGCGTGCTCGATAATAAGATTTACTTCACTGGGCGCGAGCAAATTTTCTAGTGTTAGCGCGTTTCCGGCAGGATCCCAAATTGCCACCCCATTATTATAAATGTGAGGGAGTACAAAAGACTGACCTTGTAGCACAAATTGCGCTGAATGCATGGTACGACCCGTCGCTACGGTGAATGCAATGTCTCTCTCACCAAGCAAGCCCAACGTCTCTTTAGTAAACGAGGAGATTTCAGAAGACTTATTTAATAAAGTGCCATCTAAATCAAAAAATAGTAAATCCATACAATTGGTGCCTAATCTCTCTTTCAGAATAACGCCGACCAAACGACGAAGGGCAATAAACGTGGAGTGCGTTATATTGCCCTTCGAAAATATTGGAACAGCTAGATTGATAACTCCGCTATGATTACTGTATCACATTCTGCTTTGAAGCAGCGTTCCATATTGTGTCGCTAGTCTTGCTACCGAATAGATTCGACCACTTTGTCGGTGTGCTGCTTCAGTAATTGCGAGACTTTAGAAGCAGACTGTGACTTTTTAAGGTTAATTACCAGCGCAACTTTACCATATCTAACCGCGTGTCTTACGGTTTGTATAACCTCATTTCTGTCCGGACGTAAACCGATTAAACCCGCTATGAATAACCCAATGAATATGCCTGGGCTAATTAGTGCTATGTAGGTAAACAAAGGATTTTGTTGAGTAAGCGCTGGGCCAAACTGCGTTAACAAAAATGCCGCCACTAAACCTACAATCAGACCGATTGAACCAAGCAACAGGTGGGACGACCACATGCTTTTGCCAATGGATGCGCTGTTACGTTCAAGTTTTTCACTCATTTTAGGGTCGCCAGCTTCGATAATTTCTACTTGAGATACCTCAACAGATGTTTGGTCTTGAACTATCTCAAGTACTTCCTGCACTTTACGTTTTGACGGAAATACAGCCGCGACTTGCAAATCACCGGTTGATACAACATGGGCTCTCAAATTCTCATGTTCATTACTGTTTTCGCTTTTTGACTCTACGTTTTTCGAACTTTGAACATTCATCTTTAAATCCTCGACTTCTTACTTGGACTCTCTAAATCAATCCACTTCACTTGCACTTCAAAGGGTATTGCTGTTCGGCTTCACCCAAGTGCATAAGTAACTCAACAACTATTGTTCATACTTATTCAAGTTGCATTCCGACGAAGAAAAGTAGCGGTTTATACTTTAGTAGAAAAAAGAGAAAGTTCGTTTTTATGTTATTGTTTTTAATGGTTATTTTCGGAATGTTAAATATGATTTAGTAAGCTGAAAGGCGAAATAAAGAAGGATTTCGAAGCGATATGCTGAGTTTTAGCAAGCGCCGCTACCGGACCAAACAGCCGGTACTGTGATAATTTTACACATAGCGTGAAAATTCGTTATGGCCTTTAAAATCACTGTCTTGCCGTGGAAGCGTCGGCTTGCGGCAAGGTTACTCGCGTGTAGTGATCATTTCTGTACGTTCTTCTGTAGATTCTATTTATAAATTGAGATTTGGTACCGTTGTTTGCAATCTGACTAAGAAAGCACAGCGAGCATCTGCGGCCGTAGCAGCACCTTAACAGTCGGTCTTACTTAGCTGGTAAGGAAAGGAGTATCTATAAATGAAACGGATTAAGGGCTATTGCAACGTCTACTCTGATGATAGCCATCTATCAATAAGGCGCATCGCTTGCGGTGATAAACGGTTTTACTATCGCTATGCAAGTGGAAAGAAAGTCACAGGAGAGCGCGTGCTAAAGCGTATCAAAAAGCTTGTCATTCCTCCAAATTGGCGCGACACCTTTATAAGCCGTGACAGTAAAGCCAGCGTTCAAGCTGTCGGCTATGACGAAAAAGGACGTAAACAGTATATCTATCACAACAAATGGCACGAGCAGCAGCAAGTAGAAAAATTTGAGCGCTTGGTTGCCTTTGGTAATGCACTTCCTGAATTCCGTGAGCACTGTCTTTCATTAATTTCACAGCCAACATGGACGCAAGAAAGAGCTTGCGCGCTGGTGTGCCTGTTGCTCGATTACACAGGTGCTAGAGTTGGCAACGCACAATATAGTAAGGAAAATAACACATATGGGTTAACTACATTGCGGCGCAAGCATGTACAAGCGCAGTGTGACGATAGTGTTGAACTTGCTTACATTGGTAAGCACGGCAAACCAAGAACACTAAAAGTAAACGACCCTGAGCTTGCTTCATTAGTTTGTGACTGTGCGCAACAACAGGGTTACTGTTTATTTCGTTATCAAGATGAGAATAATCAATGGCACGACGTAACGAGCGAAGACGTTAATGCGTTCATCCACAAAGAACTAAGTGAACAGTTCAGTTGTAAAGACTTTCGAACGTGGGCATCAAGTCGATTTGCACTAACAAACCTGCCCAGTGTGTATGAACAGATAGCAAACTCCAGAACCAAGAAATGGGAGAGTACGTTAAGTAAGTGTGTTGCAGCAGAGCTAGGCAATACTCCCACCGTTTGCAGGAAATATTATATTCATCCGAAACTATTTACTGTGAAAAATGACGAAAAGGCGTGTGAGAAGCTAATTAATCGGGTTCGCTCGCTACATAGTGAAGATTGTACGCAACTTACCCATTTACTGCCTGTAGAAAAGCTTCTTTTGGATGTTATTTCGTCTGAGTGCGCGTAACAAAGTATTTTTAATGAAAATGTTTTAGCTGATAGTAAAGTTGCTGCTTTCCGCGCCTTTTCAGCTAAAGTTAAATTGTTTCATAAATGACTTGGTGTTTTTAAGTTATTGAATATTAGTGGTAATTATAAATTTTGTTAACGTAATATGCTGTGAAACATGGTTGGTGCTAATTTAAACATAAGTGCCAGCTAAACGATGTTGTTTAAAAATTGCACTTGAAATTTTCTTTCAGATCCTTATATTGTTAGAGCTCTAATGATTATTGTTCGATTTAATTATTTGCTTTTGAATTTGAATTAGCAAAGGTTAAATGGCGTTTTCATTTACGAGTTTTCGAAGAGCAATAGAGGAAATAACGAACGTTATGCCAATGGAAAGTTACCTATCACTAGCGGTGTATTTTATAGCGATGTTAGGGATAGGGTTGTTTGCTTACCGACAATCTACCAGTGATATTTCTGGTTATATTTTGGGAGGGCGACAAGTTAGCCCTCAAGTAACCGCACTGTCTGCGGGTGCGTCTGACATGTCTGGCTGGATGCTAATGGGCTTACCAGGTGCAATGTACTTAACCGGTTTCGATGCGGTTTACATTGCAATAGGGTTGGTTGCAGGTGCGTTGGCCAATTATTTACTAGTAGCACCAAAACTTCGCGTTTACACCGAAGTTGCCAACGACTCGCTGACTGTGCCTGAGTTTTTCGCCAAGCGTTTTAATACGCCTAACTCAAGCTTACGTATTGTTTCAGCGGTGATTATCGTACTGTTTTTCACGCTATACACCTCTGCCGGGTTAGTTGCAGGTGGTAAGTTGTTTGAAAGCGCGTTTTCAGTCGATTATCAGTTAGGCTTATTTATCACGCTGGGTGTAGTGGTGTCTTATACGCTACTTGGTGGTTTCTTGGCAGTAAGCCTTACGGACTTTGTGCAAGGGTGCATTATGTTCGTGGCATTGGTACTGGTTCCAATTGTAGCGTTTACCGAATTCGACAGCGTATCGCAAATGACAAGTGCCGCTTATCAATCTGTACCGAATTTTTCTGAATCGTTAGAAACGCTAACGTTTGTAGGGTTGCTATCGAGTTTAGGTTGGGGCTTAGGTTACTTTGGACAGCCGCACATTATTGTTCGCTTTATGGCAATTCGTTCTGTTAATGCCATTGGCACAGCGCGAAATATTGGTATGTCGTGGATGTTAGTGACCATTGTTGGTGCACTGGCAACAGGATTCGTAGGCATTGCTTATGCCAATCAGTTTGGCTTGGCTGTCGACGACCCTGAGACGATATTTATTATTTTCTCACAATTGCTGTTCCACCCACTTATTAGTGGATTTTTAATGGCCGCTATTTTAGCCGCTATTATGAGTACAATTTCGTCGCAACTGCTGGTTAGCGCAAGTTCGTTAACCGAAGACATTTACCGCGTAATGGTAAATAAAAAGTCTTCAACCAAGACGCTGAGTGAAAAGCAAACGGTAACAATTGGCCGTTATGGTGTAGCAGGTGTAGCCGTGGTTGCATTGTTATTAGCCATGGATGCGTCGAACACAATTTTATCTTTAGTAAGTAATGCTTGGGCAGGTTTTGGTGCAGCATTTGGTCCGTTAGTACTGTTTTGTCTGTATAAAAAAGATTTAACAGCGAAAGCGGCAATGGCGGGCATGATTAGCGGTGCGGTAACCGTACTGTTCTGGATTTACGCGCCCGTTTTAGCTGACGGTAAAACGTTAAGCAGCGTTATTTATGAAATTATTCCAGGGTTTGCGGTAAGTACGTTAACGCTTTATGTGGTAAGTCGCTTTAGCGAAAACCCATCGTCAAACGTACAAGCAACATTCGCGCAAGCCAGTGAAGAATTAGCAAATCAACAATCTTAAGGTTAAAAAGTTTATTATGAGTCATCCAAATTGGAAACGCGTAGTCATCAAAGTGGGTAGTGCATTGATATCGCCCAACCAACAAGGTTGTAGCAGTCATTACCTTTTGAGCATTGCGCAATTTATCGTGCGATGCAGAGCCAACGGTACACAAGTTGTACTCGTGTCTTCTGGTTCTGTCGCAGCGGGTGCGCACCTGTTTCCAGAGCAAGAAAAGTCAGATATTGCAGTTAAAAAAGCAATGGCAGCAGCGGGTCAAACCGAAATGATTGCCACATGGGACAGACTGTTTGATTTTCCGTCTGCTCAGATGCTTCTAACGCATGCTGATTTACGAGACAGAGAGCGTTACGTAAGTATCCGTGAAACGATATTTAGTTTATTGGACAACAATATTCTACCTATCGTGAACGAAAACGACACCGTTACCACTGACAAATTGAAAGTGGGTGATAACGATAATTTATCGGCCATGGTGGCGTCGGCAGCTGAAGCAGATGCACTTATCATCTGTTCAGACATTGATGGGTTGTACGATAAGAACCCGCATGAACACGACGACGCACAATTGCTTAAATCAGTTAATACCATTGATCAAAGCATTTATGACATGGCTGGCGGTGCGGTAAAAGGCGGTGTAGGCACCGGTGGTATGCGCACTAAAATTGAAGCGGCCGAAAAAGCCGTTTCGCATGGTATAGATACATATATTATTAACGGCTTTACTGAACTGTCGTTTAATATGCTGCTAGCAGGTGAAAACCCAGGCACGCATTTCAAACCTCACGCCACGCCAATGCAAGAGAATGTGCATTGGATGCGCCATACGTCAAACGCGCAGGGTGAGGTGATAGTAGAAGGGGACTTTGACGCCTCTTTAGCTGGCGACGCAGAGCAACTGACAAGTAGTGAAATTATTGACGTGAAAGGTGAGTTCTCGGTAGGCGACACCATTCTAGTACGTAAAGAAGACGGTACTAAACTGGTAAAAGCCAAGTCGAATTACAGTAGCTGTTTATTGAATTTCATTGCGAATCAGGAAAACGAAGAGTTCGCCCATGAGTTTGAGGAAAAGACTGGGCCAATTATTTCTGATCAGCACATAGCAAATCTGGAGAAAGAATGAGCATTATTACAGAGTTAGCACAACAGGCAAAAAAAGCTGCACGTACACTGGCTATTTTAAGCGAAAGCCAGAAAAACGCGGTGTTAACTGATATGGCCGCGGCAATTCGTGCAAATAAAGGCAAAATTATTGAAGTAAACGAAAAGGAAGTCGCGCGCGCCAAAGAGAATAACTTAGACGCAGCGATGGTTGACCGCTTAATCCTAAACGACGAGCGTATTGAAGCCATGGCTGAAGGCATCGAAGTTATTGTTGAACTTGATGATCCTGTGGGTAAAGAGCGCGTTATCGGTACACGTCCAAACGGTATTGAGATTAAGAAAATGCGCATACCGCTGGGTGTTGTGTGCATGATATATGAAGCACGACCTAATGTTACTGCCGACGCAGGCGCGCTGTGCTTTAAATCGGGTAACGCAGTAATATTACGTGGTGGTAAAGAAGCACTAGATACAAGTTTAGCCATTGCTGAACTTATGCAAGACGTGCTGGAGAAGCACAATTTACCAAAAGCGCTGGTAACGGTAGTTCCGAATCCAGATCGTGCATTAATGCAAGAGTTAATGGAGCAACGCGACTATATAGACGTTATTATTCCTCGTGGCGGTGAAGGTCTAATCAACTACGTGACTGACAACGCCAAGGTGCCGGTAATTCAGCACTTTAAGGGTGTGTGTCACCTTTACGTAGACAAAGATGCAAATTTAGACAAAGCCATGGCGCTACTTCTAAATGGTAAAACACAGCGTACTGGCGTGTGTAATGCCTTAGAAGGCTTAGTAGTACACCAAGCTGTTGCGGGTGATTTTCTGCCTAAAGTAGCCGACGCATTCAAAGAAAAGGGTGTTAAGGTTCACGTAAACGAAAAAGGCAGCCAATACTTTGATGGTGCTGACGTTATTTCTGAAGACGCGTACGGTGAAGAATATCTTGGCCTTGAAATCGCTATCCGTGTAGTTGACGATTTCGAAGCAGCGGTTGACCACATTGCGCAATTTGGTAGTAACCACACGGAAGTAATTTGTACGGAAGATGCTGAAAAAGGCAAGTTATTCCAACGTGCAGTTGATGCAAGTGTAGTAATGGTTAATGCGTCTTCACGTTTTTCTGACGGTAGCCAGCTTGGCTTAGGTGCAGAAATTGGTATTGCAACCACTAAGCTACATGCTTATGGCCCAATGGGCTTGGAGTCGTTGACTTCAGAGAAATATTTAGTGAATGGCGAAGGCCAAATTCGCGACTAATAAAAAGATGTTTTAACTGGTCGGCATTGTGCCACGAGTTTACATGCTTCATAATTAAAAGCGCTGACATTCGTCGGCGCTTTTTTTTCGCCTATTCAAATATTTACCCTCGGAGTACAGACGGAGCTTACATGGAGATTGTGATAGACCCCGCGCAGTTATGGCATCAATTTATAAGTTTTGCCAATGATTATAAACTGCTGACATCTCTAGTACTTTTAATTGTACTGCTCTTTCTTAAAAAGGGTGTGTTGCGCCTTATCAGGCGCATTAGTTCTCATCGTGGCGAAGACCGCCGAAACCAAATCAATATCCTAGAGCAGCTGGGTAATGCCTTTATCATTATTGTATTAATGATGGTGTGGAGCTCTGAAATCCAAACACTGGCAATCTCCATTGCTGCCTTTATGGTGGCCATTGTGTTAGCTACCCGCGAGTTTATTCAGTGTTTTATGGGGTTCATTTACTACCTGGGCGCTCGGCCGTTCAGGGTAGGCGACTGGATCCAAATGAACAACATCATTGGTGAAGTGGTAGAAATGGACTGGGCGAAAACGGCGCTTTTAGAAGTAGACCCTGAAAGCTTTAACTACACGGGTAAACACGTGTACGTGCCTAATAGCCAGCTAGTGACCCAAACTGTACGAAATCTTAACTTTATGCGTCGCTACCGTTTGCATTCATTTGAAATAGTGAACGAGCCTTCTGTGAACGCCTATAGTTTGCTTCCAGCGTTTCATGCCAGGGCACAGGCACATTGTGAATATTTCCGTGATGTAGCAGAGCGCTACAAAGGCTTAATTGAACGTCACTTAGAGCAAGAGTTTATTCGCATCGACCCAGAGGTTGAGATTAAAACCAATGAACTTGCCAAAGTGGTGGTAAAGGTAAGCTTGTTTTGCCCTACAGCCGAAGCTCATGAGTTAGAGCACAAAATGTGCTCAGACTGGTTAAGTCTGTGGTTCAAAGCGCAAAAAGAAGAGCAACGCCAGCTTCATGCACAGCACAGCGATTCCTCTTCAGTGCAAAACCAAGCTAAAGCAATGCCAGAAGCACAGACAACTACTAGCGGTGCGCTATAGCGTTTATTCTAAGCACGTCCATTCTCTGTGGCTGGTGAAGTGGCCTTGTAAAAAGGCCATTTGGTCAGCCAAAATTCGCCTGTTCATTAAATAAAAACGCTCGTACACATTTGGCCTAAACGGAACCGCGAGTAGGGGCATGTTGGCTTCTTCTGGCGTTTTCGCACCTTTCGCGTGATTACACCGCTGGCAAGCAGTGGCAACGTTCGTCCAACTGTCTTTTCCGCCACGAGAGCGAGGGATAATGTGGTCTCGGGTAAGCTGCTTTGGCGTAAACTTATTGCCGCAGTACATACATAGGTAGCTATCGCGCCTAAACAAATAGCGATTAGTTAGGGCAACTTTGCCAGATAAATCTGTTACCTTGCCGTCGCACGCGATAATACTAGACAGGGTAAGCTGACTTTGCAGACCTTCGTGATTCCAGCCTCCCTTAAGCGTAATAGCATCGCTACCTAGCTCAAATAGCACCTTATCTTGACTGTAAAGCTTTGCGGCTTGTTCAACATCTATCCACTCTTGTGGCATGCCTGCTTTATTAAGTCGAAGTACCAACATGGTTATCTCCTTTAGCACACTAATATTAGACGTTCTTGTTGTGGTTAATCACTTCTGCGCATTGGTCGCACGTGATGTTTATTTAAGTTCTTACTTTGTTCGCTTTTTGTTCTAGCATACGCTGTTTTGTGTCAGTATGATGAAAATATAGTCAATAATTGAAATTTCACAGATATTTCATATAGTCATGGTGCTATAGGTGGTAGCGGTTAATGACCAAATAACACGACAAATTCCGCGCGGGGCTGCATTTGACCATGGTATTAACGCTACTTCATGGCTATACTATGCGCCGCGTTTAAAAGCGATAAAATAAAGATTGAAATTAAAGGACAAATAGTGACTCCTATTACTAAATCATTTCAGTATGGACAGCATACTGTAACTCTAGAGACGGGTGTAATTGCTCGTCAGGCAACAGCTGCGGTTCTTGCGAGCATGGACGATACGTCTGTACTGGTAACAGTAGTTGGTAAAAAAGAAGCCAAAGCAGATCAAGACTTCTTCCCACTTACTGTTAACTACCAAGAAAAAGCGTACGCTGCGGGTAAAATCCCAGGTGGTTTCTTCAAGCGTGAAGGTCGTCCATCTGAAGGTGAAACACTGATTGCACGTCTTATCGACCGTCCAATCCGTCCATTATTCCCAGAAGGTTTCAAAAACGAAGTACAAGTTGTTGTAACTGTAATATCTGCTAACCCAGATATCCCTACAGACATCATCTCTATGATTGGTACCTCTGCAGCCCTTGCTATCTCTGGTATTCCTTTCAACGGCCCAATCGGTGCGGCTCGTGTTGGTTATAGCAACGGTGAATACATTCTAAATACACGCGCAGAAGAGCAAGCTGAAAGCGAGCTTGACCTTGTTGTTGCGGGTACTGAAGGCGCAGTACTTATGGTTGAATCAGAAGCAAGCGTGCTTTCTGAAGACACCATGCTAGGTGCGGTTATGTTCGGTCACGAGCAAATGCAAACTGTAGTTAACGCGGTTAACGAATTTGCTGCTGAAGTTGGCACTGAGAAGTGGGACTGGGCACCAGAAGCAGAAAACACTGCGCTTAAAGACAAAGTTAAAGCACTAGCTGAAGCAGAAATGACTGCGGCTTACCAGATTTCTGACAAGTTAGAGCGTAAAGACGCAGTAACTGCAGCAACTGAAAAAGCACTAGAAGCTATCCTTGCTGAAGACGAAGAACAAGATAAGAAAGAAGTACTAGACCTTCTTCACGATCTTGAGTCTGACGTTGTACGTTCACGCATTCTATCTGGCGCGCCACGTATCGATGGTCGTGACCCAGCAATGATCCGTGCACTAGACGTAGCGACAGGTATTCTTCCTCGTACTCACGGTTCTGCACTATTTACTCGTGGTGAAACTCAGGCACTTGTAGCTGCTACGCTTGGTACAGAGCGTGACGCACAGATGATTGACGAGCTTCAAGGTAAGCGCGACAGCCGGTTCATGCTTCACTACAACTTCCCTCCATACTGTGTTGGTGAAACCGGTATGATTGGTTCGCCTAAGCGTCGTGAAATTGGTCACGGTCGTCTAGCGAAGCGTGGTATTCAAGCAGTAATGCCAAGTGAAGAAGAATTCCCGTATGTAGTGCGTGTGGTTTCTGAAATCACAGAATCAAATGGTTCATCATCAATGGCGTCTGTTTGTGGTACTTCACTAGCGCTTATGGATGCAGGTGTTCCAATTAAAGCGTCTGTTGCGGGTATCGCAATGGGCCTAGTTAAGAGTGACGACAACTTTGTTGTACTTTCAGACATCCTTGGTGACGAAGATCACCTTGGCGACATGGACTTTAAAGTAGCGGGTACTACCGAAGGTATTACTGCACTTCAAATGGACATTAAGATTGAAGGTATTACTAAAGAAATCATGCAAATTGCGCTTAAACAAGCAAAAGAAGCACGTTTGCACATTCTTAACGTAATGGACGAAGCGATTGGCGGTCACCGTGAAGAGCTAAGTGAATTTGCTCCACGCATTTACACCATGAAGATTGACCAAGACAAGATTCGTGACGTTATCGGTAAAGGCGGCGCAATGATCCGTCAAATTACTGAAGAGTCTGACACTAACATCGAGATTGAAGACGACGGTACTATCAAAATCTTCGCGACAGAGCGTGCGAAAGCAGACATCGCTATTGGCAAGATTGAACAAGTAACGGCTGAAATTGAAGTTGGTAAGACTTATAACGGTAAGATTACACGTATTGTAGACTTCGGTGCGTTCGTAGAAGTACTTCCAGGTAAAGAAGGTCTTGTTCACATTTCACAAATCGCTCACGAGCGTGTGAACAAAGTAACTGACTACCTAAAAGAAGGCCAAATGGTTGACGTTAAGGTTATGGAAATCGATCGCCAAAACCGTGTACGTTTAAGCATTAAAGAGCTTCTAGAAAAGCCTGCGCCTAAGTCTGACGACGCAGAGTAATGCCGATTAGGTTTTAAACCTAGTTAGCCGTATATAAGTAAAAAGGGAGCTTGGCTCCCTTTTTTCGTTATAGGTTTTAAAAGTAATTACGGGTTGGGTTTTATCCGTTAACCCACACATTCAAACCATAACGAAAAACGCTTTTTTAGAGGTATTTGATAATGGATAAGCAAACGCAAACTGAAGTAGAAGCAGCGGTATTCCGCCGCTTAGTAGAACACTTAGACGCGAATAAAGACGTTCAGAACATTGACCTGATGATTTTGGCGGATTTCTGCCGTAACTGCCTGGCAAAATGGTATTCGGCAGCTGCAAGCGAGCAGGGCGCTGATATCGACTACGAAGCTGCACGCGAAGTGGTTTACAAAATGCCGTATTCAGAGTGGAAAGAGAAGCACCAGCTTCCTGCTACTGATGAGCAGTTGGAGAAGCTGGCTGCTAGGCAAGGGAAGTAGTTTTTAGATAAGACGAAACTTGTTTTTGTGTATTGAAGCCAGCTTATGCTGGCTTTTTATTTTTGGGGTGGATGAATGTAGTTGTGGAGTCTGTGCGCCGATTTGGTATTTTTATTAAATGAGCTAAAAACGACATTACGGATTTTTCTTTATTTCTCTGTTGGTTATGGTTTAGAGTTGTAAGAAGAAAAAAGGAGAAGTGCCCCAGAGTGGTGTGGATTAGCATGACGGTTTGGGGACGAGTAAACTGTTATACGCTTAAAGGAATATTATGGATATAGGATATATTGGAACCGCTTTAACTAGCTTAAAAACAGCGACTGATTTAGCTAAAATTATTAAGGATAGTGGCAACACTCTTGAGCAAGCCGAGGTCAATTTTAAGTTAGCCGAACTAGTTGGTGCGTTAGCAGAAGCAAAATTAGAGTTAGCCTCTATTCAAGAAGTTCTCGCTTCAAAAGAAAAGCAAATCAACCAACTGAAAAGCGAAATGGATGTTAAATCCAATTTACAGTGGGAAAGACCTTATTACTTCCTAAAAGACGGGGACAGTAAGGAAGGACCCTTTTGCCAAAAGTGCTATGACACCGACTCAAAACTAATTAGATTACAAGAAAGAGATCAAGGTAGTTGGTGTTGCCATACCTGTACTGGTTATTACACTGACAAAAATTACAACCCACCAGAAATAGATTTTAGCAATGGTGGGCTATATTAAAACGCGTATAACAAAGCGCTTAAGTCACTCCCTTCGGTCGCTGGGACGCCTATACGCGGGGCGGCTTCGCCATTATGCCCCACGTATCTGCGCCCCTTAGCTTAAAGTTATAACGATAAGGAGTATCGGTGCTAACTTTAGCTAAAAAGAATATCCCATTTATATTTCTTGCTGTTATTTCTGTTTTTTGGGCTTTTTTTTATCAAAGCTCTAATGCTCTCAATGGATATGGCGTAGAAAAACCAGAATGGCTTTTGCTAATCGATGGCTTAGTTGTCTTACCTATTTTATGCTTTTGGTTTGTTAAAGATAAGAAAGAAGCTGCTATCAAAGCTGTTGCCTACAGTTGTTTAATTATATTACTTGGTAGCTTTGTTATTCCTGAAAGCTCGAAGGTTGTATGGCCTTACCTTGAATCGTTGCGCTATCTTGCTATTGCGGCGTTTATTGTTTTGGAAGTTACCACTATTTTGACAGTCTTTTTTGCTATCAAAGCTTCTCTTATCAAAGATAAAGATCCAGATTTGGCTATATCAAAGCCAATTGAAAGAGTTCTAGGTAAAGGTGCTATAAGCTCATTGCTCTCTTTTGAGGCGCGAGTTTGGACATACGCATTATTTTCCAAAAAGATAAGACAGCAAAATTTTACTGGTGATAGTCATTTTAGCTGCCATAAAAAAGATGGAGCTCAAAGTAATCAATTAGGCTTTATTCTTATTATTTTATTTGAATTACCCATTATGCATTTGTTGTTACATTTTTTGTGGTCACCGATTGCGGCCAATTTAACAACAGGCTTAACTCTTCTAGGTTTAGTCTTTTTTATTGCAGAGTATAAAGCGATTGCAATTAGACCTATTTCAATTGTTCCAGACAGTATTATTGTAAGGTATGGCATATGGAACCCATTAAGAATTGCTTTAAGTGAAATTAATCACATACAACCTAATTCAAATTTTATACGTAGGTCAGGTAATGTTAATAGGTTCAATTTGGCAGGTAACCCAAATATAGAGATTAAGCTCAATTCCGGTAAGTTAATATATTTAGGCGTAGATTCACCTAATGAGTTTATTTCAACTATAGAAAAGTACCGAGGAAAATCGTTATAACAAGCTGTTTAACAAGGACAAAATACAGTTGGCTTTTGCTCCTTCGTCGCTTATTTTAGCCAACTATATTTTGCCCATTAACAGGGCGTTAGCTGATTAGTGCAACCGTTCATAAGGAATACAAATGCAAGATGCCACTTTAAAATCGATTACAGCCACAGTTCAAAATGGTGTTGCAAAAGCTGATGGGAAATTTTGGATTACTGAAACTGATATTCATTTTGCCCCATATAATAAAGATTATGGGCTTGGGCCTCTTAAAATTGAAAGGAGCTCAATTTCAAAAGTAGAAAAATGTTTAGGTAAAGGTGCGGGTATTCTGCCTATAACATCTGATGCAATTGAAGTTTCATTACTTGATGGCAGTACATTCCAATTCATAGTGTCAAACCCTAACGAGTTAGTTGTACTCCTGAGCAAATAATCAGCTAACAAGGCGCTTAAAACGCAACCCGCGGGGCGGGTTGCTGGGACAAAAACACAATGCCGCTTCGCGATTATGGCATTGTATTTTTGCCCTTTAGCTAGCAGTTAGCCATCACTGGAGAAAGAATGAAACTACCTTTAATTAAAATTTTTCTTTTCGCATTTACTGCATTTTTAAGCGGTTGTTCGGCGACTGGCGAAAAGTTTTCGGAAGCCACATTGGTAAACCAAGAATCAGCTACCGTCTATTTTATGAGGCTGAGTAAGTTTTTGGGTGCGGCTGGTTGCAGAGATGTATTTATAGACAATAAAAAAGTTGGCTGTATAAAAAACGCTGGATTTTTAAAAACTGAAATTCTTCCTGGCAAACGGTTTATCAGCCTACCTAAAGTTACAGAAAATGATTGGGCTAACGAAACTTCGGTCGAAATAGAAGTACAAACCGGACAGATTTATTTTTTGGAATGGACTCATGAGTTAGAAGACTTTTACGTAATCCCTGCTGGAGCTATGGTTATCACTGGTGGCGAAACCAAAGCTTCAATAATAAAACACAAAAAGGAGTCCGCTTTGCCAATCCTAAATCAACTACGTGATTCTGCGTCGTGATGGCTAACAAGGCGCTTAACTCGCTCCCTTCGGTCGCTGGGACACATACGCGTGGCCGCTTCCCGATTATAACCCCGCGTATGTGCCCCTTAGCTTAAAGTTATGCCAATAATCATGGATAGAGAAATCTCGATATGAAAGAACTGATTCTTCCAAAAGAAAATAACAACGAATCAATTGAAGCAACTCAAAGCATATTGTTTGTGGGCGCCAATGGCTCTGGAAAAACCCGTCTTGGCACTTGGATTGAAATAAATTCACCTCAGAAACACCTAGTACATAGAATATCTGCGCAAAAATCCCTCTCCTTACCTGATTCCACTACTCCTCAATCGATAGAGCAAGCGGAGAAGGATCTTTTGTTTGGCAACCCCGGGTGGACCTACCAGAATAAGGCGAGCAAGTGGCAGAACAAACCAGCTACTGCGTTTCTAAACGATTACCAAAAACTCATGGTTTATTTGTTCTCGGATGAAACTGAGGAGAATGCGAAGTTCAAGAGGGCCTGCAAAGAAAGTGAAGAACGTGTTGCCCCTCCTATAACTAAGATTGATCGCGTAAAAGAATTATGGGAAACAATCCTTCCTCACAGGGAATTAGTTATTGGAGGATTAAGAATTCAAACACGCGTTAGGGGACTTGAGGACAAAATATATAACTCATCAGAGATGAGTGATGGAGAGAGAGTTATATTTTACCTCATAGGGCAGTGCCTAGCCGCTCCAAAAGATGGAATCATTGTTATAGATGAGCCCGAATTACATCTGCACAAGTCTGTCCAGGCTCCATTATGGGACGCTGTAGAAAAACTAAGAGACGACTGCCTTTTTGTTTATTTAACGCATGATGTTGATTTTGCAGCTGCTAAAGAAACAGCGAAAAGAGTGTGGCTGAAATCTTTCGATGGCCAAAAATGGGAATGGGAGCAAATAGAAGACGATGAAAATCTCCCAGACGATTTACTTATTGAGGTTTTGGGGAGTAGAAAACCTGTTGTATTTGTAGAGGGCGAAAATGGCAGCTTTGATGTCAGCCTATACAGAGAACTTTTATCAGATTTTCTCGTTATCCCAAGGGGGAGTTGCACTCAAGTAATCCAATCTGTAAAAGCGTTAAAAGCAAACCCACAAATACATCATTTGGATGTGTACGGATTAATCGACAGAGACCGTAGGGTTCACGCTGAAATTACAAAGCTTGAACAAGACTCCATTTATGTATTGAGCGTAGCAGAAGTTGAGAATCTGTTTTGTGCGAGAGAGGTTCTTGCAATAGTAAGCAATAGGCTAGCTCGTGACCCAGCATCAGATTTTGATGCGGTTTCCAATACCGTGTTTGGTAGACTTCAGGGAGAGCTCGACCATCAAGTGTCATTGCGCGTATCTAGTGAAGTTAAGTTCCAACTGAATATGTTTGATGCAAGTCAAACTGGCGCTCAAAATATAAACAACGCACTGCAAGCGCTTGTTTCGAGTATTGATGTAAACCAAATATATGCTGATACAGATTCACTTTATCGCAATGTTCTAAATACAAAGGACTATGAGCAGTTATTGGCGCTCTACAACCGTAAGTCCCTTTCTTCACAAGTTAGTAATTCATTGGGCTTAGCAAATGGAAGCTTGCCAGAAACGATCGTCCGACTTGTGAGGGGCGATTCTAAAGAAGAAATTAAGAATGCGTTAAAACCCTATTTTGGGAACTTTCAGCAACATATGGCATAACAAGTTGCTGCACTCGGAAAGATTACTCGCTGCGCTCCTAATTTTCCGGTGAGCAAGGCGTTGGTATGACTCCCTTTGTCAACCCTGAACGAGTGCTTTCCTGACACTCTTTCAGCCCATAATTAGTTGTCTTTATCACTCAAAATAAATGAGCTAACGCACCAGATGAGGCAGTAATGTCGTCGGTTGGTATGCTGGTATTCGTAGGTTACTTATTCAACGAATAAGCAGAGCTGACCTTACATGTTCCGCCGTAGCACCTTCTCATCAGTCTATGCTCGTGGATCAATCACGGTTAAGTGATTGCCATCATAACGCCCTCGTAGGTTGTGCCACATTCCGCGGCCTGATCCGAATGCGTTAGCTCAAACTCGTTTATCATGCAGGTACTCTACTTAACCGTAATTTTGGATTAACCGGTGTAAGTACTACGTCTTTTGCGATAGCCCAGATGTATGCGGCCATTTCCCTGGCTATTGCGGTAATAATTAGGTTGTAGTGTTTGCCTTTTTTACTCATTCGCTGGTAGCGTTTGCACAGACGCAGCTGGGCCTTCCAGGCGATATCAACAATGTCTTTGGGTAAGCCTTCTTGCCTTAACTGTAACTCGGTAGAGACATTCGCTGGATACCGGTAGCTGTGCGCACCTTCAATCAGCAAACGCCGTGCTCGGCCATTTCCCGCTTTTGTAATAGCACCTAAGTGCCGCTTTCCGCCTGATGATTGTTCGCTGGGGACTAAACCTAAATATGCCATGAGTTTTCTTGGATGGTCGAAGCGGTTTAAATCGCCAAGCTCTGCTACCACGCCAACAGCAACGAGCAATCGAACACCGCGCATCGCCTGAACGGCTTTCACTACCGGATAATAACGCCATTGGTGTACATGGAGGGTTAACTCATTGTCGAGTCTTTCCAGTCGCCGGATACGTTCCTCAATGGTTTGCAGTTGTTCCTGCAAGACAATTTGCTGGGCTGGGTGAGGCAAAATCAGTTCGGTGAGCCAGCGAAGGTGTTTCTTCGACCAGTTGGCAGTGCCTTCATAGCGTATGTTGTTACGAAGTAGTAAGGCTTTGAGTTGATACTTTGCTTCTTTTAAATCCTTCATTGCCGCTTCACGAGCACGTGATAAATCCCGAACTGCTTCATCCTCCGGTTCAGGTACATAAATGGGAGTGAGATCTTCGGACTTTAGTGACCTAACGAGTTTAAGTGCATCCCTGCGATCGGTTTTAATTCGCTCTCCTGGCTTTTTAGGGATAAGAGATGGAGCCACGACATAGCAACAATGTCCCAAGCTCGTAATCAGCCGATAAATCCAATAACCACACGGTCCAGCTTCATAAACAACGTGAAGTGTTGCGCCAGGATACTTTGATTCAAACTGACGAAGTAGCTTTTTCACACTGACCTTGGACGAGGGAATACGCCCATAGTGAACCGGACTAGCCCCACGTTGTTCCTCACAATAAGCAACCTCATGAAACTCTTTATGCGTATCCAACCCGATAAAAATCATGCTATGTTTGTTCATGCTAGCCTCCAAATTGATTTAGTATTGAACAAACTAATTATGGCACTGGCTTTCAGCTAACCCACGAAAATGCGGAGGCTAGCATTTCACAGGGAGTCATTGTGTCTATGTGAAAAGGTAGCATCTAAATGCTTTTCAAATATTTACCAGCAGAGCGAATTGATGTTCTTGAAAATCTAAAAATAAGGTTTTCTCCCCTTGGATCCTTAAACGATCCTTTCGAAGCGCAACCGCTCATTGATTTAGGGGAAGAACGGGAACAACAAATTAATACTATATCAATTAATTTAGAGGCTCTTTGGGAAAGGACTCCTGATGATGAAAAAACAGAAGAAAATCGAGCTTTACTCGAGAGTGAGAAAGAAAAGTTGCTGGTAGATCTACACGAAATGACAAGTCCATTTAACGTAGGTCAAGAGCTAGTAAGTCGTTTCAGCGATATGCTAGGCATACTTTCTCTTTCTCGAACTGCTGATAACTTATTGATGTGGTCACACTACGCTCAGGAAGGAAAGGGTTTTGTAATCGGTTTCGATGAAAAGCATAAGTTTTTTAATCAATCGGATCAAACTGGTCTAAAAACTAACCCTGTTCCAGTTGTCTATACAAATAAACGCAGCCATGTGGATCCTGGAGAAAAAAGGTATTACGAAAAATTACTAGGAGAAAAGCCTAGAGACTGGGCTTACGAAGAAGAGGAAAGAATTTTTAGATTTTTTCCTGACAACGGCAATTCTGTTGGATTTGACGATTTTGGTTTAGCGATAAACCTGATATCGATACCAAAAGAAGCGATAAAGTCGGTTTGTATTGGATACAAAGTTACTAGCGAATTTCAGAAACGGATTCTTTCTGCCATTTCAGAAAACGACATACCTAGTGAAGTACTTACGGCTAAAGTATCCGAAACAGAGTATAAAGTTGAAGTCTCTAGTAAGTTTTCACATAACAAACCGCTGTAGTCGGTCGCAAGCTCCCTAGGACAATAACACGTGGGCTGGGTCGCTTCGCTCCAAATTTTAGCCCACGTGTTATTGCCCCTAAGCGGGGTGTTGGTATGACTCCCTTTGTCAACCCTGAACGAGTGCTTCCCTGACACTCTTTCAGCCCATAATTAGTATTCTTTATTACTCAAAATAAATGAGCTAACGCACCGGATGGTAACCGTTCACCAGGGCCCTATTGACAGGCAGCTTTAAAGTCGTTGAGCAGAGGATAGGTGGTTTTATTCAGCGTCGCAGCAAGTATTGCCCGGATCCATTTCAGAGGATTCAACTTTTG
>Ga0066376_10000398_pt1 | contig 40004 bp, 32 predicted proteins | sample Knorr_S15_td_Bot_FD_77009 | JGI IMG/M metagenome (GOLD analysis project Ga0066376, IMG submission 77009) | Marine microbial communities from Southern Atlantic Ocean transect - Knorr_S15_td_Bottom_ad_5009_LV_A | ecosystem: Environmental > Aquatic > Marine > Oceanic | place: Southern Atlantic... | reverse complement strand
CCTTTACATCCTGGAGGCGTTGGCTAACGGCGTCCCCGTGGTGCAGCCGCGGCTTGGCGCTTACCCGGAGTTGGTGGAGGCCACGGCAGGGGGGCTGCTGGTGGAGGCGGGCTCCGCACCAGCGCTGGCCGATGGCATTGAGGAGCTGATGCAGGAGGAGGAGAAGCGGCTCGACCTGGGACGAGGGGGGAGGGAGTCGGTGCACGCGGCGTTCGGCGACGACGCTATGGCGTCGTCGACTCTGGCAGTGTATAACAAGTACGTCGGAAACTGACATTTTTATGTTTTTCGGAGAAAGGACGCGATCATGACCTGGCTGCTGTTTTCGATGATCACGGTTGGCGCGTTTGGGGTGTACGGCGTGCTGCTGCACACGGGAATTATGTCGGTGGCGGATCCGGTGAACGGCCGCTACAAGGCGTTTCTGTTTGTCGGCATCGCCTATCTCCTGACCGCGGTGCTGGGGTCGTTGATCGCGCTCAAGTTGAACGGGGTTGAGTGGAGCTTCCCCGCCAGGGGGATGATGTGGTCGACGCTGGCCGGTATCGCTGGAGCCGTCGGCGCTTTTGGCATCCTGCTGGCCTTTGGAGCGAAGGGGACCCCAACGGTGGTGATGGCGATTGTTTTTGCGGGGGCACCTATTGTCAACGCGGCGGTGGCGGTGATGGCGCATCCACCGGCCGGTGGTTGGGCGGCCGTCAACTGGCGGTTTGTGCTGGGGATCGGCATGGCGGCGTTAGGGGGGTGTCTTGTGAGCCTGTACAAACCCACATAATGGCCTACGAGTACCACTCCAGGCGCTGCATAGAGTTTGAGGATACCGATGCCGCCGGGATCGTTCACTTTGCTCGGTTCCACGTCTTCATGGAGCAGGCGGAACACCAGTTCCTGCGCTCCCTGGGCGCAAGCGTGCACATGGAGATCGACGGCGAGTTGATCAGCTGGCCCAGACTGGCGTCGTCGTGTGAGTTCTTCCATCCCGTCCGTTTCGAAGACGAGCTCGAGGTTCGCCTTTCCGTACGGCGAAAGGGAAACAAGGCGATCACCTACGAATGCGAGTTTTTTGTCGGCGAGGAGAAGGTGGCGCAGGGCGACATCACGTCCGTGTGCTGTGTGTGCAATCCAGGCGAGAAGCTGAGGGCGATCCCCATGCCCAGCTTCATCGGCGACAAAATCGAGCAGAGACCTGATCCGGATCCCTCATGAAGATCACCGCCGTAAAAACCGCGACCCTGGCCGGGTATAAGGACTGGAATTTTGTTCGTCTGGAGACCGATGCGGGTATCGCCGGCATCGGCGAGGCCTACCCGGGGGAGGGCGTGGCTGAGCTCATCGTCCGGCGACTCGCACCTCTGATCATGGGGAAGGATCCGCGCGATGTCGAGCCGTTGTACAACCACATGGTGGCGCGTACGATCGGCCAGTCGACAGCGGGCACTATGCTGGCCGCCATCAGCGGTGTGGAGACGGCGTTGTGGGACGTGGCCGGCAAGGCGATGGGAGTGCCTGTGTACCGACTACTGGGCGGGCACTATCGCGACCGCATCCGACTCTACGCGGATGTGGGACGTGGCAGGAATCACACCGACACACCCGAGGCCTGGGCGCAGCGCGCTCGCGAGGGCGTGGCCGACGGCTTCGGCGCGATCAAGTTCGACATCGATCACTCAGCGGATGAATTCCAGCACGACGCCGTCAGTCGGGGTCTGAGTCTGGGAGAACTCGACAAGATGACGGCGCTGGTGGAGGCGGTTAGGGAAGCGGTGGGGCCGGCGGTGGATGTCTGCATCGACTGTCACGGCATCTACGGGGTCCGTGACGCGGTCCTGCTGGCCGCACGGCTGGAGCCATTCGATCTGATGTTCATGGAAGATCCGGTGCCGCCCGAGAACGCCGAAGCCATGGCCAAGGTCACGTCGTCGACCTCTATCCCAATCTGCACCGGAGAGTTCGTCCACCGTCGAGACGGGTTCCGCCCCCTCGTCCAGAACCAGGCTTGCGACATGCTCCACGTCGATGTCTCCTCAACCGGAGGCATGCTGGAAGCGAAGAAGATCGCCGACCTGGCGGATCTGTACTACATGCCCTTTGCCGCGCATAATATCACGTCTCCCATCGGCATGACCGCAGCCGCCCACGTGTGCGCGGCGGTGCGGAATCTGCACACCATGGAGCTGCCCTACCACGCCGATCAGGTGACGTGGCGCTGGGATCTGGTGGAGTCACCTGCGGCGCTGGTCGAAGAGGGCGAATTCGCCCTGCCGGATCGGCCCGGTCTGGGGGTGGAGCTCAACGAGGATGTGGCGCGCGAGCACCTGAAGGAGGGCTATGGGTTTTTTGAGGAGTAGTCGTCCGGTCGACGCCACCAATGGCTGGCCCGCGCGGCTGGTCTTTGCGGCGGTGATCTCTGGGCTGCTGCTGGCGGGGACGGGATGCGCTCACCACAGGCTCACCCGGTCGGATATGGGCACCCTGGAAGCCTCTCGGGTGCCTCCGCCCGCCGCCCATCGACAGGACACGCGTTTTGTCGTGTGGGGTGACAGCCGCAGCAAGGGGTCTCAAGATCTGGCGCGGGAGTCGGAGCTGCGCCGGTGCCGACGGCAGTTGCGCGATGCCATCCTGGAGGAGGACATCGATTTTGTCATCAACACCGGAGATATGGTAGAGTCCGGGCGGGAAGAGCTGTGGAACTTTTTCAGCAAGGATACTGGAGATCTGATCAGGCCCAACTTCTTCTTCCCCGTTCTGGGCAACCACGAGTACAAGGGGGACGGCGACGACGATCTGCGGCAGTACTTCAACCGGTTCGAGCCCATGGTCGGCAACCGCAGGAGCTACGCTTTTGCGCACGGGGCAGCGTACGTGATCGCGCTCGACTCCTTTGCGCAGCAGTACGCTCAGATCGACGGGCTTTTCGACAAAATCGCGCGCGCCCAGCTTCATGGCCTCGACGGCGAGATCGACGGTTCCGTAGCCGGTGATCACCACCGAATCCGTCTGGATGCGCCGGCGTTGCATTATTTGCAGGATCTGAAGTCCGTCCAGATCGGGCATCTTGATGTCGAGCAGAGCAATGTCGATAGAGCGAACAGTCAGCCGGCGAATGGCTTCCTCCCCTTGCTCTACAACTTCCACCTCCCACGGTTGCCGCCGGAACAACGAACTGAAAGTGAGATCTATGTAGGGGTCATCGTCTGCTATCAGCACGCGATACGGCACGGGAGTATCTCCTGACAGTTGCGATTGGATCCATTTCCGACCCTACCCTCCCACCCAAGACTCTGTCGTACCCCAATACTCATTTCGGGCAACAAGATATGGAATCAACCGACAGCCAACAACAAGAAAAAACCGAAGGTCGAAAGGGGTTAACTGCTGGCTCAGTTTCCCTATGCGTCTCAAATGTCCACAAGCAGTACGGCAGCCTGGAGCGTCCTCTGGACGTTCTGCGCGGTATTTCCTTCGAGCTGGAGGCCGGTCAGTCTCTGGCGATCACGGGGCCGTCCGGTTCGGGCAAGAGCACGCTGCTTCATCTGATTGGGACACTGGACCTGCCCACATCGGGCTCGATATTCATCAACGGGGAGAATCCAGCCGCTCTCGCCGAGAAGGAATTGGCGCGATTCCGCAACCAGGTAGTCGGCTTCGTCTTCCAGGGCCACCATCTGTTACCGCAGTATTCGGTTCTGGAGAACGTCCTCATCCCGACGCTGGCGCCTGGTCAGTCCGGGCAAGTTGGACCGTCCGGCCAGGGCGCGACGGACAGAGCGCACGAGCTTCTCGATCGCGTCGGTTTGGGCGATCGACTCGATCACCGCCCGGGGGAACTGTCCGGCGGGGAGTGCCAGCGCGTGGCCGTGGCCAGAGCGCTGGTCAACTCTCCCAGCCTGCTGCTGTGCGATGAGCCAACCGGCAATCTCGACGGCGCTACGGCCAACTCCGTATCGGCGTTGCTGTTTGATCTGCACCAGGCGGATTCCACCATCCTCATCGCGGTCACGCACAGTCCCTCGTTCGCCGGCCGCTTCGATCGTCGCCTTGAGCTGAGGGAGGGCGTATGCTTCGAAGTCTGATGCACTACTGTTCGATGCTCGCTTGGAGCCTGAGGGAAGGCGCATGCTTCGAAGCCTGATGCACTACTGTTCGATGCCCGCTTGGAGCCTGAGGGAAGGCGCATGCTTCGAAGCCTGAGGCACTACTGGAGGATCAACTTCGCCGTCAGTCTGGGAGCGGCCGTGGCTACGTCGGTGCTGACGGGAGCGCTGCTGGTCGGTGACTCGGTGCGGGGTAGTCTGCGCGATCTGACCTTGGCGCGCCTGGGGGAGATCGACCATGCCCTGGTGTCGGAGCGTTTTTTCCGGGAAGAATTGGCCGGGCAACTGTCGGCCGACCCAGGTGCGCGGGCGGGCGTGGTTGTCAACCGCAGCGCAGAGGCTGGCCCGGGTGCAGCGGGCAAAGTCGAGGGAGACCGGGCGGGAGGCGGCGACGTCGGCGTAGTGCCGGCCATCCTGCTACGCGGGACCGCCATTCACGCCCGCACCAAAGCGAGAGCGTCGCGGACCCAGATACTGGGGATAGACCGGCGTTTCGCAGCGTTGTACGGCCAGAGAGAGGCCATGCTGCTGCGCGAGTCCAGCGGGCCGTTCTCCGCTGTGGTCATCAATCAGTCCCTGCAGAAGGAGCTGGGGGCGCAGATCGGCGATCCCATTCTGCTTTCCTTTGAGAGGCTGAGCGCTGTTCACCGCGAGTCCTTGTACGGCCGTCGCGGCTCGGCGGAGGTGGTGCAGTCCATGCGTTTGAGCGTCAGCGGGGTCGTTCCCGATCGAGGCGGAGGAGGTGGGTTCGCCTTGAGACCCCATCAGAGTCTGCCGCTCAACGCCTTCGTGCAGCTGACGGTACTGCAGCAAGCACTCGATCAACAGGGCGCGGTGAATGCGCTTTTGGTGACCACGGCCGGTAAAGGCGTGGAGAGCGATGACGGCGCTGGCGGTGAGGGGAGAACCGATCCGCAGGCGTTACTGGAGCAGACGGTGGCATTGGCGGATTTAGGCCTGGAGCTGCGGCGGGGAGAAGGGTACAGCTATCTGGAGAGCAACCAGCTCATCATCGAACCCTATGTGGGCGAAGTAGCCCTGGAGGCCGCAGTGGAGCTCGGCCTCCCGCACTTGCCGGTGCTGACCTATCTGGCCAACTCGCTGGCGCTTGATGGTGGAAACTCCGTTCCGTACTCAATAGTGGCCGCACTCGATCCGGAAGAACTCGCGGGGCAACCGGGTCTGGGCACCCTTGAGTTGATCGATGGATCCCCGGCCCCGTCACTGGCGGCGGACGAGATTCTTCTGACCCAGTGGGCGGCCCAGGACCTGGGGGCGACGCCAGGCGATGAGATCGCCGTCGATTACTACGAGGTTGGGCCTCGAGAGGAGCTCTTCACGCGGCGGGTTCGGTTCGAGCTCCGCGGCGTCGTAGCCATGGCGGGGTTGGCGGTGGACCGGGCCCTGACGCCGGTGTATCCCGGCATGCAGGAGGCTGCCGACATGGCGGCCTGGTCGGCGCCGTTTCCGGTCGACCTGAGCCGCGTCCGTCCGCAAGACGAGGACTTCTGGGACGAGTTTGGCGCGGCGCCGAAGGCGTTTGTCTCCCGCGAGACAGGTCGCCGGCTGTGGGCGAGCCGCTTCGGCGAGATGACTTCCCTGCGGATCGCCGCGGCTCCCGGGCGAGACCTGACAAGCACGGCGGCTGATTTCGAAAGGCGCCTGCTGGGAAAGATCAGCGCGGCGCAGGCGGGGATGGTGTTTCAGCCGGTGAAGGCGCAGGGATTGCGGGCGGGAGCGGGGGCGACCGACTTCAGCATGCTGTTTATCGGTTTCAGTATGTTCCTGATCGCCTCCGCGGCGTTGCTGGTGGGGCTGCTGTTTCGGCTGGGTGTCGAGCAGAGGGCCCGGGAGATGGGACTGCTGCTGGCGACGGGATTCTCGGTGGCGGCGGTGCGGCGGCGTCTGTTGGGTGAGGGCGCCGTGCTGGCCGGAATCGGCGGTGCCATCGGCGTTGTGGGCGCGGTTGGCTGCGCCTGGATGATGATGACGGGGTTGCGCACCTGGTGGCTGGCTGCTGTCGGCACGCCATTCCTGTTCTTGCATGTGGAGGGGTGGAGCCTGGTCATCGGCTACGTCGTCTCTGGGCTGGTGGTCCTGCTCTCCATCGGTTGGGCGGTGCGGCGGTATGCGAGTCTGCCAGTAAGCGCGCTCCTGGCTGGCGGCACGGGAATAGCCGGGACTATCGACAGCAGGGACGGTGGCCAGGGCGCCAAGAGGCGCCGGCTGCTCGGGGCGCTGGCGGCCTTCGCCTTGTCCGTGGGGTTAATTGCTCTGGCGGCCGGATCCGGTCCAGCCGCGGCGGCCGGTCTGTTCTTTGGCAGCGGCGCGCTGTTGCTGGTCTCCGGACTCCTCTTCCTGTCACTGTGGCTGCGCGGTGCGCGCTCGGGGGCGGCGATGCTGCGGGGTGGGAGATGGGCGACGGTGCGGATGGGGTGGCGCAACAGTCAGCGGCAACCGGGCAGAAGCATGCTGTGCTGTGCCCTGGTGGCATCGGCCTGTTTCGTGATCGTCGCCGTAGGCGCGAATCGCCGCACCGAGGGCACGGGGCCGGATGGTGGCGGGCCGGATTCGGGGACGGGCGGGTACGCGCTCGTGGGCGAAGCGGAGGTGCCGCTGTATCAGGATCTCAACGATGCGGACGGGCGCTTCGAACTGGGATTGTCGGGGGCCGACAGTGGGCTGCTGGCGGATGCAGCCGTGTACAGTTTCCGCGAGCTGCCCGGCGAGGACGTGAGCTGCCTGAACCTGTATAAGCCCGAGCAGCCACGGGTTCTGGGCGCGCCGCCTGAGTTCATTCGCCGGGGCGGGTTCGGGTTCAAGCAGGTGGCTGACCTGGACGGATCCGCCTCGGGGTCGGCGACCAGCGCACAAGCCGCCGACAACCCATGGTTGCTGCTGAACGAGGATCTCGGGCCCGGGGTGATTCCCGCCATCGGGGATTACAACTCCGTCCTCTGGATCCTGCACCTGGGGCTGGGACAGGAGCTGACGATTCGGGACGAAAGCGGAATGGCGGTGCGACTGCGTCTGGTGGCGCTGTTGGAGAGCAGTATATTCCAGAGCGAACTGGTGATCTCAGCCGCCAACCTCAACAGGCACTTCCCCGGACGGGGTGGATTCGGGTTTTTTCTATTTGAAACAACCCGGGCGCCCGAACTAGCCATCGCCTTGGAGCGATCTCTGGGAGAGTATGGGCTCGACATTGAATCCGCCGCCGATCGGCTGGCCGCTTTCCAGGTGGTCGAAAGCACCTATCTGTCTACCTTTTCCGTCCTGGGAGGATTGGGGCTGTTGCTGGGCACCGCGGGTCTGGGGATCATCCTGGTGAGGAACGCCATTGAGCGCAGGGCCGAACTGGCGGCGCTGCGGGCGTTTGGTTTCCGGCGTTCCACCCTGTCCCTCATGCTGCTGACCGAGAGCGGTTTTCTACTCGCGGTCGGTATTTTCATCGGCAGCGCCGCCGCCATGATCGCCGCCGCCCCCCACGTCATCTCCAGTCCAGGGGCCATCGCCGCAGGTCCCCTCGTCGGGACGCTGGCAGCGGTCGTCGGTGTCGGTATGGGCGCTAGCGCTGTGGCGGCGCGATTCGCCCTGCGCATTCCCCTCCTCCAGCCGCTGAAGGGCAACTGACCTTGAGCGATACCGTCGCGATCCGCCTCGATAACCTCTGCAAGACCTATCGGGTGCCGATCCGCGAGCCCGGACTGGTTGCCGCTCTCAAGAGCATCGTCCACCGGCAGCACCGCGAGGTGGAGGCGGTGAAGCAGATCTCCTTCGAGGTCGCATCCGGCGAAATCGTCGGTTTCCTTGGTCCCAACGGAGCCGGCAAGACCACGGCCCTGAAGATGCTCTCCGGGTTGCTGAATCCAACGGCGGGCGAAGTGCGGGTCCTGGGGTACGAGCCCTTCCGTCGTGACCGGGACTTCCTCCGCCAGATCACCCTGGTCATGGGCAACCGCAACCAGCTGGTGTGGGACATCCCCGTGTCGGATTCTTTCGAGCGCAACCGGGCTATCTATCGACTTGGCCAGGGCGAGTTCAACAGAACCGTCGACGGACTCACCGATCTGCTCGATCTGGGCGATCTGCTCGACAAGCCGGTGCGCAACCTGTCGTTGGGCGAGCGCATGAAATGCGAGATCGCCGCCGCTCTCCTGCACCGGCCGAAGATCCTCTTTCTCGACGAGCCCACCATCGGGTTGGACGTCACCATGCAGCGGCGGGTGCGCCGCTTCCTCGCCGAGTACAACAAACGCTACCAGGCTACCGTCCTGCTCACCAGCCACTACATGAAGGACGTGGAAGCCCTCTGTGACCGCGTCGTCGTCATCCACCACGGACAGCTGTTGTTCGATGGCAATCTCGCCCGTCTGGTGGCGCGCTTTTCCCCTCACAAGACCATCGCCCTCGACCTGGAGCAGGAGGGGATGGACTTGAGCGCCTACGGGGAGGTGGTGAGCACCGACGGCTCCAGGGTCACGCTGCTGGTGCCCAAGGAGGAGACGGCCAAGATCACCGGGCAGCTGCTGGCCGATCTGCCGGTGATCGATCTGACCGTCGAGGAACCGTCCATCGAAGAGGTGATCGAACAGGTGTTCGCTCAGGAGGTGGCGTGAGGTGAAGTGGTGAACCCATCCGCCCTAACTCCACAAAATGTGGCATGAGCCGGTTTACCGATATCTACACCACCCTTTTCAAGATCTCGGTGGCGATCATGCTGCAGTACCGGGCGGTCTTGATAATTTGGCTCATCGGACTCGTCCTGCAGCCTATCATCTATCTCGTTGTCTGGCTGACGGTGGCCGAAACGCAGGGCGGGCAGGTCGGGGACTTCGACAAGGGAGGTCTGGCGGCCTATTTCATCGTCCTTATGATCGTCAACCACGCCACCTTCGACTGGCATATGTACGAGATGGGTTACCGCGTGCGCACCGGCGCCTTCTCTCCTCTGCTGCTGCAGCCGCTGCATCCCATCCATCGCGACATCATTGAAAATGTCGCCTACAAGTTCATCACCTTGTCGGTAATGCTGCCCGCTGTTTTTCTTCTGATCTGGCTTTTCGAGCCCACCTTCGGGGCGCCGATGTGGGCGGTCGCCGCCTTTGTGCCGGCGCTGCTGCTGGCCTTTCTGGTGCGCTTCTTTGTCGAGTGGAGCCTGGCGCTGCTGGCGTTCTGGATAACGGACACGTCCGGGCTGAACCAGATGTATGCCGTTGCCAGCATCTTCCTGATGGGGCAGATGGCGCCGCTGTCGCTGATGCCGCAATGGGTTCAGTTTGCCGCCGGGGTGTTGCCTTTTCGCTGGATGGTGGCTTTTCCGGTGGAGTTGCTGCTGGGGCGGCTCTCACCCGAGCAGGTCGTGGACGGCTTCCTGATGCAGGCCTTGTGGCTCGGCCTTGGCCTGGCCGGCCTGGCGTTGACTTGGAATCGAGCTGCCAGGCGCTACTCGGCGGTGGGCGCATGAGGATCTTCCGATTATTCTTCGTCTTCTTCCGCATCGGGCTGATGAACGAGCTGCAGTACCGGGCGAACTTCTTCATCCAGCTGCTGAAGACGGCATTCAATCTCACCTGGTCGCTGGCCGCCGTCGCCGTCGTCTTCAGTCATACCTCCGATCTCAACGGCTGGCAGCCGGCGGAGCTGGTGGCCCTGCTGGGGGTCTTTGTGCTGATGAGCGGCCTGATCGGCGTGGTGGTTCAACCAAGTATGGAGCGGCTCATCGACGATGTCAGGCAGGGAACTCTGGACTTTACCTTGACCAAGCCGGAGGAGGCGCAGATTCTGGTCAGCATCGGGCAGGTGCGGGTCTGGCGTCTGGTGGACGTGGTCGTGGGTCCTATCGTCATCGGCGTTGCGCTTGTTCACCTAGACAGGGAGATCGGGCTCGAGGACGCCCTGCAGTTCGGCGTCACCTTGGTGGCGGGCAGCGTCATCATGTACAGCTTCTGGCTCATGCTGTCGACAATCGCCTTCTGGTTTATCCGCATAGAGAACATCCTCATCATCTTTCACAGCATGTACGAGGCCGCCCGCTGGCCGATTACGATCTATCCGGGATGGCTGCGGACCGCCCTGACCTTTCTCGTGCCGGTCGCTTTCGCCGTGACCGTGCCGTCCGAAGCCATCGTGGGCCGGTTGTCGGAGGGTTATCTGCACGGCGCCATCGCCCTGGCCGCGGCCATGCTGGTGGGTTCCCGTTTGTTCTGGCGGCTAGGCCTGAAGCAGTATTCGGGAGCCTCGGCCTGATGGAGTTCGATTCAACCTACGACGGCATCATCCTCGGTTCCGGGCACAACGGCCTGGTGCTGCAGGCGTATCTGAGTCGCGCCGGGCTCAAGGTGCTCTGTCTGGAGCGCAACGATGTAGCTGGGGGTGGCCTGCGGACCGAACAGTTGCCCGAGGGGTCGGGATTCCACCACAATACTCATTCCTTCTACCACCGGGCACTGACGCGGATGCCGTGGTACCGCGAGCTGGAGCTGGCGCAGCACGGGGCACGCTACATCGAGCCGGAGCTGAATGTCTGCCTGCTGCCGCAGCGGGGAGGAGAGGCGCTGGAGTGGTGGGTGGACTTTGACCGCACGGTCGAGTCCTTCGCCCGCTTCAGTCGACGGGATGCCGAGACGCTGAAGCGCTGGCGCGATGAATTTATCCCCATCGTCGAGAATATCCTCCTTCCCGAAGCGCAGTCGACGCCCGTGCCACCCGAAGAGCGCGTCGCCACGCTTCAGCGCAGCCGCGAAGGCCGGCGGCTCCTCGAGGTCAGCCAGCTGTCTCCCCGGGAGTTCGCGGCGCGGGAGTTCGAGCACCCGGTCGTGCAGGCGGGGCTGCTGTTCTTCAACGGGCTGCGCGAAGTCGATCTGCGGGCCAGCGGTTTTGGTCACCACATCCCCGCCCTGCTGGCCAGCGCTGGCAAGGCGCAGATGTGCGTGGGCGGATCGGTGCAGCTCGCCCGCGCGCTGGTGAGGGTCATCGAGGCGGCGGGGGGCGAGATCCGCACCGGAGTGACACCAGCGAAAATGATCGTGGAGCCCGATCCCTCATCGGGTCCAGGGCGCGTTACCGGAGTGCGAACGACAGCGGGCGAACGCATCGGGGCTCGACAGTTCGTGGCTTCGTCGCTGAATCCCCAGCAGACCTTTCTCGAGCTGCTGGAGGAGGAAGTGCTGCCCCACACCTGGCGCCGGCGAGCCCGGGACTTTCGTTACAACCTGCTGGCGCCCTTGTTCGGGCTGTATCTGAATCTGGACGAGCCACCTCGATACGGGACCGATTCGGGCAGCGCCCACCTGGACGAGGCCTTCATGGTTATCATGGGACTGGACGAGGCCGGACAGTTCGACGATATGGTCAGCGCTCACGATGCCGGCGAGCTACCGCCGACGGTGATGTGGGGAAGTTCGCCCACGGTGTTTGACCCGACTCAGGCGCCGGGGGGGAAACACACGGCCTTCATGTGGATGAAGGTGCCCTATCGACTGCGGGGTGATCCCGCCAACTGGGATGCGGCCAGCGAGGAAGTGGGTGACAGGATGCTGGAACTGTGGTGTCGACACGCGCCCAATGTCGGGACCGCGAGGAAGGTGGACGCCTTTGTGCGGCCACCTTCCCAGACGCCTTTATTGCTGCCAAATATGCGCGATGCGGATCTGCTGGTGGGATCGCTGGCCAACGGCCAGGTCGGGTTTTCCCGGCCCTTTCCAGGGGCGGGTACCTACCGGGGGTACCTATCCGGCCTCTACCTGTGCGGCTCTTCCAGCCATCCCAGCGGCAACATCACCGGACTACCCGGGCGCAACTGCGCTCACGTAATCCTGGCGGATGCTGGAATCGACGCGCCGCCGCGAGCTAAAACAGCGAGGGGATGATCCGCCCGAAGAGGACGGCCAGTCCTGCAAACAGAACCCAGGGAATCAGAGTGCGGAATCTGGACGCCCGCCGGGTGGTTGTCAGCAAGATACAGTGTGCTCCTCGCCGACGCTTAAGTGGGGGGTCGGCGGACGCTGGGGTAATCGGACCGAGACTCGTCGGGATGGGCCGAATCGGGCCGAATCGGGCCGAATGGGGTGAGGCAGCTGCAGGGGAGGGAAGGCGAGGATCCCGATCTTCGATCTCCGTTGAGCCCTTGTGACTATGAATGAGTGCTGGAGACTGCATAAGGTCTGAGTGCTGGAGGTTGCTTGCAACGTCGACCTGTAAATTTAGAATTCGCTAACAACTGGCACAACAGAGCTGGTTTTTATCTTTTTGACGGCAATCTGCGTGCCAGCGATTCAAGAATCGAGGGAAGTTGTGGTTTCCGGCAGGGTTACGGCAAGAGGAGAACGGGGTCGTGGAGGCGCGGGACGGGAAGGAATATCTTACTCTGCGACGAATTTTCTCCCTGACAGGAGAAAAGCCGGGCCATGGATGCGCACAGCATCAAGGTCATCGCCCCGAAGCACGGAAGACACCGTGCCATCACAGAGCTGGTAAAGGCTGGCGCCGCTGCTCTGGCCGCCCTTGTCGATGAGATTGCGGGGCAGTGACGCGCCTCCCGACGAAGGCAGGAGCAGGACGCCAGAGACCTCCTCTGAGGAAAATCGCCAGACCCGGAGCCCGTCGAGCGTTTCATCCTCTATCCCGTCCGAATCGACCTCTATCCCGTCCGAATTGAAGCGGGTGACGTTCCCGGAAAGAAGGGCGTTGAGGGTCCGGAGAAGATGGAAGACGGGACGCGGATTGCAGAGGGTATCTAGAGCACCGTGGCCGACATCCAGGGTGCGGTCCAGGTCGAGGAAGGGGCCCACGAAGAGTTTCGATCCCTTCACCAGCGCCGCCGCGAAGAGGGCCTCCGCTGCCGCCACTGCGTTTTCACCATCATCCTGTCCCGGCATCTCGAAGAGGAAGTCGACTCGCCCCACAGCATCGAGGTGCGGTTGGCGTTTTAGTTCGGCTACCGTGTCCAGGGGCGCGGGAGAGGAGTCCAGACGGCACAGCACCGAGTCCACCTGGACGTCGTGTCTCAACAGCAGCGTATCCAGCTCCGGGATTTCGTCGACCCGGTAGCCGATGCGCGTGCGTGGGTGCTGTTTGCCGGCGACGATTTCGCCCGGTACGACCGCACACAGACTCACCGCCGGCCGCGACTCGCCGGCCAGCCACGACAGGCAGTCTGCGCTTGGCCGGGGAGATCCGGGAAGCTGAATTTCCCAACGGTCCACCTGTCCGGAGTAGTCGGCGATTTGCCGCGACAGGGAAGGCGCGTCCGACCAGAGAACGCCGATCTGCAACTGCACGCCCTCCCGCCGCAGCAACTGCAGCCGGCGGCGCTGGTCGTCGCTGCCCAGATCGGACCCAGGGGCGCGGACCGCGCCGATCCCCAGTTCTAGGCAGGCAAGCAGGGGATGGTCGGCGCGCACGGGCTGTCGGATGACGGAGGGGTAAGCGATCGGTACTTCGGCCACTGGAGCCAGCGGATGCGCGAGGGTTATTCCCAGCAGTCGCTCCCAGGTGGTTGGCTCGCAGCTCCGGCCGGCGAGCCCCCGGCTAGAGCTGGTTGAGGCGCTCGGGGTCGTCGGGTCGACTGGTGTCGTCGCGGCGCCTTGTGCGCTTCCCCGGGTGTCGTCCATGACGGTGTCGGGGGGCGCTTTTCCGCCAACCGTCTGGCGGTGGTCGCTCGATCTGTAAGGCACCGGCGTGAGCAGCCTTTGACAGCCCGGCCGCAGTGTCTCCTGCGTCTCTCTGTTGGTGCGGACGAGATGCACGTCGATGCGCTCGTCGAGGACGCGGCAGAGATAGAAGCCGAGCTTGGCGGTGTCGTCCCGTCCCCGCTCAGGCGGTGGTGGGCCGGTGAAAAGGTGGCTGAAGCCCGGTCTGGTGAAGGAGGTGGATGGCACGACGCGGTAGCGACAGAAGCCGCCGCCGGCGCTGTCGATGGCGTCGTAGAAGGTGAAGTGGACGTGAGCGGCGAACAGGTGCCCGACCCGGTGTCGGCGCACCAGGTCCAGAAGCCAGCTCCGCGCCGGCTCGCCGACATTGTCGTAGTGACCCAGTGAGGCTTCAGTCGGTTCCTTCAGGTACAGTGGCAAATGCAGGAAAAGGAGGATGCGCATGTCCTGGTGAGCGGCCAGATCAGCCTCGGCCCATGCTTGCTGATCCCGTGCCGCCTGGAGAGGACCGTTCATGATCTGTGAGTTGAGCACGATCAGGTGGACATCGCCGCGATCGAAGCTGTACCAGGATCTTCCCAGACGTTTATCGTAGGCCGCCAGCGCCTGCGCGTCCACATGGGCGGTCGGCATCAGCGGATCGGGCTTGTCGCCGACGTCGTGGTTACCGGCGACAAAACGGATGTCATCGACACCGCACTCGCCGACTTGTGCCAGAGCTTCATCGAGGGCGCGATCGAAGTCAGTCGTGCCCGGGAATTCCTGGACCAGATCACCCAGGTGGATGATGAAGGCGGGATCGAGCGCTGCCGCCTGTTTCAGAGCGGCGCCGGCGCGAGCTGTCTGCCGACGGCGGGAGTCGAACTCGAGAGGACGGCCGCCCACATCGAGCATATAGTGGGTGTCGGCGAGGACGACAAATTCAAAATCCGCCGGTGGCAGTAAGGAGCGGTCGAAGGTGCGAGTTTCCCAAGCCGAGGCGTCCATGTTGTTCGGGTCCGGTCACGAGTCAAGTGGCCCACCGGTACGAGCTTTTGCGTTTTATCGGCGGACGAGCTGTCACAGGTACATACAAACGGTATGTCGCGTTGGCCCATCTAGTCAATTGCCGTACATTGAAAAATCAAGGAGAAGACTTTGGAAAAGGCCGTCATTCTGGCCCGGGGACTCGGAAGGCGAATGCGCCAGGGGGATGCAAGCGCGTCGCTCAGCGATAATCAGCAGGCGGTGGCCGCCACCGGCGTAAAGGCTCTAGTGCCGATAGACCGCCCCTTTCTCGACTACGTGCTCACGGCTCTGGCGGACGCCGGGTATCGACAGATCTGTCTGGTGGTGGGACCGGAGCACGATGTGCTGCGCGAGTATTATGGTCGCACGCTGTCCTACGAGCGCCTGAGCGTGGAGTTCGCCCTGCAGGCCGAGCCCAGGGGTACGGCCGATGCCGTGGCCGCCGCGGCGGGCTTCGCTGGCGGCGATCCTTTTCTGGTGATCAATTCCGACAACCACTATCCGGTAGATGCCCTGAGCGCGCTACGAGGGCTCCAGGGACCGGGGCTGGCGGTGTTCGAGCGTGAGAGCATGCTGGCGCGCAGCAATATCCCGCCGGAGCGAATCACCCGATTCGCCGTGGTAGAGGCGGATGAGGCGGGCAATCTGCGGCGCATCCTCGAGAAGCCAAATCCCGAACAGGTGGCGCGATTGCCCGAACCGGTAGGGGTGAGTATGAACTGCTGGCGCTTCGATGCGAGCATATTTGCGTCCTGCGCCGCCATCAAGCCGTCCGTGCGCGGCGAGCTGGAGATCCCCGATGCCGTGCAGCACGCCATCGGCGAGATGGGGCAGACATTCCGCGTGCTTACCTTTCGATCCGCGGTCCTGGATCTGACCAGCCAGACTGACGTGGAGGGGGTGGCGGAGATATTGGCCGGTACTCCGGTCAATCTGTGAGGGAACGGGAGGAACAGCGAAGATGGAACTGAGGGAGCTGCTGGACGGCGCTGTCGTCAACGGTCTGCTCGTGGGTCGGGGACTGAGTGCGGCGGCAGCTGACGCCAAGACGGGTCTCTTCGCGGCGGCGGCTCGAGCGCTGATTGGGGCACGCAGCGGTGATGATTCCACCTGCGCCCACGCTTTTTTCGTGCCGGGTCGCATCGAGGTGCTTGGCAAGCACACGGACTACGCCGGCGGCAGCAGCATCGTCGCCGCCGTGGAGCAGGGCTTCTGTCTGGTGTCGGTGCCGCGCCAGGACCGCGAGGTCAGCGTCTGCGCTCTGGACCGCGAGGTCAGCGTCTGCGCTCTGGACCGCGAGGTCAGGGTTTGCGCTCTGGACCGCGAGGTCAGGGTTTCCGCTCAGGACCGCGAGGCGGAGACGGTCTCTTTCAACCTCGACCCCGATCTGCAGGTCCGGCACGGCCACTGGTCCAACTACCCGATGACGGTGGTGCGCCGACTGGCGCGCAACTTCCCCGAGTGTCGGCTGGGCATGGATCTGGCCTTCGCCAGTGACCTCCCGCCCGCGGCCGGCATGAGCAGCTCCAGCGCTCTCATCGTCGCCACTTTTCTCGCCCTGGCGGCGGCCAATCGATTGAGCTCCACCGAGTTCTACCGACGGCAGTTCGGCAAAGGGGGGGTGGATCTGGCCGCCTATCTGGGGACCATCGAGAATGGGCAGAGCTTTGGCGAGCTGTCCGGTGATCGCGGCGTCGGTACTTTTGGTGGCAGCGAAGATCACACCGCGATTCTTTGCTCTCAGCCCCGACGATTCGGTCAGTTCGCCTACTGTCCCGCCCGCTTCCAGCGCCATATACCCCTGCCCCCCGATATCGGGCTCGTCCTTGCAGACAGTGGCGTGGTGGCGGAGAAGACCGGGGCGGCGCAGGAACTATACAATCAGGCCTCGGGTCGGGTCAGCGCTCTGGTGCAGCGGTGGCAGCGGGGATCGGGTCGAGAGGAGATCTACCTGGCCGACATCCTGGCCAGCGATCCGGCCGCCGCCGATCGACTGCGGGGTTATCTGGCGAGGGCAGACGGCGATTCCTTCAGTCCAGACGAGCTGCGCCAGCGCCTCGACCACTTCGTTGCTGAGAGCGATCTCATCGGCCCCGCGGGTGACGCGCTGGCTGCCGGAGATCTGGCTGAGTTCGGACGCCTCGTCGACCGCTCCCAACAGCTGTCCGAAGAGCTGCTGGGAAACCAGGTGGCTCCGACCATCGGGCTGGCCCGACTGGCGCGTCAAGGCGGCGCTCTGGCGGCCTCCGCATTTGGCGCCGGCTTCGGAGGCAGTGTGTGGGCCCTGGTGAAAAAGCGCGATCGGGACGCCTTTGCCGAGGCCTGGTCAGCTTCGTATCGGCGAGATTTTCCAGAGGCCGGCGGCAGATCCGCCTTCTTTCAGACCGACGCCGGCCCGGCTGCGTTCGAGCTGGGCGAAGAAGCGACGTGACGGTGCGGCGATCAGTTTGTATATTTTTTACACAGAATTTACTCGAATCGGTCTGCGTGAATCACTTGAAATACACACAGGTCTACCTGCTTTCCACCGCGCGTGCCTCCGCCAGGATGTCTTCGGCGTGCTGAGGGGGTTGATTGCCAGGCTCTTCGGTTTCGACCGCGAGATCAGCGGGTTGCAGGAGCAGGTCAAGCAGCTCAGCTGGGACCCCGCCTACGGTATGTGGACACGCCCTGCTTTTATCCAGTTCTGCCAGGTGATGCCGCGCAGTATTCGCACCCTGGCGTTCCTCGATCTGGATCGGATTCACGCGCTTGACCAGGAGCTGGGATACACGGAAGTCGATCGCCGCATACAAGCTACCTTCTCGGTATCCTTCCGCCGCAGCGACGTCGTGGCGCGGTGGTACTCGGGGGACGAGATCGTCATCCTCTTCGACTCGGACCGCGAGTGGGCGGAAATGAAAATGGCCGAGCTGACCGTGGCGGCGAGAGCCGAGGGCATGGGCTTCAAGTACGCGATCGGCAACTGGGACGTCGGCAAACAGCTGGTAGAGGATGTGGTGGATAGGCTTTCCAAGACCGTCATGGAGCAGATCAGGGGAAATTTGCCGGAACAAGCCTCGAGTCGCTAACGACTGCCAATGCACTGAGGTGGAGGCGAAAACAATGACCGCACCCCATGGCCGGTATCCGCGGCATCAGCTGGTGAGCGCGTCGGAGTTATCGGACAGCACAAGAGTGTGCGCATGAGGAGATCGGTTGTCCGGGCCAGCGTCCTTGTCGGCGCTGCGGGGCTCTCGCTGCTGCTGGCGGGATGCGGCGATGACGACGGCGGCACTCGCTTTGGCAGTCTCGAGGACGTACAGGATTACCGCAGTTCCATCGATCCGGTGATCGACGCGGTCAGCGCCATTGAGGCCCAGGTGCAGGAGCGGGCGGTGGGCTCGTCCAACGCCGCTACGGCAGCGAATCTCAACGCCGTGTACCTTTGGAGGTCAGGCCTCAGCTACTGGAAGTGCTGCTGTCCTTCGACCGCATCCAGCCGCCGCCGCGTCTGGCGACACTGCACGACGACATCCGCAGGTTGATCGTGCTGCGCCTGGACGCCTACGGTCTGGTAATAGAGGGGTTCGGCGCTCAGAACGAGGATCTCTATCCGGTGGCGGAAGTGAAGCTGCGGGACGCCAACGAGGTCATTCCGCTCATCAACGAGCAAGTCTGTGAGATCGACGTCGCTCTCGGTGACCGGGACGATTGCCGACTGCTGGCCTAGCGTGCGGCCGCGGACGTCGTTCAACTCTCGGGCGCTGTCCCTGTGGCCAGCGGTCGACGAACCGGGTGACTGTCGCTGGCGCGATCCGGTCACCTTCGGTCCGCTGGCGTCGCGCACCCTACCCGCGCGTCCGACAATCCGCTTCGGTCGAAAGCGCCTCAGGCCATCGTCATCTCCCTGGCGTCTTCTCCCTGGCAGCCGGCTCGTATTCGGGAAACACCCTGACGAAAGACTGGCCCGAGTTCCGCTGGCGCGTGTCGGCGTCTATGTAGCAGACGCTGAAGGCCCGCCGCGGGCCGTCGGTGTGGTTGGTCTCCGATCTGTGCAGCGTCCAGTTGTGGAGCAGGACAGCCTCCCCCTGCTCCAGCTCCAGGAACAGGCGCTTCTCGTCCGGGGCGTGGACGGCGCGCTCAGCCGCGGACAGGAGATCTCCCTTTTCGGGGATCAGGTTCTTGTGCGTGCCGGGGACGATCTGCAGACATCCATTGGCGACACAGGTGGCGTCCAGCGCCGTCCACATGGTGATTTTCGGGGGAATGCTGAGACCCCAGCCGCCGGCGCCGTCCTGATGCCAGTCGATGGTGACGCCCTGCTCGGCGGGCTTGTTGAAGAACATCGCCCTGAATATGGCGACCTCCTCACCGATGATTTTGGCGGTCACGTCGCGGAACAGTGGCTGTTGGATGTAGGCCCGGAACAACGGGTCTCGTTCCAGATCCTGGATCTTCCGGTACTTCAGCGAAGAGCCCTTGAACTCCTTCGATTGACGCGCTTTCTCCCCCTCCCCCGCCGACGGACACAGCTGCATGAGCATGTCGGGATAGACGATATTCCCCAGCATGATATCGTCGATGCGCTGGCAGAGGGCTTCGATCTCCTCCACGGGAACCGCCCGTCCCAGGCGCACGTAGCCCTCCTCCTGAAAGGCTTCCAACTCCTCACGCGAAAGGAACGGGGCATGGATATCGCTCATGTTTACCTCTCTATCTCTCGCATCCGTTCAACGGTCAGCCGGCACAACCGGTCTACCTCTGTATAGCTTCACCCACGCACCCGCGAGGGTCCCCTCATTTCATCACGACGGCAGGCAGACGAGTCTTCCTCCCTCCAGGCTCAGGAGCAACCCCCCAGGGATCGGATGCAGACCGACGATCTCTTCACCGGCCTCGAAGAGCCATCGACAGGATCCATCCCACCCGAGTCGCATCAGGCGCCCCCCCTCGGTCGCCAGGGCCAGATCTGTGTCGCAGGGCGCAAGGTAGTGAATCCGCTGGGCGACGCGCAGATGCTGTTGAAGGTCGCCATTGAAATCGATGATAGCCAGATCCCCGAACTCGGTTGTGGCCACGATGCGCGAGGGCAGGACGAGTAGTCCGGTGATCGCTCCCACCAGGTTGGTGTGCCATTTCTCGGCGCCGTCTTCGGGCCGAACGGCGAAGATCCAGCCGTCTTCGGTGCCGTAGACGATTTCGCGCACGCCGTCTCCGTCCAGGTCGACCGTCACCAGGTGGCTCAAGCCGATGCCGCGGCGGGGAGTGGTGCCGTTGGCCTCCGAGCCTACCTGCTCCAGAGTGGTCCAGCGAAAGGATCCGTCCCAGTTGTGAATGGTGAGGGGCGTCGAATAGACGTTGCCGACGACAATTTCCGCCTTGCCGTCGCCGTCCAGGTCATCCACGCAGAGGGCGGTGATAACATGGTAGCGAATCCAGTTCGCCCACAGGCGGTCGCCGCTGGCGGAGAAAGCGTTTACGTACCAACCGGCGGTAGCAGCCAGAACCGACCGTCGGCCCGAGCCGTCCAGGTCGGCCACGGCCAGGGCGGTGACGGGGCTCTGCACGCGGTTGAGGTTCTCCAAAGGGCGCTGCCAGCGGATCTCACCGCCTCCGGTCTCCAGGGCGAGCAGGTCGGAATCGGCGGTGCCCACCAGGGCCAGCGGCTGTTCACCGTCGAGATCAGGCGCCAGCAGTACCACCGTGGGCGCTGCCTCCAGTTGCTGCGACCACAGGAGCTCTCCCGCAGCCGTCGACAGCGCACAGACCTCCCCCTCGCCGGTTCCCACCAGGGCGGTGGATCCAAGCACATGCACCCCCGCGGCGACCCCGTTGAGTTGCCGCGTCCACCGCGGGCTCGGGGTCGGTTCGGTACCGTTCTGCGCGACCGGCGACATGTGGACGTCGTGCCCATGCCCGCCTATCGGGACAGCGTCCTCATCGGCTTGCCGCTTCCTCCCCACCGTCTCCAGGGCCATCCGCAGGCGGGCGGCCCAAGGGCCGTCCGGCTCGATGGCGAGGTCGCTCCCCCTCTCGGCCTGCAGGCTTTCCCCGGTCTTCTCCCATGAGAGGCTCTCCACTCCCTGGATGCTCACCGAATCCGGAGTGGCTGAAACCGCGAGGATCTCAGAGCCGATGCCGATCCCCCCCTCCATATTGATAGTTCCGCCCTGCTCACCGAGGCCAAAAAGGGTGATCTCCGAGCCGTCTCGAACGCGAAAGAGCGCGTCTGCCACGCGCTCGGCGACCAGCTGTTCACGGGGGGTGAAGAGGCTGACAAAGAGCATCTGATCGCCCGGTTTCAGGAGTTTCTCCTGGTGCTGATGCAGGACCTGGGGCACCGGGTCGGCGTGGGGATAGGCGGTCCACAGCCCTCCTGGGTGGGGATCGGGCACCATTCGTCTGCCGGCGTTATCGAGGTGGTGGAGGAAGAGTGTCTCTCCCTTTTGGTGGAGTCGAGTGATCGCTGTGGTGTCGATCGTTTCCACCTCCCCCATAAGTCGCCACAGGCAGCGGCAGTTGTAGGCGCCTGCCTCGGCGCAGATGAGTCGATCGACGATGGCGATGTAGCTCCCCTTGCGCCAGACGATGTTCCGCTGCCAGTCCAGACCGTTGTACCCGGCGGCGACGCTTTGCACCAGACCGAAGAGAGGGCCGTCCGACGCGACCTCCAGGTGGGCGAGGGGGGGGATGACAACGCCGTCGCCCGGTGAGTGGAGGACGCCGATGCCGTCGCGTTGCACCGTGATTGAGTTGTGGAACTTGGGGGCGGCGCGGATGTAATCTCCGTCCGCCAGCCACGCCCGATCATTCCAGGTGAGGCGGATAATGGCGTTGGTGTCTTCGTGGCCGTGACAGAAGGTGCCGGTCCCCTCCAGGAGGAGGTACTCGTCGCGACGGTCAAAACCCGGTCGAAGGCTGAGCTTATCGAAATACCTCTTCGAGGTCAGGGGTCGGTGTGGTGCGGCCGGAATCCGATTCTCCACCCAACGTCGGGAGAGCTCGGGTAGCGGCAAGGGGGTAATTCCGAGTAGGCGGGTGGGCATGACCGGGTCGCAGTCAGCCTGGTTAATGTCGGCCTGGCGAAAGTCGGTCTGGGAGATTCTTACCGCGGCGTAGAGTCCGTCGAGGCAATGGTTGAGAGAGGGTTCTCTTCCTGCGCCGAGCCAGTTGAGGAGCCACAAGTGGCGGGGATCGCCGCTGCGCCAGGTGGACATCATCAGGGGCCACAGGCGGGCGCTCCAGCCGCGGTCGTCGCCGGGTGAGTACCCGGAACTATCGCCGTAACCGCATTCGCTGCGCATGTTGTCGGTGGTGACCGCGGCGACGTCACACAGGTCGGCGACATGCCCGTCGTCGATGTAGCTGTAGTCGCCGCCAAAGAGCAGGTAGTGGCAGGTTTCCAGCGGCACGTGCCAGGTGTACCCGACACCGGCGTCGTCATTCGGTCTGTAGGAGCCGGCCTGGCTGGCGAAGATGCGTTGGGCGGCGGCGGCGGACGGGGCAAACTCGTTCACGCCATAGCGCCGGTGGAGGTATTCGTGTCCGACAGCCAGGTTGAGGGCGATGAAGGTGGCGTGGTTCTGGCGCGGTTCTCCGGGCGGGTTGACGTCGTCGCGCAGGTAGAACAGGCCGGACAGATGGCGCAGCAGCTCGCCGAAGAAGGCGGCGACCCGGCAGCGCTCCTCGGCGGTGTACAGGGGACTGTCCTCGACCAGGTCCCAGAGCTGGATGTACTGCTGGAGGTGAAAGAAGCAGTGGTAGCTGTCCGGGTCGGCGCGGCGCTCGGCGTACCAGGGCTCGAAGGAGCCGGCGAAGATGGCGGGTATCGCCCGGCCCCATACCTCCTCATTGGTCAGATAGTAGAACCAGAGATAGTCCTTGAGCTTGCCACCGCGAAATGGGGAGGCAGACCAGCCGCCGCCCCAGATGGCCAGCTCGGAGCGGATCATCTCCTCGAGCTCGTCCCTTTCCGGGGGCGCGGGCAGGCCGTGATCAAAGCGGTGGGCGTGGAGGCGACCGAGATGGCCGCCGCCTCGACGCACCTCTCCTTCAAGCAGGGACAGCGCCGCGTCGAGGTCGGCGCCTGAGCTGGCGCAGACGGTGACAGCGTTGTGTCCGTGTCCGAAGGGATCGGATACCGACTTGACGAAATAGCCGCCTGGTCCGGGAAAATAGGTGTCGGCGAAGCAGCACCGGCGCGTGTAGAGCCGTTGCAGCGCGGCGTTGTCGACCATGGTGCCGCAGGCGATGACGTCGGTGGTCTGAAACAGTTCGGCCGAAAAGTCGCTCTGGGCGATGACGTCGGGCGTGTGGCCGACCACGTCGGCGACGGCTCCGCACAGGCTCCGCACGGCGGCGGATCCACAGCTGTGGTCGGGGGTGACGACGACCGCTCGCGACAGGTCAGTGGTGGGAAAGACGCGCTGCGTCTTCAGCTCGAATTCCCGCACCGGGCCCTGTTCGGTCCCATCGGTCCCATCGGTCATGTCGGCCCGGTTCCCGATGGCGGCAGTCCCCGTATTACCGGAGGGTGCCGCCCAAGCCTCGGCCGATGCCGCGCCGCCGCCCAAATCCCGCTCGTGGCACAGGCAACGCAGTGCAGGGTCACAGGCTCACCTTGTGTCCGCCGCGGGCAGAACAGTAGGCGGCGTCCAGGATCTCGATGATGTGAACCGCCGTCTCTCCGTCCAACTCGGGAAGACCGCGGCCCCGGGCGCAGTCGACCAGGTTGTCGACCGGCGTTGGCGGCGGCGGCAACTGGGCCTCGACGACGTGCTCGGTCCGGCCACCCGCGTCCACCGTTACTTCGAAGGGAAACCCCCGGATGACGGCGGTACCAGCTGAACCGTAGTAAAGACTGTGATGGCGTTTGTCGCGTACGGCGCTGTCGGCGGTGTTGGAGAGGGTGGCCAAGGCGCCATTCTCCAGGGTCAGCGTCAGGGCGGCGCGCAGGTCCCAGTCCGGATTGTCCATGTGCGCCGACACCTCCACGACGCGCAGTCCCGTGCACCAGAGAAGCTCGCACAGCAGATGCGAGCCGCCGTCGATGAGAAACCCACCACCGTTCTGGGCTGCGTCGCCGCGGAAAAGGGTGGGCTTGACCACGCCAGGCAGGCTGTCGGGGAGCGGCTCCAGGCCCAGCACCCCCAGGGCGTTGCCCACCCAGTTGATGGAGACTCCTTCTATCTCCCCCAGATCTCCATGACGCAAGCGATTGCGGAGGAAGCGGCAGTGACTCCAGTACGGCGGATTCTGGGCAACGACCAGGGCGCGGCCCGTGGCGGCGCTCAGCGCGACGAGCTGTCGCCCCTCGTCCGGGTCCAAGGCGATCGGTTTTTCCAGCAGTACGTGCAAGCCCGCCTCGAGGGCCGCGCGGGTGTGTTCGAAATGCAGCTGGTGGGGGGAGCAGATGATGACACCGTCCAGCGAGCCGCTGGCGATCAGTCCGGCGTAGTCGGTATAGGTGTCGGCCACGTCAAAGGCCCGGGCCATCTGCGCCAGCTGTTTCTCATCGCGGCGGCAGAGAGCGGCGAGCTCTACTTCGGGGTGGTCGACCACGTCGGGGCAGTGCCGACGCGAGGCGAACCAGCCCGCGCCGATGACGCCGAGTCGCAGCGGACGCGGTTTCTCTTCCATGTGGATCTGCTAGATAGAAAGGCAGGGCAGACGGGCAGGGAATTGTTATCTTGAACATACGTACCAGCAAGGTGGCGCATTGGGCGCGTGCGGTCAATCAACTGTTCCCGCCGCAGGGAGAAAGATAGGCAGGTGATGGAGGAGCTCGAACCGTCCGGATGCGACGAAGTCACCGAGCTGCCCATCGACGGTACGCTCGACCTGCACACCTTCAGGCCGGGGGAGATAAAGCGGCTGATTCCCGATTATCTGGAGGCCTGCGCTGAACGGCGCATCTACAACGTGCGCATCGTCCACGGCAAGGGCACGGGAACGCTACGGCGATCGGTGCACGCCATCCTGGAGCGACTGGAGGAAGTGGAGGCCTTCACCACTGCGGGAATAGGGGCTGGTGGCTGGGGAGCCACCCTGGTGACCTTGAAGAAGCAATCGACCGAGTGAGTGGGTGTGGGTGGGTGTGGAGCGGGCGAGTGGGTGAGTGGAGCGGGGTGAACGCGACGACGTATCAGGCGTTCTCGATGAGGATGGCGGAGGTGAAGAAACCCTTGGGGCCAGGTGGGCCGGGGGCGGGCCGTTCGACGCGGGCGGAGATGACGCGCAGGCGGAGGTGGCTACAGGCACCAGGGGGCACGGCGAACTCCAACTGCAGGGGTCCGGCCCGCTGCGGGCCGAAGGAGGTCAGTACGGAGGATGAATCCCCCGGCGCCAAACGCCCGATCAGGCAAAGAGAGCGGATCCTCCTCCGAGTCGAGTCGTATTCGCAGGTCTGCTCCGCCGCCGGTTCCTTTCCAGGTGCCGCCGATACCGACCTCATCGCCTCCAGTGCCGGCACCAACGCAGAAATCCTCGAGCTTCAGCCAGAACCCCTGCGAGGCGCACGTACGGCCTGCCCGCAAGCCGGCCAGGATGGCGCGAGGGCTGTGGTCTCCCGCGGGAACTCCGACCAGACTGTGGTTGAAGATACCCATTGGGAAGTCGTACTCAATCTCCTGCTTGTGCACGTGGAAGTCTGAGTGGGCGAGCATGGAAAACGGCCGGCCCCGTTCATACACACTGTCGGCCAGTCCCCCTGGGGCGCATCCCGGGTAGGTTGCCAGGTCCCACTGCGCCAGCGTTTTGGCCAGGCCCTGGTGGCCGTGCACGGCTTCGATGCCGCATACCGCTGCACCGCGGTCGGTGCGTAGATAGCGGTCGATGACGGCTGCCGACCAGTCGTCGGGCGCCGGGTGGTTGCACGGGCCGATCTTCCTCGCTCATGTTGCTGAGTCGCCCCATCGAGGCCTCCACCGACGGATCGCTGCCGTCCACGTGCCGGTCGTGGGCTCTGGAGAAGGCATAGGCGTGATCGGCCTCTTGAGGCGACGGAGGGGAAAACAACTCCGGCGTGACGACCCTCCGGCGCGTTCCACTCCATCCCGAAAAGGACGGGGATGCCGGGCAGCAACTCCCGGCCACGCGCGATCATTTCGTGCTGGCGGAAGAAGATGGGTTTCTGTGCGTGGTTGGAGAAGGCGAGGAAATCGAGGCGGTCATCAACGCCGAGGAAGTGCTCGTCCAGCAGCTCGAAGCGCTCGCAGTGATTGTGCATATCGCCCCGCAGCCACTCCAGGTGACCGGGGATGGATAGGTCGGCGTTGGATGCGCTGGGGGTGGACAGGTTTGTGGTCGTTCATTTCCCTCCACGTTGTCGTTTGCAGCGGGCGACGTCCTGGGATTAACTTATCGCCAGTCAGCTTAACCGGGCTTTCGTGGCTCTCGTCAAGCAGCGGCCCAGCGATGGTAACCCCCAGAGACGGTAACCCCCAGAGACGGTAACAGAGGAGCGCAGAATCGGTGGAAGACGTTCTGGACAAGGTGGAAGAACGCGTACTAGGCGTTCTCATCGAGAAGGGCCTGACCACACCCGACTACTATCCTCTCACGCTCAATTCCCTGACCACGGGTTGCAACCAGAAATCCAACCGCAACCCCGTGCTCGAATTCGATGAGAAGATGGTGGTGCGCGCCCTCGACTCGCTCCGCGAGAAGGGTCTGATCCGGCAGGTGAGTGGCGCCGATCAGCGCGTACCCAAATACTACCATCGCTTCGATGAGGTGCTGGGCTTCTCCGCTGCCGAGACGGCGGTGTTGTGTGAACTCATGTTGCGCGGGCCCCAGACTGTGGGGGAACTCAGAGGTCGGGGCAGCCGGCTGCACGAGTTTGCCGCGCTGGCCGAAGTCGAGTCGGTGCTTCTGGCGCTGGCCGACCGGGAGGGGGGCGGGATTGTTCTCAAGCTTCCCCGCCAATCCGGCCTCAAGGAGAGCCGTTATGCCCACTTGATGGCCGGCGAGCCGCCGCTCAACGACGCTGAGGCCGATGATGCGCAGGTGTCTCCGGAGAAGGCGACGCTGGAAGTGCGGGCGGAGAACGAGCGCCTCGACGAACTCGAGGCAACGGTGTCGCAGCTGCAAAGCCAGCTGCACCAACTGTCCCAGCACTTCGAGGAGTTCCGGCGTCAGTTCGAGTGACGAATGGAGGATACTCGATTCGCTTGTGTCCTATCACCAACCGGGACAGCACCTTCTGAGAGTCGGCCCAGCGGGGCGTCTGGGTCGTGCGCGACGGAGGTCCGTCCGTGGGCGCGTTGTCGTTTTGAGTCACCGGTGAGGCGACAAACGACACCGCCTCTTTTGTCCGATGGCTGTCCTGCATAGCTTATTCTCCCTCTTGCTGTCGCTGACAGATGGTCGTGTGCCAGTGAGGGAGCCGCCAACCGAAAATCCGAGAATCGACACCACCATCGCCCAGCACGCGCCGTGCCGACACCGAGGTTGAAAGGGAATCCATGCTGACCCCAGAAAAGGTGGGTTTTTTCCATGAACACGGGTACCTCCACATTCCGCAAGTGTTCACCCAGCAGGAAACGGATGAACTCGGGACGGATATGAACCGCCTGGTGGCCGAATGGGCAAGCACCACCAAAGGGTGGTCGGGGCCATGGAGAAAAGTCTATATGGACGAAGAGACGGAGAAGGCGTCCAAGCTGACGGCCATGCACGATCTTCATCTCTACTCCAACGCCTGGTGCCGGGCGGTAACGAACCCGAGACTGACGGGCGCGGTCGCGGCACTGATTGGCCCCGATGTCGAGCTCCACCACTCCACCATGCACATCAAGCCGCCCCAGACCGGACATCCCTTTCCCATGCACCAGGACCACCCGTTCTACCAACATGAAAACAACCGCTACATCGATGTCCTCGTTCACCTGGACGATACCAGCGAGGAGAACGGCAACATCTGTTTCCTCGACGGCTCACACCAGGACGGCGCCCTGGAGCATATTACCAAGACCGAAGAGGGGCCGAGCGCACCGCATTTGCCCACGGCGGAGTACCGCCTGGAGGACGCGGTGCGCGTGCCCGCAAAGCGAGGAGACGTGGTCTGTTTCAGCATACACACCATCCACGGCTCCCCCATCAACGAGACCGAAAGCCCCCGCCGATTGGTGCGGGTCGGGTACCGGGACCCCGAGAACAAGCAGACGGCAGGGCAGAGCCTGGAGCGGCCGGGTCTCATGGTGCAGGGGTATCGGAAGCGGTCGGAGGGGCAGGAGCTGCTGAAGCAGTCCTGACGGGCGCTTGCCGGTGGAGCTGACTCGATCGGTGAATCATGCGCCCGATCCGAGAATGACTTCGTCATTCTCTACTGGTGTTTCGTGAGTGGGCTGTCCGTCGGGGCGTGCTCCCAACGCGGATGGCTTGGCGTGCGTTGTTTCGCATCTTTCGGCGGCGCCGAGTTGATGATCGCGCTCTGTAATCACATCGGGTTGAGGGAGGTGCTCCTCAGTTGGTCGTGTTCCGGATGACGGGCCGCCTGGGGGAGCATGCTCCCCGCGTGGGGACGCTCCTTTTGTCCATGCGAGTAGCCCCAAGCCTCCCGATTGGCACGGTGTCCAGGTCAGGCCGGATTGGCGAGGCATGCTCCCACGGCTCGGGCGATCTGGGCGGGTGCGGTGCGCAGGATAGCTGGCGGTCAGGCGTGGGCGCGGCTCTGGAGGCGGTAGTTCTTGGGGGATATTCCGGCTCGCTGGCTGAAGACGCGGCTGAAATGTTGTATGGTCTGGAAGCCTGCCCGCTGTGAGATCTCCGAGATGTCCAGCTCGGTGGTCTCCAGGAGTCGCTTGGCCAACTCGAGACGGCAGTTGTGGAGGAATTGCCTAAAAGAATGGCCCGTGACCTCCTGGACCCTGGTGGAGATGCGCTCGAGGCTCACTCCCAGGCGGTTGGCAACGTCCTTGCGCGAACCGATTTCAGTGGCGTGCTGTTGTATGTAAGCCACCACCGGGTCCTCGGATAGATCGGCGCGGCGGTCTCTGCGGATGAGGATGTCCTGCAACATGGCGTGCAGGTCCTCAGGCATGAAAGGCTTCTCGATGAAATCGCAGGCTCCCGCTTTCATGGCGTCCACCGCCGCGGGCACGTTGCCATATCCGGTGATCATGACGATCTCGGCGCGGCAGCCGTCATCTTTCAGGCGGTGCAGGCATTCGAGTCCGCCCATGATCGGCATTTTCAGGTCCAGCAGGACAATGTGGTACGCCGTCTTGGCTGCCATGGCAAGAGCTTCCTCGCCATGGGCGGCGGTGTGGACATCATATCCCTTTGCCGTCAGAATCTGCCTGCACATGCGGCGCAGGGGCTCTTCATCATCGACTATCAGAATGGGACCTGAGCCCTGTGACACAGCGGGTTGGTCGGCCCTCACTTCCACAGCTGCCTCCATCGCGACGCCATGGGCGTCCAGATGCGCATCACGCACTCCGAGTCGGTGCCTTACCTTTAATGCACCGGAGCGGAAACCCACCAGCGATAGGCCATCGATCCTTGCCAATTGCCAAGTTGCGCTCCCATGGCCATAAGAACGGTCCACTTTTGCCGATCGTCAACCGGTGCCCGAACACCGGCGACGGCGGCCCGAGTCGCTCGGGGACATGCCGATGAGTGCTGAAGCCTCTGCGGTGGCTGCCGCTAATTCCGTCCGTGACCGCACCGGCATAGTCGTTCCCGTCTACTTTCCCAGCGGGGTGGACGGCTCTGTCGGGGAGGATCTGCTGCGGGACAATGTGGCGGCCTGTGTGCGGCAGGTAGCGGATCCCGGTCGTATCTGTCTGAGCGTGGATGGCGAAGGTTGCGGCGAGGAGATCGCCGCCCAGCTGCAAGCGCAATGGGGGGTAACTTGCTGCACCGCGCCAGAAAACAAGGGTAAGCTGCAGGCGGTTCGCGACGGCATGTCCCGCCTGTTTGAGCTGGAAGAGCTGGCCTTTTTCGCCGTGGTGGATTCTGACGGTGACCACTTTGCCCACGAGTTGCACAATCTCGTGCGCGCCGGCCTGCACGCGCGGCGGTTCGCTGGTGTCGAGGAAGTCGTGATTCTGGGGCGCCGCATCTCCCTGCATCGCCCCCTGGGGTTCCTTCGAGGCGAGCTGGAGGAGCTGGCCGACCGCATATTGCTGGACGCTCTGGCGTTTGATGCTGCTCTCACGGGGGCGCCCCTGCGTCTGGAGTGTGCCACCACGCTGGACGAGGTCCCCGATTTCCACTCGGGATACAAGCTCTTCAGCCGGGGCGCGGCGCGTGAGACCTTCCTGCGGCAGCCGAAACTCAGCGGCGTGGGGGAGGCGGCCTATTACCGTCACGCCTGCGAGGCGGTCATGATAGTCGAAGCCTTGAAGGGGGGCGCCTACCTGGCTGTGGTCAATCGCTCGACCTTGAATGAGCAGCCTGTTTCCACCTTCGGCCTGCTGGATCGCTCCCGCCTGGTGGCTGACAAGATCGTCTGGCCGTGCAAACGGCTGGGCGTGCCGGCCCACTTTGTCGATCAGTGGCTGCGCAATCATATGCCGCGGCTGTTGTTGAACACCCTGGCCCCGCAGGGCCAGGTGGAGTTGCGGCAGATCCGGGATCTCGTCTTGACCGATTTTGGAGTGGTGCCGCCGGATGACGACAGCAGTGCCGTGCGTGGCCCCCTGTTTGTCTAGCCTTGCCGGTTGCTCTACTTAAGCGCTGGCGAATTTGAGGCACACCGGCTTCGGTAGCTCTACCACGTCGCCGGTGGCGGCGAGTTCGCCGCTGTCCGCATCGACGCGAAAAGTCACCACCGAGTCGGTGTCCTGATTGGCGGCAAAGAGGAAAATGCCGCTGGGGTCCAGGGCGAAGTTGCGCGGGTTCTTGCCCTGAGTCGGCTCTACGCCCACCTGGCTCAGCTCGCCGGTGTCCTCGTCGATGGCGCAGATGGCGATGCTGTCATGACCGCGGTTGGAGCCGTACAGGAAGCGGCCAGAGGGGCTCACGTGGAGGTCGGCCGTATGGGTTGTCTCCGAGTACCCCTCCGGCAGCGTCGACACGGAGTGAATCTCGTCCAGCGTCCCCTTGGATTCGTCGTAGGCGAACGCGGTGAAGGTGTTGCCGATTTCGTTGATGACGTAGGCGAATTTGCGGTTAGGATGAAAGGCGAAATGGCGCGGGCCGGCACCGGGGGCAACCTGGGCAAAGGGCTGATGGGAATTGGGAGTGAGTTTTCCTTCTTTCAGGTCGAGTTCGTAGATGAGAATCTTGTCGAGGCCGAGATCGGGTGAGAAAGCATAGCGGTTTCCCGGGTCGATGTTGATGGAGTGGGCGTGCGGCGAAGTCTGTCGCTGAGGGTTGACGCTGGAGCCCTCGTGTTGGACGAAGTCGGTGGCCTCGCCCAGGCTGCCATCATCCCGGATGGGGAGCATACAGACGCTGCCACTGCCGTAGTTGGCTGCCAGCACGAAAGCACCGGTGGCGTCAACCGTCAAATGGCAGGGCCCTCCCCCCACTGAGGAAGCCTGGTTGAGGAAGGTGGGCGCTCCCGAGTCGCGGTCGATCGAGAAGGCGGCAATCGCTCCAGCGCCGGTCTCGTCGCTCGTTTCGCACACCGCGTACAGGAAGCGGTTGGCGGGATCGAGGGCGAGGAACGAGGGGTTCCTGGCGCCCCCGGCGGAACTGACGTGCTCGAGCGCTCCGGTAGCGGGATCCAGACGACATACGTGGATTCCCCTGGCCTCATCGTCGGGCGTGTAACTGCCTGCGTAGACGAACATCTTCATCGGTCTCCGTTTGAAAAGTGACGGGCCTAAAATGTTCCCTTGCTACGGCAAGAGAGCGAATATACGGGGGGGCACGATGCCTGTCGAGATGAGGCCAGTTCGGCGGGCGTCACGTATGCCTCGGGCGGGAGACGGGTTGTCCATCGCCGCTCTCGAAGGTGAATCTTTCACACATCTCCCAGCATCTTATCTTATGCGGGCAAACTAATGACAAAGATGGAGCATCCAATGACAGAGATGGAAAAACGAGAGGGAGAAGAAGGGCTCATGGAAAAGGGCAGACAGCCGGCTATTGTAGCCTACCTGAATCCGTTCTGCCCCTGGACGCGTGGGGTAGTGAGCTTCCTGGAGAAGAGGGGATTCGATTTTGAGTACCGCGACATTATCCAGAGCGCTGAGGACCTGGAAGAGATGGTCGCCCGCAGCGGCCAGCACTCGTCGCCCTGTGTGGAGATAAACGGGCAGATGCTGGCCGATGTCAGCGGCGAAGAAGTGGAGGAATGGATGCTGGAACGCGGCCTAATAGACTAGCGCCGCGCGTGGTGAGACGCTCGCGGCGCCTGATAGGTCACGTCCAGATGCGGCGTCTCCAGCCGCTTGCCCCCCTGCTGCTTTGAGGTCAGGCAGCTTTCGAGAGCGCCGTTGACGATCAGGGTGCGCTCGGCCGGAAAGGGGGAGGCGCCGGTCCGGATCGTCTCCTCGATTTTGGCCACCAGGCAGGCGGAATAGGTGACGTTGGGGGTGGGCGTGAGGAAGAACTGGGTCGAGACCGGATCGGGCACTCCCTCGAGCCGCGCCGCGAAGCAGAAATCCTTTATGGCGCCACTCAACATCAGCAACGTCGTTCGCAGGCCGTCCTCATGCTCGATGAAGTAGGCGGCCGGCTTCTCGACCAATCCGGGTAACGCACCGTTTCCCAGCAGATCCTGCGTGCGGCCGTCCTCGTCGGTGAGGCCTTGGGGACTGTCGCTGCGGGACAGGGCCGACTCCAGCAATTCGTGCGACCAACGCCCCTCCTCGCCCGCTTGCCAGACCGCCTCTCCCTCGATCATCTGGACCGCTTTCACTCCAGTCTCACCCCCGCGGCGCCGCTCGATCATACACTGCATAGCTTCCAGGGCGTGGTAGTCCATCGGGTCGGAGCCTCCTACGCCTACCATGAGGGCTTCCTCGATCCCGCATCCCCATTCCAGCTCCAGATCGGGGAGCCGCCAGGTGACCGGCAGCGACGAACCCGCGATGATGGGAAAACCCAATCGATGCCCGTCGTCGATCATCTCGCGGGCCTTGTCGAAGCTGTAAGACAGGTGCTTGTCATTGTACACGGGGACGGCGCGGCCGTCCTCCTCAAAGACCTGCACGCACTCTTTGAAGAACTCGTAACGCGGGTAGAGGATCTGTCCCAGGTCATTGCGGGGGTAATCGCCGTGCTCGCCGATAATGAGGACGCCGTCCACGGCGAGCTCGTCGCCGCCGCACCGAAGCGCCGCGGCGATAGTCGGATAGACCTCGAAGCCAAACTCTCGAGCCCGGTCCTGGCTCTGATCGCCCTCCGGCCGCTGGTCGACATACATCGAGACGACGCGCATGTCGGGGCGCTGCCACCGCCCCTGGTAGGGGTAGCCCACCAGGAAGCGGTCGGCGAAGTGCTGCGCATGAGAGAGATAACGGTAGACGGTGGCGATGACGGCGAGCCGGCGAGTGGGCATTACGTCGCTTTCTGTATAAGTACAGGTGTTTGGGCCGTCCCTGGGACAGTGGCCGACAGTGGCGTGAAGGGCCTTTGCTGGGGGTCAACTGCGCGGCGCTCCATATTCCAGCGCCCGCTCCGACCAGCACGCCAATGAATATCGATCGAAGCCTAGTGAAACACCAGATGTCCGCCGCAACCAGCATAGGAGTCTGTCCAAGTAGCCCAGAGCCTGCTCGCCGGAAGGTCGAGGGTGCGCTCGAGTGCCGTGGGTCGACCCTGATCCATCCGCAGGGCCCGCGATAAGGGCTACGTCCGCCAGAACGTCGATTCTGTTGCCGGTTGGTAGGCGATGTCGAGATGGGGCGTGTCGATCCGCACCTGTTCGCGGTGGAGGCTGTCCACGGCAGTGGCCACCAACCCGGTGGTCAGTAGCGTGCGCTCCACCGGGTAGGTTGGCTTTCCGGTCAGGAACATGCGCTCGATGTTGTTGACCAGGGGGCTGAAAAAGTTGGCCAAGGTGGCGCGGGCAGGCGGCATGGGGAGGTACATCTGGGTCGAAAGGGGGAGATCATCCCCGGCCAACCGGGCCGCGAAATTGAAGTCCTGAACGAGGCCGCTCATCAGAATCACGGTGGACTTCAGTCCGTCCAGATGCTCGTATTGGTAGGCGATGGGATCTTCCACCTGCTTCTTGAGCTCGTCCAGCGTCGGATAGGGGTTGTTGAAGCCGGCCCTGACCGGGGCCAGGGTGTGACTGCGGCAGAGGGCGGCCTCAAACAGTTCGCGTGACCATTTCTCCTGGTGATGCGCTTCCCAGAAGCGCTCCCCCCGAAAGGTCTCCAGCCAGGCCACGCCGACCTCTCCGGTGCCACGGCGCTCTACCATGCACTGCAGCGTCTCCAGAGCGTGGAAGTCGTAGCTGTCGACACCGCCGTAACCCACACATACGGCCTCCCCCTCCAGTTGGGCGCCCAAGGGCATCTCGATGGAGGGGGTGCGCCAGGTGACCGGCAGAGAGGAGCCCGCCATGAAGGCGAAGCCCATCTCCTGGGAGATGTCGTACATCTCCCTCGCCCACTCCCACTTCCAGCACAGGTGCTTGTCGTTGAAGACGGGGGCGGTCTTGCCGCTGGACCTGAAGACGGCGGCGATCTGCTTGAAGAACTCGTACCGGGGGTACAGGTGCTGTCCCTTGTCGTTGGTGCCGTATTTACCGTGCTCTCCCACCACGACCACGCCGTCCACCGCCAGGTCGTCGCCGCCCAGCGTGAGGGCGTCGGCGATGGTGGGATATATGGTCATATGCGGGAAGCGCTGCTCCCGGTCCCGGCTGAGATCGTTCTCTCCCACCTGATCCACGTAGAGGGAAACGAGGTCCATCTCGGGGCGGTGGTGGCGGCCGTTCCAACCGTACCCTTCCAGGAAGCGGTCGACGATGTGCTGGGCGTGGGAGTACTTGTGGTAGGTGGTGGCGATTGCGGCAATCCGGGGTCTGCTCATGGACATTCCGGCCAGGATGGCCCTCCTATAGCTGGATCAGGCAGTAAATTCGAGGTCGCCCTACGACAGGCGATACTCGCCGAATAGGCTCAATTATCTCTCACTCCACGCACACACGCTCTTTCACTCTCACTCAGCCATGGCGTGCTGGTTGGAGACGGGCTGCTGTTCGTCTCGTTGCCGCGCCGGTTTCGACCGAGCCTCCAATACCTGCAGAAGGGCTGGCAGGAGCACCACGGCGGCCAGAAAGCAGTTGGCCAGTCCCACCAGAGCCACCAGCCCCATGGAGTTCAACCCCGGGTGACGGACGATCACGAGTCCGGAGAACCCCGCCATCGTCGTGAGCGAGGTGGCGGCCAAGGCCTTCCCGGTGGTGCGCAGCACCCGGCGCAGCGAGTTGGCGCCCTCCTCCCGGTAGCGGTGGAGGATGTGGACAGTATTGGCGACTCCCATGCCGATGAGGGTGGGGAAAACGATGACGTTGTACAGATTGAAGCCGATGTCGAAGATGTGCATGAAGCCGAAAACCCACAGGAGCGCGGCCAGCAGCGGGACTACTACCAGCAGGGCGTCGCGGAGGCGGCGGAAGTCCAGCAGCACGACGAGGAAGACCACCGCCAGGGTCAGGAAGACGGCGGTACGGCCATCGGCGAAGACGACCCGCACGACATCGGCGAAGACGATATTGGAGCTGGAGGCATAATAGGTTTTGCCCGAGCTCAGATGAATCTCGGCGATCTCGTCGGCGAAGCGGATGGCGTTGTTGCCGTCGTGCATGGCCTGGGCGGGGTTGATGGCGACGAACGGCAGAATGCGGCCATCGCTGGCGGTGAATGGTGCGGTGATGTTCTCGGGCAGGTCCTGCATGGTCAGAGGCACCACCTCCAGCAGATCTCTCAAGGAATCCAGTCGCACGCGCTCCTCGCCGTTCAGCAGGTCGGCGACTTCCTCGTCCAATCGGCGCTTCAGAGAGGTGATGATCGCCATCTTTTCCGACTGTTGAGTAGGCAGGGCGGAGTACACGCTTTTTACTGAAGCCACCGTCGAGGCCTCTCCCCTTGCGGCTTTGACCGCTTTCACCATCGCCACCACTTCGCGCGCATCCTCAGCCGATTCGGTCAGGACAATAGCGGGGGAAGTGTCCTTCTTGAGGGCGTCGGGAAGGCGGCTGTCGGCGGTGCTCCGGGGCGGGTAGCGAAGTTTTCCGAAATCGTACTCCAGGTCGATATCTCCCAGATGATAGAGGGAATACCCACTGGCCACCCCCACCAGCGCCAGGCTCACCCAGGCCAGAGGGAAAGGCCCTTTCCGGGGGGATATGCGCCCGTTTCCGTCGAGTCCCATGACCCCGAGTCGCTCGGCCAGGATGATGAAGGCCGGCGATACCACCACCATCGCCACCAGGGCGAAGAGCACCCCGACACCGACGATGAAACCGAAGTGGGAGAAGCCCTCGAAGTCCATGATCATCAAAGAGCCGAAGGCGATCGAGGTAGTAAAAGCTGTCGTGGTCAGCGCCCGGCCGGTCTGGCCGATAGTCTCCGAAATGGCCTCAGTGATGTCGAGCTGCCGTTTTCGCGCCTCTCGGTAACGGGCCAGGATATGGATGCCGAAATCGATGCCCAGGCCGAACAGGATAGCGAACAGGACCATGGTCACCGTATTCAGACCGCCGATGGTGAGGTAGGTGAAGCCGAAGGTCCAGCACAGGCTCATCCCAAGGGGCACGACGATAAACAGCGGCGCCACTACTTGCCGGAAGTAGATCATGATGAGGAGGACGACGGCGACGATGCCATAGATCGCCGTCGACCTGCCATCTTTGACCGCCATATTGTAGTCGCTGGCCTGATTGACGAAACTACCGCTGTAGGTGACCTCGATCTGGGTTCCTTCGACGCGCTGTCGCTGCAGGCGATCTACCGTGGCGCCCACGTGGTCCAGCAGCCTGTTGGTGAACTTCATGTCGGTGAAGTCACCGGTGGGGTAGAGTCTGAGGACTACTCCGTCTTTCTGCTTGGTGAGAAAAAACTCATCATTCAGACCGCGCGCGGTGATTTCCTGTCGATACCTCTCCTCCAAATCCCCAAGGTCGAAATGGGCCGCTTCGTCATCGTCCAGAGCAAAATACAGCGGCGATTGCTCCAGCTTCTTCTGCATTATGAAGTCGTCGAAACGGCTGGAGAGAGTGTCCAGGTCCGCCAGGGACATGTAGAGCAGGCGGTTTTTCATGAAGAAATCGCGGTTTGTGCGCAGGTTGACGGCGCTGATGAGGTCACCGCCACGCAGCGAGTCCGCCAGCGCCACGGCGAACTCCCGCGAGCGGTCCAGGTCGGCGCTCGTCACCACCACCAGGTGAGGCCTGGTGTGGCCCACCTGCTCCTTGATGCGATTCAGCATCTGGACGCTGCGGTAGCCTTCGGGCAGGAGGTCGGCGAGATTCGTGTTCAGCGTCAAACGCGTCGCCAGATATCCACTGATAACTGAAAGGCCGGTGGCTAGAACGATGATAAAGACGTGGTGGCGGCAGACGTAATGGACGAGACGATCAGTGAGAAGAGCGCGAAGTCGTCCCGCCGCTGAAACCATGGGTCAATTGAGGCACAGACTGCTGCCCGCTAGGAGGATTGGAAGCCCAGACACGAAATACAGGGTAAGTATGTAAATGAAGGCACAGATTGACTATGGGGCAAAAAAAAGCCTTGGCCCGATTTGACTGCCCTGTCTCCCGACGGGAGTTTATCAGCCTTCCGCTTCCTGATTCAGCAGGGCGGGACCCCATTAAGGCGATGTCAGGTTTCCAATGGAGCAGACCGGCTCTCAGAGCAGAGTGGCAAGCAAGCAGGAAGGAAGGCAGGTAGGGCAAATGACGGTGGCGAGTTCATCCTCAATAGCTGCGGTGAGCCGCATCGGGTCCTGGATTCCGGCCACGGGGATACGACTGAGCGCGGTGCTGGCGCTGACCGCGGTCGCCCTGGCCGATGCCGGGGGCGTCGGTTCGCCGGGTCCGGGCGATTTCGACGCCAGCGGAACAGTGGATATGGCCGACCAGCAGCTGTTTTTCGAGGCTTTTGGCAGTGGAAATCCGCTCTACGACCTGACCGCGGATGGCCGGGTCGACCTCGAAGATTTATTCGCTTTGGCCGAATTGACCCGCCCGGCACCGGGTGATTTCGACGGCAGCGGAACAGTGGATCTGGCCGATCAGCAGCTGTTTTTCGAGGCTTTTGGGGGCGTCGACCCACTCTACGACCTGACCGCGGATGGCCGGGTCGACCTGGAGGATCTCTACGCCCTGGCCGAGTTGACGCGCATTCCTCCGGCACCGGGTGATTTCGATGGCAGCGGCACGGTAGACCTGGCCGATCAGCGGCTGTTTTTCGAGGCTTTTGGTGGCGCCGATGCGCTCTACGACCTGACTGTAGACGGCCGCGTTGGCCTGGAGGATTTTCACGTCCTGGCCGAGTTGACCTCCCTGGGGGGGAGACAGTTGGAGGGAGCAGAAGGTCCCGCGGGGGCCGACGAACCAACCGAACCGCGGTACGCCGTTCGCCTGACCGGGGAGGCGGTGTACGTCACCTTGCCAGACTACACCATTGAGGTCAGCCACGGCTCTCCCTTTGGAATCACCTCCTTCCGGCTGACGGGGCAGCCGGTGGACTTTGTCGAAGCGCAGCTGCCGCTGGCCGACTGGGAGTGGTTCTGGTTCGGGGCCCCGGGTCCCGGGCGAGCGAACCGCAGCATCAAGCTGCTCCAGGAGGAATGGGGAATCCCGCAGATAGAACAGAGAGAGGATCTCGTCGTACTGACCTACCGGCGCGGAGATGTTCTGCGTCCCGGCATCGCCGTGGAGGTCGTCTTTCGACTCTCGGCTCTGGGCTCCCTGTTCGACGTGACCTACACTATCGACAACCAATCCAATCGCACCCTCAGGGCCCCCTACGTCATGGTCGGTTTTCCGGGTTTTGCCAATCATCGATGGGTATCCGAGGTGGCCACCGCCATGGAGCAGCGGCAGACTTCTTACACGAGCTTTCTGATCGAGGCGAGGGAGTTGAACAAACAGGAGTACCTCCTGCTGCGGCACGACGTGACCCCCGCGCCAGGAAAGAGAGAATCGTTGAGAGGGGGCGTGACCATTACAGCGGGAAGGAGGACCTTCACCCTGAGTTCTTCCTTCCTCTCAGTGGGCGACGAAGTCGCGGCTTATTCGGCCCACACCAACAAAGACCGCTATCTCACCAGCCACCTCTACGTGACCGCCGGGGACATCCCGTCCGGTGGCAGGCGCTCGTTGACCGTGGACTATGTTGCCACCGCACGGGTCATCGACTGAGTCAAATTGTGCCGCCGTGGCGTCGGCTTAGTCGCCGACGGTGGCAAGCGGAATAGGACGGGCGGAACAGGAACGAGCCGATAAGGGGAACAACAAGGAGGACCAGATGAAACGCGTACTGTTCGAGGACTTCTACAGCTGGTCGGTTTTCAACGAGCGTCGCCAGATCGACTTCAACGGTCACCTGTGGGTGCGCGACGAGGGTAATGTCCTCATCGACCCCGCTGCCATGATCGAGTCCGACCAGCAGCAGCTGGATAGACTGGGGGGCGCTGCCTGGATCGTGCTCACCAACCGCGACCACGAGCGCGAGGCCGCTGCCTTTCGTGAGCGCACGGGGGCAAAAGTGGCCGCCCACGCTGATGACGTCGCCGAGATCGAAGTTCCGGTGGACCGGATCCTGAGTGACGGGGAGGAGATCGTACCCGGGCTGAAGGCGATCCACCTGCGATTCAGCAAAAGCAGAGGCGAATTCGCTCTGTACTGGCCGGATAAGAGGCTGGTCCTGTCCGGTGATCTGGTGGTAGGAGAGCCCATAGGCAGGTTGACGCTGTTGGCGGACGAAAAGCTGGAGGATCCGCCGGCGGCGGCGCTGGAGCTGCGCAAGCTGCTGGCGCTCGATTTCGACGCCATGCTTGTGGGAGACGGTCACTCGATCCTCTACGACGCCAGAGAGCGCCTGCTGGAATGCCTCGAGGAGCGCCGCGACATCTATATAAACCAGGTCAACGCCGACCAGGTGGCGTGGCGGGCCGGCCTGGACCGAGAGGGTTATCGGTGGGAGTCGAAGGAGATCGACGCCTTGATCGGCGCGCGCGGGCTCGGTTACCGGCTGATCCGCTTACCGCCGGGCAAGTCCACCTTTCCGCTGCATTTTCACCACGCGGGCGAGGAGCTGTTCGTCATCCTCGAGGGAGCGTGCACACTGGTCAGTCCTCGCGGCGACCAGACGGTACAGAAAGGCGATTTCCTCGCCTTTCCGCCCGG
>Ga0066376_10000396_pt1 | contig 40121 bp, 44 predicted proteins | sample Knorr_S15_td_Bot_FD_77009 | JGI IMG/M metagenome (GOLD analysis project Ga0066376, IMG submission 77009) | Marine microbial communities from Southern Atlantic Ocean transect - Knorr_S15_td_Bottom_ad_5009_LV_A | ecosystem: Environmental > Aquatic > Marine > Oceanic | place: Southern Atlantic... | reverse complement strand
TGACCGGATTATCCGCCAGCCATTTATCCATCGCTGCCAAATCCAATGCTAAATCCTGTATGTGGCCTTTACGAAATTCAACACGATCACCTCCCAATTTTTCTGCCATCTCTTGCTGATATTTTCGTGCTAATCTCAGCATATCGTCATTCATATCAACACCAATAACCTTGCCTTTGTCACCAACCAACTGTGCTGCCATGTAACATATCTTGCCGCTGCCACTACCAAGATCCAGAACGATGTCTCCTTCCTGAACATAACGCGAAGGATCTCCGCAACCATAATCCTTATCAATGATCTCCTGGGGCAAAAGCTTTAACAGCGATGCAACATAATCAACCGGGCAACATAAACTTTCTTGCCTTTCGTTGGCACCTTCTGAATATCGTTCTAGTACGGCTGACTTTACACTCATAATACAAACCTCATTTTAATATTTAAGGAAGCTCTGAATAAATCAAAGTTTCCATAATCATCAATTAATTCTCTTCGGAGATTGCCTCCTCTCCGTAACCCTTCTTTACAGAAACAAATGGCTGTATCAATAGCCAATGTAAAAAAACAACTCTGTTTCCCTGAAATTCATTCAAGCCTATCTTCATTTTTGTATGACCCGAAGATGGCTGTGCTCGATAGGTACGAAAAATATAATCCCACCACGGGATATTAAATCCATAATTACTATTCGTCTCTACCTTGATGACCGAATGATGCACACGATGCATGTCCGGGGTAACGATAAAAAAGCGAAGCATGCGATCAATCTTTAGCGGGATCTGTATATTACTATGATTAAACATCGCTGATATATTTAAAACTATTTCAAAGACAATCACCGCTATCACAGGCACGCCAAATAAGGCAATAAAGAAGAATTTTACAAACATCGAAAGGATAATTTCGAAGGGATGAAAACGTAAGGCTGTTGTCACATCAAAATCCAGATCGGTATGATGCACTCTATGCATACGCCACAACAAGGGAATTTTATGCATGATGACATGCTGGGCATAGATCACCAGATCCATGAGGAATAAGGACAGTACAAACGATGGCCAGAATCCTGCATCGACAATATTGAATAATCCCCAACCTTGAGCCATTGAGATTTCGGCCACAGTAACCGTGGCAATGGGCATTAAAAAACGAACCAGTATTACATCAAGACCCACCAATCCCAGGTTATTCAGACGTCGGTTCCAACCCAGTAAAGGCGTCCGTCTCGGATTTAATGCCTCCCACAGGAGCATCAGACCCAGAACTGCCGTAAATGCACCCAGGCGAAACAATGCTTCGTTATTATGTAAAAGTTCTTCCACGACCCATTCTAAGCAAATTATAAAAAGACAGATACCCAAAGACATAAACCAGAGTAATACATTGACCATAGCCTGGCGTCCAGGTTCACAGGCTAAACCCGTGCATAACTATTTCCTGGTAGTTTGGGTATATATACAGGGCTGGCAATAGGATAAAATTACGGCATTATCAATCCAGACAGGAATAACACGTGGGATATAAAAACACTTCAGCTTATCCGGCCACTCGACCGCGTCGCATGCGGCATGATGATTCCACGCGCCGTTTGATGCGAGAGAATCACTTACATGTCGATGACCTGATTTACCCCATGTTCATTATCGAAGGTAATGCCACGCGTGAAGTGATTGAGTCCATGCCTGGAATTGAACGAATGAGTAGTGATGTATTATTGCAAGAAGCTGAACAACTGGTAGGATTGGGAATACCTGCGATTGCACTTTTTCCGGTCATCTCAACTGATAAAAAATCTGAGGATGCTGCAGAGGCATGGAACCCTGATGGCCTGGCACAAACGGCCGTTAAAGCACTGAAAGAAAAATTTCCTGAGCTTGGTGTGATTACGGATGTTGCACTGGATCCTTTTACCACCCATGGACAGGATGGATTAGTCAATGAACAAGGTTATGTCATGAATGATAAAACTGTTGAAGCATTGGTCAAGCAAGCAGTCTCGCATGCAGATGCCGGTGCGGATATTATTGCCCCTTCCGACATGATGGACGGACGGGTTGCTGCGATTCGTGCTGCCCTGGAAAAATCAGGCCATACCAATACACGTATTCTTGCCTATTCCGCAAAATATGCCTCCGCATTTTATGAACCTTTCAGAGAGGCCGTCGGTTCCTCGGCAAAACTGGGCAGCGGAGATAAAAAAACCTACCAGATGGATCCTGCCAATACTGATGAAGCTCTACGTGAAGTTGATCTTGATGTAAATGAAGGCGCCGACATTGTCATGGTAAAACCGGCCTTACCCTACCTTGATATTGTCAGTCGCGTTAAGGAAACTTTCCACATGCCGACTTTTGTTTATCAGGTCAGTGGTGAATACGCCATGCTCAAGGCAGCTTCAAACAATGGCTGGCTTGATGAACGCAGTACTGTTATGGAAACACTGGTTGCCTGCAAACGCGCAGGGGCAGATGCCATATTGACCTACTACGCAAAACAAGCTGCAGAATGGTTGCAAAAGTGATGTGAATACATGACAGGGAAGCAACAAGTCTTTAGTCAAAAGCGCCGCTCTTTTTTGCAGTATAGTTTTATGGGTCTCGGTGCCTTTGTTGGTAACAGTCTGCTTTTACCCAACATCGCTAATTCATCTCCATTAAGCCTGGGCTCTATTGGCGATCTGCAAGTACCTGACAGTAATGGCGTACGCTTACCCAAAGGGTTTGCCTCTCGCATTGTCGCTCGTTCAGGTCATGATTATTTTGGTTACCACTGGCACGCTGCGCCTGATGGTGGGGCCACGTTTGCTACAGATGACGATGGCTGGATCTATGTCTCAAATAATGAACTGAATAAAAGTAATGGTGGCGCGGGTTCGCTTCGCTTTGACAAAGACGGCGAACTTATCGATGCCTATTCCATATTAAAAAACACCAGTCGTAATTGTGCAGGTGGGCATACGCCGTGGGGGACATGGTTATCCTGTGAGGAAATAGATGAAGGTCAAGTTTGGGAATGTGATCCTTACGGTAAAAAAGATCCAGTCCTGCGCGCAACCTTAGGCCGATTTAACCATGAAGCAGTTGCAGTCGATACCAGCACTATGCAACTTTATCTGACTGAAGATAAACGTGATGGTTGTTTATATCGATACACATCCAATTCAATTGATGAATTGAGTGGCTATCCTGATCTGGACAATGGCTTTCTTGAGGTCGCTGAAATCATCAAGGGAGAAATAGGAGCGCTGCATTGGCATCTGCTTCCAGATCCTCAGGCAAAAGACACACCTACACGCAAACAGGTGTCACAAAGTTCTAGCTTTAATCGCGGCGAAGGCATCTGGTTTCATGAGGATGCCATATTCTTCACTACCACAGGCAACAATCGTGTTTATGCCTATGACATCAAGAATAATGATCTCAGCATCATTTATAATGTTGCACTATATATATCGCCTATGTTGACCAACGTTGATAACATCACATCAAATAAATCGGGAGAATTACTTGTCGCTGAAGATGGTAGGGACTTACAAATTATTATCATCACAAAATCGAGAGAAACCATACCATTATTACAGCTTGTCGGTCATAACAGATCAGAGATCACGGGCCCAGCTTTTAGTCCAGATGGTTCAAGACTTTACTTCGGTTCTCAACGTGGCACGACGGGACGATCTAAAGACGGCATTACTTTTGAAATTACTGGTCCATTTTGACCAGGTAATCTCCTCAGCAAATTTGCAGATAACTACAGGGAAGCTCTATTAATTAGGATTTTTTTGTGAGAATAAGAAAGCACCGCGCGCAAGGGCGGAGTGTATATAACATACATGAGGCTCTGAGTACGGAGCTGACGAAGTAATCGCCTAAAAAGATTAGATGAGCTTCAGCGAATCTTATGCTTTAGTACAATTAAGAGAGGTGCCCTACAGGTCGAGTTCTTTAATCTTCCGTGTCAAGGTATTTCTTCCCCAACCCAATAATTTTGCAGCCTCCTGGCGTTTCCCTCGGGTATGTTGCAGTGCTGCTTCGATCATTGTCCGTTCAAATTTCGGTAAGGCTTCGCCTAATAAATCTGTACTACCTTTCTCAATATTTGCATTAACCCAGCTAAACAAACCGGCTTCCCAGTCCGAAAATGATTTTCCAGCTTCCGCAGACCCTCTTAACTCAGGCGGCAGATCATCTACCTGAATATCCCTGCCAGGTGCCATCACTGTGACCCAACGACAAAAATTCTCTAACTGCCTGACGTTACCCGTCCACTCGGCATTTAATAAAAATTTTTCTGCCTCAGGTAAAAGAATTTTTGCTTCTGTCTGTAACTCTGCGGCGGCAAGTTTCAAAAAATGATTGAGTAATTCGATAATGTCTTCTGGTCTTTCCCTCAAAGGCGGAACATGTACACGTATTACATTCAGGCGGTGTAACAAATCTTCACGAAATGTGCCTTCCTTAACACGCTCTTCGATGGTCTGATGTGTCGCTGCAATAATCCTTACGTCAACCTTAATTGGTGTAAGTCCACCCACGCGATAAAACTCTCCGTCAGCCAGGACACGCAATAGACGGGTTTGCATGTCTGAAGGCATATCCCCAATCTCATCCAGAAATAATGTGCCACCATCCGCTTGTTCAAAACGACCCAAGCGCCTGGCAGTAGCACCAGTAAAGGCGCCCTTTTCATGTCCAAAAAATTCAGACTCCAGTAAATCTCGCGGAATAGCCGCCGTATTAAGTGCAATAAAAGGTTTATCTGCACGTGGGCTATGCGTATGCAACGCCCTGGCAACCAGTTCTTTTCCTGTTCCTGATTCGCCAGTGATCAGCACAGTAAAATTAGAACCTGACAATCTCGCAATCGCCCTAAATACTTCCTGCATTGCCGGTGCAGAACCAATAATTTCTGAAACATCATTTACATCGCTGGCATCTGTTTCGATTAATCCCTGCTGTTTCTCATTGAGTGCACGGTTTACAAGTCCTACGATTTCATCAACATCGAATGGTTTGGAGAGATACTCGAAAGCACCCTCGCGAAAGGCCGATACAGCCCGATCCAGATCCGAATAAGCGGTCATAATAATGACTGGAATATCCGGTACCCGCTGTTTTAGCTTTTCCAGTAATGAGATGCCGTCCATTTTCTGCATTCTGATATCAGAAATAATGACATCAGGATGATCATTTTCGAGTTCCGCCAGAATTTGTGTGGGATCTTCAAAGCTACGTGGTGTCAGACCATCTTTGGTAAAGGCTTTTTCAAGCACCCAGCGGATTGATTTGTCATCATCGACGATCCAGATATTTTTAGAACTTCCCATTAATTTTCACTCACTGGTAAATAAATACTAAAAATTGTTTTGTCATTTTTTCTCTCAGAATTGATCAGACCACCATGCAGATTTATCAGCGATTGCGCAATGGACAAACCAAGTCCTGTGCCCTCAGGACGACCCGTTATCATTGGATAAAAAACATTCTTTTCTATTTCTGCAGGAATTCCCGGACCATCATCAATAATATCGATACGTACAACCAGGCGATATATACTTTGGCGAATCGTAAACTGACGAATGATACGCGTTTGTATACAAATCTGACCCTTCCCATCTGTTGCCTGTAATGCATTACGCATAACATTCAAAAATACCTGGATAAGCTGTTCACGATCCCCTTTAATCTCCGGCAGGCTTGGGTCGTAATCCCTTTTAAACTCGGGACAGGATTCAAACTCTGCCTTGACTAAACTACAAACATATTCAATGACTTCGTATATATTTAAGTCAACACAATGCAATTGTTGATCACTAGCCAACATTCGATCTATAAAATTTCTTAGTCGATCTACTTCCTGAATAATAATATCTGTGTATTCAATTAACTCTCTGGATTCTTCCTTGTCTTCTAACGTATCTTCCAGTTCGCTTTGTAAAAGTTGTGCTGCACCACGAATTCCACCTAAGGGATTTCTTACTTCATGAGCCATACCCCGAACCGCTTCCTTTGAGGCATCATGCAAGATGAATAAACTTTCATCATCTATCACGCGCTGTAAAGAATCTGCATCCGTTAGCTCAACAATTAGTTCAACACAAACATCATCTTCAATTATAGGTGTCACACAGCAATCAACAGTTATTTCCTCTTTGTGTAAAAGCTGTAAAACCAATCCTCTTTCGGTAAATTGAATATGTGTTTCCTGTATTTTTTTTAACACCTCATCAAAATCACGCGACGTTGGTAGAATCTCTTTCGGTGATTGCCCTTCCATCTGTCGAGTACTGACAGACAATAGATTTTCTCCCGCAGCATTCACACAAACGAGTTTTAATTGATCGTCAAACAACAATATGGCTGTGGCCAAATTGTCATAAACGCGCTCTGTTGATTCTACGGTAAAAGACATGGATCAATAAACTAGCACAGATACGCACTGTATTGGTGCGAAGTAGTACAAATATATATCATATTCATCAGTGTATTTTTGGAATCATCATTAATTACAATGACTTATAATTTAATAAGCCCTTAGCGTCAATCTCGATGCACCACTACACCATATAGGTGCAAAAAGCAGACCAATATTAAAGAATCGGGAAAATAAAGTGTGTTAATTTGCGGGGGGTCTAGGTGCGGGGCGATTCGTGTTTAGAATAGACGTACGCTTCATGGTGAATGAAACAGGTGTAGACTCCATCAAAGATTTACCGCCCTTATTGACGACATACACCTCTATTGTATGAGTGCCTCTATCAAGGTTAGTAAGACTAAAAGACGTCGAGCTTGAGTCAGCCGCTTTCTTACCATCCATAGTCAAAATAAGACGATCACCATTTTCGGTATTTAATTCTGGCTCAATCACAACACTGACAGTCACGTCACCTGTATTGCCAGTAAACACATGGTCATTTTCAGGATTAATAATCTCCAGTTTCGTGTAATCACCCACAGCTGGTTTTTCAGGAGGTGTATATTCAAAATTATCAGCCCCAGCTGGAATCGTCTGAACCTTATCTATCTTAATCTCCTCGGCGTCCGGGGAAGGTTTATCGGTGTAAACGACATTTCCGTCTGCATCAAGTGAGCGATATACCCCGGCAGAAACTGGGGTCAGAAAGAATAAAGTGATAAATAACAATAAGATGCGCATGGTTTCAGCATAATCCATATAAGTAATCGTCACAACATTTGAGTCATGAAAACCTGATGAAGTTCAATATTGTCGTTCCTGCCATGGGCATCGCCGCTCCTCTGCATCCCTGCAGCCGCGGCATACAGTACATCCTGTACATAAAAAAGCCCCCTGAGAAGGGGGCTTATATGTAGCTAAATCATGATCTTTTCTTACAAGCTGTAATACTGATCGAACTCAACAGGATGGGTAGCCAAACGCAGACGATCAACTTCTTCCATCTTTAACTCGAGATAAGCATCAATCATATCGTCCGTAAAAACTCCCCCTGCTGTCAGAAATCCACGATCAGAATCTAATGCATCCAGTGCGACATCCAGAGAAGGTGCGACTGTTGGTATCTCCTTTTCTTCTTCTCTGGTCAGATCATAAAGATCCCTTTCCATGGGCTGGCCTGGATCAATTTTGTTCTGGATACCGTCTAAGCCTGCCATCATCATTGCTGCAAAGGTAAAGTATGGGTTCCCGCATGAATCCGGAAAACGAATTTCAAGTCTGCGACCCTTCGGGTTTGGATCCCAGGGGATTCGAATGCCAGCAGAACGGTTACGTGCCGAATAGGCCAATAAGGTTGGCGCTTCGAAGCCTGGGACCAAGCGCTTGTAGCTATTGGTGCTGGCATTTGTAAATGCGTTAAGTGCGCGTGTGTGTTTAAAGACACCGCCAATATAGTGCAAAGCTGTTTCAGACAAGCCACCATATTGGTCACCGGCAAACAGATTTTCACCATCTTTAAACAATGATTGATGTACGTGCATACCGTTACCATTGTCACCGACCAATGGCTTAGGCATGAAAGTCGCTGTCTTGCCATAGGCATGGGCAACATTCAGCACAACATATTTCAATATCATATTTTGGTCAGCACGTTTTAATAATGTATTAAATCGAGTACCGATTTCAGCCTGACCCGCAGTAGCCACTTCATGGTGATGCACTTCTACAGTGACACCCATTTCTTCCAGGATCGTACACATGGCAGAGCGAATGTTCTGTTGTGAATCAACGGGCGGTACCGGGAAATAACCACCTTTCACGCCAGGGCGGTGACCGATGTTCTTGTCTTCAGTAATGGTATCGCTGTTCCAGCAACCTTCATCGGAATCAACTTCATAGAAAGCACTGTTTAGATTATCTGACCAACGTACATCATCAAAGATAAAAAATTCTGGTTCCGGACCAAAGTACGCAGTATCAGCAATCCCCGTTGACTGAAGATAAGCTTCGGCACGTTTAGCCAAAGAACGTGGGTCGCGTTCGTAACCTTGCATCGTAGTAGGTACCAGAACGTCACAACGGATGTTGACAGTTGAGTCGTCATAGAAAGGATCGATGACAGCGGTATCAGTTTCAGGCATCAATACCATGTCAGAATCGTCGATACCCCTCCATCCGGAAATCGATGACCCATCAAACATCTTGCCATCGTTAAAAAAAGCATCATCTACAACAGAAGCGGGGATGGTGACATGCTGCTCCTTCCCCCGTGTATCAGTAAAACGCAGGTCAACATACCTGGCCTCATGGTCTTTGATGAGCTTCATCACATTTTCTTTAGACATTATTTTCTCCTCGTCAATGTCGTGACTGATTAGCTTTTGAAAGCGGTCGCGATCACTCTGCTACTTAGGCTGCAGCCAGAGCGATGAATATTATTATTGAATCTGAAAAGGTGCATTTAACATGCCAATAATTAAACATGCAACATTAATTCTTTTTACTTAAGAAATTTACCCGGATCTTGCAGTAGTGAGGTCAACTCCAGCTCAAAAATAGATAAATATAACTATAACTATCAATGATTTAACAGTTCTGCACAGATCTCGATCGTTTATGGGCCCTGCATTGTGTTAAACATCAATAACGAGCTAATATCTGGACAATAAGCTCAGCTTACAGCCAACTAACGCACTAATACTGTGCGTATATTACACGGATAGCACTGGCATTGTGCGTAACCTACAATGTTCCAAACACGAGTACATGCCGATCAGAGAGTATCTTAACTTCAAAGGGCGATAAGCCCGCGAAGACCAATTGTGATTGAATGTCTTCAGGTAAAAACGCGGCACAGAGAGAATGATAGAAGTCATCCCGCAAGACCTGCGGTTCATCACTTGCATATAAATCTACAAGCTCCCTGGCAACTTTCTCAGTCTCAGGGCGCATCAAGTCCATGATGAATACTCGAGTGCCGGAAAGACCATATTCTTTAATACTTTCCCACAACACATCCGGCTCATGCAGATGATGTAATAAACTATTACTAATGATCACATCGTAGTTATCACGAGGTAAATTTGCCCCGGGTAACAGTCCTTCTAATAGGTGAATTCTGTCTTGCAACTGTGCTTTTTGAATAGCCAGTTTCCCTTGCGCTAGCATTTTGGGCGCGCCATCAAGGCCATCAACCTCACAATCTGGATGAGCCTGGGCGAAACGAATACTAATGTCCGCAGGCCCGCACCCCAGATCAAGTATGTGACCACTTACTTTGGCTTCTGGAAAGGTATCTTTGAATGCTTGAATGAACATATTATGTGGCTCATCAAAGTCAGCCTGGGCGTAGGCCAGTGCCTGCGCTTCATCATTCATGAGTTCGGGTTCCGGGATCCTCTGCATAGCTCTCTACTCAATACGCTGCAAAATCTTGTCAATACATGTAAGAAAAATGCATAACCTAATTCTTTTTACCTATTGATAATAAGGCCAGTGGCGCTTGGGTTACTATAGCAGTTGCACTATACTTTGCGGCCTTTTAGCTGCGGCCTTTTAGCTGCGTCCTTTCAGCTGCTTGGCCTGGCAGGAAGTAATAAAAGACACTTATTTAGAATGACAGACTACAACTTAACGCACCTCAAACAACTCGAAGCAGAAAGCATTTACATCATCCGAGAGGTTGCCGCCGAATTTGATAAACCGGTAATGCTTTATTCGATCGGTAAGGACTCGACTGTCATGTTGCATCTGGCACTTAAGGCTTTTTATCCCGGAAAGCTACCTTTCCCCCTGATGCATGTAGATACCACCTGGAAATTTCGCGAAATGATTGAGTTTCGCGATCAGCAAATGGAAAAACTTGGGCTGGATCTGATCGTTCACATCAACCAGGAAGGCGTTGACGCAGGCATCGGACCTTTTACACATGGTAGCCAAAAACACACTGACATCATGAAGACCCAGGCCTTGAAACAGGCACTCAACAAATATCAATTTGACGCAGCCTTTGGTGGTGGCCGTCGCGATGAAGAAAAATCCAGAGCCAAGGAACGCGTATATTCGTTCAGAGACAAGAATCATCGTTGGGATCCAAAGAACCAACGGCCTGAATTATGGAATATATTCAATGGCAAGATAAACAAGGGTGAGAGTATTCGTGTCTTCCCTCTTTCCAACTGGACGGAACTGGATATCTGGCAATATATCCACCTGAACAAGATCGACATTGTGCCCCTGTATTACGCTAAACCGAGGCCTGTGGTTAACTTTGAAGGCATCGATATTATGGTCGATGATGACCGTGTGCCTTTGGCAGAAGGTCAGAAACCTGAGATAAAAACCGTACGGTTTAGAACACTCGGTTGCTACCCGCTCACGGGGGCAGTGGAATCCGAGGCCACCACATTGCCTAAAATTATCCAGGAGATGTTACTCACTACCACCTCCGAGCGTCAGGGACGTCTGATTGACAGCGATCAATCAGGCTCCATGGAAAAGAAAAAACGCGAAGGTTATTTCTAGGAATGTTCATTTAAGAATATTCACTTAACTAATTTATCTGATCATTTACACATGTCACATCAATCCGATTTAATTAGCACAGACATCGATGCTTATCTCGCACAGCATGAGCGGAAAGAGCTGTTAAAACTGCTCACCTGCGGCAGTGTTGATGATGGCAAGAGCACCCTGATTGGCCGCCTGTTGTATGATTCAAAAATGATTTATGAAGACCAGCTGGAATCGATTAAGGCTGACAGCATTAAATCAGGAACCACCGAAGGTGAATTTGATCTAGCACTACTGGTCGATGGCCTACAGGCAGAAAGGGAACAAGGCATTACCATCGATGTCGCGTATCGTTATTTCTCCACGGCCAAGCGCAAATTCATTATTGCCGATACACCTGGACACGAACAATATACTCGCAATATGGCAACAGGCGCTTCGAACTGTGATCTGGCCATCATTTTGATTGATGCGCGACATGGGGTACAGGTTCAAACCCGACGCCATAGTTTTATTACTTCTTTAGTGGGTATCAAGCATGTCATCGTTGCCATTAATAAAATGGACATGGTGGATTTCAGTAAAGAGGTATTTGACAACATTAAGCAGGATTACCTCAGTTTTTCGAAAACACTGGATCAAGGTGATGTACAGTTTATCCCCTTGTCTGCATTGCATGGCGATAACGTGGTTAATATCAGCGACAAAACCCCCTGGTACGATGGGGATGCATTGATGTCTATCCTGGAAAATATAGAAATTACTGCCGACCGAAATTTTCAGGATATGCGTTTCCCCGTGCAATATGTCAACCGACCCAATCCTAACTTCCGTGGGTTCTGTGGCACATTGGCATCTGGTGTTGTTCATAAAGGTGATAACGTCACCGCACTCCCTTCCGGGAAAACCAGCAAGATCAAATCCATCGTCACCTATGATGAAGAACTGGAACAAGCCTTCACACCGATGGCAATCACGCTGACCCTGGAAGATGAAATCGATATCGGTCGCGGAGACATGCTGGTGCACACCGATAATCTGCCCTCGGTACAGGATAAATTTGAAGCCACTATTATCTGGATGACAGAGCAAGCCATGCTGCCTGGTACACAATATGATTTCAAACACGCAAATAAAAATATCAGCGGCCATATCTCGGCGCTAAAACACAAGATAAATGTGAATACCATGGAGAAAGAGTTATCTCCATCGTTACAATTGAATGAAATCGGATTATGTGAAGTTACTCTGGATCAAGCTATCTGTTTTGATAGCTATAAAATAAATCAGGGAACAGGCGCGTTCATTATTATTGACCGCCTGACCAATGTCACTATCGGCGCGGGGATGATTAGCGACGCTCAGAGCAAAGAGACAAAAATTACAGACGATCATCACCGAGATTCTGTAGTACATGTTACCAAGGAAGAAAGAGCTGCACGCTATGGGCAGAAACCAGTCACCGTGCTGTTTGTTGGATTATCCGGTTCGGGTAAAACCACACTGGCACATGCCCTGGAACGTCGACTCTTTGATATGGGACGAGTTAGTACGGTACTCGATGGCAAGGCCATGCGTCTGGGCATCAGCAAAGACTTACCACGTGATAAAGAAGGTCGCATTGAAAATTTACGCCGTAGCGTTCACATCGCAAAACATCTTAATGACTCAGGTCTGATATGTTGTGGTGCATTTGTGGCACCCGATCAGGAATCACGCGATCATGCTATAGCAATCATCGGCAAGGATAATTGTTTTATTGTTTACCTGAACCCAGCGCTGGAAGTCTGTAAACAACGAGATCCCAGTGGGCTCTATGCTGCAGAAGCAAATGTAAAGACAGATACTTTACCCGGAGTTTCGTTTCCTTATGAAGCGCCGGAGAATACTGATCTGGTTTTAGCTACGGATCAAGACTCTATTGAAGGGTGCATAGAGAAAGTTATTGAAATGTTGAGCGAGCAGGAAGTTATTTAATTTCTTTTTAGTTTGGTAAATATTTTAAAAACGATTTTTCCAGTACCCAGACTTTCTTCGCTGATGGGCAATAGCGATGACAAGAATGGAACCATCTACTTCCTGATATAGAACAGAAAATGGGAAACGCCTGACCAACCTTCTTCGAATCTCTTTCCGTACTTTTGTGACTGCTTTGGGTGATACCGAAACGAGATTACAGGCACGGTGAATTTCCCTGATAAATTTAACACCCAAGCCGGATTGTTGTTGCCGTAATAAGAAGCCGCCTTAATAAGCTCTTCTTCCGCTTCCTGCAGAAGATTAATGATCATCAGCTCAGCTTTTGTTCTATCTCGGTAAAGACCTCATTTGCAGGACGTGCAGTGGTCTTCCCTGATCTGTAATCGAACAAACGACGTTCAGCTTCATCAAGCCACGCCTGCTCGGCATCTTGATCTTCTCCAAGATCAAGACTAGCAATTAATTTTCTGACCAATCTCGCACGCTGCTCAGACGATAAACCTTCTGCGGCTTTTTCAATGTCATGAAGTTCTGAACTCATGATCAAACTTTAGTCCGAATATGATACATCGTCAAATATTCAAAGTTATTTAAGCTCAGGTTTTGCCTCTATGGCGAGTACCTTCTTTTTGCATGCCCAAAAAGAAGGTACGAAGAAAAAAGGCACCCGGATGCCTTGGCCCCAAATAAAGACTTGGGGCTTCCCGAACTGTTCACCATCGCCAACGCGCCGTTCAAATTCACATTCATGCTCAATTGAACTAAAAATCACATCCCAGTGATTTTTTCGCTACCAATGGCAACCAGCCCGGCAAGACATAACGGGAGTGAAAACAGACCCCTTCGTTTATCTCCGATACAAATTTTATATGCTAGCCTTTGCTTCGCATCTCAAAAGAGGGCATTAAGGTGTTAGACACCTTCTGAATTGGCATGATGGTTTTAAATCCCATATAACAAGTCAAGGAAGGAAGTAGTGATAGGGGCAGCTGCACAGGACGTGCAGATAAGCGGCTCCACGACACAACTGCATGGATGTAGGAGGTACGATTACATGGAAGTAATCGGTAGAGTCGAGTCTGGAACAGAGACCGAGAACGAATCGGGACGAATATAGGACATATTCGGGTGAAAACGTCAGGAAGTGCGAAGCCTACCCTTACGGTACAAGTTTTCCAGACAGAGTCGAGGAAGTCACGTAGGCACGTCCCCGTTAGCACTGCTGACTGACGAGGGGATCCCCAAGTCTTTATTTGGGGCTTTGATATCAGGGGCGACTTTGATGTGCAGGACGCACGAATGTCGCGGGTGCATGGATGCACAAGAGCGACCTTTTCGTATCTTTTCTTTCGTTCGTACAAAGAAAAGGTACACGCCGCTAAAAGGCGGAATCAAAACTAAATTAAAGAATAACAATCAACAACTAATCAGGAAGCAACGACTCCCCTGTCATTAATTCCTCAACTGTCTCCCTCTTCCTGATCTCAAAAACCTGATCCCCATCCACCATCACCTCACAGATCTTCGGACGCGAATTGTAGGTCGAGGCCATGGTAAATCCATAAGCCCCTGCTGAACACACAGCTAATAGATCGTCCTCTTGTAAATTTAAATGACGTTCCTTGCCAAGAAAATCTCCAGTTTCACACACGGGCCCAACGATATCGTATTGTTTTCCAGCTTCACCTTTTTGTTCTGTCAAAGGTAAAATTTCGTGCCAGGCACGGTATAGAGAAGGCCGCAATAAATCATTCATTGCTGCATCTACAACTGCAAAATTTCTATCCGGTGTTTGCTTCAGAAATTCGACCTGTGTTAATAATACACCAGCATTGCCAACAATGCTGCGCCCAGGCTCAAGGATAAGTTCATATTCCATGTTTGCAAATTTTGCACACAGTTCATCTGCATATTCCTGTACTGACGGTGGTGTTTCATCCCGATAATGAATACCCAGACCTCCACCGATATCAATATGCTCAAGTGTGATACCGCTTGCTTCAATTTTCATCACCAACCACATTAATCGATCAAGTGCATCGATGAAAGGTGACATACTGGTGATTTGTGAACCGATGTGACAGTCAATACCAACGACTTTGAGATGTTCCATTCCAGCCGCTCGTTCATAACCGGTAAGCGCATCATCAAAAGCAATCCCAAATTTATTTTCTTTCAGACCCGTGGCGATATATGGATGTGTATCTGCATCGACATCCGGGTTTACACGTAACGATACCGGCGCAATTTTTCCAAGTGAGTCAGCGACCTGATTCAATCGATCCAGTTCAGCCAATGACTCTACGTTAAAACACCTGATGCCGACTTCCAGTGCGCGTTGCATTGCATCAGCTTTTTTGCCAACGCCAGAAAACACAACCTTGTTCGCTTCTCCCCCCGCCTTAAGCACGCGTTCAAGTTCACCTACAGAAACAATATCAAAACCTGAACCGAGTCTTGCCAGAATATTGAGTACAGCCAGATTTGAATTGGCCTTCACCGCATAGCAGATCAGATGTTTTTGCGTAGCCAAAGCCGAATCAAGTGCCTGCCATTGCTGCTCGATTGCTGATCTGGAATAGACATAACAGGGGGTGCCAAATTGTCTTGCGATATCAGCAAGCACCACCCCCTCGGCACAAAGCTGGCCGTTATGATAGGCGAATACGGTCATTTTATTTTGGATCAGGCCAATAAAGCAATAATCAAGGTGGCAGGTGAGATAGACGATTGCTGTTCATCGGGAAGGTAAAGATCGCCTTTTTGGCCACATGAAACTACCTGACTCAATGCAAACAGAAGCATTAGTAGACTAATCGTTTTTCCGCAAATATGTCCTCGCATGTGACATCCCCAATGATTAATAGCAACAGCTTAATTAATGATAAGGAGTGAGAATAGCAAATAAACTCCTCACACTAAACGCCCTTCTGCCATATATTATTGATAACTCACAGCTAAATGCTTTAAGTGCATATCTCCAAGACTATCGTCTTCTTGATGATGATCTGTTATTTGACCTGTTACGACCCCCACCGCTGTGTCGCCCTCTGCCTGAGCCTCCAGAACGCTTGCGCTCTATTTTCACCGGCGGTTTCGGCTCGACCAGCATATCAGCGACGATCTCACTGGCTGGTAATTTATGACCTATAAACTCTTCAATTTCCATCAGTGAGTAGACATATTCTTCACAGGCAAAACTGACGGCATCGCCAGAGGCTCCCGCTCGCGCGGTTCTACCAATACGATGCACATAATCCTCGGCATTCTGGGGTAAATCGTAATTGAATACATGACTTACTTCGGGAACATGCAGGCCCCTTGCTGCCAGATCGGTAGCAACTAACACCGGAAGTCTACCTTCCGAAAATTCCTTGAATAACCGCTGCCTTTTGTTCTGCGGCACATCCCCGGACAAAACAGCCGAATGATAGCCATTGCCTTCGAGATAGGACCAAACTCTTTCCGCCGCTCTTTTTGTATTGACGAAGACGATGGAACGTTTTGGATCAATTCTTTTCATCAACCCAAGAAGCAGGGAAATTTTTTCATCATTGGCAACGTGATACATGGTTTGTTTCACATTTTCAGCCGTCACCTGATCAGGATTAATAATGACCTTCTCAGGACTATTCATATGTTCGTACGCCAGTTCAATGACCCGATGTGACAGTGTCGCTGAAAACAACATATTCAATCTGTTTTCCGGCTTCGGCATGCGTCTGAACATATATCGAATATCAGCGATAAAACCCAGATCAAACATACGATCTGCTTCATCGAGAACAACAATCTCAATGCCCTTGAGACTGTAGACATTCTGCTTGTGATAATCTATCAAACGCCCTGGCGTGCCAATCAGGATATCTATCTTCTCGTTCAGACTGTTGCGCTGTTTTTCATAGTCTACACCACCATAAACGAGGCCTAGTGAAAGTCCTGCATGAGAATTGAGCATGATCGCATCTTTGTGAATCTGGATGGCGAGCTCCCTGGTCGGGGAAATAATGATTGCTCTTGGTTGCTGCTGTTTTCGTCCCGGGCGTTCAGGCGTTTTCAGTAAATGTTGCATGATCGCCAGTAAAAATGCTGCCGTCTTACCGGTTCCCGTTTGTGCCTGTCCGGCAACATCTTTCCCCGCAAGGGCTATCGGCAAACATTCTGCCTGTACCGGGGTGCAGTGTGTTAAACTATGCTCATCAAGTGACTTGAGTAAGCGCTCATCCAGACCTAACTGACTGAATTCGACATCCGTCGTATGTGGTGCATTCATAAGAAATTTAATTAAATAACCGGTTTGGCTTGCAATCGTGTCTTAATTTCGTTGCAATTAAGATTCTTTCTGCAAAAGCATACAGAGGCAATCCAGATTAATGAGCGAAAACATCATACATGTTACAGATTCTAGCTTCGAAGAAGAAGTATTAAAATCAAATACACCGGTTCTAGTCGATTACTGGGCAGAATGGTGCGGCCCTTGTAAAGCCATTGCACCCGTACTCGAAGAAATTTCTGGCGAATACGAAGGCAAATTAGTCATCGCTAAGATGGATGTTGATGATAATCAGCAAACACCACAGAAATATGTCGTCAGAGGCATTCCAACATTAATGATATTTAAGGATGGGGATGTGATTGGTACAAAAGTCGGACAGCTCTCTAAATCTCAACTTGCCGCGTTTATCGATAGTACTATTTAAGGTGTGATTTTACTGGACGAAGGGCTAGCAACATGCTAGCTTTGACCTATCACTAGAGAAAATCTTTCTCGATTTCTAGTAGCAGCTCACCAAAACATATTATATTTAAAGTTTTTTAACAAAACAGATCCAGATCCATGAACGTGTTTTAAGCGCGTTTCCACAATTCCATTTTAATATGAAACCAGACCACACCTATGAACCTTACCGAACTTAAGCAACAACCCGCAACAGAACTCGTCACACTCTCAGAAGACCTTGGCCTTGATGGCCTGGCAAGATCCCGCAAACAGGATGTCATTTTCGAGATACTCAAGGCACACGCCAAAAAAGGTGAGGATATCTATGGCGATGGTGTACTGGAAATTTTACAGGATGGTTTTGGATTTCTTAGATCAGCAGATAGCTCCTATCTCGCAGGCCCAGATGATATATACGTCTCGCCAAGCCAGATAAGACGATTTAACCTGCGAACCGGCGATAATATTGCCGGAAATATCAGACCCCCAAAGGACAGTGAACGTTATTTTGCACTGCTAAAAATTAAAGAAATCAATTTTGAAGCTCCAGAAAAAGCCAAGGGGAAAATACTTTTTGAAAATCTGACCCCGTTATTTGCCAATGAGAGCTTTACGTTGGAAATTGGTAATGGCAGTACCGAAGACATCACTCCACGAATCATCGATCTGATGTCTCCAATCGGTAAAGGGCAACGTGGATTGATTGTTTCACCTCCGAAAGCAGGTAAGACAATGATGCTTCAGAGTCTGGCAAAATCTATCGCTCACAATAATCCTGACTGCCATATGATTATTCTTCTGATTGACGAACGTCCTGAAGAAGTCACAGAGATGGAGAGAACTACCACGGCCGAAGTCATCTCAAGTACCTTTGATGAACCCGCGAGCCGTCATGTCCAGGTTGCTGAAATGGTTATTGCACGCGCAAAACGACTGGTTGAACATAAAAAAGATGTTGTAATCCTGCTTGACTCAATCACTCGTCTGGCTCGTGCCTACAATACCGTGGTTCCTGCCTCAGGCAAGGTGCTTACCGGTGGTGTTGATGCCAACGCACTGCAAAGACCAAAAAGATTTTTTGGTGCTGCCCGTAATATTGAAGAAGGCGGCAGTCTGACCATCATTGCCACTGCACTGATTGATACCGGTTCACGCATGGACGATGTTATCTATGAGGAATTCAAAAGTACGGGTAACATGGAGTTGCATCTGGATAGAAATATTGCCGAAAAACGTATTTACCCTGCAATCAATATTAATCGCTCTGGCACGCGTCGCGAAGAATTATTGACCCCTGAAGAAGATCTGCAGAAGATATGGATCCTTCGCAAACTATTGCATCCGATGGACGATCAGGCGGCAATGGAATTTCTGATGGAAAGACTTAAAGCCACTAAAAATAATGCTGAGTTTTTTGATGCAATGAAACGATAGTCGATTAGTTTTTTTCCATATCGTAACTATATTTAGTATTTATTCTCTTTTGATTTCCGACTTCGCCTTTAACCGGCGAGCCCCAAGTCTTTATTTGGGGCCAAGACATTCGGGTACCCCTTTTCTTCGTCCTTTCTTTTTGGGCATGCAAAAAGAAGGGACTCGCCATCAAGGTGAAACCAAAACTAAAAAAGAAATAAAGACGCTTAAATTGACGGGATACCGGCTCTCGGCTTTGGCTTCCTGCGTCGCTCTGCCGACTACATCCATGTAGTCGAAGGCCGGTATGACGAATGTCGCTGAACGACAAAACTACTAGCAGAAACCCCTTAGAGGTTTTATGATCAAGACTGAACCTGCAAGGAGGTCTACTCATGTCGAACAGCAACCCTGTAGAAGTTGAAGCACCTGACTCATCTAAAAAAACATCAGAAATTCTTGGCCCCATGAGTGAAGAAGCAACAGTAAGAATGGATCTGGAGAATAAGCAGTGTTACTGGAATGATGCAGAATTCTCACATGGAGATCAGATTATTGTAGACGGGAAACGCTACGAGTGTAGTTATACCAGATGGCTTGAAGTCGACGACTAAGCCCCCTGTTAACAAACGTAATTACTCTACACTTCCAGATTCTGGCCCGGATCGGAAATCGTAACTACCATCATTTAGTTTGATAATGTCGCCGGTATGTAGATGGAAATTCCTGTTACGCTGATCCTGAAAGTAGAAATTCAGTGTATGTTTTATAGTTGTAAACGCAATATCGTCCCAGGGGATTTTATCCTCAGAAAATAATCTCACTTCCAGACTTTCCTCACCTGCAGAAAAATCCAGATCCAGCAACTGTGAGTGATACATCATATAAACCTGACTTACGTAGGGAAGATTAAAAACCGTATACAACTCCGATATGCCAACTCTCGAATTTGCCTCCTCAAGCGTCTCTCTCAATGCAGCTTCTAGAGAAGTTTCCTCCAGTTCCATAAATCCTGCAGGCAAAGTCCAGTACCCATATCGTGGTTCGATAGCACGTTTACATCACAGCACCTTGCCTTCATATTCAGGTATACAGCCTACCACTATCTTGGGATTTTGGTAATGAATTTCCTGGCAGGAGATGCAAACGTAACGTAAACGGTTATCCCCTTTCGGAATTTTTCCTGTGACTTCGGCACCACATTGATTACAGAATTTCACGTTTTTACCTTAGCCTCAGATCACCATCTTCTGTCCAGGGAAGGCTAACAATCGCAGAAAATATCAGCGGTTCATTGCCAATATTTTCAATCCACTGCAGTGCCTCAGCAGGTATCACGATAACATCACCAACCCCCACTTTATTGTCTGCATTTTCAATAAACATTCGACCATGGCCTTGTAATATATGGTAAACCTCTGTCTGCTCCAGTTTATGTTGATAACTCTTCCTACCGACATCCACCGTTGCCAGTGCCAATGAATATGGCAAATCAACAGCATCATTTTGAGGATGTAATAATTCACGTATGGTGCAACCATCATTCGCTATGAAGGCATCACTTTCTAAGTTTTTTTTTACAAACACTTGAGGCTCCTATATAAAGTCGGTATGGATAATTATATCGGTAACTCAGACTTTAAACACGACGCAGGATCCTGCACGGGCGTGCTTGTGACAAATCTCGGTACGCCAGATGCACCAACGGCCTCGGCATTAAGACGCTACCTTGGTGAATTTCTTGCAGATCCACGTGTTGTTGAGGTCCCCAGCTTCATTTGGTGGTTCATTTTGCATGGCTTTATCTTACGGACTCGACCAAAACGCTCTGCCGCAGCATATCGTAAAATATGGACTGAATCTGGTTCGCCCTTATTGGCTATTTCAAAAAAACAGGCTGCCGCGATTCAGAAATATCTGGATGACCATTCCACAGAGAAATTCCATGTTGAATTAGCCATGCGTTATGGGAATCCATCTATCCAGTCAGGTCTGAAGAAGTTGCAACAAGCCAATGCACAAAAAATTATTATATTGCCTCTTTATCCGCAATATTCTGCCTCAACGACGGCATCAACATTTGATGCAGTCGCAGATGTTTTGAAAACCTGGCGTAACATTCCTGAATTACATCTAGTCAAACATTACCATGACACGCCAGATTATATTGATGCACTGGCTGAAAGCATTGCAGAACACTGGCAACAAACAAATCGCGCTGAAAAAATATTATTTTCATTTCACGGCATTCCAAAAGCCTACTTCAAAGCGGGTGATCCATATTATTGCGAGTGTCACAAAACAGCCAGACTCGTTGCTGAAAAATTAAATCTGGATGAAGAAGAATGGATGCTGACTTTTCAATCGCGGTTCGGACCTAAAGAATGGTTAAAACCTTATACTGATATGACATTAAAGGAACTGGCTTTGCAAGGAATGAAAAATGTTGATGTTGCCTGTCCCGGTTTCTCTGCAGATTGTCTTGAGACACTTGAAGAAATCAATATTCGCTACCGGGAAACCTTTCTTGCGGCAGGAGGGGAAAAATTCACTTATATCCCTGCATTAAACGACCGACCGACACACATTAATGCCCTAACGAATATTATTCTAAATTACACCTGATAAGTACTGCCAGAACACTTATAAAGCATGAAATTAACAAGCTACAGCGCGCCTTTCTGTCGCCGATCTCCTGGCCCGATCAGATCTACGCTCAGCACCACTGTAATTGGCATAATTCGAAATCATACTAAAACTATTTTGTCTGCGATCTATTGTTGCTCTACGGCCATTATCACTTCGACGTTCTTCTTGAGTCGTCATTAATATTCACCTAATCATCATTTAAAAGTTAAACCTGCATAAGCCCCATAGGCGTATCAGGCCATTGACTTATAAGTCAGATTTTAGATAAATAATGTGATGAAAGTCTCAATATTATGAATCTTTTCAATCATTTTATGATTTCAACCCCTTTCCAGAAGGCAACATAATATTTGATGTGTTCAGCCCTGGTATTTGGCCGGGGATAGTACCAGGCTGCTTCCTGATTCAGATCTTCATTTACCTCTATATCGTAGTAACTGGCACGTCCTTTCCAGAAACAGACAGTATGCACTGGGCTGTTGATAAAATATTCTTCATTTATTGAACCTGGTGGGAAATAATAATTCCGTTCTACAATTTCACATGCATTACTTTCTGCCAGAACAACACCCTTCCAGACTGCCTGTACCATCACCTTATCTCCTATATCGACCTCAAAAGAATTAGTCTACCTTCTGAAGCGTCACAATAATTTTCCGTACATGTGCATTCAAACGATGCTCCCAAAGATAAATTCCCTGCCATGTGCCAAGCAAACATCTGCCATTCGCAATTGGGATTGTCAGGCTGGAGCTGGTTAGTACGTTACGTATATGAGCTGGCATATCATCCGGACCTTCTGCTGTATGTCTGAATAGAGGATCACCATCCTTGACCATTTGTTGCATAAAATTTTCCAGATCTATTCTCACATCCGGGTCTGCATTCTCGCAAAGAATGAGTGAAGCACTGGTATGCTGTATGAATAAATTGCACAGTCCATTTTTGATGTTAGACTTGGATACCAATTGCTCAACTTCATTGGTGACATCAATCGTACTCCGTCCCTGTGTTCGAATACTGAGTATTTCCTGCATAATTATTTGAGGGTACCTATATTAACCATCTATAATTCTAGTTGCTGATACAAATCCAGGATATGTCGTGTATTGGTTCCGAGATCGGCATGCCCCACTCTTGAGCTCGAACGTATGTAAAGGTAGTTACTGTTCTCCGATATTGGCAGTAAACGAACCAGCACATCATCTTTGTATCCTCTCAAAGGCGTAGTGACAACAGCCATAATTGAAAATGTTTCATCACCATGACCCGTGATCTCCCAACCCAGCTTATTCACTGATGCTTGCAGCATTTTGAAAAACTCCTCGGCTGGAAAATCGTATTCACGCAGGATTAATTCAGGATAAGTCGAACCTACCGTTGTCTCTGCGACATTTGTTGTCATGTATTGATGCAAGCGTTTAAAAACGCCTGGAGGATCATTCCAGGGAAGATCATTCTGAATAAAAGCCCCCATGACAAGCACCAGTGGAATACAAAGTAGACCAAGGACAAGCAGAATAATTTTCGTTAACATTGACATTTATCAACCATATGCAGACTCAGAATCGAGCATTTATTATGAAATTCATTAGAAATATATCAATCCTTTTCTTTTTGACATTACTTATTGCCTGCAGCCGTGTCACAGAGGAGAACTATAATCGTGTCGAAAGTGGCATGGAAGAGGCCGCCGTCATCAAGATCCTTGGCGAACCTGCTGAATCGTCCAGTATGGGAGTTGGCTCTTTAACGGGAAAATCTTCTGTATGGGATGATGGCAAGGCAAGGATCAGTATTCAATTCTTCAACGGCAAGGTTAAACTCAAAAAATTCGGTGCCAGTGAAAAAGAAGATTCTTAACTCCAGTCGCTAAACCACCCATTTCCTGACAGGCTCTTGAAAATATTCATTAGAAGAGCATTCTCAGGCCAACGCCAGCTAAAACAATAGCAAAGATACGCTTTAAAGTGTCCACAGGCATAGAATGCGCGAGCTTCGCACCCACCGGGGCAAACAATACGCTGGTGATAAGTATCAGTATCGCAGCGGGCCAATAAATATAGCCAATGCTGTTTTCTGGAAGAGATGTGGAACCCAGTCCGGTAAAAATCATCGTCAGGCTACCCGCCAGAGCAATCGGAAAACCACAGGCTGATGAGGTTGCGACTGCCTTACGAATATCTACATGACACCATATTAAAAACGGCACAGTCAGCGTGCCGCCACCGATTCCCAGAATCGTTGATAATGTCCCTATCCCTCCCCCCGCAATTAGCATTCCATTGCGTCCGGGTAATGACCTTTCCGCTATAGGTTTTACTGAGAAACCAATCTGACATGCGACAAATAATTCAAATATTCCAAATAAGCTGCGTAGGACATCGCTGGATATATAATCAGCGAGAAATGCGCCAAGCACTGCACCTATAATTATTCCCGGAGTTAGAAGGAAGACTTGCGACCATAAAACCGCCTGGTGTTTATGGTGCGCATAACTTGATGAAACAGAAGTAAAGACGATGGTGAACAAAGATGTTGCTACCGCAATATGCATGAGAATTTCTGCAGGCAAGCCCTGCCAAATAAATAGAAATAAAAGTGACGGAACGATTATTATTCCGCCGCCTAACCCAAACAAGCCTCCAACCAGGCCTGCTATCACGCCCAGCACGAGATACGCAGCCAAAATAAGTAATTCAGTCGGCATTGTCACGGATTTTTTCTTGCATAATCATGCATTCCATTATGGCATAGCTGATCGACCAGACCTAAAACAGCCTGGGGATAACAGGCAGATCAAAATATTGAAAACAATAATGTTGTATAAAAAACTCGATATAAATAAAGATTATTGATACTTTGCCTAGCGCTATGAAGCTGTCATATCAGAACATCATTTTTACAAAGGCAATGCTGCCTGTTTCCAGAGCGGATGTGATTCGCATTTTTCTGACGCTGATTATTATTATTTCACCATTAACAATCAGCCAGCAAACTTCTGCGGCCACACTCAAAGAACAACGCCAGCAATATCTTGATGCAAAAAAGGCACTCAAGGCAGGGAAGCTTAAAACCTTCACCACGCTCAGTGGAAACCTCAAGAGCTACCCCCTCTATGCGTATCTGCGATATAACTATCTGCGGCCACGGCTACATAAAATTGATGATGCCGAGATCAAGGATTTCATTCATTCGTACCCTGATTTCATCTCGATCGATGCATTAAAAACAAGCTGGCTAAAACAACTTTACAAACAAAGGAAGTGGCAGGCTTTTCTGGATAATTACACACCACAAAAGGAGCTTAAACTGCGCTGCCAACAGTTACAGGCACGTATTAACACCAGTAACTATACTTATCTGTTAGAAGATACCCGAACACTCTGGTTGACCGGAAAATCATTACCCCCTCAATGTGATACCGCCTTTGCAAGACTTTATAAAAGTGAGCTGATGACGAACGAACTGGTCTGGGAACGTATTCAACTGGCAATGGAAAACGGTAACTTCGGGCTGGTAAATTACCTTAGTAAGCGTCTGGATAAAGACTACAAGTACTGGGCAAAACAATGGGTCGCAATGCATCATAACCCTTCAGTGGGAACTAAAAATCCACAATACCCAGACACAGCGATTACGCGAGAAATTCTACTTTATGGAATAAAACGACTGGCAAGACAAAATATCTCTCGATCTTTGAGTAATTGGCAACCACTGCAGGAAAATTACAACTTCATTCCTGTAGAAATAGATGATGTAAATCTTGTCATTACTGTCCGTGCAGCAAAAAACAAACATCCAAAAGCTGCTGAACTTCTGGACAACCTGAACCCGGCTTTAGACAGTGACGAAATATTTCACTGGCGCCTCCGCACTGCACTCAAGAATAAAGACTGGCAAAGACTTTACCGATGGACAAAAGATAAACCTCCAGAGATAGAGTCCGTTAAATATCGCTGGATATACTGGCGTGCTAGAGCACTTGAAAAAATTGGAGATATAGAAAAGGCGAATGAATCTTACGCATCAATAGCTGATCAACGTGACTATTATGGCTTCCTTGCAGCTGACCGCATCGGGGCAGAATATAAAATGAATCATTACCCCTTGCCAGAAGATCTCGAGACAAAAAATAAAATTGCTCATATGCCTGGCATACGTCGAGCCAGGGAGTTATTTGTCCTCTATGGTGATTACAGAGCCAGACGCGAATGGCAACACGCCTTACGCTCCATGACAAACTACCAGAAACAAATTGCAGCACAACTAGCCTCCGAGTGGGGTTGGTACGATCGCGCTATTTTTACCATGGCTGCTGCACATGCCTATGATGATTTAGAACTGAGATTCCCGATTACCTACCGCGATGAAATAGAAAAATATGCGACGAAAAGAAATCTGGATACCGGTTGGATATTTGCCTTGATGAGATCAGAAAGTGCTTTTATGGAAAAAGTGAGATCACCTACAGGGGCATTAGGACTTATGCAGATCATGCCAGCTACAGGAAGATTAACCGCCAGGAAAATTGGCAAGAAGAAATTTCGAACCAGCGATCTCCTCGTCGCCAAAAAGAATATCGCGATTGGTACAGCCTATATGCAACAGATGCAGGATAAATTTAATGGCAATCACATATTGGCAACTGCAGCATATAATGCTGGGCCTGGACGATCGGTTAAATGGTCGCCAAAGAAAGGTTGTAAGGAACCTGATATCTGGGTGGAACAAATTCCATTCAATGAAACCAGAGCCTATGTGAAGCGGGTTATCTTTTATGCCAGTATTTACGATTGGCGCCTGGGACAGCAGATTATACCGCTTAAACAAAGAATGAATGCCATCTATCCCTATAACTCAAAGGCAAGCCCGAAAACTTCAACTATGATCTGTTCCAATTAACATGATCTGACACCAGTTCAGAATGGCAATAAGATTTATAACAATCATTAATTTATAATATCGCACAATGGAAACATATCTTGTGGGTGGTGCCGTACGTGACAAACTGCTTGGGAGCCCAGGTAAGGATAAAGACTGGGTTGTCGTTGGCAGCACACCGCAGGAAATGGAAGCCCAGAACTTCAAAGCCATTGGTAAAGATTTTCCTGTTTTTTTACACCCCGAGACAAAAGAAGAATACGCGCTCGCACGTACTGAAAGAAAATCTGGAAAAGGCTACAAAGGTTTTACCTTTCATACGTCACCAGATATCACGCTGGAAGAGGATCTGGCCAGGCGCGACTTAACGATTAACGCCATTGCCGAAGACAATACTGGTAAGCTGATAGATCCCTTTAATGGCAAACAAGATCTTGAGGACAAGATTTTACGTCATGTATCACCGGCCTTTGTAGAAGATCCTTTACGCGTGCTCAGGGTTGCTCGATTTGCTGCACGATTCGGGTTTCGCATTGCTCTGGAAACCATGGCACTAATGAAAGAAATTTCAGCCTCGGGTGAACTTGAAGCCCTGGTCCCTGAGAGGGTATGGAATGAACTGGAACGGGCCATGGGAGAAACTTACCCTTCACGTTTTATCATGGCATTACAAGCTTGTCAGGCCCTGAGCATTCTTTTTCCAGAGATTGAACAACTGTTTGGTATCCCACAACCAGTAAAATATCATCCAGAGATCGACACGGGTATTCATATTCTAATGTCGCTGAATCAGGCTTCACGTCTGAGTCAAGATCCACAGATTCGTTTCGCCACCCTGGTTCATGATTTGGGAAAAGGAACCACACCCAAAGAAAAATTACCTGGGCACCCTGGTCATGAGGAACGTGGCGTCAAACTGATTGAAGCACTCTGCAAACGTTACCGAGCACCTAAGCAATATAGAGACCTGGCGATACAGGTTTCAAGGCACCACTTAACTTGCCATCGTATCGAAGAAATGCGTGCTGAAACAATTCTGCAAAAGCTGGAATCCATGGATGCCTTTCGAAGGCCAGAACGTTTTGAGAAATTTCTAATCTGCTGCGAAGCCGATGCAAGAGGTCGTACTGGCTTTGAAGACCGCGCCTATCCACAAGCTGATTATTTCAAAAAAACTCTGGATGCTGCAAATGAAATAGACACAGAAAGCCTTAGGCAACAGGGGCTTGAAGGTAAGGCGATGGCCGAAGCCATTAGAAATGAAAGAATAAACTTGATAAGTGTTGCCCTGGCAGCCAGCAAATAATGAAACTATCGTCTATTTATTCAGTAGTGAATCAACTAACCTACCAAGACACATTGAATCTTTTCTAAAGGGGAACATTAAATGAGCGAACCAGTCAGGGCTGCAGAAAAACCATTTGTTGTTGATGTCGAGGCTGGTAAATCTTATGACTGGTGTGCCTGTGGGAAAAGTAAGACGCAACCCTTCTGTGATGGTTCACATGCTGACACAGAGATAACGCCCGTTCAATATGATGCAAGTGAATCAACTACTGTTTATTTCTGTGGCTGCAAGGCAACAAAAAATCAACCCCTTTGTGATGGCAGTCATAAAAATTAAAGGAATAAATAAAGTAAGATAGTTCCTAAGAATAAACGATAGATAACATAGGGCAGCATGCCTGTTCTTTCGACGAACCTTAGAAAGAGACTGATGGTCAACCATGCTGCAAGCAATGAAAGAATAAAAATGATAGCAAAAGAGATAACATCTGTCGCCTCACCTCCCCTGATAAGCGAAAGGGTTTCATAACTCCCCGCAAGAAATATCACAGGGATAGACAACAAAAATGAAAATCGTGCTGCAGCCTTTCTGTTAAGACCAAGAAATAAACCTGCGGTCATAGTGATCCCGGATCTTGAAGTGCCAGGAATTAATGCCAGAGTTTGAGCAAGACCAATCCAGATAATATCCATCAGGCACAATGTTTCATCATCCCGGTTTTGTTTTCCCTTTATATCAGACCACCAAAGTAAGAGCCCAAAGCAAATTGTAGCAACCGCAATAATCAACGGATCCCGGAAATATTCTGAGATAAAGTCATGCCCTAAAAAACCAATCACTGAGACAGGGATCGTTGCAAAACCAAGGAACCAGAACAGTCGCGCGTTAATATTATTGTCTTGCCAGGGGACTGATTTGACGCCACTGCCAACAATATTTTTTATGTCCATTCGGAAATAGGTAACTACAGCGACTAGTGTGCCAAAATGTGCAGCAACATCTAACGCCAAACCTTGATCCTGCCACTCTGCAAGTAACGGTAACAAAATTAAATGTGCCGAACTTGAAATCGGCAAGAATTCTGTCAATCCCTGAAGCAGGCCGAGTAAGATGAGGTGCAGGAATTCCAAGATTTAGCTCATGATATTGTTTATAGACAGAAGGAGAAAACTATATGGGTAGAAAAACTGCTGTTACCATACTCTGAAAGACTTTCTTGATAAGCCGTTTATTCTTGCTTTGCATAATGATGGCGATTGTATCCTGATTTGCTATAAGTTTACCAAACAGTCGTTCATAACTCAGATAGGCATCCTCATCTGGCAGGGAATTACTGTAAAGAAACAGTTCCCCTTGCTCGTCTCTATTATTACTTAACTTCCATACTGCAATTTCAATATTACGAGCACTATTATATAGCGCCTGGCCATCGACTTCATCCAACATGTAAAAATCTGTTTTATCACCATAGGATGCCATCAACATGGAAGATAAGCCGACAATAAACGAGAAAACCCTGTCTCCATGATAAGTATCATCAAAGGTCATCTTTACCGCATCAACACTTTCCTTATAATCCAGTTGTTTAAATGACCAATCATGGTATTTATCAAACACCCGAGATACATTCTTATCAATATCGTTAAAGGGAGATATTTTTAACTGTTTCGGATTCCGTTTATAAAGCTTTACCATAAGTTCACGTAATAATTGTCGGACTTCGTGTACATAAATATCCAGTACATTATCTATATCACCCTTGGCTAATGACTGTACTTTAAACTCAGTATCTACCGGATCCTGATCAGGTTTTGTCTCACGGCTACAGGCACCGAAGAATAAAACCAGTAAAAATACTTGTAGAAATAAAACAATTATTTTCATGCTTATAGACGAGATCTTTGATCAATAAAACCAAAACCGCACAACTGAATGTCGAGTTCTTTGGTCAGGCCGATAAACTTAAATTTCTCTCCCATCTCGCCTGGCATAGTTAGCTTAGTAACTTGATGCACCATCTTCGTTCTCTCGACCACATCATCTGTCTCATATTCAGAGACAAACTGGTCTAACCCACTTGCGATTAAAAAATGTGCCTGTGTGGTAAACCCCGAAACATGCAGCCCGGCATTGACCGCTGCTTCTGCAACAGTCGTAAAATCTACCGAAGCAGTGATGTCCTGTAGCCCCGGATATAGAAATGGATCATCGTGTGCGTGATGTCGATAGTGACAAATTAATGTCCCTGCGTGCCTTTGTGGATGAAAATATTCCTGTCGAGGATAGCCGTAGTCAGAAATCAAGATAAGACCTTCTTCCAGAACATCATTTAATGAATTTAACCACGGTTTAATGTTGCAATTTATTTCTGTGGTATAGGGTGTTGGTATCGACTCTCTCAGCGTATCAAACATCACTTGTATCTCAGACTTTAACTTTTGATCAATGTCTCTCATCACCCATTGGAATCGGACTTGATCGTTTGCTCCGGAATCACAAGCAACAGCATATTCTTCAATCTCGTTGTCAATTACGATGCGTATCACCGGCATAGCATCAATAACTTCATTTGCCAAAATAACGCCCGTTATTTTTTCTTTAGGGAGACGATCAAGCCACACAAATCGTTCCTCAAGTTGAGGGATTGTATTCTTAATATTATGTTGTTGCCTCTGGCGTAAATCGGCACTGGGCTCAAGCAGATAATAAGTTTCCGGCAAGGAATTATTTCGTTTCAGCTCCAGCATGATATCTATTGCCATCGTGCCAGTACCAGGACCGAGTTCAAAAATGCTAGAAGAGAATATTTCTGATAAAACCTGCTGACATTGCCTGGCAATACAGCGAGAAAACAGGGGTGATATTTCAGGCGCAGTCACAAAATCGCCCTCTTCACCAAACTTACTGGAACCTGCACTGTAATAGCCCAGACCTGGTTCATACAAGGCCATCTGCATGTATTGTTCGAAGCTGATCGAACCACCATTATTAATGATGGCCAGACGTATTTTTTCCTGTAGGCTTTCGCTTAACTTAATGGCAAATTCATCAGGGATGGGAAGAGTTGAATTGGAACGTTGCGAGTCAGCTATCATTTCAGCCCGATTATTTTATTACAAATTTATTTGAACTCTGGAAAATCCGACTCAACCAGCCAATGTTTAATTTCTGCGTTGTACCACCAAATCTGGCTCAGATTTACCTCCCTGAGTGTCCCCTGATCTTTGAGATAATAACTCAACTCAGCCTCAATGATCGCCTCATTGATCCCCCCCTCTTCTGAGCTAGGAATAATTGTTTTGGAGATAATATCAACTTCCACTACTTCAAGTTTTTCAAGTTGATCAATATCTACTTCAGCATATTTTTCGTCTCTGGTTACATGATAGCTAATCGCTTCTCGATAGAGTCCCCATCTTAATACTGAAAAATATTCAGTGACTGATCGCTCAAGCTTGTCTGCCTGTCCTCTGGACTCTATTCTTCCGCAACCCGAAATTGACATAACACTCAGACACATCGCAGTAACGATTAATACCAACGATTTTTCCAAAAATCTTTGTTTCATATAACTTCTCCGGAGATTAGTTGATATTGCATTCATATTTTATTTAATAAGGGACTGATAAAAATCTTTCTCTATGATTACATCAAAAACCATTTGCGCATAGTGCTTATTCCCTGCTTCAGACAAATGTAAATTATCATCAGATAAATACTGCTGTAGAGGAACGCCTTTTACGGCCATCAATCCGGGCAAATCAATTACTTCTGCATTCAGTTCTTCTGCCAATACAATGACAGCCTGATCGTAGGGCAATAGATTTTCATTGTAAGTCATCCCATTACCCTGCCTGCCTTCAACTTCAGCGATGGTGTGATTTAGAATAAAAATGCAGCTTGTATTCTTAGCTGTTGCAATACGGTGAAACTCCCGAAGATTCCTGACAAATTCTCCCAGACTAACACGAGGTTCGATTGACCAATCTTTAACATTGGCATCATTAAATCCAAATTCCGCCAGTAATAAACCCGGCAACCAAGGCAGCACATCATCGCAAAATCTATCAAGGCCCTGTGCCGAGGTATTTCCGTCAATGCCTTTGTTGATTACTCGATAACCCCCAGGAAAATTCTCATCCAGCCTAGCCTGCAGTATCGACGTCCACCTTTTTGGTTTGTCAAAATCGCCGCCTTCAGTGATGGAATCTCCAAAACAAATAATATTCAGCATAGATAATAATCATTTAAGCGTTACGGGTTTAAGTTGATGTCTGTCTTTATCAAAAGACTGCCATATATCAGCGAGGCTCAAACCAGTATCAGGATGTTTGGAATCGCCGGCGATCTCAGCCAGAGGACAGATGACGAAAGAATATTGTTTGATGTCATTTCTAGGCACATCAATCTGATCATCATGTTGAACTAGATCACCGAAAAGCAATAAATCAATATCCAGTGTATGAAAAATAGTTCCGTAAGTATCATTTTGGCTGGATGGCAGTCGACCTGAAGAAGCCTCGATGGACTTGAATATCTTGACCACCTGCAATACTGATAAATCTGTATCAAAACCTACCACCAGGTTATAGAAATTGTCACCGCGAAATCCTAAGGGTTCACTCTCATATACCGTAGAGATAGCCAATGGAGAAAAATGCTTGGCTAATGTGCTGAGTCCTGCAGGTATGTTTTTGTCTTTATCAACATTACTTCCCAGCCCGGCATAGACACGCGTCATCAATCTTCTTTATTGCCTATTTCTTTCTGGCCCCTTTCGATGATGACACCAACATCACGTACTCCTTTCAGAGCGCCCTGCTTGTTCAGCTTCAATCGCAACCAGGGAACCTTGAATTCATTCAACAAGATGTCCGAAATCTGCTCGGCTAGTGTTTCCAGCAATTCAAACTCACTTGCCCCAACACATTCAAACAACCGTTCGGCAACCGATTTGTAATTCAGCGTGTCCTCAACATCGTCACTTGCCGAGGCCTTGCGAATATCCGTGCCCATTTCAATATCCAGCACCACGGTTTGTCTGGTTTTACGTTCCCAGCCATAAATACCAATGATAGTTTCAATGCGAAGGTCGTTTATATAAATAATATCCATGTGTTAAATATCTATGTCTTAATGTCCATTTTATCTCAGATTGATGCTACTTAAACTGATATCCCCTTGACCTGTCAAGCAAGACAGATTTCAATGCCTATATGTTAATAGATATTTCACTCATTATTCTTGCCTATCTCATCGGCTCAATCTCATCCGCGGTGGTCGTTTGTAAATTAATGCAACTGGAAGATCCCCGCACCCAGGGCTCAAATAATCCAGGGGCAACCAATGTATTACGCCTCTATGGAAAAAAGGCCGCTGTTCCGACGCTGGCAGGTGATGTACTCAAGGGCGGCATTCCAGTCCTTATTGGTCAGGCATTGAATGCACCAGACATGATACTGGCCGGCATCGGCCTGGCCGCCTTCACCGGTCACCTGTTCCCCGCATTTTTTAATTTCCAGGGCGGCAAAGGTGTCGCTACCCTGATTGGTGTGCTGTTTGGCACCTGCTGGATACTCGGACTGGCGTTCATGGGCACCTGGTTGTTGATGGCATTTGTCTTTCGCTATTCTTCACTGGCAGGACTCACTGCCGCCGCCACAGCGCCTATCTATACCATATTCGTATTAGACTCTCCGTGGTTCATTGCCAGCAACATGCTCATGGCCATTTTGCTATTCTGGCGCCACACCTCAAACATCAAAAATTTAATCAGCGGCAAAGAAGACAAACTAGGCGCAAAATAAACTAACACCGACTAAAGGAATAGCAATGAAAACGCCTCACACCAAAACTTATCTGAAAAAAAGAACGAAGGGTCAATTCCCGTTATGCTTTCCCAAATGATTTGCTAACGATAGAGAAAAGCGTATATGGATATACGCTTTAGCTCACCGGATCATGGATGAGCCTGTGAGCGACGCGTAAGCGTTAACAAACCATTTGGGAAGTCGAAGACCAAGGCATCTGGGAAAGGGTTTTCTTGGTACCTTCTTTTTGAAAAGAAGGTACTCGCCGCTCAGGGCGAAACCCAAACTAAACAATGACTGGATACCGGTTCAAGACCAGCATGACGGACGAAAACTCACAACTCACTCAACGGCCACCTCGCCCTCCCCTCAAACCCCAATGCCTCCCCAGCCCCTGCCTGCAACCGCAACGCCCCGGCATAGGCAATCATGGCACCATTATCTGTACAGAATTCCGGCCTTGGATAAAACACCTCTGCACCTTCTTTATCACAAATTTCTCTCAACCTTTTTCGCAATTGAGTATTCGCACTCACGCCTCCTGCGGCAACCAATGTCTTAATCCCGGTTTGCTGAATGGCTCGTTTACATTTAATCCCCAAGGTATCGACCACCGCTTCAACAAAGGCACTGGCAATATCTGCTTTGGTCTGATCATCATCACCTTCTTTTTTGTAGGTATTCACGGCAAAGGTTTTCAAACCACTAAAACTAAAATCTAACCCGGGTCTGTCGGTCATGGGCCTTGGGAACCTGAATCTTTTGCTGTCTCCCTTTTCTGCCAATGCCGACAATGCCGGCCCACCAGGATAAGCCAGACCTAATAATTTTGCCGTTTTGTCAAAGGCTTCGCCAGCAGCATCATCCAGGGATTCACCCAGAATTTCATAACTGCCAACAGCTTCAACCTTGACCAACATCGTGTGACCACCGGAGACAAGTAAGGCAATAAAAGGAAACTCCGGGGCTTGCTCTTCCAGCATGGGGGCCAGCAAATGACCTTCCATATGATGTACCGCCACGGCAGGGATATTCCAGCCATAGGCCAAACTTCGACCGGTCGAGACACCGACTAACAAGGCACCAATCAGACCTGGGCCTGCAGTATAGGCAACACCATCCAGATCACTGCCCGCAACACCCGCTTCAGATAAAACTTTCCTGACCAACGGGATGATCCTGCGCACGTGATCTCTTGAAGCAAGTTCTGGCACCACACCTCCGTAGACCTCATGCAACGCTATTTGACTATGCAGGGCATGGGCAAGCAGACCCTGTTCTGTGTCATATAAGGCAACCCCTGTTTCATCACAGGATGTCTCTAAGCCTAATATTTTCATTCAAGATCACTCATATTCTTTGATTTAAGCCCCAAAAAACCTCTAAATTGCCCCATATAACTAATAATTATTGCATTTCTGCGCCCAGACACTAGAATTACCGGCTTTTCCGGTCAAGCTGAGCATGTATTGGCCAGCGACAATAAATTTTTAGGAACGATAATTATATGCCATCAGTAAGAGTAAGAGACAACGAACCTTTTGATATTGCATTGCGTCGCTTCAAACGCACTTGTGAAAAATCGGGCATCCTTGCCGATGTACACAAACGTGAGTTTTATGAAAAACCGACGCAAGTAAGAAAACGCAAAGCTGCTGCTGCTGTTAAGCGCCACCAGAAAAAGGTCATGAAAGAATTAAACAGACGCGTACGCCTTTACTAAAGGCTGTTTGATTTAAACCCTTCTAACACCCTCAGTAAATCAGTTACCCCTGCCTGTGAGCGCACTCCAACAACGCATCAATGACGATGTCAAAACTGCCATGCGCAGTAAAGATAAAGATCGTCTGGGCGTACTGCGATTGATCACTGCGGCCTTCAAACAAAAAGAAGTCGACGAAAGAATTGAGTTGGACGACACCATGGTGCTTGCCATTATGGACAAGATGACCAAACAAATACGCGACTCGATGCAACAGTTTGAACAAGCCGGCCGTAATGACCTCGTAGCAAAGGAAGCTTTCGAACTAAAGATTATTCAGGAATACCTTCCAGCACAACTCACTGAAGATGAAATCAGCCAAATCATTGCTGAATGCATTGCAGCCAGTGGCGCAGAATCAGCCAAAGACATGGGCAAGGTCATGAGCCTACTGAAACCCCGTCTGCAAGGACGCGCAGACATGGGCAAGGCCAGCGGTCTGGTTAAGCAACAGCTCAGCTAAACTTCATTTGCTCTAAAGTATCAGTTCTGGCGCCTCCTGAAACGAAGCACCTAAAATTCATCGTAGTCTCTCATCTCCAGTCCTATTTCTAGCCCGATTCATGGCGGGATTTATTGGTATACTCATTCCTGATTATGGCAGGTCTGATCCCACAATATTTTATTGACGATTTACTTACACGTGTCGATATTGTTGATATCGTTGACAGCTCTGTCGCCCTGAAAAAAGCAGGTAGAGACTTTAAAGCGTGCTGTCCGTTCCATGATGAAAAAACACCTTCCTTTACCGTCAGTCAGAACAAACAGTTCTATCATTGTTTCGGTTGCGGAGCACATGGTACTGCCATCAGCTTTCTGATGGATTATAGCGGTCTGGATTTTATCGAAGCGGTAGAAGAACTGGCCTCACGCGCTGGTGTAGAGGTGCCACGAGAAGAAGGTGATTTTAGTAAGACCAAAGATAACTCTGAACTCTACGAATTGATGGAACTGGTAGTTCGCCATTTCTGTCAGCAACTTTGTGAGTCTCCTGAAGCCCATCGCGCAGTAGACTATCTTAAACAAAGGGGTCTCTCCGGTGAGATCGCCAAAGAATTTGAACTGGGGTTTGCACCACCGGGATGGGATATCCTGCTAAATGCCCTGGGCACCTCCGATGCCGCAAAACAGCGACTTGCACTAATTGGCATGACACTGGAAAAAGACAACGGTGGTTACTACGATCGATTTCGGGACAGAATTATTTTTCCGATTCGAGATCAACGAGGACGGGCAATTGGCTTTGGCGGCAGGGTCTTTGATGACAGCTTGCCGAAATATCTTAACTCTCCGGAAACACCGATATTTCATAAAGGCCGCGAATTGTATGGCCTGTTTCAGGCACGTCATCAGCTTAAAGACATGGAACGTATGTATATTGTTGAAGGCTATATGGATGTACTGGCATTAGCCCAACATGGGATAAGAAATGTCGTTGCTTCACTTGGCACGGCAGTCACGGAAAATCATCTAGAAAGGCTTTTTCGAGTCTGCCCACAAATCATTTTTTGTTTTGACGGTGATAGTGCCGGTCAAAAAGCCGCATGGCGCTCAATGGAAATTGCCCTGCCATTGCTGAAAGAGGGGCGTCAAATACATTTTATGTTTATGCCGGAAGGGGAAGATCCAGATACTTATGTACAGAAACATGGCCGTAAGAAATTCGAAGATGTAAATAATTATGTGCCACTGTCGGATTACCTGATTGAAAAATTTAAACAGGAAACCCAACTGGATAGTCGAGAAGGTATGGGACAGTTGGTTGATGGCATCGTGCCTCTGGTCGGTAAACTTCCCGCTGGCGCATTACGTGAGCTATTGGCCAAAGACATTGCCAGGCTGGCAGATATGAATATTGATAGCCTTAAAAATTTGATTGATCAAAAACAGACGCCCGTAAAGAAAACACAAGCCCAACACCTGGTTTCAACATCACAATATAAAAAAGAGAGCAAGAATCATGTTGCTGATGCCATCAGATTACTACTACATAACCCAGAATTGGGCATGACCATTGAGCCAAATACCTTAAGCGATATCGAAACACAGGGCGTGGGATTTCTTCGAGAATTACTCACCTTGATCAATCAACAACCGGAAATCTCCTGTGCCGGTATACTGGAACATTGGCGCGACAGTAAATATGCAGAACGCCTGAATAAACTATCAATCGAAGATAGTTTACTCACTGAGCCAGAAGCTATTAAGGTAGAATTGTTCGAGATCATTGAAAAAATAAAATACGATTACCAAAAGCAACTACGCAACAAAAACTTACAGAAACTGGATATCAAAAATCCTAAAAAAGCCCGCAGCATCATTGGCCTCAGCCCAGCCAGTAATTCAGAAGAGTAGACCAAACTGGCATGTGCCAAAAACTATGCTATAATTGAGCGTTTGGGGTAAATGCTTTCCCCTTCATAAACAGTCACTTAAGGGTTTTCTAATCAAACAGAGGACTTCTACCAAGTGCATAACCTAAGAGACAAGTGCATAACCTAAGAGAGATGAGCAGGCCTTACGGCCCATGGCTAGGAACACGATGGAAGAATTAGAGAAACAAGAAGCTGCCTCACACAATAAAGAACAGTCCCAGTTGAAAGTGTTGATTGCCAAAGGCAAGGAACAGGGCTATCTGACCTATGCCGAGGTGAATGACCACCTGCCCAATGGAATTGTTGATCCGGAACAGATCGAGGACATCATTAACATGATTAATGATATGGGGATAAAGGTATACGAATCGCCACCTGATCTGGACAATATCATGACCGACAGTACTGAAGGTCCTGATGAAGAAGCTGCCGCAGAAGCTGCTGCCGCACTTGCCAGTGTTGAAAGTGAATTTGGCCGTACAACTGATCCGGTTCGTATGTATATGCGCGAAATGGGGACCGTTGACTTATTAACCCGTGAAGGTGAAATCAAGATCGCCAAACGTATTGAGCAAGGCATCCTCCAGGTATTATCAGGACTTTGCGCATTCCCGGGAACACTCAATACATTTCTGAAGGCCTATACTGCTGTCGAAAATGAAGAATATAAACTCAGCGATCTGGTCGTTGGATTCCAAGACCATTCTTATTATCCGGACAGCGGCAGAGTTCCCCCACAACCTGCCCCGGCAGCAGAAAATAAGGAGGATGACGAAGAAGAAGAGGTTTATGTACTAAGCATTGAAGAAGTACGGGAAACTGTCGATCCGCTTGCCAAACAATATGTAAAAACCATGAAGGCCCTGAAGAAATACGGCAGAGATCATAAAAAGACAAAAGGACTTCAGGAAAAACTGACCACTATCTTTCTGCAATTAAAGCTGTCAACAAAATTTTTCGATATTTTAATCAGGAATGTTCAGGACATTATCAGCATTATCCGAACCTCTGAACGAAAAATTTTGAAGATATATGTCAACGACTGTGACATGCCTCGCAAGGAATTTATTACGACTTTTCCTGGTAATGAAACCAATACCGACTGGGTAAAAAATGTTGCCCGTTCGAAGAAGCCTTACGCAAAGGCGGTTAAAGAACACCAGGCTGAAATCATCAAAATTCAGAAAAGACTATTTTTACTATTTGGTGATATTGATTTAACCATCACTGATATGAAAGAAATCAACCGCGGGATTTCTATCGGTGAGGCACAGGCTCGTCGAGCCAAGAAAGAAATGGTAGAGGCAAATTTGCGTCTGGTTATTTCTATTGCAAAAAAATACACCAATCGTGGGCTCTTGTTTCTTGACCTGATCCAGGAAGGCAATATAGGTTTGATGAAAGCAGTCGATAAATTTGAATATCGAAGAGGCTATAAATTCTCAACCTATGCAACCTGGTGGATACGTCAGGCGATTACACGTTCAATTGCTGATCAGGCACGTACTATTCGAATTCCGGTCCATATGATCGAAACAATCAACAAGCTGAATCGTATTTCCAGACAGATTCTTCAGGAAAAGGGCAGAGAACCTACACCGGAAGAACTTGCAGAAAAAATGGAGATGCCCGAAGAAAAAGTACGCAAGGTCCTGAAGATTGCCAAAGAACCCATTTCAATGGAAACTCCAATTGGCGATGACGAGGATTCCCATCTCGGTGACTTCATTGAAGATGCCAACATCCTGACACCAAGTGACTCCGCCGGCTTTGAAGGTTTACGTCGATCAACCAAGGAAGCGCTTGCTGGTCTAACACCCAGAGAGGCAAAAGTCCTGCGCATGCGTTTTGGAATCGACATGAATACGGATCACACTCTGGAAGAGGTTGGTAAACAATTTGATGTGACTCGTGAACGTATTCGTCAGATCGAGGCCAAAGCATTGAGAAAACTCAGACATCCATCAAGATCAGAGCAACTTAATACCTTCCTCGATTCCTAATCTCGATTCATAAACAAGAATAGTAATTCAACTCTCCTATTCGGGCCTGTAGCTCAGTTGGTTAGAGCAGTGGACTCATAATCCATTGGTCGTAGGTTCAAGTCCTACCGGGCCCACCATATTTATCAATGAGTTACACTTATTTCACAGTCCCTCACTAATTTCTTCCCTAACTATTCCCTAATATCGATACCAAACTATGAGAATTTGTTGGCCTCTGACTCCGTCAGTAGAGGTTCGAATCCTCTACCCCCAGCCAATAAAATCAATGATTTATAATAATATCCTTAGATTATGTAATGGATATAATA
>Ga0066376_10000392_pt1 | contig 40141 bp, 32 predicted proteins | sample Knorr_S15_td_Bot_FD_77009 | JGI IMG/M metagenome (GOLD analysis project Ga0066376, IMG submission 77009) | Marine microbial communities from Southern Atlantic Ocean transect - Knorr_S15_td_Bottom_ad_5009_LV_A | ecosystem: Environmental > Aquatic > Marine > Oceanic | place: Southern Atlantic... | reverse complement strand
TGTTGGAGCCCGAGAGCGGGTAGACGGGACACCAGCAGCAGCACCGCCACCAGCGCATAGGGAGACCAGGCTCTGCCAATCGTCATCTTTGAACCTATGGCCTCCTTGCTCGGGTGGATCGATCCCATCCAGGCAGAGTTCCAGTTCTCCCGGGGCGGAAAGTCCCAGATTTCCTGAGGTACCAACCAACCTTTCCGAGTAGTAAAGATGACGATGATCAGGCCGATGGAGGATCCTACGATGGAAGGAAATTCAGGGCCCAGAAAGTAGGCGCACAGAAAGTAGGGAGCGGTGAAACTGACCGAGGCGAAAAGTGCAAACCGCCACACCCTGAGACCTTCCCTGAAGCTTCGTTTGGCGCCGTAAAAACGGGTCAGCATGGCCGATAAAAAAAGGGGAATCAACGTCCCCGTGAGGGCATGAATGGCTGCCACCCGGACGGTGATCCCGTCCAGAAGCTCTTGATATTCCATTCCCTGTGAGAGAAGATAGTCTCGTACCAAGGTCGAGTCGAGTCCCCCGGAGACCCCGATGAGGATGGGGGTTCCTGCGGCACCGAATGAGACCGCAGTACTTTGGATGATCAGTCCCACCATCACTGCAGCCATGGCGGGAAACCCCAGGGCCAGTAGTAAAGGGGCGCAGACAGCAGCAGGAGTGCCGAATCCAGCTGAGCCCTCAATGAAACTGCCAAAAAGCCAACCGATAATGATGGCTTGAATGCGCCGGTCGGGGCTGATTTGGACAAATGCCTCTCGGATCGAGTTGACCGCTCCACTCTGAGTCAGTGTGGCCAGTAACAGTAGCGCGCCGAAAATGATGTAAACCAGGGATACAGCAAGGATAAGCCCCTGCAGGCTGGCCGCAACAATCACCGGAAACGGGACTCTCCAGGCCCCCCAGGCGATCAGTAGGGTAACGCCATAGGCAATGGCCATAGCGCGCTTGGCAGGCATTCGAAAGCCGACCAGGAGCACCCCGATGGTCAATAGGGGAGTAAGAGCCAGAAGGCTGAGCAATCCAAGGTTGCCTGATGACAAGATCCTGGGAGTCTAACAGTCAAGAAGAGGAATCGGTAGGTGCGAGGGTGGGTTCTACTCCCCCAAAACCGGATTGCATGTTAGGCTTTTCACATGAGGAGAATTTTTGCCTTTATCGTCCTTTTGTGCGCCGTTTGCCCCGTTGAGGGAGGCAGAACTTTGCGCATTGGCGGCAAGGACTTTTCCTTTTCCATTACTGAGCCCGAGGGCTGGACGATTGATTTCACTGCCGCCCCACAGATTGCAAACTTCGTGATGCACCCCACGAATACGACATGGCGGGAGTCTGATGTCGTTGCTTTCGCCCGCTTTGCACCCAAAGGGTCCCAGCATACTCTGGAGGTGTTTCTGGAAAATAATCTGAAGGAATTTCAGCAGCGCTGTCCCTTCTACGAAACCGGGGATGTGAAGCTGGAATTGAGTGGAGCGCAAACCTTTGTGGCACAAGCCTTACACTGTCCGAGTATGCGGCACGAGATTGTTGCAGTTACCGAGGTGCCGGGTTTCTTTATCACCTTTGTCCTCTCCTCGGATCAGAGGAACCGCCTCCAGAGTGCTCTTTCTCCCTTCCGAGAACTGCTCTCCTCCTTTCTCTGGGTTCCCCGCAAATCTGAAAGCGACATGCCACCCGAGGCAAAACCTTAACCTGAGGGCTGGCCCGTGGGCTTAGTGTCTCGTTCTATAAATACGATGACGTTTGCTGATGGGGCTTGCGAGGGGAGATCAAGGAACGAGGAGGAGGCGATGTTAGGTACATCGACAACGACGAGAGACACAGAGATCGTCCGCAACCTCCGTCAGCCCGAAGGGTGGCGGCGGGGCGGCATCGATTCCTTTGTCGCTCCTCCTCCGTGATGTGCACTGACATCGCGTCGTCGTCACTTCGCAAACTCGACGCCGTCGCGCTCGCCACAAACGCCGCCGTATTTATAGAATGAGACACCCACCCACGGCTCCGACTGCGTCTTACCCAGGCGCCATCGTTAGCTTGTATTGCCGGTGAGTCGATGAAGGGCGGGTTGAATTTGCTCCATGATTTCGGCAATGTGAAAGTACTGATTGAGCACGTAAAAGTGAATACCTGGAACGCCGTGGGCGAGTAGGTCCTGGGCCTGAGCAACGGTGTGGCGGATACCGATTTTGTGCACTTTCTTCCGGTCATCGCCTGCCTGAGTCAGCTTGTGAAGGAGCTTCGTGGGAATAGTGGAGCCGCAGATTCGGGTAATTCGCTTGATCTGCTCTACATTCAAGATCGGCAAAAGCCCGGGGACAATGGGTTTGGTGATGCCGACCGCTCGACATCGTTCCACGAATTCATAAAAGAACCGGTTGTCATAAAAAAGCTGAGTGATGATCAGATCGGCACCAGCATCCACTTTTCTTTTTAGATGTTGCAGATCGGTTTCCAGATCAGGCGCTTCAATGTGCTTTTCCGGGTAACCGGCTACGGCAATCCCGAACCCCCCGAATTCCCGGATCTGCTCCACCAACTCATTGCCGTACCGGTAACCTCCTGTGAGTGGCTTGAATTCCGTTTCCCCTTGAGGGGGGTCTCCACGCAGAGCCACGATGTTCTCAATGTTCTCTTTACGGATGTCGTGCAGGAGTTGGGCGATTTCCTCTCGGGTGCTTCCGACGCAAGTGAGATGATGGGCGACTTCCTTTCCGTAGGTATTCCGAATTTCGGAAACAACTTGCAGGGTACGGTCTCGGGTTGTCCCCAACGCTCCGTAGGTCACCGTCAAGAAGGACGGTTGTAAGGCAATGAGTTTAGGTAGTCGCTCTTCAAGTGTGGCCAGGCCCAGATCGCTGTGGGGAGGGAATAACTCGAAGGAAACCACGGGATCGCCGCTGGCGTAAAAGTCAGGAAATTTCATCCCCGTTCATCATACCAAGATGCAAGACCCTTTGCGGCAATCGATTTTTCCATGTATTCTCCAGAATTCCGATGCGAATTCTGATCTTGGGCGGCGGTGCTGTGGGGACTCTGGTGGCACGGCGCCTGATACGAGAGAAAAACGAAGTCACCATCGTTGAAGGCAGCGAGGAGCGGTGCGTCGAACTCGAAGAAATTCTTGATGCCAAGATTATTCGAGGGAGCGCCAGCAGCATCCGTGTCCTGAAAAAAGCGGGTCTTGGTGAGGCGGAGATGCTCATCGCGGTGACCAACAGCGACGAAGCCAATCTCCTGGGGTGTCTGATTGCCCAGGTTCACTCGGAGATCAAAATCAAAGTGGCCCGCCTTCGCACCCATGAGGTGGATCACTGGCAATCCGTCTGCAGCAGTGAAATCCTGAATATTGATTTGGTGATCCATCCGGATCGCGAGACCGCTGACCGTATCCTGCGGGTGGTTGGCCTACCTGGAATTTCAGAAATCCTGGATTTTGCCGAAGGAAGGGTGAAATTAATCGGAACCAACGTCACCCAGGACAGTTGGGTGGTGGGTAAGAGTATGGCCGACCTGGAGAAAAGTGGGCCTCCAAAGAATTCTCTGGTGGCCATGGTTTTTCGAGGGCAAAAGGTCATTGTTCCTCGAGGAGAGGATCGACTCCGAGTTGGGGATCACGTTTACATCGTGCTCCCCGCCGACAAGATGTCTGAAACCCTTGAGTTTATGGGTATTCCGGAAGCTAGCCGGGTCAAGCGCGTCTTCATCCTGGGAGGCAAGCAAATCGGCATAGAAGTCGCTCTGCAACTGGAGGAAATGGGCGTTCAGGTGAAACTCTTTGAACGTGACCTGGCTCGCTGCGAGAAGATCTCTGGTCTGGTGGAAACCACCGTGGTGGTTCATGCTGACGGGAGCGATCAGCAAACCCTGGCGGATGAAAATATTGAGGGCATCGACGCATTTCTGGCACTGACGGGAGATGATGAGGAGAACATTATCGCCTCACTGCTGGCCAAGCGAGTGGGAGCTCGAAAAGCGATCGCACTGGTGAACCGGCTGGACTTTGTTCCTATGGCGCAGTTGTTGGGGATTAACTCGATCTTTAGCAGCCGGCTGGTGGTGGTCGATCGAATCCTGCAGTTTGTTCGCAAGGGGCATGTCCTTTCGGTGACCACCTTACGTGAAGAAGAGGCCGAAGCCATCGAGCTGGTGGCCACCCCCGGTGCACGATTCTTAGGGAAGCAGCTGAAGGATGTCCATTTGCCTCGCGGTGCGATCGTGGGAGCCATCGTGCGGCCCTCCGGAAAAGTGATCATTCCCCGGGGCAACGCCATCATCCAGGCGGGGGACCGGGTCATCTTCTTCTGTTTGGAACACCTGGTGCCCGAACTTGAGTCGGCTTTTATTGCTGATCTTGGAAGAGAAAAGGCGTGATCGGTTGGCGCAACATTCTGCAAATCGCGGGATATTTTATCCTGGCCTTGGCAGCAAGTTTGGGCCTGGTCGTGCTCTTTGCTCTTTTTAATGACGACGCCGGATTCGATGCACTGGTTCTGGCCACTCTAATTGCAGTGGGTCTGGGAGGATTTCTCTGCCTGGCTTGTCGCTGTTCTCCCCGGCAAATCTCCAACCGGGAAGGAATTCTGCTGGTCGTCATCACCTGGGTTGCTGCCGGCCTGGTTGGGGCCTTACCCTTTTACTTCTCGGCCCACTTCGGCAATTTCACTGACGCCTTTTTTGAGTCAATCTCCGGGTTCACCACCACCGGAGCTACCATTCTGGAGGACATCGAAGCCCTTCCCAGGAGCCTGCTTTTATGGAGATCCCTGACCCACTGGATCGGAGGAATGGGGATCATTCTATTGGGAATCGCCATACTTCCTCTTCTTGGTACCGGAGGGATGGAGCTGTATCGAGCAGAGTTCTCGGGTGCCAGCTCCGAAAGACTGACCCCCCGAATCGCCGAGACCGCACTGGCGCTGTGGAAGCTCTACCTGGCCTTTAGTGTGGCTGAATTTCTTGCCCTATGGGCGGCAGGGATGGATTATTTTGATGCCATCTGCCACACCTTCTCAACCATGGCAACTGGGGGGTTCTCTACCCGAAATGCCAGCATAGAAAGTTTTTCCAGCCCCGCAATTGAGTTCATCATCATCTTTTTCATGGTGGTGGCAGGGATTAATTTCACACAGCACTATCGCCTCCTGATGGAGCGGCGTCCCAGGGCTTTTTTCACAGATTATGAGACTCGTTTCTACTTTGTGCTCCTGGCCGCAGCCACGGCTGCCGTTACCTTGACCCTCAACTTGAGTTCCCCTAACTTTTTTGAGGCCATCCGGGTTGCTCTGTTCCAGGTGGTGTCGATCATGACCGGGACAGGCTTTTCCTCGGCCGATTTTGGGCTGTGGAGTCCTTTCGCTCAATTGCTGCTCTTGGCCTTGATGTTTGTCGGAGGTTGCACCGGGTCAACGACCGGAGGGATGAAAGTGGCCAGGATCTTTCTGCTTTTTAGGGTGGTGGCGCGGGAATTTCGGCGCATTGTCGAGCGCCGGGGGATCTTTGCTATTCGCTTCAACCGGGAGGCGGTGAGCGAGAGCACGGTTCAGAGCCTTCTCAACCTGGTCTACATCGCTTTCTTGATCAACTTCGCCGCCTGTATGGCCCTCACAGCTCTAGGCGTGGATGTGTTCACGGCCATCTCGGCGGTTGCCGCCTCTATGTTTAACATCGGGCCCGGGCTGGGTAAGGTCGGCCCCTCCGAAACCTATGGGCATCTGCCCCATTTGGCGAAGTGGGTGTTGAGCTTTTGCATGCTGGCGGGACGACTGGAGTATTACACCTTACTGGTTTTGTTCACGGGAGCCTTCTGGAGGAAGTAAGCGCTTCCTCCTGTTCCTTGTCCATTCTCCTGCGCAGGTTCTGTTTCTGGTCCAGCAACTCCTTGATCTTGTCGGAGTCCGAGTGTTCCTTTTCTTCCGCCTTGATTTCCTCCTGCAGTTGACGGATGAGGCGCTCGTCCTTCATTCGTTTGAGTTCCTGGATGCTGCTTCTGATGTCCTCGTCTGACAAAGGAAAGTCCGCCGATCGCAGAGCCATTTCCTCGATGAGATGTCGATCCGTCTCTTCGCTGATCAATTCTCTCAGGCGGATCGCCGTGATTTCCGTGGCTTGCTCCTTGAGCTGAAAGATGCCCTGGAAGATCTTTTCGGTTCGCAAGCCTTCAAAGAGTTCCGGTTCCAGCTGCTCGAAGGTGCTGGCAGCCCATTTTTCCTCCAGCATGGCCACCAACAAAATGTTTTCAGCCCGCGTGCCCTGCTCGACCGGAACCGAATAGTCGAACCGGTGAGTCTCCCTTTTCCGAGCAGGCATTTTTCTCATTTCCAGCAGGAGGAGACTCTCATCAAGCTGCAGTCGAGAAGCGATGCGGGAGACATACTCCGCCCTTTCGATGGGATTGGGAATTTTCACCAGATAGGGCAGGATTTGCGAGACCACCTCCTGCTTTCCCTTGGGGCTAAAGGAATCTCGTTGTTGACTCATGAACTGGGAGAGAACAAAGTCCAGGTAAGACTGTGAGGATTTGAGTTTCTCCCGGTAGGCTTCAGTCCCCTGTTTTCGAAGGAAGACGTCCGGGTCTTCACCGGTGGGAAGTTGCAGGACATTTACCCGGAAGCCCTGTTCCAGGAAAAGGTCGATGGAGCGCAGCGTAGCTGCCGTTCCTGCTGAATCGGGATCGTAATTGGTGATCACGTTGCGGGTATAACGACCCAGAACCTTGACCTGACTTTCCGTCAAGCTGGTACCCAGGGAAGCGACAACATTACGGATCCCGAAGTGAAAGGGGATGATGCAGTCAAAGTAGCCCTCCACAATGATGGCGAAGTCGCGCTCTCGGATCTCATTGCGGGCCAAATCCAGCGGGTAAAGATTCTGGCTTTTGCTGTAGAGTGGCGTTTCCGGGGAATTCAGATATTTAGGAATGCCATCTCCCAGGATTCGTCCTCCAAAGGCGATGGTTTTCCCTGAGAGGTTATGGATGGGAAACATGATGCGGTTGCGGAAGTTGTCGTAATACCCACCGGAATTTCCTTCTTTGATCAGACCACAGGCCAGCACATCTTTGACATCGAAACCCTGACCTGTGAGTTCCTGCAGGAGGTTTTGTCCTGCAGGAGCATAGCCGATGGAAAACTGATCGATCGTCTCCTGGGTAATCTGGCGGTCCTTGAGATAGGCGCGGGCATCCTTCCTTCCTTCCAGGCGATGGGAGAAAAAATGGGTGGCAACTTCCAGTATCTTCAAAAGCCGCTGGCGTCGCACACTCTCGGCTTCACTCTTTTTCGTGGAATGGGGCAGGGGAATGCCCTGGCTTTCAGCCAGTTGGTGTATGGACTCAGGGAAGGTCAGATTTTCCATCAGCATGATGAACTGAAAAACGTCTCCCCCCGCTCCGCAGCCAAAACATTTGAAGATTTGCTTGGCCTCGCTGACTATAAAGGAAGGGGTTTTCTCGCTGTGAAAGGGACAGAGAGCCCCGTAATCCTTGCCTTTCTTTTGCAAACGGACGAATCCGCCCACTAAATCCACGATGCTGATACCGTTGCGGACCTGTTCAATGAAGGTGTCGTCGAATCTCATTCGTTATGGGTCTGCAGGTTACGGTCTGGGGTCTGCGGCCTGCGGCGATTGATCAAACTGGCCAGATAACCGGCCCCGAAGCCATTGTCGATATTGACCGCCGCCACGTTGGCCGAGCAGCTGTTGAGCATCCCCAGCAGGGCCGCCAGGCCTCCGAAGGAGGCTCCATAGCCGATGCTGGTGGGAACGGCGATAATGGGAAGATCGACCAGGCCCCCCACCACGGTGGGTAAGGCTCCCTCCATGCCAGCCACCACGATGGCGACCGTACACGATTGAAGAACTTCTCGCTGAGCCAGGATCCTGTGCAATCCGGCCACCCCCACGTCGTAGCTGCTGACCACTTCGTTCCCCATAAATTGGGCGGTCACCAGTGCTTCTTCAGCTACGGGGATGTCTGCAGTGCCGGCGCTAAAGACGCCTATTTTACCTCTTCCTTCCTGGGGCGGTTCAGGGTTGATGGTCACTGCCTGGCAATGGGAGTGGTACTCGCAGAATTCGTAGCGGGGTTGCAACTTTTGAAAAACCTCCAAGCCGGCGGAGGTGATGAGAAGGTTCGGATTCTTGCTGAGGGAAGCCGCTGTAATCTCTAGAACTTGCTGGGTGGTTTTTCCCCTTCCGAAGATGACTTCGGGAACGCCGTGGCGCAGATTGCGATGGTGGTCCACCTTGGCAAATCCAAGGTCCTGGAAGGGTAGATCCTTTAGAAACGAGAGGACCTGCTCCTCATCAATCCTTCCAGCCTTGAAATCCTTGAGCGTCCTTTTTAGACTTTGTGGGGTCATCTCCCCTAATCAGGTATTAGCCGCCACCTTCTTCTTGGAGAACCGCACGCCGACTGAGTCTGATTTTACCCTGATCATCGACGTTGAGCACTTTGACCAGGAACTTATCCCCCATCTTGACCTCTGTTCGGATGTCTTGAATGTGCTCCTCGGAAATTTCAGAAATATGCAACAGCCCTTCGGTCCGAGGTAAAATCTCCACAAAAGCACCGAAATCCACCACCTTCTTCACTTTCCCCATATAATTCTTGCCAATCTCAGCCGTGGCGGTGAGTTCTTTGATGAGCTCTATCGCTCTCTGGGCAGCCTCCCCGCTAGAGGAAGCAATCTTGATGGTGCCGTCATCCTCAATGTCGATTTTGACTCCGGTCTCTTCAATGATGCTCCGGATCATCTTTCCTCCGGGCCCAACCACCGCACCGATTTTGGCAACCGGGATGTTCATGGTAGTGATCTTGGGAGCAAAGCTGGAAATGTCGGACCGAGGTTCGGCAATGGCCTCGGCCATCTTCTCCAGAATGTGCAAACGGCCCTCTTTGGCCTGGGCCAGGGTCTCGGCCAGAATTTTCCCGGTGACCCCTGTGATTTTGATGTCCATTTGCAACGCCGTGATTCCCTCGGCCGAACCCGCAATCTTGAAGTCCATATCCCCGTAATGATCTTCAAACCCGGCGATGTCCGACAGAATGGCGTAATCGTCGCCGTCTTTGACAAGCCCCATGGCAATTCCTGCGATGGAGGTGCTTATGGGAACCCCGGCATCCTGAAGGGCCAGGACAGCCCCACACACGGTGGCCATTGAAGAAGAACCGTTGGATTCGAGAATATCGGAAACGATACGAATGGTGTATGGAAAACTCGCCTCGTCGGGAAGTGCCGTCGAGATGGCTCGTTCTGCCAGCACTCCATGCCCAATGGAGCGGCGAGAGGGTCCACGTAAAAAGGCCACTTCACCCACGCAAAAAGGCGGGAAATTATAGTGAAGCATAAAGGATTTGGAGGACTCTCCGGTAATGTCATCCAGTCGCTGCACATCTTCACCCGTGCCCAGTGTGACGGTGACCAGGGCCTGGGTTTCCCCTCGGGTAAAGAGCGCCGAACCATGAGCTCTGGGCAGCAACGAGACCTCCCCGGAAATGGCTCGAATCTTGTTAAAGGCCCGTCCATCCAGGCGTTGCTTTTTCTCCAGCAGCTCACGCCGGAACATTTTTTCCTTCAGCTGGTCGAACAAAGCCTTGACCTGAGCACCTTTTTCCTCGTCGTCTGGGGCAAGTTCTTCGACCAGTTGCTTACGGTAGGCTTTCATCTTTTGCCCGCTGGCCGCCTTGTCTTGAGTATGAAGGGCATCCTCAACGTTCGAGGTTGCCACGTCCTCCACCCGTCGTGCCAGCTCAGGATCAAACGTCACCGGCTCAACCGTGCGTTTGGTAATGTTTAGACGGCTGCCTAATTCTTTGATGGAGTCGGTAATCCGGCGGACGGCCTGATGACCGAATTCTATCGCCTCCACGATCTGATCTTCCTTGACCTGGCGAGCCATCGCTTCCACCATCACGATGGCTTCCTGGGTGCCGACAACGATCATATTGAGAGCGCTGGTTTCCAACTGTGGATAGGTCGGATTGATGACGAACTGATCGTTGATGCGGCCCACCCGCACGGCACCGATTGGATTCAGAAAGGGGATGTCGGACAGGTACAGTGCAGCCGAGGCTCCATTGATGGCGATGACATCCGGATTCACCTCGGGTTCGGCGGAGAGGACCATGGCGATGATCTGTGTTTCACAACGGAAGTTCTCTGGAAAGAGCGGCCGCACCGGGCGATCGATTAAACGGCAGGTCAGGATCTCCTTCTCCGTCGGTCTTCCCTCTCGTTTAAAAAAGCCTCCCGGGATCTTCCCGGCGGCGTAGTTGTTTTCCCGGTAGTCACAGGTCAGGGGAAAAAACGAAAGTCCTTCCCTGGGTTCTGCGTCAGAACATGCCGTCACCAGAACCGTGGTATCTCCGTAGCGAAGAAATGCAGCACCATGCGCTTGTTTTGCTACTTTACCGATCTCAATGGAGAGTTCGCGCTCTCCCAGAGAAAGGCTGACTGTTTCACTCATTTTAGAATTATTCCTTCCACTAAAATTGACCTCGTTAAATTCCGCCGATTTTTGGAAACTCGTTTGCCCAGAAGAAGACAGCTAATGTTTAGCCCGGATGATGCAGAAATTCTCTACTGCATCGCCGAAATCACTCGGCCTGACTGCGTTGCGACTCCGTCGGCCTCCTCAGCGCACCATACAGTACGCTTGCGGGGGCCTCGGTCGCACGCCTTGTCAGGCCGGCGCTTTCGCCGCTTCGTGACGAGAACTTATGCATCATTCGGGCTAGAAACAATGAGGACCCCGCTGACTGACCCGCAAAGAACATGAGTCCAGCAGCGCGCTTTCTTTTCTTGCTGAGATCAATCTTATTTGCGGATTCCCAACCGCTCGATGAGTCCCTTGTAGCGGCTGAACTCCGTTCTCTTCAAGTAATCCAGCAGACGCCGGCGCTGACCTACCAGTTTGAGCAGGCCGCGACGAGAGGAGTGGTCCTTTTGATGGGTTTTCAAGTGTTCCGTCAAGTATTGGATTCGCTCAGTTATTATGGCAACCTGCACTTCGGGCGAACCCGTATCCTTGTCGTGCAGTTGGTAGCCTGAGACGATTTCACCCTTCTTTTCTTTGACTAAGACCATGGTTGAACCCTTTTCGACGCCGAAAGACAGTCAATCTAACAGAAAAGGGCATTGAAGTAAATGCCGGGAAGCCCCGCTCGCGGGGACTGTTCATTCCTGGCTAATGAGCCTTGGGGTGGGAGTCTCTGTACACTCGCATTAGTTCTTTGATGGACAGATGGGTGTATTTTTGAGTCGTGGAGAGATTCTCATGGCCAAGCAATTCCTGAATGCAGCGAAGGTCAGCCCCGTTATTCAGCAGGTGAGTGGCAAAGGAGTGACGAAAAAGGTGAGGGTGTACGTCCAGGAGCAAGGCGCTTTTTCTGATGTATTCCTTCAAGTTTCTCTCAACGGATCGAGCGGAGATCCGTGAGCCGCGAAGATTCAAGAAGAGCGCATTCGGTTCCCGAGCCGTTCTTTGGCGACGAAGCAAAGCCTCCCGTTGTTCCACATATCGGCGAAGGGCCTGCTCAGCCTTTTTCCCGAATGGAACCAGTCGCTCTTTCTTACCCTTTCCATACACTTTCGTGAGGTGTTGCTCCAGCGAGAGATCTTCCAGGTTGATTCCCACCAGTTCACCGACGCGCAGACCACTGGCGTAGAGCAGCTCCAGGATGGCCCGATCTCTTATTCCCCGAGGGGTGTCGGGATCGGGCAGCTCCAAGATCGTTTCCACTTCCCGAATGGTGAGAAAGCGGGGCGTTCGCTCCGGTTGTCGAGGGCTGTGAACCAGGCGGGCCGGATTGGCGGGAACTTTCCCTTCGCTGTACAAAAAGCGGAAGAAGGATCGGATGGCTGCCAGCTTACGGGCAATCGAACTCTTGGCGTTTCCTTTCTGGTGCAGGTGCCCCAGAAAATCGCGAATGCTGATGTGGTCGATCTGTCGGAGATGGAGGTGGGCGTCTTTCCCTCCCTGGGTAAGATAGTGATCAAATTCGAGCAGATCACTCCGGTAATTTCTCAGGGTGTGAGTCGAGTAATTCCTTTGAAACTGGAGATACCCCAAAAAAGAGTCGATGTGTTCCTGCATGGGTCAGGTGATTATCCCATAGGCCAACCCACAGCGGGCGGCACCCCTGACCCCTTGACCTGCAGGCAGGGGGCGATCCGATCTCTTGCCCCACCCCAATCCCCAAGCTAAGATGAGCCTACCGATGGCCAAACACGGACGGCGAGACAAAAAAGCAAAGACCCGCAGCTCAGCGGCCAGCGACGATGGAGGTGCCCTGCCAGGCAGTGCCTCGGTCTCCACCTTCGATAAAACGCTTCTCTATCTGGCCGTTTTTTTAACGGGTGCCGCCATTATGATGATCGAGGTCCTGGGAACCCGCATCCTGGGACCCTTTTACGGCGTCAGCCTGTTTGTCTGGTCCTCTTTGATCTCGGTGACGCTGATCGCCCTGGCACTGGGCTACTACCTGGGTGGGATCGCTGCCGATCGGGCCAAGCGCTTCCAGCTCTCCCATGGCATCGCGCTGGCCGCGCTGGCGACGGCGCTGATTCCCGTGATCAAGACCCCGGTTTTACTCCAGACCAATGCCCTGGGTGTCCGCGCCGGAGCCTTCACCAGCGCCCTGCTGCTTTTTTCCGTGCCCCTGACGCTGCTGGCCATGGTGGGCCCCCGTGTCATTCAGCTGTGTACGAGTCGCCTGGAGAGTGTGGGCCGCTCCTCAGGCTCGGTCTATGCCTTTAGCACCGTGGGCAGTGTCCTGGGCACGCTTGTGCTGGGATTCTTTCTGTTGCCCATGATGGGGACGCAGAGCATCCTCTATGGGGTGAGTGTCGGGTTGCTGGTTTTAGCGGCCGTGCTGGCGCTTTATGAGCGGGCCAGAAGGAACACACTGGGTCTACTCGTCCTGCCGTTTGTCGCCCTTGCCATCGCAGGGCTTCTCCTTTTCCTGGGGGGAGACCGGTTGCAGGCCACGCCTGGTTTCACAACGGTCTATGAAGCCCAGAGCCTCTACGGAAGGGTTCGGGTGGTCGATGAGAGCGAGCGCCAGCTACGCTGGCTGCTGTCGGATTCTTCGACCATCGGCGCCATCGATCTCAGGACGGGGGAAGCCCAATTTCCTTATCTGTACATTCTGGAAGCGCTTCCCCGCTTTCATCCCCAGGGAAAAAGCGCACTGCTCATCGGTCTGGGCGCCGGCCAGCTCCCCAAGCTCCTGGGCAGGTACGGGATTGAAACCGATTCGATTGAAATCGACCCCGAGATAGCCCGGGCCGCCAAGGACTATTTCGGTTTCGATCATCCCGGCCGGCTGATCCTGGGGGATGCCCGCTACGAGGTTCGACGTCTCGAAAAGAAATACGATTTCATCATTCACGATTGCTTTAGCCGCGGCGTGGTCCCCTCCCACCTGTTGAGCGTGGAGATGCTCCAGGACCTGCGCTCGCTTCTGAATAACGGCGGCATACTGGCCCTGAACTTCTACGGCTATGCGAAAGGCGAGCAAGCCCAGCCGGCAGCCGCAGTAGCCAAGACCATTGAAGCGGTCTTTCCCTATCACAGGGTCTTCGTCTCGGCACTGGAAACCGAGTTGACCGATCACGTCTTCTTCGCCTCCACAAGTCCACTAGAGTTCAAAGCCGATGAAGTGGACATCGCCCCCTCCCCGCTGGGAAGCATAATGCTGGACAACCTGTTGAGATACGAGGGCAGCATCAGCAGCGACCAGGGGTTTGTGATCACCGATGATTTCAATCCGCTGGAGAGCATGCAGGTCAAGAAAGCGGAGATCTACCGGCACCAGTTGCTCTCGGACATCAGCCCCGATCTACTGGCCCGCTGAAGAGGGTTTTGGGGGCTGTCCCCAGACTTTTCCATTGCTTTTCATCCTCTGACGCTCTAGTGTTTTAGGACATTCTTCTGTTCAGTCTCAAAGGAGGGAGCACCGAGATGAAACTTCAAAGAAGAGCATTTTTCAAGCAATCTGTGGCCGGTCTGGCAGTTTTACCTTTCTTCGCATCGACAAGGTCTGACGCGGCCCCCATGGGAAGCGCAAAGTTTGTCGATGTCGATGGGATCAGAACCAGCTATTTCGAAGGGGGAAGCGGAGAACCTATGGTGCTGGTTCATGGCGGTCACTTCGGTTCAACGGTTTCTGCGAATTGCTGGAGACCCATCTTTGATCATCTTGCCTCCCACTTTCATGTGTATGTGGTCGACAAGCTGGGCCAGGGCTATACAGATAACCCCCGACGCGATACCCACTACTCGATGGAGGCGGTCATCCAGCATCTCTATAGGTTCATGAAGACATTAGGCCTCCAGAAGGTCCACCTGGTGGGCCACTCCAGAGGGGCTTTGCCCGCTGCAGCTGTTGCTACAGAGCACCCGGAGATGGTCGAGAACCTGATCCTGTTCAATAGCAGGACCCTGGCCCCGGACGATCCTGCGGCAGATCGCAGGCCTCGGGCCGCGACTCCGCCTCCTGCAGCGGCGCCTTCCCCGCCGAGCAGGAAATCCATACGTCAATCCCTGTTGTCCAATCCCAGCGTGTTCCATAAAGAATACGTGACCGATGATTACGTTGAGGCGGAACTGCAGGTGGCCTTGCTTCCCAAACGCAAGGAAGCCGAGAAAAAAATACTGGAGCTGACTGATCGCTGGCTTCAGCTCAACCCGGAAAAGGTGAAGGAGAACCCAAGGATCGTGGGAAGGTGGTGGTACGACGAGGTGAAGCGTGAAACCCTGGAGGGGATGAAGGCTGGCCGCTTGAAGGCCCCGACATTACTTCTCTGGGCCCACAACGATCCACCTGGCGCTCACACCTTCGGGATCAGTCTTTACAACATCATCAGCGGGGTGGTGGAAAGAACCCAGCTACACGTTTTCAACCATTGTGGGCACTATGCCTTCCAGGAATATCCGGGTGAGGTGACCGAGCAAATGGTCAGTTTTATCAAGGGGTAAGGACGGAACGGATTCGTTAAAAGGGGCTTCCTTCTAGGTTCTCAACTGCTTTTTTCAGCCAGGCTGTGAACCCTTCCGGCTCCTCGGCCAGCTCCTGAACCAGCTGATTCCAGGTTACCCATCTAAACTCGTAGATGTGGTCCGGGTTTGGATTCAATTTGCCGTCATACTTTCCGGTCAGCAAAACACAGTATTCATTCTCACATCGGTTCTTGTCCCGCTCCAGATAGGTGAAGTCCAGCACCCGGTGCAAAGGCAACTCGATTCCCCACTCGGCTTTCAAACAACGGCTTCCGCTCTCCTGGTAGGTCTCGTCACTGTCCTCCAGGTGCAGCGGATGGGTGGCCCCTGTTAGATCCCAAAGATTATCGAAGAGGTCGTGCTTTCTCTTTTGAAGCAGGATTTCAGTTTTACTGTTGTGAAGCAGAATAGCCACCCCTCTGTGTAAAAGGCCGTCGCCCAAATGGCAATCACTCCGGGAAGCGTAGTGGACGACATGGTCCTCATCATCTACCACAATTAAAGTTTGCGGGTTCTGTTCCCCACTCGTATGTCGGTCACTCGACTTTTTTCCTGTGTCCTTCGCCATTGTTTTCCTAGTATCTACCCCAAAGCATATGCCGCATTGGCCGAAAATCCAGCCCGGATTATGCATAGATTTTCGTCACGGAGCGACGCAGGGGCGAGCCGGCGGCTCGCCCGAACGGTTCGGGTCAGCCACCGGCTGACCCCTACGGGCACGGAGGCACACGGTTGCGGGTCGCGCAGTCGGTGCAGTACGCCGGATGATGTCGTCGCTGCAGTAGAGAACCTATGCATAATCCGGACTAACGTTTGTAAAGGAACGGCAAAGCCATGAAACCCAAACCCATAAGGGTGAGAAACAAGATGTCAGATACAAAATAGGGGAGAACGCAAAGTGCAACACCGCTCAGCAGTGCAATGCCGTGCTTTTGTTTTCTGCCATAGATCAAGTACCCCATGCCGATCGAACCAAAGATCAGACCCAAGAAAAGAGTAGTGGTATCCACGATTGGGTTCGTCTTTCGCCGTGCTAGGGTCAAACAATGTTGAGACTAATCATTATCATGTCCTGGCGGTCAGCCGGTCAGCCGGTCAGGCGGTCAGTGGTTTCACTTCACCTTGATGTCGTAGGCCTTCAGCTTGCGGTGCAGGTGAGTTCGCTCCATTCCAATGGCTTCTGCGGTTCGAGAAATGTTCCCCTGGTTTTCCACTAGCTTATCCTGGATAAACTGGCGTTCGAATTTCTCTCGAGCCTCTTGCCAGTTCAAAGAGTTTCCCTGCTTGGCGGCCTGAGGCGGTTTGCTCATGGAGGAAGGAAGGTCGGACAAGGTGACCACCTTTCCGGGAACCATAATGGCCAGACGCTCCACCGTATTCTTGAGCTCCCGGACGTTGCCGGGCCAGTGGTACGATTCCAGTTTTGCCATAGCCTGGGAGCGGACCCGCTTCTTGGGTTTTCCATAGCGCTGGCAAAAGCCCTTCATGAAGTGTTCCACCAGTTCAGGGATGTCTTCCCTTCTCTCTCTTAGGGGAGGGACTTCAAAAGGGATGACGTTGAGGCGAAAGAACAGGTCCTGCCGGAAGTTCTCCTTCTCGATCTCTTGCTCGAGATTCTTGTTGGTGGCCGCTATCACGCGAACATCCACCTCAATGGCTTCATTGCTGCCGACCGGGTGAAATCTCTGCTCCTCCAGAACCCTGAGCACTTTAGCCTGGGTTTTCAAGCTCATATCCCCGACTTCGTCCAAAAACAGGGTCCCACGGTCGGCCAGTCCGAACTTCCCTTTCCGACTCTCAGTGGCTCCCGTATAGGCTCCCTTGACACTCCCAAACAATTCGCTCTCGATCAGATCCTCGGGAATGGCAGCACAGTTGACTTCAACAAAGGGCTGGTTCTTGCGAGGACTGTTGAGATGAAGCAGTGTGGCCACCAGCTCTTTTCCGGTCCCGTTCTCCCCGTAAATCAGTATTCTCCCCTCGGTGGGGGCGGCATAGTCAATCTGTTGGCGCAGGGCTTTCATGGGGACCGAACTCCCGATCATCATGGTTTCCCGGCGAATGAAATCCTTCAGAGTCCTGTTTTCGTCCTCTAGATTCTTCTGCTTGAAGGCGTGGCGCAGGACCAGCGTCAATTTTTCAAGAGAAAGAGGTTTTTCAATGAAGTCAAAGGCGCCCAGTTTGGTAGCCTGTACGGCTGTTTCTATGGTCCCATGTCCCGAAATGATGATCACGTATTGGCGGGGGCGTCTGCTTCGGATCTCCTTGAGTATCTCGATCCCGTCTTTTCCCGGCAGCCAGATGTCGAGAAGAATCGTATCGTATTTGTTCTTCTTCAGTTTTTCCAGGCAGGCCTCTCCCGAGGACACCGCATCGGTCTGGTATCCCTCGTCCCGCAGAATCGCCTGAAGGGAGCTGCGGAGGTTTTTTTCGTCGTCAACAATGAGAAGTTTCCCTTTGCTCATCACGAATTCGATGGTCTTAAGTCAGGTGTTGTCAGTTGACGGGCAGTTCCATGATCAGTCGTGTTCCGCTGGGCTGATTAGGTTTTGCCCGCACGAACCCATTGTGCTCTGAGACAATTTGACGAACAATCACCAGCCCCAAACCAGTTCCTTTCTTCTTGGTGGAAAAATAGGGCAGGAAAAGATGCTCGTAATCCTCCGGCGAGATGCCGATCCCGTTATCTTGAAATTCAATGCTGACCGATTCACGGCCCTGATTAAAATGGGTCTGAATCAGGATGCACCGATCGGCTTGCGTTTCGGCAAGTGCATCGAGTGAGTTGTCAATCAAATTGATGAATGCGCGCTGCATCTGTTGAGGATCGATTTTGATGCTGCCGACGTTGGGATCGAAAACCTTTCTGATCTGTACCTTTTCCGGGCCGCCGCCGTAAAGCGCCAGTGTTTGATCAATCAGTTCGTGAAGTTGGACCTCGACAGGCTTGCAGATCGGGAGTCGAGCGAATCGCGAGAATTCCTCCACCAGCACCTTGAGTACATTTGCTTCGGCCACAATGATACGCATGGAATCTCCCAAGATCTTTTGAAATTCGCGGATCTCCGGGGAGGAAGGATGGGCCAGGGCAATTTTTTCGAAGCGCTTTTCCACTCGCTCCGCCGAAAGCTGAATGGGAGTCAGGGGATTCTTGATCTCATGGGCCAGCCGGCGGGCCACTTCCTGCCAGGCCGCGAACTTTTCTGTCTTGATCAATTCCGTCAAATCATCCAGGACAATGAGATATTCACGCTCTTCCTGAAAGGGAACTGGATTGGCGGTGATGGTGGTGGCCAGGTGCAGCTCCCGTTCGCCTCGCTTGAAGGTCACCTCCTTACTATAGGTGCCGTAGAGACGGGCGCGCTTCTTAATGGTCAGAAGTTCTTCGTAAAGGTGAGGATCCGCTACCTCGCCCAAGGGTCGGTTCAAGATATCTGTGCGGTTCAGCTGTAGCGTCTTCAGGGCTGCTTCATTGACGGACCGAATGACATCAGACTCGTCAATGCTGATGACCCCCGTAGCGATATTATGGAGAATGGTCTCGATGTAGAGTCGGCGCTCGTCCAGATGTTCGTTGGTTTCCCTCAGTTCAGCATTAGCTTGGACCAGCTTCTGCCTGCTTTGTTTGATTTCTTCAGCCATCCGATTAAAGGAATCCACCAGAATTCCCAGCTCATCCACGGCCGAAACGTCGACACGGTGATCCAGATTACCCTCCGCCAATTCGCGGGAGCCCTCCGCTAAAGCCTCCAAAGGAACGGTTATCCTCTTGGCGATATAGGTTCCCAGCCAGACAAAACCAAACACGACGGCCAGGGTGGCCAGGCCCAGTATGGAGAAATAGTTGAGTTCGAGCTGGCTGAGGCCTCCCTTGATGGCCTCGTATTTGTTGGAGGCGTCATTCACCTGGATGAGGTGAAAGGCCACGCTTCGGGGGATGACGAAGTGGACAAAGAGGGCACCCTCAACGGCGCCTGAGGCACCTTGAATGGGAACGCCGACTGTCCCCCAGTCCTCGTCAACCCTGCGCTCCACACGGTAATATTCTTCACCTCGCAATACTTGCTGAATATTGGATTCAAGGGGCTGGTCCTGCGGCCATTCTCCACCCGCATGAATGCTCTGCCGTTGAGGATCGAAGAGGGCTACTCCATCGTAGCCATACTCTCGAAGCAGGTCCTGGAAACGCTCTGTGGGCACCAATGTCTGCGGTTGTACCTGTTGAGCCAGAAACTGAGTGGTGGAAAGCCGGAACACCCGGCTCTGCTGGTAGTAACTGCGAGAAATCGATTGTGAGGACTCCAGGAGTTGTTCTGTCGGTGAGCTGAACCACTGCCTCAGATTTTGGTTGATGAGTCCGAAAGCCAGAAAGGCCATGCTCAGAGTGGGTAACAGGGAAAAGGCGATCAACGTGACTACCAGCTTGGTTTTGAGGCGGCTTCCTGGCCGGTGTCTCTGATATTCGAAGAACAGCTTGACTAGGTTACGAGCCAAAAGGAAGAAAAGCCCCAAGACGATGACAAAGTTCAGGGCCCAGGCCAACGCCCATAAATTGATGTTCCATACGAAGCTGGGGTTGCCCACTGAGGAGGGGTTCAAGAAAATGACGCTGGCCAGAAAGGCCAGAATGACCCCGGTGAGCGTTGCAGCAATCCAATAAATTTTTCGTTGAAGTTCCTGTTGCTTCATGAGTACCTAGTTGCCGATGATTGATCTGGTCGTGTATTTTAGCATTTTTCCGAGGAATCTAGAGAGGGTAGATCATCTTGCTGAGAATAGGAGTGGACACAGGGGGTACGTTTACCGACTTCGTGGTTTTGGAGGATAGCGAGGTCAGAGTTTTCAAAGTTCCCTCCACCCCGGACCATCCGGAGGAAGCGGTGCTGGAGGGACTTGCTCGAATCGTGGAAAACCGAGACGGCTTTCTGATCCAACACGGATCGACCGTTGCCACCAACGCTCTTTTGGAAAGAAAGGGCGCCAAAACACTGCTCATTACCAATGAAGGCTTTGAAGACATTCTGGAGATTGGTCGCCAGGATCGACCTCAACTCTATTCGCTCTCTTCCTCTCGCCCCACGCCACTGGTGGCTGCCGACTTTCGTCTGGGAGTCAAGGAACGCACGCTGCGCGACGGCAGGTCACTCATGCCTCTGGAAAAAAGAAGCCTGGACTGGCTTCGAAGGAAGGTACAAGAACTGGCGCCGGAGGCCATTGCAGTCGTCCTTCTGTACAGTTACCTCAATCCCAAGAGCGAAAAACAAATCGCCGAGGCCCTGGAGTTTGCCCAGGTTCCCGTGGTTCTGTCTCACCAGGTTCTCCCTGAGTTCCGTGAATATGAACGTACTTCAGCCACCGTCATCAACGCCTACTTGACCACGCGCATGTCCGGTTATCTTTCCCGATTGAGCAGCCATTCTCTGATCCAGAAAGGGAAGCTAACTATTATGCAGTCCAATGGAGGATCGATCCCAGTAACCTCCGAGGGCGTGGAACCTTTACGCACTCTTCTTTCGGGTCCTGCGGGCGGTGTGGTTGGAGCCTTTGAACTGCTGAAGGAAGCGGGCTATGAGAAGATCATTACCTTTGATATGGGTGGAACCTCCACCGATGTCTGTCTGTGCGAAGGTCAGATCTTGACGACCAACGAAACCACTCTCGATCACCAGCCCATCCCTCTTCAGATGATTGGAATCCACACGGTTGGAGCCGGAGGTGGATCGATGGCCAGGATCGACACCGGTGGTCTGTTGCGAGTGGGTCCCCAAAGTGCCGGAGCAGACCCCGGACCCCTATGTTACGGCAAAGGAGGGGAGATAACGGTCACCGATGCCCATCTCTTTCTAGGACGAATGGATCCGGATTACTTTTTGGGTGGAGACCTGAGGCTTTACCCGGAAAGAATCAGGGCCGCGCTGGAAGAATTAGCAGAGAAGCTGACCCAGAAAACCAAGAAGCACTGGGAAGCTGTGGATATTGCCGAGGGAATAGTGGGAATTGTCAATACTCAGATGGAGGGAGCCATTCACTTGATTTCCCTTCAGAAAGGGTACGACACCCGGGATTTTACCTTGGTCAGTTTTGGAGGAGCGGGAGGACTTCATGCCTGCGAGTTGGCGCGAGCCCTGCTGATGCCGCGAGTCGTCGTACCTCCCAATCCCGGAATGCTCTCAGCGCTGGGAATTCTCCGCTCTAATGTGGTGAAAGACACCTCTTTGACCGTGATGCTGCACTCGCAGGAGCCTGACTTGTTCACCCGTTTGAAGCAGGGATTCCAACCTCTGGTGCAGAGTATTCGCCGACAGCTCTCTCAGCAAGGCTTTAGCGAGGAAAACCTCCTGTTGGAAGAGACCTTGGATGTTCGCTATGTAGGGCAGTCCTATGAGTTGAACCTTCCCTTTAGCGACGATTTTGGTGAGCGCTTTCACAAGCTACATCAACAATTCTATGGCTATTCCAATCCCCAGCTTCCCATGGAAATCGTCAACCTTAGAGTCCGGGGTTCCGGAAGATTTCCTCGAGTGCCCATTCCCAGGTTTCCCCTGGAATCCGAGGAGCCTCCCCAGGATGCGATGATTCAGGAAAGGCAGGTGTTCGTGGATGGTGGCCCGTTGTCCACCGCCTTTTTCCTGCGCGAACGACTGCGTCCCGGGAACCGTTTTCAGGGACCGGCCATTATCCTGGAGTACGGCTCAACCACCTTTGTCCCGGGCGATTTCAGGGTCCATGTCGACGAGTGGCGAAATCTGGTGATGGAGCCGGTGGGGGTGGGGAGCCTGACCACCTGACCGCCTGACCACCTGACTAAAATTGATCTCGTAGTTTTTGAGTCTTGAACGTTGTAGCTCAATATGAGCTACAAGAAATCTAAAATCTATCGATTGGGTTTTAAACAGGCATTACTGGTTGAAACGGCTTGCAGAAAGCTTCCAAAACACGAGCTATATTCCCTGGCTCAGCAGGTTCGGAACTCCAGCCGTTCGATTGTGGCCAACTACGTCGAAAGCTACATTCGACAGAAATACTTCCCTGCGGATTACCGCCGATTCCTCACCTACAGCCAAGGAAGCTGTGACGAAACGAAATTCTGGGTGGAATTGGCCAGGGAAATGGGCTTTTTTGACGAATCTACCTTCGATGAGATCATGGAAGGGTACGAAAGGCTAAGCATGATCATCGTTCGAACCCTGAACCGTGGATAACCCTTGGTCAGGATGGTCAGGCGGTCAGGTTTCTTCCCCTTCCCTCCTCAGCAAAATCTGGTACAGCAGCACCCCGGCAGCCACCGAGAGATTCAAAGAGGAGACTTGTCCCTTCATGGGCAGGGAGATCAGGAAGTCACAGTGCTCTCGAACCAACCTTCGTACTCCCTGGTGTTCTCCTCCCACCACCACGACCAGGGGTAAGGTCACATCGATCTGGTGCAGACCGTCCTTCCCCTGAGCATCCAGGCCAACCACCCAATAACCTCGTTTCTTCAAGTTTCCCAAGGTTTGCACGACATTGCCGATGCGGGAGATCTTCAGATGTAGAGCTGCTCCCGCACTGGATTTGACCACTGACCCCGTAATCGCACAGCTGCGCCGGTGAGGAAGGAACACCCCTTCAACCCCGGCCGCCTCGGCGGTGCGCAACAGAGCTCCCAGGTTACGAGGATCCTCCACCCCGTCGACCAGCAAAAGCAGAGCGGGCGCAGCCTGAAGAAGGGTCTCTTCGTCGGTGTAGCCGATCGAGGCGATTTCTGCAACGATTTCCTGATGATGAGGGGTGGAGGCCTTGTTGGCGACCACCCGAGCAGACTCGAAGCGAACGGGAATGTCCAGACCTCGGGCCTTTTCAATGATCTCTTGCAGCCGGGGATTGGACTTTCCCCGCGTGATCCAGATGCGGTCCGGAGGGTTGTCTGTCGATTGCAGGGCCTCAAGGATCGGGTTGATTCCGTAGATGATCATGGAGAGGATGAAGCGCCTCCGGCACGCGTTCTCTTGGAGAAGAAAACGCAGTTATAGAGGGCCGCGTTCGCGTTATTGACGTGTAAATGCCCTGTTGCGCTGAGAGCAAAGCGGACTCGAATCGTCATGGGGCCAGTATACAATGGACCCTGCTGATCGTATCTCTGAAAACGAGGAGGCCGTTAGGGAGCAACTCCTTCTTTTATTCTTACTTGCGCTTGTTAGCGTCTCACTTTTTTATTCATGCGATTATCAAATACGGTTTCCCGAACCAGGGATAGCTTTTACCAACGAGGGGGGTATAAACTACTTACCATGTATTTAGCACCCCGGCGCGCTGTTCTCGCACTCTGGGCTGTTGTGCTCATTTCGGCTTCTCAATACGGGGTCGCTTCCTCCCTGGGTAGCTTCAGTGGGCGGATCCAGGACCCATCCGGCAAACCGCTGTCCAATATCCTGGTTGCCCTGCTCTACACATCACCGGAGCCGACGCCGTTGCCCATTCTGACACGCAGCGATGAAGCGGGTGAAATCCGTCTGAGCAACCTGGAAGCCGGGAATTATGAGCTACTGATCAAGAATTCACAATATCGAAGCCCCAACAGAAACCTGGTCCAGGTCCTACCCGGTAAGACCACGGTCCTCAGCCTGGTTCTTCAACAGTTGTTTGGGGAAGGTTCTTTCGATGAAGAGAACCAAGAGGTGAAAACCGTCCTTCGCAACGCCGGCGATGATCGATTGATCTTTCGGTACCTTCCTGAAACGACTGGCCAGGATTCTGACAGCTCTCCATTGGCAGCTTCCCTCGGGGAAGCAGTGATTCAGGTTTACGGGAATGGAAGTTCAAGGGGCTCCTATCCAGTCGGTGCCGGAGCTGGGTCCGGAGGGGCAACCACCCATTTCGCTCTCGTACAGTCGCTCGGGACCAGCAGCAAGTATATCGTGGCAGGGCAACTGAGTTCGGGAGTCGAAGAACTCTGGCGTTTGAGAAATTCTATCGAACTCCCTCTGAGTGATTCCCACACTTTCGGGGTGTTCGTCGGCTATGGGCGGAAGAACTTCGCCCAATCTGGCTTAGCACCCTACGGCAACCCCACCACCTTGGGCCATCACCTGGATGATGCGCCCACTATAGGTTCCACCAGGGTTCTGAGTGTGGGTATCCAGGAAAAACTGCTTCTGGGCAACGTCCTTTCTATACTGTGGGGCCTGGAACTCAATCAGGTGACTGCAAACCAGCGCCAGACCTTCTTGAATCCGAATGCGGAACTCTCCTACTCTCCCACCGAACAGACGAAATTTAAAGTGATGATGGCCTCCAAACGAATGACCCATAGTGGGAGCCTGCTCCTGCCGGACGGAGAGATGTTAAACCTGAGGGAGGCCGTTTACTTTTCGCGGGTGGGTAATCAACTTGCGGTGAGTACTCCACGCCACTACCGAGGCAGCATCACACAGCAACTGACGAAAAACACAGAGATCGAGTTGGCAGCTTATGAAAATCAACTCTTTGGGGAGACCACTCCACTTCTGGCCTACTCCAAGGAGGGACCGGCCCGTCCAGGATTCCGGTTGGCGGATGAACACGCGGTCAACCGAGGATATCGGGTCATGGTCCGGCGACGTCTCGGAAACACTCTGAATACAGCTCTTTCCTACATTCATGGAAAGGCATCCGGGATCAGTCGGGATGCGACTCTGGTTTTTGATGAGTTTGCCCTGGACCAGGTGATTGAACGCAGGAATTTCTACACCCTCAACGCCGAGATCGAAGCTTACATTCCCTTTTCCGGGACCCGTTTGAATGCCTTAGTGAAGTTCGCCTCAAACGGACATCCCATTACCACCCTGGATGCCTTTGCAGATACCTACGAGACGGGTAACGAAGGAGTTAATCTTTTCGTTCGTCAGGTGGTTCCAGTACCGGGGGGATGGCTGGCTTTTCTGGGCATGGATTTCCTCTCATCCTACGAGATCGAAGCTCTTCTGGACATCCGCAACCTGACCAATGAGGCTTCGGGTAAAGTCCGCACAGAGATTGGGGATGTTTCTCTGGTGCGAAACCCAAGAACTGTCCGCGGTGGGATCTCGGTGCGTTTTTAGCCGGAAGCCACACAGGTAAAGGTCGTGCTGTTCATTGGGTTCGGGTCAGCCACCGGCTGCCCCCTACACTTATCTTTCTCTTTCAATCCAAAAACGGGCCAGGGCGGGGAGCCTGAAAAGTCCAAGGGAGTGCGGTTTTCGCTGGCTCGGGTTCAATATTTTGGATTTGAATTCAGAAAATTGAATCGGAATTTAGGTCAAAGTTTCCTGGTCCCGCCAGGAGGTTGCCGCTATCTGTTGTAAATGCAATGGTAATCGGGACTCAGCCCTGTAATAATAGGGGCGTTGGCACTGAATTTGCCTAAATTTTTAAGGACTTTTATGCGTCATTCTCTCGGTAGGTGGATTTGATGGCTTTTTTCAAGAACTCCAAGGTGGTTTTGGTCCTGTTGTTATCGGCCCTGGCCGTTTACATTGGACTCTTGAACCTGGTGGACCGGATGGAGTGGAAAACGCCTTCGGATGGCGTGAGCTGGGTCCAGACAGATCGAGGGGTGGAGGTCAAGTCCACCGAAATTTCCCCACCCCCAACCGGGAGACCTCTGGAAGAAGGGGACCGCCTGGTGAGCATCAGTGGCATTCCCATCCGTAACCTGGATGACTACATCGAGATTTTAGAACTGCTGGCGGAAACTTCACCCCCACCTAGCGGAGTAGGCTATTGGGTGGAAAAGGCGGCTTCCGGAACCCGGGTTTCCTATTCACTTGACATTCGACTGAGCTCGAACACGGATATCACCGATTTCCTGCTTGGCCTGGTTGCCTTCGCCTACCTGGGTATTGGAGTATTCATTTTTTTGTCCAACTGGAAGGCACAAGGTTCTTTTCACTTCTATCTCATTTGCCTGGTTGCCTTTTCGCTTTTCCTTTATCGCTATTCGGGACGTGTCGATGCCTTCGATCTTTTCATCTACTGGTTTTCAGTTGTTGCCCTCTTGCTCCTTCCTCCCCTGTTCTTGCACTTTTGTTGCTCCTTTCCCAAACCACTTGCGTTGTTGGGAAACGCGCCATCGTTGAACGTTCTCTTTTACCTGCCGGCTGTGTCCCTGATGGGACTTCATGTTCTCTGGTTTTCTGGAAGTTTACAGCCCTTCGGATTGCCCCGCGTCGAACGTCTGGGAAATCTCTTTGACCGGATTCACCTGGCCCATCTCATCATCTTGTTTCTTTTGGGAACTGGGGCTCTGGCCTATACTCGACGGGAAGCATCTTCTTCCATCCACCGTCTGCAAATGAGGTGGGTGACGTGGGGAACCTTGATCGGAATTCTGCCCTTTGCCTGTTTTTACGCTCTGCCCTTCCTGCTGGGTCTGCGGATCTCTCCCTACATGGAAGTCTCTCTGCTTGGATTGATACTGGTGCCTTTGAGTTTCGGCTACGCCATCACCAGGCACCGGCTGACGGACGTCAAGGTGATTTTCAGACAGGGGGCTGCTTACGTTATGGCCAGCTCAGCCTTGCTGGGCGTATACGTAGGTATCGTGTTGCTGATTGGCCGGGCCATCCAGGACTTTTCTCCAGAGTCAGGCTTTATGCTGTTTGCCCTGGCGGCTCTGCTTGTGGCTTTCCTTTTCGCCCCTTTCAAGAACAGGATCCAGACTCAGATTGACCGGTACTTTTACAAGGAGGAATATGATTATCGGCACTCGCTGGCGGATTTTGGTCAGACACTGAGCTCAGAGATCAAGCTTTCCTCCCTGACCGAAAGGATTTCAGACCGGATTCGCAAGACTCTTAACGTGGTTCCGGTGGCGCTTTTTCTGCGAGAGGAGTCGCAGGCAAATGTGTATCGTCTCCACCACTCCCAGGATTTGCCGGCAATGGGGGAGTGTTTAAGCGTCCTGGAGGTTCCGGAGGAGATCTTTGACGACTTTGACCGAGAGTTGAATCCGCTGTTTCTGTTGTCGTCCCATCAGCAGGTTGACGGCCTCCGGGAGTGCTTTGGAGCACATCACCTGCACTATATACAGCCCTTACGCGTGCATAATCGGATCATTGGGTTTTGGGCGCTGGGAAAGCGGCTTAGTGGAGAGTTTCTCAGCAGTGAAGACCTGGACTTGATGGCTACCTTGTCCGGTTACGCCGCGATCGCCATCGATAATGCCTTGCTCTACCGGTCCCTGGAGGGCAAGACCAGTGAATTAGCTCAGCTGAAAGCCTATAGCGAAAACGTGGTCAAAAGCATCACCGTGGGGGTGCTTGCTGTGACTCCTGAAGGGGAAATCACCGTTTGGAATACGGCCATGGACGCTATCTGTGGCTTGGAGCGGGTTGCGGTTTTGGGTAAAAATATTTCCGAGGTCTTCCCGCCCGAACTTGTTCGTACGTTACGCAGTGTTGTCGAAGGCCCGAGATGGGATGTGGCCCAGACCAGCCGACTTTACAAAACCCTCATCCAAATGCCAGACGACGGACAAGGCCGGTTAGTGAACATCACACTGGCGCCCTTTGCCTCACAGGAGGATGTCGTGGCTGGGACATTGCTGGTCTTTGACGACATCACCGAGAAGGTTCAGCTCGAGAACCAACTTGTGCAGGCTGAAAAATTGAGTTCTATCGGGTTACTGGCGGCGGGTATAGCCCATGAAATCAATACTCCGCTGACCGGTGTCTGCAGTTACACCCAGATGCTCCTGAAGGAAACCCCTCCCCAGGACCGGCGCCATGAGATGTTGAAAAAAATTGAAAAGCAGGGATTTCGAGCCTCCAGCATTGTAGATAGTTTGCTGAATCTGGCGCGGGTTAGAGATTCCGATTTTCAAGAGGTGGATGTCAATAGTCTCATGCTGGAAACTCTGTCCTTACTGGATCACCAGTTTCGAGCTACCAGCATCGACGTCAAGCTCGATCTGGACCCGGTGCTTCCTTCCACCCTGGCCAACGGAGGAAAGCTTCAGCAGGTCTTCATGAACCTGTTTCTCAATGCCAAGGACGCTATGCCCGAAGGAGGTCAGTTACGGGTCAGGACCCACTGTAAGGATTCCCAGCTGGTGGTCAAAATCGAAGACACCGGCACGGGAATTTCAGATGAAGACATCAAGAGAATTTACGATCCCTTTTTTACAACCAAAGAAGTCGGCAAAGGCACAGGCCTGGGTCTCTCCGTCTGCTATGGCATCATCCAGGAACATTCCGGCCGCATCAGTGTCAAGAGCCGTCCGGGTCTGGGTTCCTCCTTTCAAGTCCAGCTTCCACTCAAGCGTGTTCACTGACCTATGTCCAATCAACCTTTTATCCTTGTTGTCGATGATGAGGAGATCATGCGCGAGGTCATCACAACTCTTCTCGAAGAAGAGGGCTACCGTGTGACTTCCGCCGCAACCGGTGAAGAAGGGATCGAAAAGGTCAAGGAGGATGCTTGCGATCTCGTTTTCCTCGACCTGATGCTTCCCTCAATGAGTGGATTGGAGGCCCTTGAGGAAATGATTCTCATCGATCCGCATATCGTGGTCGTCATGATCTCTGCCTATGCCTCCATCGAAACTGCCGTGGAGGCCACCAAATCGGGTGCTTTCGATTTCATTACCAAACCGTTTAAGAATGAAGAACTGTTGCTGGTGGTCAAGAACGGTCTGAAAAAGCGGAGCTTGGAGACCGAGAACCGCCAGCTCAAGAAGACCCTCAAAGAGCGGGCCTCCTTTAAAAATATCGTGGGTAAAAGTGAGCCGATGCAGCAGGTTTTCGACCTGATCACTCAAGTGGCGCCCCGCCGAAGCACGGTGCTGATCGCGGGAGAAAGTGGAACGGGTAAGGAACTTGTAGCCCGAGCCATCCACAGCTGCAGTCCTCGTTCGAATCATGCCTTTGTAGCCGTCAACAGCGGCTCGATTCCCAGTGACCTGTTGGAAAGTGAACTTTTTGGTCATGTCAAAGGAGCCTTTACCGGGGCCATCGCCAGCAAAAAGGGCCTGTTTGAAATTGCTGATGGGGGAACCATTTTCCTGGATGAAGTGGGAACCTTGCCCCTTGAAACTCAATCCAGGTTATTGCGCGTGATCCAGGAGCGAGAATTCCGCCAGGTGGGGGGACTGAAAAATATCGTGGTGGATGTTCGCATCATTGCTGCCACCAACATCGATCTCAAGGAAGCCATGGAACAGCAGCGGTTTCGTGAGGATCTCTATTACCGCTTGAATGTGATCAGCATCAACCTTCCACCGCTCCGCGAGCGCAAGGGGGATATTCCTCTTCTGGCCGAACACTTCGTCCTCCAGTTCAGCAAGGAGAATGACCGCCCCGATTGCCACCTGGACCCGTCAACGCTGAAGCTGCTCATGGAGTGCGATTGGCCGGGAAACGTCCGGGAACTTGAAAACGTGATGGAAAGGGCGGTGGTTCTTGCTCCCGATGAGGGTCGCATTACTCAGGAGTTATTTCCTCGCGAAGTCCTGGACTCGAGTTCATCGGGTCTTGACAGTTTGGGTTCACTCGGAAATGGTGCCACCTTGAAGGATCTGGTGTTGGAGTACGAGAAGAAATTGATCCTGACTGCTCTCCAGAAGGCCGACTGGAGTCAGAAAAAGGCCGCCAGCTTGCTGCGAATGAATCGCAGCACCCTCAACGAAAAACTCAAACGCCTTCAGATCAAGATACCGTAAATTGTTGATGGGCTAAACGATTAGACCAGGTCCCCCGGTTTGACTTCGAACAAGAGCCAGCATTATCATGGATTATTTGTGTATCAGCCGATACTTTAGACTGTTTACTGGATCTAAGATGTACGCAGACTGGAGGCAAAATAAGTGCTAGATGGAACTTTTTTCATCTATTTCCGACAAGGCGGTCCACTCATGTGGCCGCTGCTTCTCTGTTCGATACTGGGCGTGGCCTTCATCATCGAAAGGGCCATCGCCTATTCTCGGATCAAGGGAGATACGGCAGAAATCTTTTCAACCATCCGTGAGTCGCTTCTTGCCGGGGACTTGCGTGGCTCTGTCGAAACTTGCGAATCTTTCGATCATCCGGTCGCCACCACTTTGAAGTCGGGACTGTTGCGTTTCGGAAAGTCCAACGTCGAGATCGAAAAAGCCATGGAGAGCGTGGCTCTACATGAGCTGTCGAAATTGGAAAAGAGTCTATGGCTGCTGGCAACCCTGGCTAATATCTCGCCTCTTATAGGATTTCTGGGAACTGTAACCGGAATGATCGCTTCTTTCGAAGCCCTGGCTGAAGTGGGATTGGGAAATCCTCAGGCCGTGGCCGGCGGAATTTCCGAGGCGCTGATCACGACTGCCACTGGCTTGTCCATCGCTCTGGTCGTCCAAGCCGCCTACAATTATTTCAACAATAGGATTTCTAACTTCGCTCTGGACATGGAAACCAGCTCGTCGATGCTGCTGGAGACCTTCAGCGAAATCGATGAAGGATCTAACCAGGAGAGGAGCGACGGAGATATCGGTGAGGAGCAGCCCAAAGTGATATGAAACCCCACCGTATCCGTCGTATTGTACCAGTCATCCCCACCGCCTCGATGGCAGATATTGCCTTTCTGCTGATCATCTTCTTCATGCTGACGACCACCTTTTCCCCGGAGAAGACCACTGTCGAGCTCCCACAATCGGAAATCCGCACCGAGGTTCCCAAAGATGCCGCAATTATCGCCATAACCCAGGAAGGGATCATTCGGTTCACCGATGGTGAACGGCCCTCCTTTGCTCTGGGCACGGCTGCGGAACTGGGGCCCCTAACTCAGGAAGTCGTTCGATTTCTCCCCGATAGAGAATTTGTCATCAAAGCCGATCGAATGGTTCGCTATGAGCTTATTGATGCCGTGTTGGAACAGCTGCGTCTTAACGGGGCCAAGAAGGTCGGCTTGTTAACAGAGAGAAAAACCGGCGGTGGTGTTTAATGAACCTGAGGGACCGCCATCGAAGCGCCGCCGAAATTCCCACTTCCTCGATGGCCGATATTGCCTTTCTGCTGATCATTTTCTTTATGCTGACGGCTGTATTTGCCACTACCGAGGGGCTGGAGTTTGATTTACCCGAAGATGACCCCACTCAGCTTGATGTGCAACCCGAGGAAGCCATTCACATCAAGATCCTTGGGGAAGGACAGCATGTGGTGGATAAGACCCCGATGACACTGGAGGAAATGGGGGGCTACGTACAAATGAAGATGCAGCAGAGTCCTGACAAACCGGTCATCATCCAGACCGAACCGAATGTCCCGTACTTTGTGATGATCGATGTTTTTGATCTGCTGAAGTATTTGCAGGTACAGAATATATCCATTCCGACCCGAACCGAAATCGAACGCTGGAAGGCGTTTGGAATCTTTGAGTAAAACAGTGAACTTCAGGGCTCTTGCCATCGTGCTGCTGGCCGGGACGATTCCCTCTCTGATAGCTCAGGAAGGAGACTATCAGAAGGGACTTTCCTATTATAAGCAGGGACAATACCAAAAGACGATCGAGGAGTTTGAGAAGATCGTCGAGACTAACCCGGACTATGAAAGCGGCCACCGCATCTTGGGGGACTCCTACCTAAAAATCAAAGCTTATGACAAGGCCATTGAGGCCTTCCAGAAGGCGCTGGAACTCAAGGGTGACAACTACGTGACCCATTACGGATTGGCGCTTTCCTTCTTTAACGAGGGCCGGTATCGAGAGGCGATTGCTACCCTGGACCAAGGTGAAGACTACGCTCGATCCCCTCGCGACCAGTACCAGATCTATCGGACCCGTGGCTCTGCTTACTACAATATGAATGATTTCGAACGGGCCACCTCCGATTTGCAGAAGGCGGTTTCCATCCAGAGAGGAAATGCCAGTGATGCTCTGCAATTAGGAATTGCCTATTACCGGCTTGGGAATTACCTGGAAGCGGAGAAATATCTGCAGCAGGCACGGGTATTGGATCCACAGGCCTCTGGAGCGAAGCGCTACCTTTCCCGATTGCAGTTTCAGGGGGCTATCGAGGCCATCGAGGCCAAAAACTACACCCAAGCAGTGGCTCTTCTCGATGCGTATGTCAAGGAGAATCCAGAGGATGGAGAGGCCCGGTTCAACCTGGGATTAGCCCAGCTCTTTGCTCAGAACCTGGATGCTGCGGAGAGGGAGTTTTTGAAGTGTGTCGAGCTGATACCCCGGAATTGGGAGGTTTACGATCGGCTTGGCTACCTCTATGAAAGAAAACAACAGTACGACAAAGCCCTCCAAAACTATCGAACTGCTCACGACCTCCATCAGGATCCGCAGATCCAAAAAAGTGTTGATCGTCTCCAGGAACGAATTCGCCGAAGCCAATAGTAGTCTGAATGAATTTCGACTTGAGTATCGTCATTCCCACCTGTAATGGTCTTCATTTACTGCGCGAAAATTTGCCATCCGTTGAGGCGGCCGCCAGAACCCACCAACGTGAAACTGGCGGCCAGACCGAAATCATTGTGGTCGACGATGGAGGTCGAGATGAAACCGCCCGGGCCATTCCCTCTGAATTTCCTGATGTCTATTTGATCACACGCCAACGCAATCAGGGTTTTGCCATTACCTGCAATGTGGGTTTGAAGAGTTCTCGTTTTCCTTGGGTGGCGCTGCTCAACAACGATGTCCGAGTCGAGGAAGATTATTTCGTATACCAGACGCTTCACTTCCAGGATCCCAACGTGTTTGCTGTGACTGCCAAGGTGTTCGAGTGGGATCAACCCATATTCGCCACGGGTGGAAAATTGGGTCGGTTTCGCAGGGGCTTTTGGAGTCTCTATACGAACTACGATACTTCGACCCCCGAGGCCGGGGAGTGGATCGAGAAGAGACAGCTGTTGTCCACCTATGCGATCGGGGGATTCTCCACGTATAGCAGAGAAAAGTTGGAGGCTTTAGGGGGTTTCAACGAGCTCCTCTCCCCTTTTCATTGGGAGGATGTGGATCTTTCCTATCGGGGCTGGAAGCGGGGCTGGGAAGTTCACTATGAACCCCGCAGTATCGCTCATCACCGAACCAGTGCCACCATTAATGCCCAATATAAGAAGGCTTTTGTGGAGGCCGCCGCCGTTCGTAACAGACTCCTCTTTCACTGGATCAACCTGCATTCCCCGACCTATGTGTTGCGACATCTGATCATGTTGGGCGTGCTCTTTGTCACACGGTTATGGGTTCTAGATTTTAGTTTTTACCGCTCATTCCTTCAGGCAGTGCGTCAACTTCGGCAAGTCAGAAGGCTGAGAAAGTTGGAGCGCAAGAGTGCGGAAAGAACGGACGCAGACCTGTCCCACTTGCTGAGGCTCTTCTATCAATCGGCACCCATTCAAATCTACTATAGTCAGCGGGAGGTGTTGCAAAAACACCCCGAGTATAAGGACGTTGAGGTGTGAAAAAAGTCTCCGCCGTGCTGATTACCTACAATGAAGAAGACAAGATTCAACGTGCTCTGGACAGCTTGCGGGCAGTCAGCGATGAAATCGTGGTGGTGGACTCCGATAGCACGGACGCCACCGTGGAATTTTGTTCTCGTTACACGAATCGTATCCTGAAAAAGTCGTGGCAGGGATATCGTGATCAGAAGCAATTCGCCACCGACCGGGCAAGCCACGATTGGATACTCTCATTGGATGCGGACGAGGCCCTTAGCCCCCAACTGGTGGAGGAGATTCTCCAGTGGAAGGAGCAGGACAACAACTTTGAGGGTTACTACCTTCCTCGAAAGACCTATTTTATGGGACGCTGGATCGAACACACCACCTGGTATCCGGACTGGCAACTACGCTTGTTCAGGAAATCGCGGGGTCGCTGGGAAGGAGGACGAGTCCACGAGTCCTTTCGGGTCACCGGACCAACAGCACGGTTCAAGGGCCAGATCTATCATCACACCTATGCGTCGTTCTCTGAGTACCTTGAGCAGTTGGAACGCTTCTCCTCTCTGGCGGCCAGGGACCGCTTTGAGGAGGGTCAAAGAGCTCAGTGGCTCCACCTCCTGTGTCACCCACCTGCCATATTTTTGAAAAACTATCTCCTGCGTCTGGGGTTTCTGGACGGGAAGCCCGGATTGGCCGTGTCCATTCTGGCTGCGGTATCCAGTCTTTTCAAGGATCTGAAATTGTGGGAGATCCAGACAGGCTCAACGAAAGAGATGCCGATGAACTCCCGGGATGCATAGCCTGAAGATCCTCTACGTGGACACCGACCGGGTGTGGCGAGGTGGCCAGGAGCAGCTCTTTTCTCTGATCCTGGGCATCAGGGATCGTCAACATCAAGTCTGGCTGGCGGCGCCGTCCGAGTCTCCCTTGAGCGGCAAAGCCCTGCAGTCGGGCATTGAGACCTATTCCTTTAGACAACGCAACGAGGTGAGCCCTTGGGCTTTTCTCCAGCTCTGGAAGATTTTGGGCAAGCAAGATTTCGACATCATTCACCTGAACACCCCCCGCCCCTTGGTTTTAGGCGGATTGGCTTCAAAGCTTCGTGGGGTTCCACTGAGAGTTTGTTCCAGGCGTGTGAATTTTCCACTTAGCACGCCCTTGAGCCGTGTGCAATACAATTGGATGCAGGAAAGCGTTGTGACTGTCTCGGTCAGCATTCGCCGAACCTTGATCGAAGGGGGTGTTCGCCCCGAACTGATCAAGGTGATCTACGAAGGGGTTGACCTGGACTGGGTGGATTCCCAGAAGGCTCCCGCCTTTGATTATGGGAACAGTGGATTGGTGGTGGGAACGGTGGCCCATCTGAGTTCGGAAAAGGGGCATCATACTCTTCTGGAGGCAGCTTCCCGAGTCCTGTCCAGAATCCCCGATGTACACTTCGTTTTGGTGGGAGGAGGCGCATTGATGTCCACCCTGAAAGCAAGGGTCAAGGAACTCGGTATTGACGAGAAGGTCACCTTTACCGGGTTTCGATCCGACAGCGAGGCCTTGATGAAGAATTTCGATGTCTTTTGTCTGCCCTCCCTCTCGGAAGGTTTGAGCTCAGGGATTTTAATGGCCATGGCCAGCAGACTGCCGATCGTCGCGACTCAGGTGGGTGGAATCCCTGAACTGGTTATCGACGGTGAAACGGGCGTTCTAGTCCCCCCTGAAGATGCGGATCAGCTGGCTGATGGCTTGTGCAAAGTCCTCGAATCTCCCCAACTCCGGAAAAAGATGGGTTGCGCCGGACGACAACGGATCGAAGAAACGTTTACACTAGAAAGGAAGCTCAACGAGACGGAAACACTCTATCTCAGTATGCTGGCATCTGTATCGGATCAGTCACAGGACTGCGGGTAACAATATGAAGGGAATCATTCTGGCAGGTGGTTTGGGTACGCGACTTCGGCCGCTCACCAAGGTGACCAACAAGCACTTGTTGCCTGTTTACGACAAGCCGATGATTTTTTATCCTCTGGAAGTGTTGGTGGACGCCGGCATCACCGACATCATGGTGGTTACGGGCGGGAACAATGCGGGCGACTTTCTCCGTTTGCTCGGAAATGGCCGAGAATTTGGTCTTCGTCATCTTCACTATGCCTACCAGGAGGGAGAAGGAGGAATTGCCGAAGCACTTGCACTAGCCAGGTTCTTTGTCGAAGAGGATCGACTGTGCGTGGTGCTCGGGGACAACCTCATTGAGGATTCTATTCGCCCCTATGTGGAGAAGTTTAAACAACAGCCGGCCGGGGCCAAGATCCTCCTCAAGGAAGTTCCGAATTGTGAGCGTTTTGGCGTTCCTGAACTGGAAGGTGACAAGGTGGTGAAGATCTATGAAAAGCCACAAGTTGCACCGTCCAAGTACGCCGTCACGGGGATCTACATGTACGACCACCAAGTGTTCGATATCATTCGTACTCTCGAGCCTTCCAAGCGCGGCGAACTGGAAATTACGGATGTCAATAATCGATACATCGAGCAGGGGGAGATGACCTACGACATCCTGGAGGGTTGGTGGACGGATGCCGGTACCATTGAGTCTCTTTTACGAGCTAACAATTTAGTGGCACAGGGGAAGGAAAAGAGAAGTCCAATCAGCAACGAGAAAGAGGAGCAGTCCGTGGAACGGGCTCCCTTAACCAGTAGGAATGCACCGTGAAGTTGCTGGTTACCGGAGGAGCGGGGTTTATCGGTTCCAACTTCATTCGCTACATGCTCATGGAGCAGGATGAAGTTCACATTGTGAACCTGGATAGCCTGAGCTATGCCGGCAACCTGGAAAACCTCTCCGATCTGTCCTCTGATCCTCGCTACACGTTCATCCGCGGAGACATCGCCTCCGTTGAAGATGTTGAAAAAGTTTTCAGCCAGGGAATCGAGGCGGTCATTAATTTCGCTGCAGAAACCCATGTGGATCGGAGCATCCTCGACGCCTCGGTGTTTGTGCGAACCAATATCGAAGGGACGCACGTTTTACTTGAAGCCTGTCGCCGAAGAAAGGTCTCACGCTTCATCCAGATTTCCACTGATGAAGTGTATGGGTCCCTGGATGAGACGGGAAAATTCACCGAGGAAAGCCCTCTTGCTCCCAACAGTCCCTATGCGGCCAGCAAGGCGGCAGCTGATCTCCTCGCTCGTTCCTATCACAAGACCTATGGGATGGACGTGATTGTCACTCGTTGCAGCAACAATTACGGGACCCATCAGTTTCCTGAAAAATTGATCCCCCTGATGATTCTCAATGCACTGGAAAACAAAGCTCTTCCTGTTTACGGAGACGGCCTCCAAAGGCGGGACTGGATTCATGTCAAAGATCACTGTCAGGCACTTCAATCTGTGTTGATGGAGGGTCAGCCCGGCCGGGTCTATAATATCGGAAGTGATCAAGAGAAACAGAATTTGGAAATGGTACACCAAATTCTCAGGATATTGAAAAAGCCTCCTGAACTCATCGAGTTTGTCACCGATCGGCCTGGTCATGACCGCCGATATGCGGTTGACGCCAGTCGTCTTAAACGGGAACTGGGTTGGAAGCCGAAGATTGGCCTCGAAGAGGGAATTGCTCAGACGGTGCGCTGGTACCAGGAAAATTCGGAATGGGTTGCTGGTGTGCGTAGTGGTGCCTATATTGATTATTACGAACAGATGTACGAAAAACGGGATCAGACCCTGAAGAGTTCGTGAACCCACGCACAACATGAAAATAGCCATTACGGGCGCTACAGGAATGCTGGGGCAGGCACTGTGTAAAGCATTCGCCAAGCACTCCATTTTTCCCCTTTCTTCGCGCCAACCCGATGTTGCCTCACTTCACGATGTTCGGCAGAAGATTTCCAAATTGAAACCGGATTGGATTCTTCACACAGCGGCTCTAACGCGCGTCGATGAGGCGGAGTCCAATCCCTTTGAGGCCTATCGAGTCAATGCCTTGGGAGCCAGAAACCTGGCGGTGGTAGCTGCTGAAAACGGCAGCAGATTGGTGTACTACAGCACGGATTACGTTTTTGATGGTACCCAGAAGCGGTCTTATCGGGAGTGGGATCCAACCAACCCTCTCAACGAATACGGGCGATCAAAACTGGCGGGTGAATGTTTTGTCCGTTCGCTTTGCCCACTGCATCTAATTGTTCGTACCAGTTGGCTTTTTGGATCGAAAGGATCTCATTTTGTGGAGAAGATTTTGCAGCTCGCACAAGTGAAAGAGAGCCTGGATGTGGTGAGTGATCAGCGGGGTAGCCCCACCTTCACCAGTGATCTGGCCTATATGACACTCTGTCTTGTGGAAGGGAAAAAACTTGGGACGTACCATGTGACCAACTCGGGAAACTGCTCATGGCATGAGTTGGCCTGTGAGATTGTTTCCCTCAGCGGACTCAGTCTCCAGGTCAATCCGATTGAGAGTTCCGCCTTCTCAACACCGGCTCGGCGGCCGGCCAATTCGGTACTCGAGAACTATCTATTGGAACTCGAAGGGATCCCCCTGCTCAGAACCTGGAACAGTGCCCTGGAAGCCTTTCTCAACGGTGCGAGCGATGTCTGAACAGATTGTGGGTAAGAACAAAAAGGCATTCTACGAGTATGAAATTCTGGATCGCTTCGAGGCGGGCATTGCCTTACTGGGTAGCGAGGTGAAGGCACTGCGCGAGCGCAAGATTAGTTTGAAAGAAAGCTACGCACGAATTAAGGGAGGGGAGGCCTGGCTGGAAAACTGCCATATTGGGCCCTATTCGCATGGAGGTCATGCCAGTCATGAGCCGTTGCGCCCCAGAAAGTTGCTTCTTCATCGCCGAGAAATCAACAAGCTTATCGGGAAGACCGAAAGAAAGGGCCTCACCCTTGTTCCCCTTTCTGTTTACTTTAAAAATGGAAACGTTAAAGTAGAGATCGCCTTGGCCCGAGGTAAACAGATCCACGACAAAAGAGAGACTTCACGACGAAAAACGATTGAACGGGAAGTACAAACGGAATTGAAACGGAGAAAGTGATGAATATCCGACTGGTGAAGGGGACTTGGGATTCTATCGAGTGCGATGCCCTGATGATTCCCCTGTTCGAGGACGACAGTGATCAAGAGGAATTGACCTCCACACTGGATCAAAAACTAGATGGACTACTGGGTGAGCTGAAGAGTACCGAGGAGTGGAAGGGCAAGGAAGGCCGAGTTTCTGTCATCCACCGGCCCGACCAGCTGGGTGCCGGAAGAGTCATTCTTTTGGGAGCAGGAAAAAGAAAGAACTATAACGCCCAATCAGTTCGCAGCCTCATGATCAAAGCCGTAGGTCATGTGAAAGGCTACAACTTCAAACGGTTGGCCGTCCACGGTCTCAGCCAGACGGATCCCGAACTTTCCTTTCAGGCTGCGGCTGAAGGAGCGGTTATCGCTACCTATGAAGGTGATGATTACAAGACCAAGGACAGGGCGCCGAACTTCATCGAAGACATCCTTTTTGTGGTGGATGAGGAGACTGGGGGAATTGAAGAGGCCATCAAGAGGGGTGAAATCTTAGGGGAGGCGACCAATTTAGCCAGAAGACTGATCAACGAACCGGGGAACCGGGTCAATCCTTCCAGCCTCGCTCAGACAGCCACTGACTTGGCCGACAAATACAGCCTGGAAATTGAAGTTTTGGGTGAGCCCGAAATGGAAAAGAGGGGAATGGGAGCTGTTCTGGCCGTGGCCCGTGGAAGTGATGAACCGGCCCGATTTATCGTGCTGCGACACCGCGGAGCACCTGAAAACGACGCAAAACCCATTGTTTTGGTGGGGAAAGGAGTCACCTTTGACAGCGGCGGCCTTTCTTTGAAATCCCCGAAATCGATGGAAGGAATGAAGTCGGATAAAGCGGGGGGCTGTGTGGTGCTTGCGGCCATGCAGGCGATTGCTCAGCTGCAGCTCAAGAAGAATATCGTTGGCCTCATCCCAGCCGTCGAAAACCTGCCGAGTGGCCGGGCACTCCGTCCGGGAGATGTCATTCGCTCCATGAGTGGAAAGACGATTGAAGTGCTCAACACGGATGCAGAAGGCCGTCTTATCTTAGCTGACGCCCTCTGTTTTGGGCGGCAGCTTGAACCCGAATACATGGTCGATGTAGCAACCCTCACCGGGGCCTGTGTCATTGCGCTGGGAGATCTTCGAGCAGGCCTGTTTAGTAATCATGACGAGATTTGCCAGAAGCTCTTGCAGGCCGCGGAGCGCTCGGGAGAAAAGTTTTGGCGGCTTCCTCTGGATGATGAGTATCGAAAGGAACTCGACAGCTCCATTGCCGATATCAAGAATGTGGGAGGCCGTTGGGGAGGCGCTATTATCGCGGCCAAGTTCCTCGAGGAGTTCGTGGAGGGCGTCCCCTGGTGTCACCTCGATATCGCGGGAGTGGATCTATCCAAGGAAAATCAAGGCCTCAAAGGTCCCACCGGGTTCGGTGTTCGAACTCTGGTGGAGATGGTCTCTAGTTGAAACGAGACACCCATTGTTCCAGTTAGCAGCTCAATTGGTCTCTCTCGACCAGCAAAAGCAACGATTGGGCAAACGGACATCCGATCTCAGGTCTCTCATTGACCACTACCTGGCACCTACCCTTTTGAAATACGAGCTCAGCAAGGTGGGCGACCCTGGCGCCCCAAGCCCTGATCAGGGCCAACGGGAAGTTTCCCGGTCCCAGGCAGAGGGTCTGCTCTCGGCTGTGATGGATCTCACCAAAGCCATGGATGAACTGGATTCCACCGATCTCCTTGATCTCCATGAACTCCTGGTC